>Ga0065711_1050840_pt1 | contig 10636 bp, 15 predicted proteins | sample Hoacrofraction12_FD_59098 | JGI IMG/M metagenome (GOLD analysis project Ga0065711, IMG submission 59098) | Hoatzin crop microbial communities from Cojedes, Venezuela - Epithelial fraction 12 v2 (version 2) | ecosystem: Host-associated > Birds > Digestive system > Esophagus > Crop | place...
CTTGTCCAGGCGGGTCTTGAATATCTCCAGAGAAGGAGACTCCACAACCTCCCTGGGCAGCCTGTTCCAGTGCTCCGTCACCCTCAGAGTGAAGAAGTTCTTCCTCGTGTTCAGACGGAACTTCCTGTGCCTCAGTTTGTGCCCATTGCCCCTTGTCCTTGTCCTGTTGCTGGGCACTACTGAAAAGAGCTTGGCCCCATAAATGTTCCTCAGTTACAGCTTGACGGTGCATTTCCAGCCCGTCGGGTGTCCTGAGCAGGGGATTTAATCCGCTGATCCATCTCTCATTCAGAGCCCCTCAGGGGCCCTCTGAAAACCGCTTTGACTGAAAGGTGGAGTGATTTGTCTAAACTAGTCCCTCTTTTCTGTGTACATATATGTATGTATAGTGCTCTGGGCTCTCGCTGACCTTCAATTAATCTCTGTCACAAAAACGCCTGCTTGTGGGACGCAGTGAGCTGTGCGCTCGCGCCGAGGGCAGCGTGACATGGAGAGGGCTCCTGCTCGCCCTCCTCAGCTTCGGCCTGTAGAGCTCTTTGCTCATCCTGATTTGTAAAGTCCCGAGGGAGCTGTTTGCCCCGCGAAGGAAGGATCCTGGGGAGGCTTTGCTTGGGGATGCTCGGTGCGGTCCAGCTCACATGTGGACATGTAGCAGGTCAAGCTGCGGGGACAAGGGGGAAGGTCGGGGGGATTTGGGCCCGAGGGAGCTGCAGGTGTAGGGATGCACAGGAGGCAATGAGTAGGTCAGGACTGGGCTGGAGGGGGATGGAGCCCCTCACCTGCCCAGCCCATGTTTGCTCTCCAGGCTGGGTTTGCCTCCTTGCCAAGGGGGCTTAGTCAGGGACCATGGCAGGGAGCTGGTCTGGCTTCATGTCCTGGATGAGAAGGACCCATCCTCCTGCTCCTGCCTTGTGCCACAGGGCTGCAATCATAAGAGCAGACTGAAGGGAGAAAAGGGAGAGGGAAGGGACCCCGCTGGGGCTCATCTGATGGCATCTGATCCTTACATTTGCTAAGTTGCTGTAGCACAAATGATTGCGTCACTTCATGTCTAGCAAGGAGGCATCTGTGAGATGTTTCAGCCAGCTGTCAGTCTGCACAGGGGACAGAGAGCCCAAATGAGGGTCTGGGATGTGGGGCTCTCTTTAGGGGAAGCTACAAGGAACAGGTGAGAGTTTGTGCATCTTGGGGGCACCTGGTATGGTGACCGACAAGAATGGTCCAGCTCAGCCACAGTGGCCTCAGCCTTTTGGTGACCATCAAGATGTGGGGTTGTGTTGCTTGCTGCAATATAACCATCCACTCCAATGGCATGGGGAAGCGACACTCCAATGTTATCCCCCATGTTCCCTGCTGAGAGGGCCATCCCGTCATTGGTGCCGTGATGTCCTTTCTCTGGACACGTCGGAGCTGCTGGAGGCAAGAACCATGCCTTGGTTCTTGTCCCCTGGCTCCACCTTGTCCTTTCTCCCAGATGGAGCCAGGGGAGGTGACGACAGTCCTCGACAATGAGCTGGAGGTCCCAATCAGCAGCGGCCCCAGTGGGGACTTTGAGATCCGGGAGGAGGAAGAGACAACTCGTCCCGAGCTTGGTAATGAGGTGATGGCTGTGGTGACTCCACCGTCGGGACCTGGACTGGGCAAGAACGCGGAGCCGGGGCTCATCGACAACACGATAGACTCCGGTAACTCGGCGGCTCAGCTCCCCCAGAAAAACATCCTGGAGCGGAAAGAAGTGTTGATAGGTGAGACCGGAGGCTGTGGGCTTGTGGGGGAAGAAATGGAGTGTTTGGAGGGGGGGGACACACAGCTGGGCTGTCCACGCCCCAGGAGAAGTGTTGATCTTTGGCAGGACATTGGGTGGGGTAGTGTCAAGCCTGGGATAACCCACACTCACTTGCCAAAATATCTCCAGGGCCTGTGCCTAGGGGTCCCTGGGGGTCTGCATGTCTTTGCCAAGAGAGTGCAGAGCTGTACACAGTTTGCTTTTGCTGAGATGTGTTTCCAGGAAAAAAATAGGACGTTAGCAGAAAGATGTGCTACGGTGCTGGCTCAATACCACCCGGCCACCTCTGACTGCAGGGAAGGAGAGAGGTGCCCTGGGAGGGCCACTTGTCCCAGCCAGAGGGACATCAGGGGTGGGGCAGAGGTGTCAGTGTCCCACTGCCAGCTAAAGGGAGTTGGAGGCGATGGCACGGCAAAGCAGCTGTTGTTCTGGTGGACTTCAGGTGAGCATGGTGGATGCCGGCAGGCATCCAAATGAGCAGCTCTTTGGGGGACTTTCTGCACCCTCCTTGCATGAGGTTGCAGCCTGTGCAGGGACCTCATTCTGTGCCTGAGCTGCCTTGTGCCAGTCCATCGCCCACCGTGCAGCTGTAGAGTAGATGCCTTCAGGTCCTACTCACCCTTCAGCATCACTGCTATTGGGAGCTTGTTGAAGCTCCTTGAATCATGCCATTGCCTTAGCTCCTCACCTTCCTTTTCAGTTTTCTTAACCATAGATTTCAGGAGAAATACTGCTCCCAAACTTGCAAAACACAAAACCAAGCTTGAATCCAAAGAGATCCCCCGAAACTATTTGCACTGATGGCTCTGCCCGCTTCTCTGTGTTGCAGCGGTGATCGTGGGTGGTGTGGTGGGAGCCCTCTTCGCTGCCTTCCTGGTCATGCTGCTCATCTACCGGATGAAGAAGAAGGACGAGGGAAGTTACACGCTGGAGGAGCCCAAGCAAGCCAATGTGACATACCAGAAGCCTGACAAGCAGGAGGAATTTTACGCGTAGGAAGGAGAGCCCAGCGTGCCTCACGCTCCCTCCCTCCCCGCTCCAAACTCTTCCTCCTCCTCTACTTCATCCAGTCTCTCTCTTTCTCTCTCTCTATCTCTCTCTGTTTTGGATCAGACTGTGAATTTAAAAAGCAAAACCCACAACAGCTAAAGGAGAAAACACATCTTCAGCATTATGAAAAATCAAGTGCCCAGAGCATCACCGAGTTCAGACTGAGTACTGCTGGCCTTTCTGCAGCGGGCGGGACGGGACAAGAAGCCAACGCCAAGGAGCCCATGCCCAGGGAGCCCCTGACGAGTGCGGGACGGGGCGGTCAGGCTGCCGACGGCGGCTGGAGGTCACTGGGCTTTTCCCACCAACACAACGGACTCTGGGACCCGGACACCTTCTACCAGCCCTGGGGTGCAGGGGGGTTGGTTTGGATTTATCTTCCTTTTTTTTTTTCCCTTCTGAAAGGAGGGAGTTTTCGTTCCATCTCCCTTTTTATTTTTTATTTTCTTTTTGAATGGGATTGGTTGCTTTGCAGGAATTACCTTGCTCCCTGCTTCTGTTTGAAGAGAGGATGTGATGCTCAAATATGCTTCAAACTTTGAAAAAAGCACAAGGGGCTGGAATACCTGATGCCCCGGGGTTTGCTCTTGGAGTGGGGGAAAAAAAAATTAATACAAACATGGCCAGTACGCTGGAAATGATCTCTTTGGATCAACTCTTCGGAGAGTTTGTGGAGCAGCAAGAAGCTGCATTGGGGCATCTCCTTCTGCTCCCCTCCTGCCTCCACCTCGCTTCACTGCATCGCTGTGCACAGCCAGAGACCTTAAACCTATAGAAACTGCGTGTCGCCGTCCGCTGAGGGGTTTGCTTGAGAAGGGACCTTGCTTTTGCTGGGTTTTCACTGTGACCAATAAAACTCAGCTTGCGCAGTACGACTGACAGCACTGGTTTTAAAACGGAGCGGGACATTGCGTGACGGGGAGTTGACAGGGAGAGGAGTTGGAAATGGAGAAGCTAAATCCTCTCCCCAGTTCCTCCAGATGGGATAACAAAGCTCTACAAGGCATGAGACACAGCATAAGAAAAGAAATGTAAAGCAGAGGCAATACTCTGTCCCCTCGGGGTCGGGCAGAGGTCCCCCCTGGGCCACTCGCATCCAGAAGGTGAGGAAGGCGAGGGAGAGCGGTGGCTTTCCACCAGTCAGCCCCAGGGCAGATTGGCTGCTACTTATCTTTTGCAAGACCCAGGACTGATGGTTTGAATTTCTTTTGTTGTTGCTTAAATTCCAGTATAACCCACAGGGCACTCAGGAGCCGGAGAGCAGTAGATCCTGGAAGCCATCATCATCCAAGTGCAGTGGTTTCCCCTCTGAGGCTCCCTGAGGTGCAGAGCAGCAGCGCCTGGTCCAGAGCCAAACTGTGTCTTCTAGAAAGTCTAGATTTTTTTGGAGCAAGCTCTCTGCACAGAAAAGTCAGTTAGATATTTCAATGAGCTGGCTTTTAATTAGCTTAAGCGCTGTTTGCGATGCAGTCAAGGAGCTTTGTTTTCACGATGGTTGCGATCTCGATGGTGTCCCATGGAGACCTTGGCTTTGCTCTTAGAGCATTTTAAACAGGAAAAGGTAAAAAAAGAGGTTGCTTTGACGCTGTTGCATCGTGAATTAACCTGCACAGACACAGAGACACGTTGTCCCCTCAGGGTGTTAGTGGATATAGGGATTTATGACCCTGATGGAGGCTACAAGACAGCAGCGCTTCTTTGTGTTAGGGATTTGAGAGTCCAAATGAGCATATTTTATATATATATATATACACACATATATATATATACACACACACACTCACATACATACACAGTTATATATATGAAATGAAATCCCTGTAAATTTTCATTGCACTGAGTATGGTGGCTGGGTGGAACTTCGTGGTTAAGAAGATGCGAGATTCAGGCTACGCTCTCTCAGGGTACACAGCGCAGGGTCTGCGACCCCAAACACCGACCTGCTTTTACTTCAGGGTAAGGAGCAGAGCCCCTGTGCACAGCCCGGCTCTGAAATCCCCATTTTAGCGACGTCAGCCTCAAAATCGTCACCATTTTGGTTCTTTTAGGTTGGAGAAGATGGTCCCATTGGACGTCTTGGATGGTGATGCCTAAAGGCAGATGGTGTAGAGAGAGACTGTGTGTGTGTGTGTGCGTGCGCGTGCGTGTGTGTGCGTGCGTGTACCCATTTCTTGAGTCCGTCCTGGCTGTGGAGGATGAGGGTGCTGTGAAGGGGTGGCCACATGTCTGAGGAAGGCTGGTGTCTACCTGATCCAAGGGCCACTTTCTCAGACCTGCTCAAAGGGGAGAGTTTCAGCTCGTGAGTTTGATGGTTTTGGGGGTTTTTGGTCCCACCAGGACTACACGAAGGGCCCTAGCTGTTGCAGAGTGGCAGAAATCAAGCTTCTTCACCATTTAATGAGTTGGGCATGGCAAGTATCAAGGCCACTCAAAATCACCATCTTTTGGAGAAACGTGGACTTAAGCTTCTGAGCTTGCATTAAAAAAACCCCTCCCGGCTTAATCTTTTAAATACGGCTTTTCTTAGCTGCTTCCCTAATCTTCTTCATTCCATTTTTTTCCTGTTTAATAGTCTGAAGTTCTGTAATACAATTTTTTTATTCACTCAAGCTTAACCTCCATTCGCTCAGCTGGTGTTAAGTTGTAATCCTGGCACTTAAATCCGTTACAGTTTCAGAAGTGAGGAAGGCTGGAAGTATGGGGGGGGGGAGGGGGGCAAGAGAAGGCCGGGCAGCGCTTTCTCTTGCAGTAATTAAAAGTGCAAGACAACCACATGCAAAAAAAAAGGTGAAGGCAATTAAACTGGTAATCAGAGTTGACCAAAGTCTTAATTCGTTGTATGCCTGCTGCTTCCACGCATTTGCTGGATTGCTCTCCACCTGGAGAGGGGATGTGAGCTCAAGGAAACTGTATTTTGGGCTTGGAGCCCACCTTTTTCTGGTGATAAATCGTGACAGAGCCTTTCCTGTTGCCTCAGCTCCCCAGGAGCACCGGGTTAGTTGTTGGAGTCGATGGCTGGAAGAAAAGAAGCCTTGTCTTGCTGGAGGATGGCTGGTCTTGTGCCTCCCTTGCAGGGTTAGGCGTGGTGGGAGAAAGCTGAACGTGGGCTGCATTTTTTTTTGAAAGCCCAGCTCCGAAAAAAATTGCAAATACCATTGGCTCTCTATTCCCAAAGCAACGGGGATGGGTCAAATCCCAATAAAACCCAGATGAATGATGCCGCCAGGGTCTGCAAGGGCGTTGTGGTGGCGGTGGGGCTATGGCGTGGCCATCCCCGAGGCTGTGCGTGGCACCACGTGAAGGCGGCGTGTTGCGGCTCGTGGCCCTGTGCCGGGCACAGTGCCGAGCGCGTGGCCGTGCTGCGGGTGGCCGGAGGCAGATGGCGGGCAGCGGGGCACAGCTGCTCCCTCCAGCAGCGCTTCTGCACAGGTGCGCGTGTCCCGCCGCGCTCTGCGGCTTTTGAGGGATTCTTGGTGGGAAGACGGACGGGGGAGAGGCGAGAAAGAGTGAGGGGGAGGGACAAAAGCGTCTTTCCTCAGCTGTTGATTTGGCCGCAGAGCGGGTTTTTAGGAAAATTAGCTCCAACGGTAGCTTGAGCATCTCCTGCATCACCCCCTCCCAAAGCCTGGCTGATCTGGCATCGTCCCCCTCTGCTCAAATTGAGCCCCTTCCCCAGCCCGTGCGTGTCCCTCGTAGTGAGATCATCCAGGAACGGCTGCAGCCTCCCAGCTGGGGCAGTGCCCAGATGTGCTGGTCCTTCCAGCTGTGCACCCCGAGGACATGGGCAGCTGTGTGGGCGTAGAGGAGTGCGTTTCCACTTGCTTTGCTATTCCTTTACTGCAAGCTTGTGTGTGTGTGTGAAGCACTGAAGGAAGCCAGTTTCAAAATTTGAAGAGATCTGCAATTGCAAGGCGTGAAAGCCAGCGTCGGCTCCTCACCCAGCTGTGCTGGTTTTCAGCCTTCTCTCTGCTCTGGTTTGCAGCAGCTGATGCCTTGGAGCAGAACGATAAAATAGCTGATGACTCCTGGGCCACATAAGTAAGGAGGCAGGAGGAGCAGTTCAAAGGGAAGGAAGGACCAGAAAACGTGTGCGAGAGCCCAAATAAAGGGCTGGAAGCAGGAGCATGGGAAGGGTGGGGGATGGAGTTGGACCCAGGTTTGGCAGGGCTGGGAGTGAGTTGCCCCTTTCCTCCAAAAAATCTCTTTGATTTCAGACCTTTCGAGAATAAGCAGCTGGACCCTGCGCCCGGGGGGATCCTGCTGCAGGGAAGGCCATGGCACTGGGCTGGATGTGTGCTGTGGCATGATGGTTTGCCTCTAAATTTCCCATTCCCTCCCCATTTTGCCTGGTGGGTGCCAAAGGTGCCTGTGCAGGAGCTACTTTGCTCTGTGGGAGCCTTGGCTCCTGCTCCCCAGACTGGTATTTCAGAGCTATCTGACCCCTGCCACGAGTCACCAGCACGGAGGCTTTAACGGGAACAAAACCATCAGCTAAAATCAAAAATGGATTTTTTAAAATTGTTTTTTTCCCTCCCCAACCACCCTTTTTATGATTATAAGTGTCTCTGGGCTCAGAGGTTTTCTGCGAGGCTCTGTCAGCTCCTAAAATGCCATCGAGTTTTCAGCACCGAGAGGTTTATTAGAATCAGGGGCGTCTCGCCGGGCGCCTCGCCAGCTGCTCGGCCAGGCTGGAGCCTGCGGCGACAGGGATGGGTGTGAAGTGCGTGTATGTATGTATATATATGTGTATGTAATTAATATATATGTATATATGTATATACGCCTGTGTGCAAAGCACGCACGCGTGCACAGGTTCAATGCAAACTCTGCACCTAACGAGCAGGAGGGGGGGTGTTCAGCCGGTGTCGCGCTGGACTCTGCAGCTCTCGGACCCCGTCCTCTGCTGCGGGCTGCAGGATCTGGCCCCGCGCTGCTGGCTCCTTCCTTCCCTCCCGCTCTTCGCCCTGTCCTAGCAACAGCCTGATCCTGACCGCCTCGGCGCTGGGTCGGGGACTGCCAGGGTTGGGGGTGAGGAGCCTTTTGCCGACTGCCGCATCCCCGTCCGGAGGCGAAGCGGAGCGCGGGATGCTGGCGAGGTGGCCACAGCCCCGCTGAGGCTCCGTGTTCGCTCTGGTCTGTCCCATTACCTTGTGCCTGCAGCGCCGCGGACGTATCCACACCCAGTCTCTATAGTCTCAGTCTGGAGTGTACAAACTTTTTTTGGTGGTTTTTTTTTTTTACTATTATTCTTATTTTGGGGAAAAAGTCACCCTAGGAAACGCCTGTGCGATGCCCAGATTTATTTTCCCCCTCCACGTTCCAGACAGCTCATCCACCGCATCTCCAAAGACCTCAAGGGTACCAGTGACTTTATGTGCAGAAGCTACCCCTGTTCTGGGTCCCCCTGGTCTAAGTCATAAAAGTACAGCTGACAATCAAACCAGACAGAACTGCTGACTTTAGAAAAATAGATATCCATTGCAGTTTGATAGAACTACTTTTTAAAATCACATGCTTATCTCTCACTAATGCTCACCACCGTGTCTCCAGGATAAATCGTCACCCATTGCTTCTTCTGTAAATAGACATGAAACATTCTTGTATAAATTAAAAAAAAAAAAAAGAAAAAAATAAACACAAAATATCCATTGATATATCCATTGATACATGTCCAAAAAAATATCCCTTTCCAGAAGATTTAAATAATTCAAAGAAAAAGAAAAGCCCAACGTGAACCTCACTTCCCTTTTTCTTTGGAACCAATTTAAATTCCCAACAGGAGAACGAAAAATCTTGAACAACAGAAGAAACTACAAGTGTTTTACCTTTCAATGAATATGGGAGGGAAAAAAATGCATGTAAATATTTTTAATAGGAAACATATCTTAAACAGAATTTTTTTTGTATGTACATAACTCTTCTAGAGTTTAGTACTTAAATTGCTTCATAGTGTCTGTTAAAAATCAAAAATAAAATAAAATGTTTGTTAATTGTTTTTGTTCTTACTCAATGGCCAAAACTTTAAAAATAATAAAAAAGACTATAAAAAATAATCTTTGCCAATGGATCTAGCACTGTAATGGTACTGTCTATTTTTTTTAATTATTTCTGTGCTGTGCCCATTTATAAAAGGAGAAAAAAAAAAATAAAGTCATTTAAACATTGTCTGCCCAGGGCTTTGGGGTTTTTGTCGTGCTGGTGTGGGATGAAGGCGAAGGGAGATCTTCCTTGTTCTCGGGGCTAGATACCATCAGGCGAGGGATGGTGCTTAATTAATGATCTCCATGGCAACTCTGCAGAGATGCTGAGGAGCCGGCGGCAGCGTGGACCACCCCAGCACAGCCCAGTTGCGCCTGTGCAGGACCGTGGGGGAGGTTTGGATGCGAGGGGAGCTGCGGGTGACGCAGGTGTGTCTCACAGCACGGAGAGCCACGGAGCATTTCGGCTGAGCCACCGTGTCCCCACGTCCCATGAGTGTCACCAGCAAGCTGGAGAAGGTGTCCCAGGTGTCAGAGCCATCCCCTCCCCCAGTGAGAGGTGGAAGCAGCCTGGGCTGTTGGCCCGGAGTCCCGTTCTCACAGCTCTCCTTTCCAAAGCGACTCCTGGAAGCGAACGTGGTGACAGATTTGGCAGCGACGCTGCCGGCCTCCGTAAGGAGATACTTGGATGTGTTTAACTGGCTCCTGCGTTGCAGAGGCCAGACCTCCACGGCTGCGTCCCGACTCACAGCAGAAGGCATGGTTTGCACGGCCTCGTGCCGTCTTGAGTGTCAGCCATGGCCAAGGGCAAGTGCCATGCCTCAGGAGGTTACCAGTCGTATTTCCCCAGCCCCATGGGCGGGATGTGCTTCAAGTTATGCGCAGCAAATCTACACCCAGCCCCGGTGATGAAGTGCTGCTGGCAGGAATTTCAGGGAACATCACTTTGTTTGGGTTTGGAATACGTTTTCTGAAGTGTTTCTGGTTTTCATTACCGGCCTGGACCCTGCTTCCCTTATAAATCTCTGGCTGAAGGTTCTCATGCTCCATCACTAACTGCTTCATCCACTAAAAATGGTTAAACTGCTGCTCTCTATAACCCACCACTCAGCCTTTAACAACGGTCACAGACCGCTACTCTGGTCAGACCCCGTCCTTCCTTTGAGGCCAGGCAGCTCAGAAGCACCTTGCTGGATGGCAGCAGCAGATGGAGCACCAAATCATCTCGCTTTTCACCCCAACCATCAGCTCTCGGAGCTGAGCAGGTCCCGATCGCCCCAAGCCCCTATGTATCCCCAGGACTACTCCCCGCAGCAGCTCTCACTGCTGACAGAAGCATCTCAGATTTACCAGGGCCACCCATTCAGGTTTTTCAAGCCTGTCCCCAGCCCCAGCAATAATGACTTCACTGTGCTGGCGGTCAGACTCCCCGTACGCTTGGCAGCAGCCGCAGCCAGCTGCCATTACATGTGAAGTGAATAACTGCTTGCAGTGAGGTGTTGGTATTCAGGCTGAAGGCCTGAAACAGCCTCTAATTATATTCCCATTTCTTGTGCATTCTGTTTCCCCCAACGGCTGTTGTGCAAATATTCCCTTCCCACAGCACCATTGCAGAGCCTCAGGATTTGATAGGATAACCCCAAATGGTCCAAAGCGGGGGTTTTTTTGCAGCAAAAGGGGCTCCCTGTGACTCCCTTATTATAAAACTCTGTGATATGAGCAGAATGTCCAAAAATAACACCGTAATCAAGATTTCACCTTGCAAATTAACAGGCCAAAGGCACTAACCCTGCCTCGGTTCAAAGGGCTTTTAGGCAGTTGC
>Ga0065711_1050843_pt1 | contig 10636 bp, 8 predicted proteins | sample Hoacrofraction12_FD_59098 | JGI IMG/M metagenome (GOLD analysis project Ga0065711, IMG submission 59098) | Hoatzin crop microbial communities from Cojedes, Venezuela - Epithelial fraction 12 v2 (version 2) | ecosystem: Host-associated > Birds > Digestive system > Esophagus > Crop | place...
CCCTCAGCCTCTCCTCGTAGGAGAGATGCTCCAGTCCCCTCCTCATCCTCGCAGCCCTCTGCTGGACTCTCTCCAGTAGCTCCTCATCTTTCTTGAAGTGGGGAGCCCAGCACTGGACGCAGTACTGCAGATGGGGCCTCCCCAGAGCAGAGCAGAGGGGGAGGAGAACCTCCCTCGCCCTGCTGGCAGCACTCCCCTAGAATTTGAGAAGGAAAAAGCTTACTGTTTAAAAAGTTTTAAAAACTTTAAAGTGCTATACACAGTAAGTTTTTTCCTTCTCAACTGCTGCTCGGTCTCCATCAGATTGCTGTAGCAGCCCTTAGCCCTCGGGTGGTCCACACTGCAGTAACCAGCCTCCTGTTAAAAAGTGAGCAAAAAAGCGAGGAGCGGCGTTGGAAAGGAGTGCATTATTTTCTTTTTTTTGGTGTCGTGTCTTTGTCTGTTCATGGTCACCGATAACTGAATCAGTATTGGTACCGCAGGCTTTTGTTTTCACACTTAGAAGTTCTTCACAGTAGCCACTACTTTGAACTTGGTTTTGTCGACATTACTTACCTTTCCCTATAGTGTTCAAACTCAGTTGGAAATCACACTGACGTGCAAGGAGGCTGAAGCATGAGTCTTCTGAGGTCCTTTCCAAACCGAGATGTTATTGGGTGCTGTGATACTTACTGCAGACTGAGCACTGACTTTTGCTTACAGCTTAGTCTGGTGAGCTTGTTAGAATCTGCTGTTGCACAGAAGTTACCATCTGTCCTTCAGCTTTCTCCAGTGTTTTATCGAATTTCCTAGCTGTTAAGCTTCCTGGAAATGTTTTGTTTGGAAAGATGTTTTTATGCAAAGGCACAGAGTACTTCAGTAAAGGTACCGATGGCGTTTCCATCCCTGAGCAGCCAGTGGCTGTGTCTTACGATGTGGAAGAACTGCATCTGCACTGCTGCTACCAACGGGTTGGAGTTAAACGGGACCCCAGGAGGCTAGCCCCTACCTCCACCTCGGGCAGGACGCTTGTCCAACCTCTTCCAAAAGATCTTTTAGCAGTAGTAGCTCGGTTGCCTACCCCAGTCCTTCCTGCTCTTTCTACTAACAAGTTCTTCCCGCTGTGTAATGTGAACCTTCCCTGTTTCAGTTCAAGCCCATTTCTACTTGCCCTGTGTACTCTGGCCATAAACTACCGGTTGCTCCCCTTCCTCTTAGCAGCAGCCTTTTATGTACAGGAAGAAAGCCATCACTTCTGGACTAGATGACCTCTAGGGGTCCCTTCCAACCCAAAACTTTCTGTGATTCTATGATTCTTTCAGTTAAACAGCTGAAGGTCATGCAACCTTTCCTTCACAGGCTACCTTCTCTCTATCTCTGCTCAGGTTCATTACTCTTCGGCCTTCTTTCCAATTGAACCTCTCTCTTGAGCTCTGTCTTTCTCGAAGTGCGGTTGCCTAAAAGTAGGCACGATATACCAGCAGGGATCTACATAACCCTGAGAAGAATGGATGCCCCAAAAAGTTTGTTTGTGCATCCCAGTGTAGTATCTGCCTTTACTCCAACAGCATGGCGTACGTTTTGAAGTCCACCCGTTGCTCCTTTCGGAAATAAAGGGAAGCAAAATCCCAGTTTTCTTTTCCTTGGGATGGGAGATGCAGGTTGCTGTTTACAGATTTAACAGGAAGAGAGTCATCACCTATCATCTATTCTGATTGCCTTTTACAATAGCAGCACGTCTACCTCTGTTTAGAAAACATATCTTCAGTTAGAATATGGATTTCCTCTCCTTGCTCTATGGTATGCATTATTAAACAAAGTGTAAGTGCTCTTGTGGCTTCTGTTAATAGGAGCAGCCAAGCTGTGACTCTTTTGGGAAACTGCTGTTTCCCTTTTTTTAACAACTGCTTTGCTGTGTCTTTACAGCTTTAAGGGCTACTGCATTGAAAAGGTAAATTAGAGAAAAACAGTGCAAGGTAACATTTAAGTAGAATTAAATTCGTTGCCGCTGCAGATTAATGTTCTTTTTAGTTATTTCTGTAGCTTTTCAGATTGAAAAGGTCCTTGTGTACACAAGAGGTCCAAAGAATACAAGCCTCTGGCATAGTCTAACTCCGCAGGGTAGACAGTCGAGCCTGAAGCAATAGAAGTCTAAGAACAAATAAAGTCCCATTTTGAGATAGCTGAACCTCCACCTGTATCATGTTGGGGGCTTCAGCTCCTAATACAGGGCTGTTGTAGCAGCCAGGTACCTTGATTTCCTTTGCAAGCCCCAGTACAGTTGCTTTAGATGTTTTAGAAAACCCAACTCAGCGGAGAGAGGATTTCATCCTGTGTGTTTTTTTAGGGTTCCATTTCATCAGCCCAAGCAGAGCTAAAGTGTTAAGGTCCTGTAAGAACTGATGACTGTATTTATTTACAGAGACTTCAGTAACACAGAGACATTATGTAGTGAACAGAAATACTACTGTGAAACTTGCTGCAGTAAACAAGAGGCACAGAAAAGGTAAGCGAAGAGCAGGCTATTTCACCGTGTCCCTCCTGGGCTTTGACAAACCTTCTCCTCGATGTCTATTGTGGTTAGATACCTAGAAGCCTTACACCCCAAGTCCATTCTCTGTACGGGCCAGAGAGCCTACGGATTCAAAGCTATTACCCATGTCTTAGTCTAGAAAATACTGCTAGTTAACTGCTCTTACTTACAAAGTGCTCTTGTAATGCCAACATTTCTTCATTAAGCAAAGACAGAATGGCTTTGGACTGGTCAGGTCTTTATCATACGCTCTCTAATGGTTTCACAGGATGAGAGTGAAAAAGCTGCCAATGATTCTTGCCTTACACCTCAAGAGATTCAAGTACATGGAGCAATTGCACAGGTATACGAAGCTGTCTTACCGCGTGGTGTTTCCTCTGGAGTTACGGCTCTTCAACACGTCTGGCGACGCTGTCAACTTAGATCGGATGTACGATTTGGTAGCCGTTGTTGTTCACTGTGGAAGGTAAGATGCTTTCACGTACACCTGGAGCTGCTGGCAGAGCTTTGCCAAGGGTAGAAGCATACCTGACAAAACGTGGGGAGAGTGGGAGGGAGGACACAAACCCTGCTGCTGCACCAACTTCCCTGTGCCTTGGGCTGAACCTCTTAGCTCCCCTCCTCATAGTAGATCTGTACTTATTTAATATTTCAGGCCTCCAAAAGTCACAAGATTAACTTAAATTAGTGGAGCTGTCTCCTTCCTCGTCAGCCCACTTAGAAAGCATTGGAGATGGGACTTGCGAGGGTCAGATGCTGCTAGCATGTAGGCCCTATGGCAGATCACCTTGGTCTCCTGTCCAGGCAATGACGGTGACGACTTTAATAAAGCTTCTCACATACGGGGTGTTGTCCAGCATGAAACAAACAGAAAAAATCCTTGGTGCTCTAGGAATACCACTTGTTCTCCCTCTTCTTAAAGACTGTGTGTAACTAAATATTCACAGCTGATACCAAACTATTTGCCCCCTTAAGTTTAGTTCCTAATGTTTTAAAAATATTTGCAACAGTTGATGCTTACCATAAGCAAATCGTGAAGTGCTCTACAGGTTAATTTGCGAAAGGCTGTGGCCCAGATGAGAAAAACACATTTAGCTTTCAGTTGATGAAGTCTTTGCATCGAGTCAGTGAAAAGGAGAAAGGAGTAAATGTCTACTGTACCACCAGGGGTGGGTTTACGATATTCTTCATAAGGTTCAGTTAGAATTCAGTCTTCTTGCATATAGAAGTGTGACTTCTCAAAATGGACTTAACAGCATTTTCTAAGATTTTGAGGTCTGTGTTTTTGCTTCGCTTTCCAGCGGACCGAATCGGGGACATTATATCACTATTGTGAAAAGTCATGGATTTTGGCTCTTGTTTGATGATGACATTGTAGAGGTCAGTATGCTGAAGGTCAAGAGCACAACTTCTGGGTTTATGTTATCTTCTCCATTTGGGATTAAAATTCTGATCCAGATGTGGGTAAGGATCACTAGGCTGCAAAGCCACAGTTTGGTTGGAATGTGACATTTAGCTCAACTCTGATAGGAAGCAAGACTGCAAACAGAATTATTAATCCTGTAGTTCTTACTCTGTCAATGTCAGACGGGGCTGCTTGATTTCAGACCAACATCAAACTTTTTTAATATCAGACTTCAAGGGTTTATTTTGGATTGTTTTCTATATCTAATAAAATCAATTTAATTCATTAAAACCCAAAATATCCAGGAGCAGTGTTGCAATCCTTGGCAATATCACTTTTGAAAAATTGGACTGGGTAAAGCTAGCATTGCTGTAGAATTTTAATTTTCAAACAATTGGGAAATTACAAGAAAGTCAGGATTCTGTAGTCGATCTGGGTTTGTCTGAAGGCAAATTAGAGCAGGCTCTGGTGCACAGCTATGACAGATTCCACTTCAGCATTCTGCAGTTCACTGCCTAAGCAAGCCCTCGATGTCATTGTGGCACCTTGGCAAAACCGAGGTCTGGAGTCTGATTTCCCGGGAGTAAACCCAGTGGAGGAAAGTCAGCACTGGGACATCGCGTGGGGCATGCCTTGAGGAGGGTTTCTGGAAATTTCAGAAAGGTGGGATCACATGGTCACGTGTCTGTGTTTAAACAGTGCTCACTGCTGCTTTTCAAGGCGTCTCTCTGTTGTTGGGAAAAGCCTAATTCAGTCAGGGTCACAAACATTTGTATTGACTTCCGTGAGTGAGACCAGCAGGGCTCAGCCTCTGAACGTCACCCTTTCACTGCTTAAATTTCAAACAGCATTTGTTAATTGCTACCCTGAAACAAACAACTGAATTTGTCTTCTGTGTTTATACAGTTGTTTAATCCGTGTTTGGGATATGTTTTACCCAACAGCACAGTAATTTTTTTTTTTTTTTTGTCTCCAGAAAATAGATGCTCAAGCTATTGAAGAATTCTATGGTCTGACCTCTGATATATCAAAAAATTCAGAGTCTGGCTATATTTTATTCTATCAATCAAGAGAGTGACTCGGCAAACAGTGACAATTGCGCACAACGATGTTGCACATGAAAGAAGGTGATGGCCCCCCTGAACTGACTTCTACGTAGACCACATCTTGTGTGGCTGAACAACGACACACTCTGTCTCCTATTAAAGGGTCTATGTGGTATTGGCTATAACCATCCGTTTTTGACATGCGGAACTTTGTTTTGGGGAGGGGAGGGATTGTTTGTAGTTTTGAAGTCTGATTGAAGAGTTAATTGCAGTCAGATTGAAGTGGAATTTGTACGGACTAACATTTACAGATAATCAGATTTGGATGTCAACTGTTAAACCCCATCCAGCTAGAGCAGTATTTTATATGGAAGCGTTCATTGCATTTAGGGCGGAGTTGTTTAAAACTTTCTAAACGGCTTTGGGGTGTGTTGACTTACAAAGCATTCCTTTAAATACATCCTGATGTATACTTACCCATTTTAAGTGTAAGGAAAAAAATCTGCTTCATGATGACTGGAGTTGGGGTTCTATAGGGGATATTTTTACATGTTGCTCTCTGCTACAAAAACGATTTTCTTCCAAAGTTGCTTAGGCTCTGGGTTGTTAAAAGCTTTCAGTGCATAACCTCAGGCCTAAAATTCACACAGGGATTTAAATTGCAGTGGAACTAAGCAATTCTGCGCGTCCAGTCACTTTGTTTATTATGAGATAGTACAGACGAGGTGAGATTTCAGAACTTACAGAGCACTGGAATAAAGGGAGCGAGATGACACATATGACATGGATATAAACTCCATTTATAGAGAATGAGTTTATCTTTCTGTTAAAATGATGTCATAGGTGGTTTACTTCAATGAATTTGCAGAGATTGCAACACTGCTCACGTATAACATACCCATCAGGACTGAAATTACACAGTCCGTTTAATTAAGAGTTGTTTGTACGATACATAAGACACAGCTTGATCCTGCAATTTGCTGGATATCTGTAAGTCCTGTTTCCATTTCTCAAGACAGATTCCATTTCATAGCAACATAACATAATACAGAACAACCATTAGTTTACACACACATCATTTTGGCCAGGTTTGACAGCGTTTGGTTCACCACAGAAACGGATATGGCTCTGGAGAGCCTGATTTTAAAAACATCAAAAGGCTTCGTTTGTGATTTTACTGGGCGAATGTGGCTGGCACTGGTCATGCACTGGCTAACTAAATTGCTGGACTTGCATACAGGAGTTTGGCAAAGGATGACTGTAGAAGCAAGTATCAACAGGGTACGAGCAGGGATAGATAGCAGGTTGAGGCAGCGGTAACACTGGGTCGCTACCGTGCTTGGTCTGCCACTTTCACCCCATTATACAGTTCTCCAACTCCAGTAGCCAAATTCCTGTTCCAGTGAAGTCACCAGCAAAAACACTCTTCTTGTATACAGGGGGACTGACAGTTGGTTCTAGTATTTACAAGGAAAGAGTCTCATCTCACAGAATTTCCTTCTACCTGTTGTATTTCATTCACTCTCATGTAGTATTTATTAGACAATGTTGCTTTTGGTCCTGCTTTTCTTAACGAAGCCTGCCTGCCATCCATGGCCAACACTCCGTTTCAAGACAAGGTTTTTGAAGTGCGGCTAAATCTTGTATTTTAGTCTTCTGTAGGAAAGAGAATAACTTCTTTGATTGTAATCTACTGTGAATGTGAAATATCTTTTGTTAAAGAATGGTGAAAATAATAACTTCTACTGTAACATCAGTTGAAGTTCAGTACGATTTATGAACGGCTGTTTTGTAAACTAAGGAAATGTAGCACTTTACACTGAATGAGAAACAGAAATGGACTTTTCATCTAACGTTATCTGTGACTTATCATGTTATTATACCGATACAGGAAAACAGACGTAGAATGTAACCTTAGAGCACTTACTTAGGTGAATAACAGCGGTGGTCTACGGAGCTCCCCCACGTGAATGAAGGCTGGTGGGCAGGCTCAGGACACGCAGGGTCAGGAGGCAGCTCTCATTCTTGGCGTTAGAGGGAAATGCTCGGTCTCTGACGCACAAGACGGACGTCTTGCATCTTACACAACTCGCGCTGAGGCCCAGGAGCTTTGCCTCCAAAACGCTAAACCTCCAAATCGCTCTTTAATGGATTTATTTATAAGCACTCAGAATTTCCACATAAAAATACAATTATCACTTGCCTTTTAAACTGGGTAAGGTTTCCTCGTTGTGAATGAAGGCATTTTCTAGATCAGCTCTAACCAGTGCTGGTCCACGGGTCTGTCCTTCGCAGTTTCCTGCTGAACGTTCTTAGGGCATTCTTCAACTTTATAACAAGCAACAGAAAGCATATAATTTGAATGTTTAGGGCTCACGTTTATACAAAAAGCAAATTTTCGTAAAAATAACTTTAAAATCAGTTCAATTTTAGGTAAAGTTTTCCATATTTCAACTGACTTATCTGAAAATAGATTTTTTAAATGTTAATAATATGAATTAATATTTAAATGCTAAAGTACAGGATAATCATCTTTGGTTTTCTCCAGCTGTAAGACAGCACTAAGATGTAAAATACACAGATGGTTGCAGAGAGTAAAATTACTAGAATAAGCTTTTTCACAAAATACGAAAAACCATTTTAAACTCATGCTGGCCTGTGAAAAGATGACAACACTGATATCACACCAGCCCGACATCACTGGTCGGACACCAGCTCTGAAAAACTCTGGAATATTCGCTTTGTGCTAACAGCAGCTAAACCGAGGAGCGTTTTCTTTTGATGGAACAAAAAATTGTGGTCACAATTCTATAAATGATGCCAGTCAGCAATCTCAGTCCAGCCACAGCTGCCCAGCGCGGCGGCACGAACGGCGCCGGGTCAGGCGGCAGAGCGCCGGGGTCCGAATCAGCACCTCGGTACGGGCTTGGCAGGGTCGGGAGCCTCACAGGAACAATCATACGATGTCAAGTATTTTAGCTGATTAAATAAAAAGTAATCGCCATTCTCTTACGCTTAGGCATAGTTTTCCAGTCCCTTACGAAAGAACAGAAGAATATCTAGGACAACAAAAGCTTTTCAGCCAGCAGCTAGGAAACAAAATTGTAGCACAGATGTCTAACAGTATTTAGTGCTTTCCTAAAATGACTACTTTTACGGGTTCGGAATATATTAGGCCTGATGACATCTGAAGTCTTCTACTTGTTTCACACCTAGTTGTCCGTTTATAAACCTCACTGCTCTGTTCTCACTTAGAGAAAAGAACATTTTTATCCTGTGCTGGTTTTCCACTGAACCCAAAGCAGCACTGCAGTGCTGATGAATCGGTTAGCTTCGAGGATGAGCTCAGACCTCAACTTTCATGTTTCACAGAACAGGCTGTCAGGATTTTATGTAATTTCTATTTTGGGGATGCAGCAGAAGGAGGCAGAAGAGGGGAGTGATGGAGAAACCATAGCAGTGAAGCAGAACACCTTGTTGAAATGAAGTCCCAGAATTACTCCTGCCAAATTTATTTTAGTAATGTCCCGTTAGCTCAGAGCAGTAGATTACAACTTAAAAGTCTTGATCCTTTAGCAGCTGGAGTAAAGAAATTAAAGCAGTAGGTGTTTCCTTCCCATTAGATTTAATAAAGATACTGAAGACTTAACAGCTAGAACTGAAATTCGCGTTCCGTGGTGGGTCTAAAGCGCTACCCCAAGCTGCCTTTTGTCTTCAGGCACTGCATTTCAGTCACCCCCTGCTAGAGCATCACGCGCTCGGGACCTGAGCCGGCAGCCCGCACCCACGGGTGCCTCAGTGCCTCGCAGCAGCAGCCCCGTCTCGTTCTGCCACTCATTTGCTGCTCGCTGCTGACAGGCGTGACCAATTTCTTACAGTCGAATGCCTTCTCGAAATTCGAAGTTTTGGCTGTGTACCTGTTCTTGGCTAGTACCTTTTCCCAGTGTTTGTTTTAATTTATTTCTCTTTTGTTGGTCTCGTGTTGTCTTTGTATAATAACTTATGGAGTTAATAATATTAGTTTTCTGTTCTAATTTTGATGTACTTTGTTTTTTAAAAATGTAATCAACGCAAGCACTTTAAGCAACAATGTCAATCTTGTGAAATTCCAATTGGCTTCGCATTTCGCCTGCATCTTTTCCTTTTTGCGGCTGTTTGCTTGTGATCCGATGTCTCCAGTTATGACCCAATATCCATTTTTGGGCCTGTAGTCCCAGTCTGGGTTGTGAATTTGGGAAGCCCGCAGTAGTTAGCACACGTTTGTTCATACATGACAAGGACGCGGTATTTACGGCGGTACAAGTACCGCTACGTAGCGGGGTGTTCCTGAGGAGCGGCACTCGCAGGGCACATGGCACAGCCTTCTTTGCACTCTGCCTGCTCACCCATCCGGGAGCGGCTGGAATGCTTTCAGCTTATGTTAGCAATGACTAGAATTTACAAAAGCTCCACTTCTCGGAGGAGAATTCTCTTCTACCAAACACAGAGTTCGCTGTCAATCAGCTGATGATGCAGGTATTGCTCTCTTTGCCTTTTTACCTGGCTCGAGTACGAATAATCTTAAAAGCCACATTTATTCTTGGCCCTGGTGTGAGTGCTATCAAGGAGAGCAATCTTCCTGCGTCTTGCATCTCTCTGCTTGGGCTCATAGAAAGGGAAGATGTAATGAAGCAGAGTAAGTGCTGGTGTAAAAAACCCACACTGTCCTTCAAAGACACTGGATGCTTCTTAAGGGCCACCATCTGTGGTATCCACATCCAAAAGTCAGTGACTTCGTGTTGTTAATGCAAGCGTCATTCTTAGATTTTCAGACATTGCATTCTCTTTGACCAACAGAATGACCAGGACTTTCTCCTGTTGCACCCGTTCTGTTGCTGAGATGTTTCTTCTCTATTTATCATGGTGCTTAAGATTGACATAGCCCTTGGGAAGCCTCGACAGACACCCTTTTAATTTCTTTCCAGTTAACATGTGTGACTTCAAAGAGATTGCTTGAACCTGTCCACAAGACTTCTTCAGACTAACAGGCTCCTTTTGCATGCAAGGACACCCATCCAGAGGTATGTGCCCACCTGAGGGGTCCATCTGGGCTCAGCCCACACCTTTTTACACGCTAATCATTCTGTACCCCCTAGGAGGAATGATTTAATACGAAACCACACACAACTCCCTTTAGTCATGGTCTCAGAGTTGCTACAATTCTTTAATAGTTCTGCTTCATTTGGTTATCAAGACTGAGACTATCGTACAATGTAAAATAAATCAGCCTCTGTGTGCCATTCCCAGTGGTCGATTTAACAGCCTCACACTTCTGACGAAGGCTGGTGCAGGTGTCAACTCCACTACACGGAAGAATATTAAAAAGTGACTTTTCTGTGATAGCGTGGCAGGTCTGCAGGAGGAGCTGGGCTGGCACGCAGCTTCCTAACCCTCAGCTTGTACCCAGCTGAAGCCGGCGCTCTGTCCTCCGGATAGTCATAGAGTCATACAATCACAGAATGGTTTGGAAGGGACCTTAAAGATCATCTGGTTCCAACCCCCCTGCCACGAGCAGGGACATCTTCCACCAGCCCAGGCTGCTCAGAGCTCCATCCAACCTGGCCTTGAACCCTGCCAGGGAGGGGGCAGCCACAGCTTCTCTGGGCAACCTGGGCCAGTGTTTCACCACCCTCA
>Ga0065711_1050844_pt1 | contig 10636 bp, 8 predicted proteins | sample Hoacrofraction12_FD_59098 | JGI IMG/M metagenome (GOLD analysis project Ga0065711, IMG submission 59098) | Hoatzin crop microbial communities from Cojedes, Venezuela - Epithelial fraction 12 v2 (version 2) | ecosystem: Host-associated > Birds > Digestive system > Esophagus > Crop | place...
TGACCACCAGGTCTAGTATCGCATCCCCTCAGGTAGGGGTGCTTATTACCTGGCTTAAGAAGTTGTCCTCAATGCATTCTAGGAACCTGCTGGATTGCCTACAGCTTGCCGTGTTGCTTTTCCAGCAGATGTTGGGGTGGTTGAAATCCCCCAGTAGGACGAGACCTGCGAGCGCAAAGCCTCCTGGAGTTGGAGGAAGAACGCTTCGTCTGTCAGCTCCTCTTGATCTGGCGGCCTGTAGTAGACACCAACTACTAGGTTCCCTTTGTTGCCTCTCTCTCCGACTCTTACCCATAAGCTTACGACCTGCTCATGGTTATAGTCTATAATGCCAGTGGCTTCACAGTAGCTGGGCTACTATACATTTCTCCTCTGTCAAGACGCATTTTCAGTGTTTCAAACTGTGTAATTAAGCCATCATCTTCCCATATAGTTTGTTACTGATTAGTATATTCTAACAGCAAAGACTAAGTCTGATTGGCGCCAAAGTACTATGGGAGATCCAAAAGCAACAGAAAAGCTCCATGAACGTAGGCAAGTCTCTCTTAAGAAGTGCTTTATATCTGTTGATCCCACAGTTTTTATCTTAAAGCTCTCCTCTCCATCTTGCAGTTGTGTATTTCGGAGAATAAAAGCACAAAGTAAGTTACTCAGCATCACGCAGCACAGCCAGGAGAAACTTTCTGGTTTTCTGACTTAAATCAAGACTCTACATCACTGAAGTATGCACTTTTGTGTCTGGTTAAACCCATCATAATTAGGTCCATAAAAGGAATGAATAATGAATAAAAAGTCCAGTTGATAAAAGAGAAAGCTAAAATTTCATACCAAATACAATGCAAAATCTAGTGTTTTCACACTTTTATTCATGTGTTCTTGTTGCTTATGTCTGTCCTTCCCATAGGTGGCTATAATGAGAAAAGAAATAACTTTAACTTTTCCTGTTAGAAGGATAATTGTTTCAGTGATATCCACAAATGATGTGTTATGAAAAGATGTATTGGAATTACCACAACAAGGTATTTTCCTCCTAGGTTTCTAAAGTCCTAGATGATAGAGAGGTGAAGTCATTATACATTTAAATTAGATTATTTTCTGGAGTTCTGTAATGAAGTATTAATTTTGAATCAGTAGATATTGCTGTCACTATTTGTAAGTACAAATATAGTCTCGTTTAATCTTTTTAAACAGTATATTAAAAAAGTACAATTATTAGTCTATTTGTAGTCTATGTAATGCAAAAAAAAACATAATTGCTCTGCCTCTTGGACTTGATACCTGTGCCATTTATTCTCCACTTATTTCACTTTAAAAATTCAGAAACCTTTCTAACTTTTAATGAACTAGAAGCATTAGGCTAATAGGGGTTTCTGTGTATCTAAGGCAATCCTCTACTTCCACAGACATAGCATCATATAAGCCTGTTATCAATTTTAAAAGAAGCAAAGCTTTTTCTCCTTAACTAATCCTATAGGAATGCAGTTCTTGAACTTCCATGTTAAAACATCTTCCAGTTTTCCAGGCTAAATCCATTCTAGTTAATAAACATTTGTTATTATTCCCAGATATTTTTTTTAGCTCACATAAGCTATCTTTGTCCTACAGGTTGAACCTTCCAGCAGACACCCAGGATTCTTTTGTTCTTCCTTCACTAGTCTCTCTTTGAGCAAGCTCTCTGTCCTCTTCACCTGTGATACACACTTTATTTCTGATAATGTCAGCAGCCTTCCACTTCACTGGTTTCTGTATAAGTTCAAACTGAACATGGATGAACATAATAGTGGTAATACACTTAATAACTGCACTTATTCAAGATGTCGCAGGTATGTTTGCTTTCTTTGATAATTCCAATTGTGCTGTACAATTTCAGCTAGGAAACACCTTTTCGGTCTTCACTAGTTCTAACACTAGTCAGGGAGCTTCTTACTGGAATGTTTGTCTACAGAAATGTAAAGTAATTGGAGTTTCTTAAGACTGTTTTGAGATAGTTGCTTACAAATATATTTGAAAACAAGTGAAAGGCACAGCTGCATCTTAAATACATGCAAGGTTAGGTTTCCAGTATTGAAGTTCATTGTTTCAATGGAAGATTCCTAAAAATTCTACTACCATAGTTCAAGTTAGAAAACAAGCATTCATATTTTAAGTGAAAGTTCAGATGGAAGTGAAGGCCAAGTAAAATCTTTTCCTTTTCATGCATCATCACCATCCATAAATATTCTGTAAGCTCAGTTATACCCTAAGCTCCACCTGTAGAAATCCCTTCTGCAGTGAGGTGGCATAACTATAATTAAGGACAGAAATTACTTTGTAATTTGTAATCCAGTTCAGGTCCTCAGTGTTCATCAGATATTACCAATTTCAGTGGAGCTGTTCTTGTTTATTCTTAGTACCTGCCCCACAGTTCATAAGCCTGCCAATACTTGTTGAGAGAAAAGAAAATTTAGCTCACTTTCTCATGGTCTCTTAAGGCTAATGCAATTAAAAAATGTATTGTTTTGCCATTCAAATAAAGAGGTGAGACTTGGAATACAAAGCAAAGAGTGGAAGAGCTGCCTAGGATGGTGACATTTAAAGAAGATCATTTATTCTAGCGGTTCTGTATTTGTAAATTATTATGTATTATGCTCTAAAGTAGATGGCTAAAGTTATGATTGTAGGATGAATTCTGCACTGCTGTTGTCAGAGTAATTATCTGTCTGCCAACAAGATACTGTAACATAGGATGCCAACCACAGTTACTGTCTGGAATAGCTGCCATTTCTGTTCTTCATTTTCATGTATTTTGTGCAACCACTAATTCTGTTGTCCTTCCTCTTAGCTGATTTTTTGTCTTGGTTTAGCATAGCTGCATCTCACAGAGTACAGGCAATCTTGCACTTTAGGTATGCTACACATTTGAAAGAGTATAAGCTGCAAAGAGATTATCCCATGAGAACAGATTTATGACTATAGAACAAATTCAATGATGAGAGTTGTTGGATGATAGCAGTTTGTACAACCTGTATTATAAAAGCATAGCCAGAGCCACTGTATGCTAATTTGATACAAGAGCACCCTTTCTTCCCTGTGAGCATGTCTCCCTCCTTAGGTTTCCGTCCAGTTGACAAGGGGCCCCTCACACTCATGCCATCTCCTTTCCTCCTACATCACAGTGAGCCTGAATCTGTTGTTCCTGGGTGGCAGCAGGAACCATCTCTAAAATCCAGAGGGTTGTGGTTTTTTTCATCTGTAGCCTGTGTTCCTTAAGTGGAGACTCAGAGTAGATGCCTTGCTTTCCCTGGCCTTTGCATGGTTCTGCTGAATCTTTTGCATGGGTCTAGTATGCTCAAAACATTTTAGGGTGCAATATTTTTTCCCAGATTATAACGTCCCTTGTCAAACAATGCAGAACAAAACTTAGTCTCAGTTTGATTTTGTTTCTTAGGATACTTAGTAATATTATGAGTAAAAAGGTCTGTTAAGGAAAAATATTCCAGTAATCTGTGGGAAAGAGCTAAATTGGAGTTTGATCTTAAGCACGTTGTAACAAAAGAACAGGCTATAAAGATAAGCAAATGCAGGCTCGGAATGACTGCAGGCTCTGATACCTGTGCATGAAAGAATGATTGATCTTCTACTGTCAAAAGAGAATACATTGGGAAGGCCTATATAAAAACGTCAATGGCAGCAAGAAGCAGTAACACAAGCAAAGCTGGAATAGGTAACTGACTTGGAAGAGCAGGACCATAACTAAGCAACGAAGCAAGATCTAATGACAGGGAAAGTAACCCATTTGGAATGTAGGATGAGATGTGTTTGGGGAGAGTGCTGAGGAAAAAAGGCACAAAAATCAAAGACAAATGCAGTAGGTGTGCTGCCTGTAGGTTTTGCACCCAGCAGAATCGAATGTATTATTAATGGCTTGTCTGGGCAGACAGCAAGGATAAGTAGCAGGAACATGAGAGAGAGGACCTCTCCACTGGAAAAACAATGAAGAGAGCTCTTGAGAGGAGTCTTTCAGATATTTTCCTAGAGACTTAGCTTTTCTCTAAAATGATGTGCATTGTTGCTGCTGTAGACTTCAGCAGATGTAGAAAGAAAAAGCCGCCTTCCTGATGTTCATTATGAAAAAAGTGGGAGTTTATCCTGTAAAGATAAAATGCTGGCAATTAATGAACTCTTACGTGGAATTAAAAGGTTAGTGGACAAGTGTAGGACCTGAACCTTAATTTGGATTTAAGTGGAATTTATGTATTTATTTTTAGAATCTTATTTCCTGCATTCAAACTTATTTTTAATTGCAAAAAGAAATTAAAAACTCGAACCAAAACTGATAGTCTGATGATGTCAAATTACTTTTTCCTCCTTGTATTGAAGTCTGGAAAGAAAAAGGATTGGAGAAAATTTGAAAAAAATGCAGAGATATCTGCACCAGTAAAAAATTACTGGTGAAAATTTACTGAAAAAAGAGATCACTGAAATCAGAGAAAAATTAATGACAAAGTATGAAAACAAGAATTTGCGTATTGCTCTTGCTTTTTAGATAAAGCAATGATATGTTTAGGATTATAGGTCTTGAAATTGATAAATACAAAATAGCTTTCAATAGGTCAAACAACATCCAAACTAACACATTCTTAGCACAGAATCTTCCAAGAACTACACTACATGACAATGTTTCTTTAAAAGATGCAGTAAGCTCCATACATTTCCTTGAAATATGATCCAGCAATGAAAAATCATATATAAATTATGTACATAATTACATTTTTTCTCTAGGCATCATAATTTAGCAAATGCGGCTTAGAAATATCATCAGAAAGTGAAAACAAGAAAGTCAAAGTTCAAGTCTCATAATCATTTTTTCAGTTCTTATTTAACATCAGTATTTACTTTTCCCTCACTTAGTTCTTTTGTGTTTATTCAGTTTGTTCTTGGGAAATTGATATCATTGCTGACAGTTATGCAAATTTGTCTCTTGGTGTTCTAAAACATAAGTGAATCTTTTGATTTTGTTTTAAATATAGCTTGCTTTATTTTTAGAGGATTCACAGTCTTCTGGTGTAAGTATATCTCTGCACTGAAAAAATCAGATTGTGTTTACTTGACACATTTATGCAATATAAAAAGAAAAGCCTGGATCTGAAATACTTTGAAATTAAATCGTCTGCCTGCATACACATCAGTTACACTAGATTCCGAGATCTGAGCTTCATGTGGTCTTAATGTCTAAGAACTATTTCTGAGTCTCAGTAATCACGACTAAGCAATAGAATGACTATGCATGGAAAACAGGATCTTACATGTGTGCTAAAGGAATAGAAAAGCATCTGTAGAACGAACAGTGCCTCAGAATAGTAGTTGAGATATTTGCTAGCAAAATTTTATCTTCCCAAGGGCTATTGCAAGACTCAGGTGGGCTTCTAGTTTTCATCAAGTCCAAGGAAATGTGTTGAGCACTTCCTGGAAAGGTTCATCACACAAGTCATTTATGCTTCCTTTGCCCCTGAGGGGGAAAACCAAACATAAATGATTTCTCCTGTTAAATATTTTTCCCCTATCATTCAAATCCCTTCAAATTGCGGGAGAGTAAAAGCTCTGTTTTCTTCACAGGAACAGGTATAATATGGATAGCTGCAGAGTAAGATTTTGTGAGAACCATATGAATAATTTTAAAGAAGATCAGGTAGGTTTCTAACTAAACCTGCTGAAAATCACTACGGGCTCTGGCTTATATTGTCCTTTGAAAGCACTATAACCCAGTGTACCCTTTTATAGATTTTATTAAAGTTGAATAAATAAAAATAAGCTAAAGTAAGCATAGTATAAAATAAACCTACTTTTGGTGCTTCTTGCTGAAGTGAAACTAAACTATACAGTTACCAAATCAAAGTAAGAGTATATCCATAAGGCAGTGAGTTAATGTTAATATTGCATTATAATCAGAGCACAATGTTAGTTTTGACACCAGATGAATACAATAAATTTTCAAATTTTTATATAGAAGGGGAAGATTTACTTTTAAACAAAACTACAGAATTTGTTTGGAAGCCATGTTTCCAAATTATTGCCTAATATCTCAAGGCACAGACAAATGGTCACGCTAATTCACCTTAACACCTCAGTTGTGGAAGCTGTCCATACACATGCTCTTAGCTCTCAGAAAATGGGGAAAGAAACACACCGTAAGTTAAACTGATAATGTCAGTTTGAACGGTGATTTTTAAATTTACCCCAAGCCTCATAGCTTCATGCCATCCATTCAGCACCAAGAGCTCACAGGCTATTACAATACACACACACACCTCTGATTCATGAAAAGAGAACTTTCTTATGATAAAACTGACTCTTCCCATATGTAAAGAGACTCTTTCAGAATATACTAGTTAGAATATTGAATGTTACTGAAAAAGATTAATCTCCTAGTAGTCAAGTCAGCAGCAATAAAAATGTATGATCCTACTGGAGAAATCTGTCAGACAGTACCCCATCCAAACATAAAAGAACATGTAAGTTACTACACTTTCACACCAAATATGATGCAAATTGCAGTGTTTTCCTACCTTTTTTCATGTGTTCTTGTTGCTTATGTCTATCATTCCCATACATGGCTACAAAGAGAAAATAGATGTGGAATAGTAAGTTTTAGGGGAATAATTAGTCAGAAAGATAGCTATGATAAAGGCAAATATGATACAAGAATGGATAGAGTTAAGGCATTTCCAGGAATGGGGGTGCTTTTTGTAAAAGCTTAGCATTAAACATGAAGAGCTTGAGGACAGCATTGGCACAAGAATAAATGACTATTACCTGGCCACAAATAACTTCAGCCTGCAGGTGAAAAAATGTAATGTGTGATGGAGATTTATGATAGAAGAACATACTGGGACCTTGCTGGAAAAGTAATCAAAAGCTTGACGTTTCTGGGGTTTTTCACTTGTATGCTTTCCATGATAGGTGTTAAACCTAGAGAGCAGGAGCGGTGGATTCTCAGTGAAGTTTTGTTTGCTGAAGGAACTTTTTGCATAGTTGTTACCTTAGCTTTTAACAAACATTGAACAAACTGAATGGGCAACACTGCTTAGTCTCCAATAATGTAACTCAATCACACCAAAATAAGGCAAAGTTTATGCTGACATCTTCATACAAAAAATATACTTTACAATTTTTTTCAAAATGGCTGTGTGCCCTGAAATTCCCACATGATCAGAAAGGAAAGAGCCATGCCTACTTCGGAGCCTGAGTCAGAAGGTTAGAGCATTAGCCTTCATTTCTGATACAAATGCAAGTGCCAATCTATGCAAAGACCTAGTACAATGCCAGCTGGCACCAGACACTTTCTGACCTGCAGACCTGAGCTGGGAACTAGAGCAGTCAGTTCCAGAAAAATGCAAAGTACTTGATTTTAAAGGAACTTTACTGAAAATGAATCACAAACCAAATGATGCACTATAAGTATTTCATGAAAGATATACATAAGTAGTATAATTTTATGTTCCATTAGGAAAGAAAGGATATTTTCAGCTGAAATCCTAATAAACCTTACGATGTGAAGAACTAAAATGTGGCACAGCCTATTAGGGCAAAATTATCCTTGTGCTTTAGAAGTTTGATTGAGAGGGAATGCATGTCTTTGTGTGTCTTTTCTGAAGGTAAGTCTTTCAGCAAAAATGTGAGTATTCCTGTTATTTATTAAGTAGTCACTATCATAAAGCTGTCATTTTACAAATATGTTATGTGGATGCACTTAATTTACAATCCTAAGGAGAAGAATCTACTCTTTAACCTTGTTTATATTCCATGGTTACATAAAGCAGTCTGATCATGTCATGTCACTGGTTACAGCTGCATCATTTCTTAAATATCACCATTTTGCTTGATTCTTCTGTACTTGACTTCTGGTTTTGACCTGACTAAAGCTGAAAACCCTAGTTCACGAAGTACTCTGCAAAAACATCTCCATTCTTCCTTTCTGCTTCCTACTAACTCTACAGTAGGAGAAGTCTTCTTACTTTCTTCTTACAGCAAGGTACATAACAGAGTTTTGGTCTGTCACTAGGGTTCCTAGTTGCTTCTAGGAAGTCTGTCCAGTCAATGCTGTTCTTATCAGCTAGCTCTGGGACAGTTTGGCCATATTTTTTTCTGGTAAATCAACCCGCATATTTATAACTAATAATGATATTACTAATAAAGAAGTCACATGCCTTTCTTCTGAACATTTCTTTGTTAGAGAAAATATAAAGAATATTTGAAAGTTTTAGAGTTATACCATTAGTCAGAAATATATTATTGGCTCTATATTTTTGGCTAAAAAAATAAAGATATTCTGAAATTTTTGTTTTTTTTCTTTTTTCTGGAGAGGTGAAAGTTGGTATCAAGTGGTAAATTTTCAATTGCAAAATTGTAGTAAAAGCCCACAAAATGTATTAACTAAAACACTTGTGAATAAAATGCCTTGGGCTTTTTTTGACAAAAGAACATTTTCAACACAATTTCAGAATTCAAAAATAAAAATGCAATTTTTGGTAGTAATAGTGAATGAGCAAGACTTTTAAGGTAATGGATCACTGGTGTGAGATACCTTTTCTGGTAATTTTAATCTTGTAAGATAGTAATTTTAAAAAATATGGGCTCTCACAAAAATAATTTTCAGTCTTAATATAAATGTTATCTGGAAGAATTAAAAGAAATCATACCAAATCTATCCATTTCTAAGATAATTTCCTTCCATTTCAGAATCTGACTCTGTTTAGCCACTAAAAGTTTTTTTAAACGACATTATTTATTATTCAGGGTTGACTGCAGTGAACAATTTTCCTTGAATCCATTTTCTGTCTGTGTGAAAAGGCTCATAATATTGTTCAGTCCCCTTGAAGGAAATTACTTAATGACAACTATTTAAAAGAAATTAAAAATACCAGATATGACATTTTAAAATTTCCAGTGGCTGTCTAGAACAGGCTTTCTGGTGTTTAGATGGTGGGCAGGTACCTTTTCCAGAATAGTATAACAATAGGATAAGTGTACTTAAAAAACAGCCTTTGCAGGAAGAAGCACAAGAATTTATCTAGGCAGTGGCTCAAGTAAATAAATTGTGCAAAGCATTTTATATATCTATAGTGGTGTTTGAACTTGATATTTCAGACGTTGTGTAGACAGAATACCATATCACAGGTGGGACTAGAACATCAATACGAACAAGGCATTTTCTTATATTTCCCACCCAAAGTATCAGAGCTGTTCTCCATGCATGTGAACCGACAGAGAAAGACTGGAAGAAATTGGTCAACAAAATGTCTTTATATTCCAGCCATTCTGTTCTGGTCAGCATCAACCCAGGATACTGCTGCACTTGAACATCAAATAGATGTTCTTCTTATGTCTGTGTATCACGTGCTTCTTTGAAATGATACTCTGAAACCTAATCAACCAAAGCTCTGGTGAAAGACGAGAAGGGAACTGTAGAAAACAATTGGCAGCATGTTTTGGGGAGAAATCTGTCAAACAGTACCACATTCAAGTATAGAAGAACATGTAAGTTATTACACAGATGATGAGTGGTGACTACAGAAGTCCTACAAGCACAGTGTTATGGTGATGATGTGGGACTTGTTTGTTAGCACTCTTTGGTTATACTATAGTATAAAAAATCAGAAATCCTATTATAAAAGTTATGGAATCAGAAAACTATGGAGATAGGAAAGACCATGTGTTCATCTTGTGCACTACCATGCCAGCATAGGGTTGCTCCCTCTTCTGCACCTGTCTGTATTGCTTCTTATCTAAATGGTTATGCAGCAGTCATCCGAGCTTTCCATATTGCTTAGGAGGAAACCATTCTATTCTAAGAAGAGTAAAAAGTATTCTGATATTAGTCATGGTCTCTGTTTTGATAAGTCACTTACAAGGATTCCATTGTCATAGCAAGTACTTCCTCATACTCCTCTGAATTATATTTTTCTCTTTGTTTTTTGAAGCAGAGGTGTATGTGTGTATTGTAATAGCCTGTGAGATCTTGGTGCTGAATGGACGGCATGAAGCTACGAGGCTTGGGGTGAATTTAAAAATCACTGTTCAAAGTTTATTGGAACATTCAGCCACTGTTTTTATTGCACAGGAAAGACAGGAATCTGCATTGCTCTTTCTGTTTAAGAAAAATCATTTAAAATTGCCCGCACCCTTTTGTAAAGTTATGTGGGTGGTCGTTCAGGGTTTTAATAGATAGCTACTTACCACTATTAATATGCCAATAATGCTATCTGGCATGAATAAATTTCTTAATTGAAATTTTCATCTTAACCTCACCGTAGTTAATAGTATTTGCAGGACTCTCTACTCACTCATTTATGTGACAAATAGAGATTGCAGGAGCATAGTTTTTAAATTCCTGTCTTTGCAAACTGTAGCCTCAATTTCCAAGGTGTAAAATCTCTACTAAAATTATGTAAAATGGGGTACTTAGTCAAAGATCCAGGTGAATTGCTGGTCCAAAATGCATTCAAACCTAAAGTCTATCCTCATTATGTATCCTCATTTTGTGTCCATGGAATGTGGAAAGAGGGGCAGGCCACTTGGGAAGAGTACAGGAATGTGGTCAGAGCGTGCAGGGATGCGACACGGAAGGCCAAGGCCCACCTGGAATTGAAGCTGGCAA
>Ga0065711_1009720_pt1 | contig 10635 bp, 5 predicted proteins | sample Hoacrofraction12_FD_59098 | JGI IMG/M metagenome (GOLD analysis project Ga0065711, IMG submission 59098) | Hoatzin crop microbial communities from Cojedes, Venezuela - Epithelial fraction 12 v2 (version 2) | ecosystem: Host-associated > Birds > Digestive system > Esophagus > Crop | place...
CAAGAGGGCCAATGGGATCCTGGGGTGCATTAGGAAGAGTGTGGCCAGTAGGTCGAGGGAGGTTCTCCTTCCCCTCTACACTGCCCTAGTGAGGCCCCATCTGGAGTACTGTGTCCAGTTCTGGGCTTCCCAGTTCAAGAAAGATGAGGAGCTACTGGGGAGAGTCCAGCAGAGGGCTACGAGGATGGTGAGGGGACTCCTCTCTCTCCTCCTACGAGGAGAGGCTGAGGGAGCTGGGCTCATTCAGCCTGAAGAAGAGAAGGCTGAGAGGGGATCTTATAAACGCTTATAAATATCTGAAGGGTGGGTGTCAGGAGGATGGGGCCANNCTTTTCAGTNGTGCCCAGTGACAGGACAAGGGGCAATGGGCACAAACTGANGCACAAGAAGTTCCGTCTGAACATGAGGAAGAACTTCTTCCCTCTGAGAGTGACGGAGCCCTGGAACAGGCTGCCCAGGGAGGTTGTGGAGTCTCCTTCTCTGGAGATATTCAAGACCCACCTGGACATGGTCCTGTGCAGCCTGCTGTAGGTGACCCTGCTTCGTCAGGGGGGTTGGATTGGATGCCCCAAGAGCTACGTGTTGAACAGGAGAGGAAAGCAAAGACATTATGTTCACCCTGTGGCCATTATGTATTGTACACTTGAAACTTCATCTAAATATGGTTTTTAATTGTACTTGTAAAGGCTTTTTTCCCCTTTAATGAATGTGGTATAAAACACATGATGTAATTAGTATGGGATCCCAGTGACCTGATGCTCGGGCAAGCTTTTTACCCCGTTGGGGTATTAAATGCATAAAGACATAAGGTTCTTTGACTAAAATCTTAGTAGAAAAGAGTAAATATAATTATATTTACTGTACTTTTATGTTGAGTTACGAGTGTAAATGCAATTATTTTGTTGCTTTGGCTGTGACTGTATCTCATTAAGCTAGGATCTAGGTAGGAGTTTGAATGATGCTCATTCTGGGACCTGTGATGGGTACCAGCCACTGCTGTGCTGGCCCAGCAGGTGGCAGGGAGAGCACATGGAGTGAAGGGGCATAGGCGCGTGCTTTTATACGAACAGCTCCACATCTTTCTCAATGATAATTTCACTGTAAAATGACTTTAAAAACAGGAATTAGATTTTAGTTCCAAGGATCTCCCTTTCGGGTTGGAACTCTTGATGACTGTAGAAAAGCTTCCTCAGATTGTCTTGACTGCAGGATTAGATACAATTTAAACTCACTGTAGTGAAAGTACTTTGGTTTGGATCTCCACTGTGAAAGTCTCCTGGTTACTTCCCCTCTCCTGTGATTCTCAGTAGGTATGTTTTGTTTATTCAGAGCAGGAGGAAGATGCCAGGGAACTTAGACCTCGAAATTAGTACACGTGTATCTGCCTGTCTGTGAAACAAAATGACTTTTGAATCTGTGTTGTTGTATTTGTTTTTCTGGTAGTTTTATTTGAAGCTTCCATTCCAGTGTTAGCGGCAAAGTGGGCAATATTGTGCAAATACCATCTATACTATGTGAAATTGTTCACTATGGTTTCGTTATTTACACGGAGGGAGACACAGAATGTTTATAACAAAATAAGGATGATGGCTTAACTGCATCTACTTTGCATTTTGTTTTAGTGACTTTGGTCTAAGCTTTGGTCTTCTTTTATACTTTGTCTGTTTAAAGCTTAATATGTTTTCCTCTTCAGTGGTCAAAATCAAACAGCTCAGCTTGGCAATGAGAGATTAAGAAAGCATTTTGGGTAAAGAACACTTGAAATAGATTGTACCAGCCATCAGAAATTGTTACTTTGAAAGTCTGACTGTCCATGTTGTGTCTTTAGAGTATGATATCTAATTGCATGTGGCTGTGGAGCTGGATCAAAGAAATTGACAGCTGTAGTAGAAAAGTTTTTCAATGTTTTCTTCTTAGTAACTTTAAATTTCATTTCAGTGGCAGAATTAGATGATAGTTTTACTTACCTCTGTCGGATAGCTGATACGTGTTTAGAGGTGGAGATAATTGCAGTAACTTGAAGTGCTGTGTTAATGTGTGGTCTGCACAAACATTGCAAAGATATTTGTTTGCTATGTCAAATGGTCAGTAGAAGTGTAGTCGATTTATAGTGATGTTTGATATTTGCCTTCTTCAGTGCAATGAAGTACTGCATTTTTTTACTCTCTCATATGTAGACACTTGCTAATGCAGTCCAAGAATAGTGAAATGTCATGAATTGGCCTTAATTAATTGAGAAATTTATGCATTACACTCCAAGATGGAGGTGTGGAGTGTTAGATGATCAGTAGTAGATCACGTGCTCAGACTGTGCAAATCAATGAGCCTCTGTTGAAGCCAGCTGGGAATGTGGTCATTTGCCACCTTTGTGTGTATTTCACCTTCCAGAGAAACACCTGCTGCTTTCCTGAGTTCCTAGATAGTATTGATCCTATGATATAAACAGCCTGGAAGGCCAACAAGTGGCCCAGAAAGCCTCTTTGGTAGTTGGGCATCTTCTCTCAGCAACTTCTTCGGTACTGTCTGTTAAAGTTCCAAATACCAAGGATGATGAAGTAGGGAAGTTTAAGTAGCATTAATGTTACAACCTACTCCTATGAAAATGGATGTTACATTGTGTGTAAAACTGGATTTAGGCTGTGTCGGGGTGTTTTTCCATTTCATATAGACAAACCTTAAGGTCTTAAATAGCTGAATTCACAAGAAAAATTGAGTGCTAAATAAAGAGTAGAATTAAAAGATATATAAATTCAGTCTAATATTATTTCATGTATAAGAGTTTAATGAAAGGAAGACCCTGATTCAGAAAATAAGCTTGATATGCAGACTTCTAAATCAATAAGTCACTATTATAATAAAAAAGGGTGAGGGTGTTAATAACTGTTAACCTTAGCAATATTGACTGTGTTTTCTCTTGTTTTTCAGAGCTAACGAAGGCACAGGGAATTTTAAGGTGCAGATGTGATTTGAATTTTTCTCTTATGATTTACTTCAGAAACATGTATAACCTGAATGTATTTAGTTTAGTTTCTTTTTCTTACACTGAGTGCAGCCTGAACTTTCATCAGCATAGTAATAACCAACCTTGGATTACAGTGTACTTTCAAACCTATTATTCCATAGCATCACAGAATAGGAAAAGAAAGCTTCTGAGGCTAAATAATTGAAGTTTTGGTGGGAGAATAGATGAAACTTCACCTAGGTGATTCTAGCTTGTTGTTCTTGCATCTCTCTTCAAAAGGTGCATTACTATGGCTTTTACTGGAATCCTAAATAAATGTGTAGACAGTGTCTAAAATACTGTTATTTGAAGAAGATTGTCTAAATGTAGTGGAAAGCTTGCATAGGTTATTCAGAGGAAGCATAGCCTGAGGTATAACAATAGTATAATAAATTGCTATGTGCTTAAATGTATAACAATGTATATTCATATACAAATTGTCTAGATGGCACAAAACACTTCCTTAGCCAGCAGAAAGCTTACTCTTTTCTCCATCCCTTCACTAACATTTGTTGTCTGAATGGTGACTGTTGTGCTAAACAAGAAATAGCGTTCCCTATCCTTGCTGATGAATGTGGCACTTTTTCCAATACAGAAAGCAGCTGAGCTGCTTCGGTACCAGCTCACAGAGAAACTGCACGTTGTTTGCTGCCTTTGTGATTTCATATGCTGTAGTTCGAGATGCTCACAGTGTCATTCCACTATTTTGGCTAAACATTTAGAAAACCAGAGTCTATTCAAGGGCAAGAAGGAAATTTGAAATTGCAATTTGAAATTACTCAATGTATGTTGCATTTAATCTTTCATTGTATTGGAATTGTAGGGCTCAGAAGATGGAATGGCACAGAACAGTAGAATCTGAGACACCTAGCTGATACAGTTAGCAGGAAAATTTTACTGTTGAATTTGAGAAAAAAGTGTGTTAATAACTTAAATATTAATTGACCTGGTTGTACCATTTTACTAATTTACTTCATGCTTTCAGCTGAATTGATTTCTAATCAATATATTTTCAGGCACAAATGTGAACTATTAGACTTGATTGCAGTTATTCATACTATTTTTAATAGTAATGACATTTGTTGTGACAGAGGTCAGGAGGCAATTTCAAACTTTCAGATACAGTAATAAGAATTTTCACAAAGAGTTGAAATGTGAGTATAGCGTCATAAAACAAAATTAATCTGTAGAAGGGGGTCAAAGTTCCTGAAAAGGTCTGCAGTCGGTTTTCTTCATGTTACACCCCCACACCTACCCAGCATTTTTTCTACTTTTTACCCTTACATTTCACACTGTTTTTTCATCTTCTTGCCCTTCTATCACCTCCTGTCCTGCCTGTCTCATATTTGCCCTTCTTTGTGCTTTGTTTTTTATCCTGTTCATTTTGGGCCACACGAGAATGACTGTAGAGCAGTTCAACCATTTTATTAACGTACATGTTGTAATATTAAAATATATGTCAAGCACTTACTCTGAAACATGGCATTCCAATGTGACTAGTTTTGCCTTTTAAAAAAGATACTTGGCTTGGACATCATTAAAGAGTGTGATTCAGGAAAGGGATTTTTTTTTTTGTGCAAGTGGTTTTTGGTTGGGTTTTTTTTTTTCCCCTTTTAAGCCATAAATATTCCTGCTCACTTTAGTGTTCTGAGGATGTCAAAGTTGAAAGGCTGCCCACGACTACTCACAGTGAATAGTTCTGTGCTGCAAATAATGCTACTATCTATAGACTAAAGTGCCACTCAGCTTGTGTGCATATTTAGACTTCTGTATCATCTATGTGAGTCTTTTAACTGGTATTTTTCTACACAGTTTTCAAATTCCTGGCTATACATTAACCACACACACACACTTCACTCTATCTCTTCTTCCTTATTTTCTTCACTACACTTTATATCTTCATGCTTTTTTATTCCACTTCATGACCAAGAAGTTTACACATCATCCTTCCAAATCCTTTTTGATGTCCACTTCTCACAGAACATACCCTGATCCATTTTTAGCATTGCTCTGTCCTCAGTTACTTGTTTATATGTCTTATTTTTCTGAACTAGAAGTTGAACTTCGTATATGAAGGATTTTCAACCTTTTTTCTAAGTGGGGATGGCAGGGAGAGAACAGGTTACAAGGTCCATGGCCAGAAACTGTGATTTGTACATGCAGCAAGCCTAAATTCAGCGTCATCAAGCTTGTAGCAGTGTGGTTCGCTAGATCAGGTCTGACTGTCATTTCTAGCTCTTACACAGGAATAAATCAAACTATTGCTCCAAAACTGCAGTTATCGTGGATACATATTTAAATTCATGATTGAATTCAAAGGGTAGTCCATGACCCTCTGACCCTTCTTTCAAATTGAAAGAATATGATGAAACTGGATAGTAAATCACAGCTGTTCAGAAGTCAACATAAAAATCCAATTAATTGACACAAAAGGTAATCCATTTATCACACTGAATGCAGCCATCTGCTCTGCCTTTGTGCCTCTTTGCTTAGCTGCCCACATCACCAGTCAGCTGTTTAAAATTTTATCCATAGAAGAGAAACCCATTAAAATTTTTGAGGCTGGCATAACAAATGTCGTGTCGTTGCAGTCCTTGCTGTGGAAGTATTTAGAAATAATATGAAAAGGTTTCAGATGAGTCTTGCCCTTGTGTTCTGCATACTAGTATATTTTAATTGATTCTGGAATTTCATGGACTATTAAGTTGACTCCAGTCCAAGACATAATACTTCTAGAATGCTAAAGGACTTAAACTCCTGTATTATAAAATGACATGGTTTAATTATCTGTATCATGTTTAGTACACAAGCCTGATTTGGGGAAAAGAAGGAATCTTTAAGACATAGTTTGTGTGCTTGAATGAGTAAATGCTTGTCGGGGGAGAAGTTCTTAAATTGCCAAGTAATGCTAATTTCTATGCAGAATTAATAGCAAGTATTGTTCTCTGGTACTTCAATAGTGAAATAGGACTGAAGTCCGTTCTTGGTTGTTTTTAGATGTTGTTTTAAACAGCAGGAAGTTTGAACCTGGATTCTTAATACATATTTAGCCCTTTCCCTATGGGGTAATCTGAAAGTAGATCAGAGAAGGGTCCAGAAACTTAAGCTTTGTCTTGCTCTGTTACTGGGCTTTCACTTGCGTTTGAGGTTTACAAGGGACGATGGCTGAAAATGTACATTGTCTTAAAATCTTACATTTATTCTTTGCAGCCTTTGGAAAAGAAGTTTGTGCGTGTTTCGGGGGAGGCAACAATTGGACATGTGGAGAAATTCCTCAGAAGAAAAATGGATCTGGACCCTGCTTGTCAGGTATGCCACTTGTAGTGGCACTTACAGGTTCACTGTGATCAATGTAATGCCTGCGCTTCAGTGAGAGCATTTCCATTGTTCATTAGAGTGTAGAAGTAATGTTAGGGGGTTTTACTGCAACAAGAATTAAAACATGAAACGTTTGAAATGTTATGATCTGCAAGGAACAGCTCTCCCAACTCATTTGCAACATGTTTAGATTTTCTTTGTAATACTTTGTGTAGAGTTTCTAAAGTGCAGTGTAAGATTTTAGCAGATGAAATTCAAAGCCAAAAGATACTGCTGTTTCAAAGATAAAACTGAATATATAGACAGGAAAGTGTGTGAGCATGGGTGGATACAAAGGCAGAGACAGGTAGGAGCTGAGTAACGGTAAAATTTAAATGAATGTTGTAGAAGCACATAAAGTCTAATAAAGAGTGATACAGTGGATGGAGGTGTAGAAAGGAAAGGTATGAATGCGAATGTAGGCACTTGCCTGCAAATAATTCAAAAGAGCAGAATATGGTACAAAAGAATGTAACTTAATATTTCTCAAGCATTTTAATAGTAATTGCATGTCAAAACCAGTTTTCAGTTCTTCAATATATTTCAACAGCTATTCAGTTGAGAAGGTGCAGGAGTTCCGTAATGTGTGAATAATTCTTAAAGCTGACAATTATTGGTAAATCAAGCCGATACTCATGTGAATAAGCAAATGGAAGTGCTGGCTTTGGAGTTAAGACTGTGTTTTCATACAGCACTGTCTGAGACAATACAGCATGGCTATGTGCCTCAGTAATGAATGTTTATTCATGCTGCTTAACTTTTCAGTGGTGACAGAGCAAATCAGGTGTAAATTATTCATCGTTCTGAGTAAGTAATGTATTTTCATTTGCTGGTTTCCTCTAAGTGAGAGTCTCTGTATCTTTGAAGTGGTGTTAGCTTGATATTCTTAACACATAAAAGTATCCTCAAAATTAGGCTAGAGAAACTTCTTGTATTTATTGAGCTGTTGTTTATTTGAGGAGAACAAATTGTTCTGTTTCTTTGGGTTTTCTTAAGCAGTACGTCAGAATCTCAATTTTCAGGAACACTGAGCATCCATAATGGAAACTGCAGCTACCCATCTTTCAAAATCAAGCTAGGACTGTGTGTTGGATGTATTTCAGATTTTGCAATCTTGAGGTCATCTGTTAGAGGTAACTTGAGATTTTTTCCCCCATTAGCTACTTTCTGCTTGGACTTCACCAGACAGGATATGATCCACTGTTAGTGGGTAAATGTTACTGTGTCTCAAAAGCAAGTAATTTCATAGACTTCCTTTCTCAAGATGTTGCTTGATGCTAACCCAGTCACTTCTATCTCTGCTAGTATCCAGTTTGCCATTCTAGAATTGGCTAATTGCAAATCTCTTGGTCTCTTCTGGGCAAGCCCTGCTTGTCTGGAGAAAATGTTAAATCTGCTTTCTTCTACAGTCAGATCCTTTGGCTGCTGTTTTTTTCACCCTTTGCTGATCTGCTCCCATTTTTTTTCAGTGAGTATTTTTTTGGTCACTGGAAACCTGTGGTCAATTTTCCTGCCACGAATTGTGACTGATTTCTTCAAGATATTCAGGCTTATTTTAAAAAGATTAGGGAAAGGAAGCAGGAAGTATTTTTCCTATTCTGATTGATCATGTCTTTCTCATGTGGGAACTTACGATTAAAGGAGTGTATGTACTGAACTGTCACCTTCTCATTGTAGTATGCAGAACTGAAGCTGATGGCTTGTTGGTAAACATACAGAAAGCAAGAGATGTCAGATGTGTCATTGAAGATAAATAAGCCTAATGAATCATGTCTTGCTCCAGCTTCCCAGGATGGCTAATAAAACAGAAAGTGTAAAACAAAATTAGGGAGAACCTGAATGTAAATTAGCACAGGCAGAAGAATTTAGGGAAATAGGTCATAAACCATATGTGCAAAGAATATAAATATGGAGGGTGCTTGGCTGCTTTTTTAGTCTGGTGTAGAAATTGGGAAGAGTGTTGAGGACTGCAGTAGTTTATTTCCTGTAGGCTTCCCCAAAGTATGTTAAAGAAGACTAACTTAGGACAAGAAACTTTTCTTATTAATATTACTTCTTTAGTCTTGATTTCTAACTCTCTCCAGCTCCTCATTTCCTAAAATAATCAATTTTTATATAAAATGTCATGACTTCAGTGTGCTCGACTTGGGACTAGAATCCAAGAACTAGATTCCCTTGGGAAGCTAGGAAATTTCATTCAGAAACGCACGTTTCGGGCACTGTGGAGCTACAATGCACTGCATTCGCAGTATTTTTTCCCATGTCTATATACAGAATGCTTGCTGCCACAGTGTTTAATTGTACCTTACCCAGGACTTGAAAAGATTTGACTATCAGAAGGGCAGAGTGTCTTTCCTCCTTTCTCTCCTCAGTGTATCAATTGCATTCTTGGTTTCATTGTTGAAACTTCTAGTAAGGATGCTAGATGTGGTTGTTTTGTGAAAGTCGATTCCTACTGAATATCAGCTTAGTTTGACAGTCTGCAAAAGCATTAATTGAGAATGTTTTACTTGTTCCTAGTTACAGCTGATTCAGTGACAAAGGTATAGAAAGTATGTTATCTGTTCTCCTGTACTACTGACTGTACTTGGACCTCTTTGACTTAATTTGGTCATGTAGAATATTAGCTAATATTTATCCTTCTTCATTGACCTGCTCAAGTGGGTTGGATTGAGGTTAATGAAACTGTGAAATAAGCCGACTCATGTGACATTATATATAAAAGTCTAAAAAGCAGTTTTGAAGCCACTGCCTTAGTCTGAGGCCTCAAATTAATTTTAGACTTCAGTATTTGAGTTTGCAAATGGATCGCATTCAAATTTTCAAGTTTATATGAAAGGTTATGGCTTTGTTTATTTTTATCTATCACTTGAGCTGACAGATTGTAGTTTACTCTTCCTGGTGCTTTGTTTGGATCTCTACGCTTTGGGCAATGATTAATTTTCTATATGTGTTTATATACATTTCTAATTACAAGGTCTCGCGAATATTCTTGCTGGAATTTGTTGGGGGGTGAAAATAGTTTTTGAGCAGCTGGAATTGCTAGTAATAGCTAAGTAGGTAACATTTAATTTGAGCTAAATACAGGCTATGGTGATTGGAATCCATTAGGTACTTGGCGTCGACACACATCTTGATGCACACCTGTATAACTTGTGTTCTGCTTAAGACTGGGGAGAAAATGAGCAGTTTTCTTTAACGTGTTATTTCCTTTGAGGTCATCCTGCAGCAGCATTGTCCCTTCTTGCTGTTCATTCTGTAAGCACAAGAGAGACTGCTGAAAGACTTGGGGCTTGGCTGGTCTGAATGCATTAAAGTAGCTTATGGAATAGAAATCTTCCATAATCAGATGTGCATTCCTCAAAGTGTGTATGTGTAAACTGCAGCCTGGGGAAAGACTGGAAGAAAGTCTGTGCTTATGCAGTGTGGTTGCTGATGCAGTTTCTTTATGCCAGTCGTAGACCCTGGAATAGAAGTATCTGGTACCTTTGAAAAGTAAACAGTAGCTAGAAGAAGTGGAAAGCTTTCCCAGCTTTTTGAATAACTAGCCCAAATACTCCTGTCAATCTCGAAAACTTTGTGTTTTCCTTGTCCTTCCCTGGATAGTATGGGTTGGCATAGAAACTATTGATTGAGGTCTGCTGCTTTCTGGGCCAGATTTCCCCTTGGGATTATTAAGTGGGATGTCCCTTACATGAAAGTTTTCCGTTTTTATCTCTGTCTGAATTGGTGAGTATAAATTTATAATTGTCTGTTCTTATGGCTTTTAGAGAAATAGCTCTAATAGCAAACATGCCACCTAAAGAAAACAAATGGCGTAATGGAAAGGCTACTTTATTTTAATAAGAATTTTAACAGAAGTGACTGAGTATTCAGCAGGTACACTTTCGTGTTTCCTTTCAGCAAAAGGTCAAACTGTATTTACTGCTGTCTTGCTAGCTATCAGTACTAGCTGGCTTCAGTTTTACCAGTCAGTTGAAACTGTAGTAAATTCATAGCACTTGTGTTGCTGGTGCCTCTTTTGTAATGAAACATATTAATTCCTGTATGGCACATGGATTCCTCTGAGGCACATTTCACAACTGATTTTCACACTGAACTGGGATTTTTTTAATTGTATGTTTTATTCTCCTAGGGAAGCTGAGGCAGTGTGGGCTGGATGAGTGGTCGGTGAAGTGGATAGAGAACTGGCTGAATGGCAGAACTCAGAGGGTTGTCATCAGCGGCGCTGAGTCTAGTTGGAGGCTGGTAACAAGTGGTGTCCCCCAGGGGTCAGT
>Ga0065711_1050848_pt1 | contig 10635 bp, 7 predicted proteins | sample Hoacrofraction12_FD_59098 | JGI IMG/M metagenome (GOLD analysis project Ga0065711, IMG submission 59098) | Hoatzin crop microbial communities from Cojedes, Venezuela - Epithelial fraction 12 v2 (version 2) | ecosystem: Host-associated > Birds > Digestive system > Esophagus > Crop | place...
GGAAGGAAGGAAGGAAGGAAGGAAGGAAGGAAGGAAGGAAGGAAGGAAGGAAGGAAGGAAGGAAGGAAGGAAGGAAGAGAATTATTCCTACTTCCAAAGACTCCAGAAAAAAGCGCAAACAGGCAGAGCTCTGAGATGGACTCTGGAAAAGCGGGAATATACTGGGACACTTCGGCTTTCTGTCCTACCCAGGCAGAGACCGAGAGGAGTTTGGTGAATTGTAAACCGGGAGAAAGGGCTTTCGTCACTTGTTGCACAGCAGTGATGTCAGCGAACGCTGCTTGTAAGCTCTGTGTGTATTGGTGTGTGTCACTGCATAGGAAATACGAGCTTGACCGACATGTCTTCAGCATCCATGAACTGTCAGGTCTGACTGGCAGACTCGGAAAATATATGCGTGCTTTCCAAAACACAGAGAAACATGGGGACCCTGGTTACTTCTGTACATTTTATATACAATGTGCAGACGATATGCATGTATCCAGTACCCATATTTCATAAAGTGTTCCTACAGCGTGGTCATGCAACTTATGTAATATTACTTGCTTTCCACTTTAAAATAGTATAATAAAATAAGTAAATTTGCTCTTGTTTATTTTTTCCTTCGTATTTTTTTAGCATAGAGTGTGAGGGTTTGGTGTGCAGTAACGCTGAACTGTGTGAAAAGTCCTGTATACCCAGGCATATCCCTGAAACACGCGATCAGGACGAGTTCAATTCCACACCTGCAAATACAACACTTGTAAGTACCAGTCCGTGTGCATGGGGTATTTTTGACGCTTGTGGCTATGTTTACGCACCTTTTACATTGCTGTAGTGACACGGCTAGAAACAATTTGTGCTTGATAGTTTTCGTGCTTGTTACGACGACGAGGAGGAGCAGGGCGTGCCTCTCTGCGGGCAGCTGAGCGGAGAGGCGTTCGCAGGGCAGCAAGCTCCCGCCTGCCCTCGGCGGGCCGGGAGGGATGGCCCTGTCTTTTCGGCGGAGAGGGATTTGAGATCAGATTTAGACCACAACTGGCTGGCCCCTTGTATTCTGCCATCTCTGGCTCGCGGGTAGGTGTTTTTCTCCAAGGCTTCGGAGGCCTTCAGGTGCGGGGCAGCTCCGAGAGGTGCGGGACGGTGGCGGCCCGTCGGGTCCCCGCGGCTGAGCGCTCCCAGGCCGTCCCCACGGCTGGCGTGGGGTGCCCGCCTCTCACCTGGCTTGGGGTGCCCGTGGGGTGTCACCCCAGTGACCACCTCCGGCGGCTCCCGAGCCTTCGGCAGGGTTTGCTGAGCGCGGGTGCGAAGCGCGGCCGGCGGCCACGCAGGGGGGAGTGGGGGGGTTTGGGGCCGGGCTCCGGAGGGAACCAGAGGACGGAGGGCTACTTTGGGGGCTGAAAAGGTGTGGTGTGAGTTGGACAAGAGCCACCGTGATGCTCTCACCCCTCCCGTCCGGAGCGGAGCCGGCCTGCCCGCAATGTGAATGCAATTACCCGGCCGATGTTTGATGTCTCCCCTTGCTCTCCCCCCACCAGCACCGCCTCGATGTGTCGTAAAACAGCAGTGAAATGAAAGACAGGCTTCAGCGCTCGCTGCCTAACCTCTGCTCCTCTCTGCTTTTCAGGGCCCGCCGTAGGTTTGCGGGAGGCGTTTGGCCCCCGGCGCTGCGGGCAGAGCTGGCTTTCTGGGGAGGGGAAACATCCCCCACCCCCACGCCGAGCAGATCGCTCGGTTCCCATCGCCCGCCTAACAGATCAGATGGCAGCGCTGCGGGTAAGGCAATTCTCAGCCAACATCTGCCCCCGGCTGATATATTCATATACATATATATATACACACACATATATATGTATGTATATACTTATAAACGAGGATAGTTTTTCAACCAGGTTCGGTTTAGCTATAAAAATAAAACAAATTGAAACTGTATTCGCATCTTCAGTAAACTGTCGGGAGCCACCAAAACGCAAAAGCGATAAAATGATGCAAAAGCAGTGGTTTTGGAGTCCAGCGCTCCTCTGGAGGAGCAGAGGTGGTGGTGGGACGGTTTGGATACCTACTTTAAAAGAAAACAAAACACAAAAGATCAACCAGAAGGTGGTTGCTCGGCCTCTAAATCTCTGTAGCACCTTCCTGTTCCTCCTCCTCCTCCCGGAGAGCTCTGGGGGAAGGGGTCCGCTCAGCTCCCGGGGCAGCCGCCCCAACCTCCCGTCCCCGCACGGAGTTGGCCAGGTCTCTGCTCCGGCCCCGCCGCCCGTAAAAAGTCGCAGATGTGGAGCAGGACCCCGGGGAGAGGGGGGGTCACGTCCCGCTGGGCCTTACTGGGACAACCAGAGGGGGTGTGTCAGAGGGGTGTCCCCGAAGGGTGTGCCGGGGGTGTCCCCACCCCGCCCGGGTGAGGGTCTTGTGCGCATCTCGCGGGGTGGCCCCATTTTGGGTGGCCTTTCCAGCAGGGAAACTGCAAAGGGACAAGGACAACACGGCAGTGGGAACCCCCTTTTTTCCTGCAGGTATAAACCCCTAAAACCCCTCCAAATGCGGGTTAAATTTCACTTAAGTGCAGCAAAGCTTTATGAAATTCCTTTCTGAGTTTGAAGTAAATTTTAAGGGGTCGCCAAAGATTGGGAAACAGAGAAACTGATAATTATGGTTCGGGGTTTTTTTTTTCAGTAAATTATCTCTATCATCCAAACCCTACTGAATTCTTCACCGTCAGTGACACTGGCAGAGAACTTATCCCCTTTCAAGGACGCTGCACAACACGTGCTGATTCCCTTGGATGTATTGATTATCCACAGATAGTCGCTAAGTGCTTTGGATGGAAACTTCTAGCCCGCAGCACGTCCTCACCGTCCGTGATGGCCGTTTATCGCTCGTCGCAGATGTCACGCAACCGGGAGCGCGAATCGCATCGCTGGACTGCTGTTGCCTTGAGAAGTGAGGGGTATTTTAACTCACGAGAAATTATCAAACGGGGGAATATCCTTGGGTAAGTGAACATACTAAAGACGAAAACACCTCGAGAATGGTTTGGGGGAATATTTATTCCCACGTGTTAAAATTCCAGAGCCCTTTCAGAAATATTTGTTAATTGCCTGACTGGAGACAGGGAGAGGAAGAAAATCGATCATCTGCAAATTATACGATACCTTTAAAAAAATGTAGTCCCTACTGAAATGAGCTAACATTTTTAATACATTCCTGTTATAAAGTGACTTTTCCAGAAAGGTCTTTGGCATTGATTTCCTTACACAATTTTAACATGACTTTTTGTGTGTGTGTGTGTGTGTATGTACAGTGAGAGAATGCGTGGTTTTATTGGTACTGCTTAGGGTCAGCCACAGGAGAATTATGGAGGTCATGTGAAATAGGTGCCAATAAAGCTTTTATTATTGTTATACAGACAAAAGAGCATTACAGAAAGAGGTCCTTACCAGACCTAACCATGGATATTTTGTTCTGTTAACAATCAAGTTTGAAAATACAGAGACACAGTAAAAAAAGTGACTTTTCAGAGCTATTGAACATTAACACATTATCCGTAAGATTTTAGGAATTATTTTCCCTCGTAAAATGAAGTTTTCCTGAAATGAAACACTGCCCACAACTCTTGATTTTGCCTGAAACAAAAGATCTAGGGGAAAAAAAATTTGCACTGTTGCAACAGGATACAAGTGTTAACATTTTAAAATGATATTTAACATTTGATTTGTGTTATGCAAGATAAGGAAATACAAATATTTTTTAATTATCTCCAGTTTGCACGTACCTACAGTTTCAATCTAAAGATATTCTGCAAGAGCTTTAAGTTGAGGATTCTGAAGTAAAATTTCATTAAAATGCTGCTCTCCTTCCCATGTCCAATCTTGAATGATTTTAGTGGAGCATTAAACCATTGTCAAGGACTATAGCAAACTTCCTCATGTGCCGATACATTGGATTCTTAGATCAAACTTCAAAAAACAGTTGGAGCTTAGTGAATTTAGTAAAAACTCATATCTTCTTAAACCTGATTCACTCCGGAGTTTCAGATTAATTCCAGGGCAGAGTCAAATTAAATCAAAGAAAGAATTAAGTACCTCCAGTACAAAACATCCTTTGTATTTTTGCAGTTGTGCAAAAGGAAAATTGAGGTATGAATCAAAGTTAGTCCCCAAATAACATTAACTTTGGGATAAAACTTATACTAGCTTTTGCACTTTGATAGTAAAATGATTCTAACTGTGTGTATTCTAAGGAAAAGATTTAAGAAAACTTGTAAAAATTACACAAAGATTTATTATATAAAAAATCACCTATCTTTGTCAGCTATATGAATAAGAAGCAAGTGAGCTCTGCATTGACAGAAAACAGAAAGCATCTCCTTTACACTGATTTGTAATTCACTTATCATTAAAGAGGACAACATACCAAGCTTTAAGTCTGCCATTAGATCAAGAAAATATTTTTCACTATCATGTGAAAATCATAATTTTGTAAATCATATTTGAGTGAGGCATACAGATATCCCCCAAAAAAACCTCTATCACCAATGATATACATACAAATGTAAACCCGTGAAATTTTGAGTCAGTTCAGAATTAATCTTTATGGAAATGAATGTTAGTTAGAGTTTATGTGAGTCGTTAAAATCTGGGGATGAATGTAATTTTCAAATGGTTCTGTAATGTATTATAAGTGGTTTTGCAATGCTCCAGCATATGTGGAGATACATATCTAGAGATATATACAGTTACATGCATATGATTATGTTTATTACATTATACAAAAATTAGATTTTCACATAGCATGAAAGTAGTGTTGAAATGCCTTTAGAAAGGACTGGAGCTAGTCAAAATTAATATTGTAATGAACTCAGATCCTAATGTAAATCCATAGAAATCCCAAATGCATTCACTTTCTTGTTCTGAATTATTTTGTTATCAAGTCTGATTAGTCCTAGAAAACCCTGCAGCAGCAGGAAAGCTGGGTCAAACACGGAGTGAACTTGCTGGTAAATCTCTGTTTGCTTTCTCTCGGCAAGTGGCACTGAAATGTTCTATCTTCCCCAGGATCTCAGCGGGCCTCGGCAGGAAACCCAACCGTATCAGCTCCTTCTCATAAGATTCCCCTTTGACTTCACAAACTCCTCGAGTTATGTTAGGACGGCGTGAGCCAGTTCCCACAGTAATTCCTCATGAAACCTGAACACCGTGGCCCACATTCTGCCCTTGCAAGGACATGAGAAGTCAACCTAGAAATCTGCACAGGCCTCTGGCTATGAATAATAAAATCTACACTGCAGTTATATGAAATTGGAGCGACAAATGGACTTGCTGCAGGTAAATTTCCATATTACACTTTGTAAATCCATGTCTTACCCAGAGGAATTGAAAGCCTTGATTTAAAGGGAGACAGTACTGGAGAGATGGACAAAGAGAGCTGAAGGCACACCTTCACTGTGCATTGCAGGACTATGTCCTACCAACTAATGAGGAAGAAGTACCTGCGCCCCTTTTGTGTCTTTCTTTCATGCAAAATTCTCCTCCCACATCTACCGGGGGGATTAATCCAAATAAGTGGAGACCTCTGTGTCTAACCTTTCGAACCCATGCTCCTCTTAAAGACAAAGGGCATCTAGCCAACGCTGTCCACACATTCAGGGGGTAACTGTCATAGCAAAAAAGCCAGATGAGTCACTTCCCATGCGTCCTTCCAACCGTCTGGTCTTGGAGAGGCTTTCTTGCCACTTCATGAGAACACCTACCATGGTGCAGATGGGTGAAGGGCAGCCCTGCAGAGAAATTGCAGTTGACTGAATTTTGTAAGGGGAAGGCATTTGGTGGGAGATGGGGCTGCTGTCTTCGGTGAGCATGCTGTGATAGTGTGGCCTCCCCACTCTGGATCACAGATGACTTGGTCTTCTCTTGCCCTGCTCCAATGTTTCAGATGACTTGGCTTTCTTGGCTGAGTGTGTATGGGCAAGCTAAAAAGGAACACAGCACAGGCTTAGGCAAACGCCTGTCCATGTAAACTTACTCCTTGGAAGATTTTGGCGTATCAGTCCCCTTCCAGACCATGACTGGGCTTTTTAGCGTAATAAAGCCCCTGGACTGTTCCTGGTAGGTATCAGACCACCTTGTTTCAAGTGATAGAGCATGTATTCTGTGGACTCAAGCCCTGTTATGCCACTTGCTCTTAGGACTAGAGGATGGGGCCAGCTTCAGGCCAACCTGAAACACCCAAAATCCTGTCATTCATCTATCAAGGGACAACGGTTTCCTCATATAGTAGGAAGGAAATGTGCCCTGACACCATGGTGTGCAGTTAATGGTAGTCTGGGTAGGTGATGTGTGTTTTGCAAAGCAGAGTACCTCCTGCCTACACATCCTCCTCTCCCCAGCCAGCATCCTTGCAAGAGCCTGGCAAACCCCAGCCCTTTAGCAGTATTTATAGCTATATCTCTATCTGATGAGCCACTCTCTAAAAGTAGGCTAACTCAAAACATACCACATCGCTGCCTGGAAATGCAGATGTGAAGGAATATCTGGTTCTAATATACAGATCACCTTATGGTGTGGCAGGTTTCAGTTTCCACAATAGAGAGTGCATTTGTGCTAGGAGTGATTTAAGCCATTTGGGACCTTCAAAAGCAGAAACCCTTCATGAACCTTATTGGAAATGACTACAGTTGGTGAAAAAAAAAAAGGAGGAGAAACCAGAGGGGTGATCCAAGATCACACACATCTAAAGAGTGGAAAGGAAACCTTTTCCAAAATCTTGCTCGTTCTCACAGAAAATGCGTAAGTTGAGTGTGAGACAAGTATCTCCATTTCTTTGTTGAGCTATGAAGTCCAAATAATGCTGGTGGAACTGACATCTATTATGCAAAACCATCAGGTTTAGTTCAAAAAAGTCTGTTTATTAAATAATTTGTTAAATATTAGCAGTACTATTAGCCATAATCTTTTCTATTGCATTTTCCTGTTTGCATTTCTCCTTTTAGTGAGGAAGGCAATGAGGTGGGCAACAAAGCAGGCTTTTCCTTTCAGATACACCTGGTGGATTTGAGCTCTGATATTTCTCTTTCCCTCACTGCAAGGAAATCCCTTAGGAAGAGCATAATATCAGCATAAAGATCGGCTGTTCAGATTGGAAAGAAGGATTTTGCCCTTGGGTCTAAAAGCTGGAATGTTTTCTGCAGATCGCTGACTCCATAAAACATATGTACTTAATAAATAAGCAAACAAGTTTTGTGCTTAAATGGGGCTGCCGTGCAATAAAGAAGAACAACATTTGGCGAGTTGGGGTTGGGGTGTGGACACATGTCCCTTGCATCTCAGAGACACTTTGTTGCAAGTATTTACTTTTCTTCTTCACACCAGTTGTTCTGTTGAGATGCACAAGTGGAACTTCTCAGAAGCTTGTTACAGGTTATCTGAAATGGTGCTTCCTCACAGACCTGACTGTCCCCATGCAGAAAATGGAGGGAATATGTCTGCCTTGTCAAAGAGGTAAACCAGATGATCTAAGAAGGCTTTACCTCATTCCCATCTACGGTGTCACCGTCTACACAGGTTAGCAGGGAAGACAACGGAGGGGAAGTAGCTGGAACCATGCCCGCACTCTGGGCTTTTGGCACCTTGCTGCAGCAGGAACTCGGGGTCTTTGTGCATCCCTCTGCTCCGGAGCTGTCAGCAGGTAACACGCTCTGTCGTATATCTCAGAGCTGCCAAAACACTATGTGCTCTGTCTCCGCCTTTTGCAGAGATCGACTGACCCTGCCTTGCTCCTTGCTTAGGGTGAGGTGGTTTCAATCCCCTCGGCATCCCCAACAGGCCATCCAGGTTTGATCAACCCTAAGAAGCTGTCCTCTTACATTTAGCAAGAAAGAAACATGTCCAGCATCTGCTTGCAATTGCGCTGTAAGACGCAGAGCGTAGCCTTTGCTTTCACGTGTCTTCTGACTGTTTGGCAATCGGGATATTGGGACTCAGTGAGATCTTATCAGTACTTTCTGGTTGTCAGAACAAAGGCTTCAACACCACCAGGTCTCCACAGGGTTCAGCCAAGATGGAGGACGCGTGCGTTAAACAAGGTGGCTGTCCACAGCAGCAAGCATGTTTCCAACATGCCATGATTCCCACTTGGGGCAGGAGACAGCCAGAAGTCAGATGTCTAGTCTGATAGATTTACCTCGACTTTTTCTGTGCCAAGGGGCAAGAGGGGCACCTGCAGAGGGTGACCCATCTCCCCTCTCTGTGCATCCCTGCTTGGCAGGGATCAACGCTACTACAAGTGCTGCCAAAGGTCACTGTAGAGCACAACAACATTAAACCAGACACTGGCCAACGCTAGTTGAAATGAAGCCTGCCTTTATTTCTTCATTTTCTGGCTGCTTCTAGCCTGTCTAACTGGAATAATCCTTTCCCCTTCCTCCATATGTGCCTTTTAGTGTGAAGAACAGCAGAAGCACACCAAGGACCTAACTCTTCATCTTTTACTTCTCCTTAAAAATGTACGCCCATAGTCTCAAAACTATGCCATACAAAGGTGCATGGCAGCCATTCCGTTACATAAAATGGCATGTTTGGTGTGATTGTGACCAAATTATTACAGGGTACATGTAAGTCAAAGTCAAGTTCAGCTGAGGATAAAAACCTAGTATTTGCTCAGATTTGTTGTTATTTCAGTCCACAGGGATAAAAAACAATTGATCCATCTGGAACTCTTCATTTCCAGGATAATTTAAATTGTTTTATTAAGCACAACAATTATATTATTCTGAATTAACTATGTTTGGTAATGTGTATCTTAACCTCCCGTTCAATTCAGAAGAAAAAACAAATCAAGCAGCAATGAATATTTACTTGGACTTTCTGATGGTCAGTGAAGTCTCTTGGGCACCTCTGGGAGTAACAAAAGGTTAAAAATAGGCTTTGATTCTGAGTCAGTAACAGCAAGCACCTTTTTGTCTGATGTTGTGCTGTTGCTTCCTGTCCTGTGCTGATATTCCAAGTGTTCCTACATACAAGTTTTCCCTTTTGGTGTATCTACTAAGGCCAGTTTAAAGAAATCTGAAATCCACTGAGATATGGCTCAAAAAAAATCTGCTTTAACCTTACAAGGTGCAAATTCAAGGTTATCCTTGAGAAACCTGAGTCTCAGGAATCTGAATTTCTTTCCATAAGGATCAAGTCTAGAGTTTGCATGAGGCATGGGAAGAATTGTTCGGGATTTAAGCAGTGCTTGCATCTTGCTGATCCTTAGTAACCTGCAGTGTTATTTTGAGATCTTGAGGAGCCTTATTGACGTCTAGTGAGGACCTGTAGCTTCCTTAGATTCAATTTAAATTCAGATTAATATTCTAGATTAGATTACTACTACCACTTTTGAAAACACTTATAAATCCTAAAGGTATTATCTGTACATAATCAGAAATTAAGTAGGATGTGTAGACATTGACTATCTAAAATTCTACCATAGTCAGCATGTTTGCCCTGGTTTCAGATGGGACAATTTTTCTCCCAGTAGCTGCTGTGCTTTGGACTTAGCATGAGAAGATTGTTGATAACACTGATGTTTTTAGTTGTTGCTAAAAAATCAAGGAATTTTTTTTCAGTTTCACATATTTAGCTCATGAGCAGGTGTGCAGGAGCTGGGAGGGAGCAGAGCCAGGCAGCCAGCCCAAGCTGGCCAGTGGAGATATTCCACACCACGGACATCATGCTAGGTTTATGAATGGGGGCTGGCTGGGTGGGACAGGAAACCTCTTTTTTTCCTGAGAATTTGAACTTTTCTGTGGGTTCAGTCTTTTTCTGTGAGTTTGGTGAGTTTTGTGAAATTAATGAGTTTGGCAAAGTCCACAAAATCCACAAGCTCTGAGAAACCCGCAGGTTCTGTGATAGCTGTTTGGAGACTGGCTACACAACTGGTTGTTGGGTCGTGAGATAAATTGTATTGTGTATAGCTTGTTTTGCATATTCATTATTATCACTAGTAGTAGTATCAGTATTTCCTTTGTTATCTTATTAAACTGCCTTCATTTCAACCCATGAGTTTTGCATTTTGTCTTTCTCTCCTCCCCATTCCACTGGGGGGGGAAGGGGAGGGGTGAGCGAGCAGCTGTCTGGTGCGTAGTTGCTGGCTGCTGGGTTAAACTACGACAATCTTTAAGAAAAGAAGTATAAAAATCTCAAGGCTGCCTTTCACAGATTCTGAACCTGGGGAAATTATTAGCTGGTACGTGAGTTTATATGTCCTTCATTTAGAAAGAGTAGTTTGGATCTTTGATCTCTCTGATGAGACCTGAGGAAAGTGATTTAAAATCCGTGCTTTTCCCTGAGCTGGGAATTCTCTGGGTAAGTGTCTGGACCTGACCTGTTTCAACAGAGTGATCTTTGACCATAGATCATACCATCTTGGTTCTGGACTTGACTTATTTCTATTCTGCAGTCTTATCTGATGTTTCTCTCAGGTGCACATTTAGCCAGACTTCCTTGGTATGAAACATTATGCCTGTGAAGCAATACACGGGATAAATTTTTTTGCTAGTAGGAAACAGCATTTTGCATGTTTTCCTTGTGTGAATAAAGTTAACAAAAGAAGTGTCTGCTGACTGTGCACTTATTTTGAAAGAGATTAAAATCTTTCTCTTTCTTTCCCCCCCCCCCC
>Ga0065711_1009724_pt1 | contig 10634 bp, 9 predicted proteins | sample Hoacrofraction12_FD_59098 | JGI IMG/M metagenome (GOLD analysis project Ga0065711, IMG submission 59098) | Hoatzin crop microbial communities from Cojedes, Venezuela - Epithelial fraction 12 v2 (version 2) | ecosystem: Host-associated > Birds > Digestive system > Esophagus > Crop | place...
GGGAGGAAACTATAGACCAAAAGTTTGGAAAGGTGACATATCTGTAATCCCAGGTGTCCTGGATCCGATGGCCTATATCATGTCACAAAATGAAATAAAAAGTCCAGTAAACACAACACATGATTCATATCCTGGTACTAAATTCAAAGCACCAAGAAATCAGTAGAATAAGGAAAAATATTTCATGAAACTTCAGATATTGCTTTCTGAAGTTCCTTGAACTTGCTTTGTTTTGTCCTCCATTGGAATGAGTTTTTGCATTCCAAAGAGGAAACATTTATTGGTTATTATGAAACAAAGATATTTAAAACCACTGACTATGAAAACCCCATATCTCCCATACAGCACTAGTCATCACAAATTAATGATAAGGAAAGAAAGTATAACAGCCAAATTTATAGCAGCACAGCAGCTGTTAAACACTACATGGCAGTTCCTATATTGTCAAGCCAGAGATATACTTACTGGAGCGTATGTTATGAATGGTTGTAAGTGCATGAAGTGTTCTCTCCAGGTCTATAGCTTATGAGGAAGCTTGAATAACAGAAGTGTGGATTCAGGTTTAGAATATAAAGCCCACAGTTAAAATCCAAGTGAGCAAGATTAAATGCCTGCTGAAAAAAAATTTACCTATAAATATAGGGATTTGAGCAGCGTAAATACTGACATCAAGGATAAGCTTTTGTGGCCAAAGGGAATATAAAACTATTGAGTCAGGGTGGTATGCTGTCCTCAGCCTGTGGTAGCTGGGTCACAAATATAGGTTAATCATCCTGCAGCCGCTTTGGCTAATAGAAGTGGACATTTTACCTAAGTCAGAAGTTCTTGACAGAGGTTACAAATTTTCCAGGACGGATCCTCATGGTCATTCACCAGATCAGGGGAACGGTGTTTCAAACATCTGCTCTGTAATACAGAAGCTAAAATGTGACAGAGTTGAAAAACTGCATTAAAAGATAACAACTTAGACATCCCTTTCAAACTAATGATACTAGCAATAATAGAAGATTTCAAAGATTTTTTTTCTATTTGGTTACCAGATGATTTAAAAAATATAGGTTACATTTTGAGTCCCTGGGCTTAATTAATGATGGTTATGGAGGACATTGAATTGTTTTAGATATCAGAGGTGACATTTTTTTTTAGCAAAAGATAATACCTGCACATACTATTACTGGTATTTGTGTTCTAAATCAGTCATGAACAGAAGCCCATGAAGCATTTCAGACACCTGGTGTTAACACTGATGGCCCTATACCTGTGAGTTACAGGGCAAGGTGCTGCATGGTTTCAATGGTTATGGTGAAAACCTGGAAGCGGAAAAAGGAGGGAGATTTTTCAGAGTGATGAAATGCTACTGAGAATTATGGTCAACAGCTGCACAAGAGAGCATTTATTGAGTATTAAATAATTTTTCTTTAGATCAGTACTTTGTTGGATTTCAATAAAAATGTACATATATGATCCTATATTTGTCATATTACAGCTTACTACTGTAAGGAACCAACAAAGAGTTATTAGACACATATAATCTTTCTTGACTAATGTGGTATATTAGTCTTTTTGTCTTTAATCTCCCATCTGCATTTACAGTATTTGTAGTGGGATCGAGAACTACAATTTCAGATCTGTATCTTGGAAAAAGATATTAGAAAAAGCACAGATATTTACAAACTTGTTTTTGTAGTCTGCTGAAAAAAACCAGAATAATTTGATCAATCTGTTTGTAATTTCACAAATATATTTGCAGTAACTATGTTGGAGTCCTACCAGGATAATATCTTCCCCATCACACACTGAGGATTTGTTTTTCTGGAACAAAAGGAAAGACCGTGACCGTACACCCTGAACAAAGAGATAGTAAGATTTTTAGGACACATGAACTCCTAGTGTAATTCCAGCAGTTGCTGCAGAATGGCATCACTGTGGGTTTCCTTCTGGCTGCTGCTGATTTTGCTACGTGCAGTTGTGGAGTGTGATGAGAATGAGAAGCCAGTTTGTGGTTTTCCTATTAATTCAGTCTTCATTTCGGGAAGTAAGGAATCAGCAAACTTTATCTTGTTTCTCAGCAGGGGCTAAGGAGGAACGGGATGTCACTAGGCACTTTGGTAAATTCTTCCTTTATTCTAGCTCAATTTTTTCTACTAAAGTGTCACATTGGTACTGGCAAAGCTATCCAGGACGAACTGAAATGATTGAGAAAGCCATCGTCACTGAGCATCCTGACATTTGCCCGGCACTGCCCTCGGGAAGTGATACAGAAGTTTTACCAAGTCAGTTGTAAATAAAATATTTGCCTTGAAATAATTCAGCCAGTTGATAAAAATTATTCAACTTGTGACAGGAGGGAGACAATCTGGCAGCTATGTAATCTTAGCAGAAAACAAGGCTAAAGTTATGGCCAGTTGTGTGGAAACTCAGCAGCACGGTGAGGAGGGTCAGGGTGGCTCAGCCCCATGGTGAGGAAGGTTGGGGTGGCTTGGACCCTGTAATGAGGAGGGTCGGGGTGGCCTGGACCCAGCAGTGAGGAGGGTTGGGGTGGCTCAGTCCCATGGCGAGGAAGGTCAGGGTGGCTTGGACCCAGCAGTGAGGAGGGTCGGGGTGGCTAAGCCCCATGGCGAGGAGGTCAGGGTGGCTCGGACCCTGCAGCAAGGAGGGTGGGGCTGGCAGAAGCTTCCAGAAGGCGCTGCAGTCACCAGGGTGCGTCGCGGGGCGTCTGCAGACCTGAGCCAAACCACAGCTATGCGAATGGCTTCCCAGCCAGCCTATGTGGAAGTCTGTGACCTACTTCTTGCAACACCCCAGGGCATAAACATGCCTCCCTACCTGAGCTCGAGATTAATTTCCAAGAATCCTTTCTTAATACTTTACTCTTGAGTTCCCCTTTTCTTTCCTGTCCCGTGCCGGTCGGCCTGAGGACCCCCCTGTAGTGGCTCCCCTCCCCAGCCCTGTTCCTCCCCAGCTGGGCTGAACTCTGTCTCAAACACAGTGTAAGTAGAAAAGTCAGCTTTCTTACAATGAAAGGTGAGAGAAGTGTACTCCTGTCACTCATCCAAATGCACTACGATATCTATACTCATACACTTCTCTCCGCAGCACTTCCCCTCAAGCAGTAAAAGCCTTTCTAAATGACCCAGCCTCCTGCAGCAGGGGCTGGCAGGATTTCTGTAGGGGAGGCCTCAGCGTTTTTCCTCTTGTACCCAGAGGGGTGAGAGACAGCCCCGCTCCTGGAAAGCCTGCGACGCAGAGAGAGAAACCCGGGGCTGGGGGACAGTGCCAGGGGCCGCAGCAACACCCCGTGTCCTGACACACACCTCCACCGCGGCCGCTGGGCCGGGCGCTCCCGGGGTGCTCCCGAGCGGGAGCTCGGCAAGGCGAGCAGAAGGGAAACTCACCCTTGTTTTGTTGTTAAGGTGTTGTCTTAGAAGGAAATCAGCAAATACAGGTTTCTGTAATGATAGCTATTTTTCTGTTTTTCATAGTAGAATCATTGTATTAGTTCCAGGTAAATCCTGAAATGAAGCGTTATCAGCTACATTGTCTGCAGGTTTGGTCACATGAAGTAACAAAACACAAACTCTGCTACCCAAATGCAGTGGAAGCCGTGCAAAATAAAAACATAAACCCATGAACACTGATTTTTTTTTGTAAAGAACCATGGAAAATGTACTAAACAAGGGAAGTAAATTTTCTGTGGAGTCTTTGCATGTTCTTTTTTATCTCTAGGGTATTTTTTCTTAATTATCTTCTACTGTTGAATGTGGGCTGCTTTCTCCAACCTCCTCTGAGGGTATCGTATTTTTTGCTGAGACCTCTACTCCAGTCTGCGGCTTCCAAGCATAATTTGTTTCTCAATAGCGGTTTCTGGACTTCCAACTGGAGCTAATTTCTCATTACACCAGACAATCGACTTGAATAAATCAATCATAACAATTCCCTTGGAGGGGTCCTCACAGCCCCAAAATCACAGTTACAGTTAGGCCCTGCATGATGCAGAATAATCCTTAGCAAAGGCCTAAACATAATCTTGAAGTGGTGAGTGACGTGAAGTGAAGATTCCGGAGCACATGAAGGATAGGACTGGTGAAGCTGCACTGCCATGTGGGAACACCTGTGTTGGGTGCTGCTCTGAGCAGAGCAGCAGACGCCATTCCAGGCTGCATTAAAGGAGGAGCATGGCTCTCCTGCCTTTTCTGTGCCTTTTGGGAACAGTCTTGTATATAAGTCTGCGCAGCATACACATAACAGAGGTATGTCCCGGAATTGTGTTTTCTGGACAGACCTATGGGGCTACATCAGAAAAGACTGGGAGAGGCAGAGGAAACAGCCATGATTTCAGGTTGGAGAAGGCTGGCTTGGAGATGAGAGCATGGGATGGGAGGAAACACAATGTCAGCATACTCTGGCCTGACACCAGTAAGTTCAGATCTTTTGTGACCTGCTCTCTCTCCGGAGCTGCGCATCTTGTCGTAACTCAACTGGCAGCCCCGAGGCAGGGTCTTACCTGTCCGGGAAATAAACTGTGAGGATCCCTTCACGTGCTCCTCCCTGCCTCACTACTAACGGACTTCTCAAAATCTTGTCCCACGCTCTGCAGTTAGTACTATAGTGCGCTGTAAGATCAGTTCCTAATCTGTATCGGGTAGTTAAAAACTCAGTTTGCATGCTGAGCTGGCAGAGTGGGGTGGAGCAGAGACCTGACATTAGGCCCTGTAGATCTTCTTCTCATTCTTAAGCACTGTATAACTTATCAGCAGATTTTTGGGTAACAGCAGTTCTTCATTGGGTTTCAAGTCCATGCTGTAACACAGACCTCTGAGTGGCTCTCATTGCTTTTTCCTGTTTTCCGGGCAAAGGGGTTTTCGTTCCTAGGGGCACCATTTTTGCCAAGAATGTTAACCACAAAAATTGCTGTTTACATCACAAATTCAGAGTGCACAGACAGCAAGTCTCTCTCTTGTTAGGGTAGAGAAGCAAAGAAGCTTGAGGCCCCGGGCTGGGTTACCTTAGCGGGGAGGTGACCGGCCGCCTGAGCTAGCGTGGGAAGGGTCCACCACAAGAACATGACACTAGCAGTGGTTTTGCTGCTGTCAGTAAGAACCTCAGAGTGCCACAGAACAGAGCATTTCTTGGCTTCTTTTGTTGTTACACACTAAGGTTTAACTGAAAAATACACCTTCCTCCTGCAAACAAATTTGCTCAGTTTAAGCATCATAGTGATTATAAACAGCAGAACTGACAGCAGCTACTGACAGTAATTTGAACCACTAACAAAGAAATCAGCTTTGTGGGAAAGAGGAGAACATGCCAACACACAAAGCATTAAAAGGCAGGAGGAACCTGTGCATGCTTCTAAAGATATCTTCAAATTTGTGTCATTTTCTGTCCTGTTTAAGATACATGATACTGCTGGGGAGAAAGCAGGTTTGTACAAATACTTCTTTGCGGGCTCAGTCCTGCCACGGTGCTGAGCAGCAGAGCTTGCAGGGTGCCGGTGGACCTCCTGCAGATGCTAGGAGTAGCACCACAGTATTCTTCACTTCAGAGCTGAGCCCTGTGCTTGGAATAACTCTCTGACCATGCTGGAGGGACTGATTTCAAGACAGCTGTAATTTGTTTCTTTATCCTTTGCATTAAAGCCAAAGCATCCAGCACCTTTATATTCCTTAATGATCAAAGCACATTTTCGCCCGTCAGCTTTCCGTGGCATACAAATTGCATCCCCTGCAGTTTCTTTCTTCATTTCTTCTTTGTTGAGATCTTCAGAACTGAAGTTGTCTCTGATCCTTAAAAATCCTGTGAAAGCCTTCATGAGAATACAGGTTACTTTTGATTTTCTTACCCAAAGTATTTCCTTCCTTTTTTTGAGTGTGTATCACTCAGACACTTATCTGACTGCTAAGTTTCAGTAAGTTCCTAGTGTATAGACTTCATCCCTTTCATACTTTAAATCTGCTATTTAGCATCCTATAGAGGCATTAGCATTCTACAAAGGAATTCAGTTATTTAATATAAACCACTAGCTGTTTTTCAAATGAGGTAGAAAGTATTCCTCTTGTTTTTCATACAGATTTGAGTAAACAAATATTTATCTACATCTCAGATTTATTAATTTCATAGAACTCTCATGGTTTCATCCCTACTAAATTTTACAGGGTTCTTCTGTATACCTTTAAATGTTTTAGAGATCCTTGGAAGCAAAAATAAAACACCGTTATTGTAAGTGTCAAGAGAAATTAATGACAATATACTGTTTCATCCAGTTATACATAACTGAAAATTAATATGAAACAAAAGCTTCAGATTAAAACAAAGATGAAAAATTACTCACAGATCTTATCACCCATCTAGGTCATTACCTAGCAACTGTAGCTACTCTGCATTGTTTGCCACAGCTTTATTTTCTCTTTGCTGTACAAATAATAAATTTGGTTTTAGTAAGAAAGCAGGAATGAGAGTAGCTCATGAGTAAACTGAAAACAAATGGTTTCAGGAAAGCAGACCACAACAAACTCAGGGAAGTGGTAGGTGCAATCTTTTGAGAAAATATTCTTAGTCTAAGAAAACAATCTAAAAGTGTAGGACAGAGTAACCACTAAGAGAAGCAAATAAAGTACATAACCTGTAAAGGCAAACTCTTCTGAAAAAGAAAGGTCAAAAGAAGATACCCTTATACTTGAAGATTTCTGAGAATAAGAAGGAATTGGATAGAAAGTGGAAACACAATTAAGTATGAATATAAAGTAACAGAAGTAGCAGATGGGGGGCACAAAATGAGAAATATTAAGATATGAAATAACTTTTGATTTTTAAGAGTCACATAAAGCAGCAAGTGTAGACTCTACAGTTGAATTAAAAATTACAGAAAGACAAAGGAAACTTGACTCTGTTGTGTAGCAGATGGGGGGAGCTGGGTGGGGAAGTGGGTCATCAGCATATGAACATGATGGCATTCAGAGGTCCCTTCCAACCCAACCTATTCTATGAACATCATCAGGTAGGAGCACAAGAGGTTCCCAGCCTGACTATGAATTTCATGTAGTAGCCTACCTCCCGGTTTTAGTCAACATTTTCACCAAAGGCTGGATGGAGGGATGGGGAGTATGACAGAACGTGTTACCACATATGCTTATACATGTCCTGGATGGCTTTCTCTATCAAGGAACTTGACCATCTTTTTCCTGTTTTTTTTTTTTTTTATTTATTCATTTATTTTTTCTTAAGATGTGTTTCTTTGCTCTTAAAGGTGCAGAAGCCAAGGTCTAATAAATACTTGAGGTGCTGCAGGATTTGGCAAACTGATGAGAACGTTTGTGTCCAAGCTTCTACATTTGGTAACACATAATAACCAAGCAAAGACGAACAGGCTACAGCAGCATCGGTGTTGTTGCAGCTGCTCCTGCAAAACATTGTCTTTCTGGTTTTCTGTGATACAACCTAAACCATAGTTGGTACAGCTTTAATTAATATGAATGTAAACATGAGTAAGGCATTATATGATCTCTGGCCAATAAATGGCATCACACAACTAATGAGAAAAGCAATCAGCAAGCAAATCTTAATTTTACCACTGACTGTATGTTTCAAACACCAGTTACTTCCAGTCAGGCTCATAAAAAATGTGTATTCAGATGAGACAGAATGATCCAGATACATAGTATAGACCTGTTAAACTGCAAGCATGTCTGTAGTACATGATCCACATTAGTGACAATACTGGAACACTGGAATAGTGACCACAGCCCTCTGGACAGTCCTCCCACCACACATCTGAAGCCAAAGTCGGAGTGACAGGCAAAGGAGAGACCCGCTGTGTGTCTTCTTGCTAGGAGGACTTCTGTTTAACTTGTGAGCATCTGCTGCTTCCCCTCCTTCTGTATATTACAGATGGTGAAAATTCCCTTATTTTGCAATTTATGAATACTCTGAAAGCATTTTGAGGGGGGTCTTATGAAATACTGTACAGATGGACTTTGATTTCTTGGATTTCTTACATCTTTACCCGTCCAGATTGCTGTAGACCATCTCTAAGATCACAAGCTCTCACTTCACTCAGGAACAGGCAGTTAGTTACTGTGCCAGAATAAACTAATGACTACATGAAATGATTGCTCTCAGAAACCTCCCAGTCACATTGAAATGAAGCCATTTGGGATCCAGGACCTTTGCATTTGTAAAAAAAGCTATTGGCTTCTGTTTTCTGGTATGCTGAGTAGTACTTGCAAGTCAGTTCTATTTAATGATGATTTCTGCATTCTCTCAGTGTGCTATGGAAGCCTCTGGTGCTTAGTTTTCTTTTTTAGTTTTATAGGTCTGTCGTGGTTTAACCCCAGCCAGCAGCTAAGCACCACGCAGATGCTCGCTCACCTCTCCCCCCTCCCTGTTGTGGGATGCAGAGGAGAATGGGAAAAAAGTAAAACTTGTGGGTTGAGATAAAGACAGTTTAACAGGACGGCAAAGGAAGAGATGATGATGATAATAATAATAATTATAAAAACCAAGTGATGCACAATGCAATTGCTCACCACTGGATGACCAATACCCAAACCGTCCCTGACCAGCAATCGCTGCCCCCCAGCTAACTTCCCCCCAGCTAACTCCCCCAGCTTATATACTGAGCATGACGTCATTGGGTGTGGAATATCCCCTTTGGCCAATTCAGGTCAGCTGTCCTGGCTGTGTCCCCTCCCAGCTTCCCATGCACCTGGCAGACCAGGCCAGTGTGAGAAGCTGAAAAGTCCTTGATTACTTAGCAACAACTGAAAACATCTGTAGGTTATAAACATTATTTTCATTCCAAATCCAAAACACAGCACTACACCAGCTACCAGAAAGAAAATTAACTCCACTCCAGCCGAAACCAGGACAAGATCCTGCAGTATAGCTAATATACTAGCAAGAAATACTGGTACTTCACTTAAGGATAAATTTCTTTGCCCAGGTGGCATAGAAAATGCAAATACTTCTATGAATCAAACTAGTAACACTAACAATCTGATCTTGTCAATGGTTTTGAGTCAAAAATATACCATAATAAAAAAAAAAAAATCTTTGGTCTTCTAGGATTTCAGATCATTTGCCCCTCATAATACATAGACTCTGATTCAGAGTTGTGAAATAATGAAGCCGACAGCCATGCTGCTCAGAGGAATGACTGCTAAGGCACAGAGTTTCGTGCAGTAGCTTTACTCTTTATCCTTGTGGTGTATTTTATGATGGATACTGCATACAGGATATAATGTGGGTCCAATGGTCAATCCTTGATTCATCTTCTAAAATGCAGTGTGATTCAATGTAATTAATACAAAGGGCACAAGTGCATGAGAGAATGTTTTTCTCCTCAATTATCAACCTATGGCATTATTCAATGAGAGTCATACTTACACTTAATTTCTTAGCAGTGGGTATTACAAACAGATTTTACCTTAGCTTTAGCCCACCTGGGCTGAAAGCTTCTGATATTCTGCTCTTTCCTTGGAATCCTCATCACATACTTACTTTTGAAGCAAGTTCAGGCGCTGTATTACAAAACAAACATTCACTAAATTCTGATCCAAGAATAACTGTAAAAAATACTAAAATGTGTGTTTACCAAAGTCTTTAGAGCTGCCCTGTGGGTCTGCTATTAATTGTCTGCTCTGTTTTGGGAAACCATCAATGGGAGCCCAGAAGCATATAATGTGTTCTATTTGCAGGATCAACTTTTTTGGCTGTAATACTTCTAGATGGAAACAACACAATTTTGGTCTCAGCTGCTTCCAGAAGTAGCTTATTTTGGGTAAGGTTGGTAACACAATGCCAACATCTGAAAAATAATAAATATTATGAATGTGTTTCTATGAGGGATTTTAGTGTCATCACAGCTACATAGTCATGCAGGAGGGTGGGACCCTCTCTGAGCTTCAGAAAATCAAAGTCCGATCCTGTCCTTCACAGCACTTGGTGTACCCACATTGATAGTATTTGCTGTTCCAGGTCCCAAAAAAGACAAACAGGTAAAGTATGAGGAGATAGGGTATAATACAAAGTACTAAAAGTGCTAATAGAAGTAGTTATTTTACTTATTCGATTCAGGCAATAAGAAAACTGATGATACATCACACAAAAAAAGAGAATGAGGAGCAAAATGAGCAGTAAATCTTGAATTCTGTTTATCCCTAAACAAAGAGCTATGACTTTGCTACTCCTTGGAATTCAGAAGAAAAGTATTTTTCCAATTAGAGATGGAGAGCCAAACCAGTCATTAAACACTGCTACAAATGTTCTGAAATGGGCTGCCAAGCACCAACTGACATCGAAACTGTGTGGCTGTCACATGGCTTTGTGCTGAATGGAACGACAGAAAGCAGGAATTATTTTAACCTGGAGCATTGATTTGTGCCCATTATTTAACACAGAAACGTGAGAAATTAATATAACCGTAGTAATTTTACAACATAGAGCCAGTTCTGTCTGCTCATCGCGGTGCACCGGCGACAGTATCGTACCAACCGAGACTCCCTTATCCCCATTCATCAGCTGATCCGCCAGCTGGAGAGTCAAGGAGTGATCAGCAAAACTCGCTCACCCTTTAATAGTCCCATATGGCCAGTGAGAAAATCTACTGGAGAGTGGAGACTGACAATAGACTGCCA
>Ga0065711_1050847_pt1 | contig 10634 bp, 5 predicted proteins | sample Hoacrofraction12_FD_59098 | JGI IMG/M metagenome (GOLD analysis project Ga0065711, IMG submission 59098) | Hoatzin crop microbial communities from Cojedes, Venezuela - Epithelial fraction 12 v2 (version 2) | ecosystem: Host-associated > Birds > Digestive system > Esophagus > Crop | place...
GGTCTGGACACTTCCAGAAGGAGGAAAAAATCTCCATTTCTCATTTTCAGATCTTATGAGCAGTGGTAACTTTGCACGTTCCTTTCATAGATCAGTTTCAGAATGTCGCAGTAAATGCAACTACAACATTGCCAGAAACACAGGGCCCAAAGAGAAGACAGAGTAACAACAAGCATTTTCACTGGATGTTGATAACAGACTGCCCATGCAGAGGTAGCCTATACAGCACAATTAGAGGGGAAGAATAAATTTTTAGAATTGCTGAAAGGGCAAAGAAACAGGAAGAGGTCCATTTACAGCATGATAACATCATGGACTGGTGATACAGACAGAGCACACCACCTGATAAGGAATAATATTTGTATTTTAAAATTATCCTAGCAATCTGGAGTAACAAAAGCAGTAAATGAAGCACAGAAAATTGCAGTCTGTAACTGCACTGGACATTTTGCAGCCATGTGTTGCAACTATTACAGCAGCAAATGCTAGAAGCTGTAATTCCAGTATTCATTCTAACCTTTTCTTGTGTACTGATTTTACTTGTATACAGATTCAGATTCCATTTGAACTAATGTTTTGTATACGGGTTTCAAGTTCTGTGACTTTTTTTTTACCCCCTGAAAAATACATGCAAAATCAGTTTAGCACAGAACTGCAGATAAATCCCTATTCTTGTTGGTAACAGAATTAAAAGTAACTACCAGATACTTTTTTAAATATTAGTGCCATTAAAAATTAGTATTTTCAAGTCTTCACAGCAGTTTCTGTTGGATTTTTTCTTCTTCATCTGATGTAGTATACAACATCAGAGTGGTTCAAGACATTTCAGTTAATCATAAACCAGGCATGGAACAATTAGGCAAGTTAGTAGTGTTTCCCCTTAGAAAGCCAAAAAAAACAAGCTTCAAAAATCTACTGTCTTGTGCATTAATGATACTACAAAACTAAACGTAATAGCTAGTGTGAATCGGCTGAAAATAAAAAGGACAAGGCAGACAAATGTCTAGGGGTTTGATTTAAACCTATTTGACCTCAATATTGCAGCAGGTCCAGAAGATTAAAAATCACTCCATTGTCAATCTCACAATCCCTGTTCAATCTACAGATCTGAAAAACAAGTAGACCAGAATAAAATAGAGAAAGCAATGAATGATTCTGCCTTAAATGCCCCAAGTCCAGGGCTGTATAACGGAACTGAATCTCTTAGGATGAAATAGTACCGTCAAAGGATGGTCAAAAGGCATCCCTGGTGCAGAGGGAAAGGAACATGTACCCTGAATCATACTCCCAACTTCCTAGGTGTGTGCAAGTTGTGCCTGAGAGGAGTCTAGTAGTGCTTACTGACACCAGTCATGACTAAGAGACTGCAGAGAAAGTGCAAAAAGACCTGTTTCTTTTGGATTTTTATTTTGCTAACCCTTTACAGTAAACTTGATTATTTATCACTTGGATTAAGTCATCTGTTCAGTACGGGAGAAGATAACAAAAGCAGATTAAGGCAATCAAGTTCATGAAGAATGCTGTTAAAATAACCAGCAAAGATTTGTACTTGTCTGTATCAAAATACAGAGAATATGCACCTTGACTGTAACTATTGTTGAGTTTTGGCCACTTTAGGAATCTTTTTCAAATGACACCCTAAGTTTTTCTTTGTAAATGAGCATTAAAAGGAGATCCGCCATTTGCTAGACTTCACTCGAACACCTGGTAGACATTTGACTGTCTTCTCTAGTTGAATGTTGGATGTAAGTGCCTCTAAGCTAAAATGATAGTGATACAAAACCCAGCTCTGAATTTGCCCTTCTTCAATTCCTTAAACATCACCAGCCTAGACTTTATCAGAAGCCCTCTGCTGAAGAATATATGTGGCTACTTTATACTCGAAGAAAAATGTAAACAGAAGGATATGGTGTGTTTATCACACATTTTAAGATGATTTTTATTGCAAATATGTAATATTTGCCTCATCTGTGTTTCTGTAGTGTTTTAATTTGCAAAGAGATTATCATAGCTCATGGAGAAGGCCGATTTTAGAGCTTGTTCTTACCTGTTATGAACTCACTGTTGATAAGTGTTACGAATAAGATGCACATTAAATACTGTCTCAGATTAAAATGTGGAAGAATTTACTAGGCCCTGTAATCTAGAGAGCATGAGAGGAAAGTACCTCTTCACATCTCCAGGCCTGAGGAAATTTTAGTTAGTTTTACCTCAAAGAACACCAGAAAGATTTGAAGAGCTCTTCACACTCCCATCCTGTGGGCCACAATAATACAATAAGGAGGCAACAACTTCCTTGATGAGACAAACTTTCAACCCAAGGGACGAGATGATTATTAAGCAGATGCACTGCTTCCTCTCATTCATTCAAATCAGGTAGGACAGCAACAATCAAAACAGTAAGAAGGTCAGCCACTTGCTGACGTCTAGAAGGACCTCACATGCTTGCAGATATAAACATTGCAAGCATCTCCTCCTCTGCTTTCTAGTATGGCCTCATTCCAATTAATATGTCAGTTATAATGCAACAGTGGAGAAACCAATGTAAGAAGAAAAGCTGCTTAACAGGGTTCCTGTTCAAGAGAAAAATCATACCAATATTAGCCTTTATTCGTGACATTTACTTCTTTGCCAGAGTTAGAACTCCCTCACAATATACAGCTGTACTTACATATGAACATGACACTAATCTAATGGGTTGCAGAGAGTGAATAAATTACAGATGAGAGAAGGACTAAGGCTTGGACCCATAGGTGGGGAAATCAAAGTTCATTAATCACTTTTAGCTGTACCATTTACGTAGACATAGTAATGCATTATACCTTTATTAAGATAGTAACAATACCTTCTGTTGAAAATGGCTATTGGTAGAGCCAGATTACTATTCACAAATACACTTTTTTAAAAAAAAAAATTAACATCCTAGATAAAACTGACAGACTAAAGGGAGAAAAAGATGCTTTAAAAGTACTGGCTACCTGTGTAAACCCACAGATATGTCGTGCTATTCTAACACTATGTTCTCTCAAATGCTCTTACATTTAGAACTATGTATCTGTCTACCTGGATTAGCCTCCTGGATTAATTGGATCGTTCATCCAACTCTAGGAATTCCCTCATTGGAACTTAGATCACTGTAAATAACAAATATTAATTATAACTATGATATGTGGTACATGAGGGAGTTCATTTATTCTCTGAGTTAAGAAAATGACAAAGACAGGAAGGGGAGATGGGGCAATAGTTTAGTTGTAACCAGTACAGATGCCAGTAAAGAGCTTTTAGCAAACTATCACAACTCTATTCCATCAGGTGCCAGCATTGTACTATTAGCTGATCCTCCAAAATGAACAAGAGGGAAAGCAAAAGAGTAAGGATACAGCATGCCAAAGACCATCCTATGGATCCCAAAAGCAGAACATTACTTTCAGTCCGAACTGAGGGAAACAGCACAGCTCCAACGGGTATAACCATGGCTTCTTCCTCTTCCCTTTTCTTCTTTTTTCAATACATCTCATGCTTTTTGGGGCAAAAATATAATAGTTGGGTTGCTCTAACTCTGTGCAGAGATTGTGGAACAAAGCAGTCAAGAAAATTGTTTTATACATCCTTATTTAGCTGACAACTGAGCCAGCCTGACCAAACTTGCATTCCCTCTGTCAGTTTTTGAGGTTTTCCCCCTCAATTTCTCTATGAACTAAAAATCATTGAACTTGAGACATATTTTCTGTTTAATCCAGCTCATCAGATCCACTATTCCATATCAGAACTCTCCACATCATGGAGTTAGCGGTTATTAATCTGCCAAAAGAGTGAGATTATTCAAGCGGCATGAAGTAGAAGCTTTTTGTAGCTAATTCTTTCATCAACTGTCTTTGGTCCTCTGAAATAAGTGGTCAGCCTCTCACACAGTGTATTGTTAACATGTAAGCAATACTCAGTAGCAAGCAACTTGCATACTCTGTGACTCCAAGGAACATGATCTTCAATTAAAAGGTCCAGTGTCTTGCTTTATTGCTCTGGAAAGGTAGGTCAAGGATTTCAACAATCTTGACTGCTAGGGAATACAACTGAAGGGATGAGGTTTCCATCTGCAATATTTCACCAAAATAAATCATGAATATAGCAATTCAGTGGTCATGGTCTTCTCTTGAGCAGACTCAAAGTAGCAAAATCTGTTCCAATAATTTTTAGCACTCACAAACCAACTAATTTGCCCCTGTTTTCTCCATATCAAAATCAAGTGAGACCACAAAGATGTAGACAATATTACCAGAGCTATGATACAGAAAATGCCATACCAGGTTCTAGAATATCAAATTTTCTAGTTACCTTCTGCAGACTTGTCCTCATTTGATTTTGTTTTATTAGCAGAGGACAACTTTGGTGACAAAATAAGCATCAGGAGCCTACATTATCAGGGTTTGACTTCTGCAGAAACTCATGAGCTTTAAGGAGTCTTCAGTTAAGTGTGGACAAACCCAGGAAGTTCTATAGACGAGAAAGAGACCACTGGTTCTTATATAAAAGGCACGATGAACCTGCAGGTCTTGACAAGCAGATGTTGCCACTGCCAGTTTGCCATTTCAGTCAGCTGAATAGCATTCTGTACCCCAATGCTCTCAAAGCCCTTAACTTCTTCAGAAGAGATGTATACCTTAAAGAACCCTATTAAACCGAGCAGTAGGTATGAACTGCACCCCCATTCTATGGGTGGCAGCTATGGGTGGCAGCATTACATTTCAGTATGACAAAAATGGCATCAGGTGAAGCTAGACAATAAGATCCTAACCTGTTTTTTGGTGTGACTGTGACTTCTGCTTGATATAAAGGTTCTCTCTTCAAGCCAAGTGCAATCTGCTATCAGGACCACGTTAAACATGGATTTCAGAAAGTTCTTTCCACCTTGATTCCACATCACAGCACAGCAGGATTTACAGCACTATATTCACTACTGAAGAAATGAAAGTACTCTGCACTGGAATACTTTAGATGCTCCTCTCCATAACTGGGCACAAAAGAGATATCCCATTAAGGAGGATGAAAAAAAGAACCCCAAAACAGCTCAGCAAAATCTGTCAGTATGTTTGAGAACACCGGTATACTGGCTGCTAAAACACCAACTACAGTGGATATTACTATTCAGATGATTTTGAAAATACATCTGGAACATTATTTGCTAAAGTAAGCATGGAAGTGTGTTTCCTATTGACACTTGACTATCTATAATATATTCAGTTAGCAGCAGCTACTGTTGGGGAAAATAAAATATAATATTATCTCATTAGCATAATAAAACCCATTTCTAGCACAGACTCACAAGTGTACTTGCAAAAGCATGGAACAGCCACAGGCAAAGACACTCCAGTGAAACAGCCTGCTCCACTCTGCTTACCATTGAGAACCCTGCACAAACTCCTCAACACTATGTCAAATACACCTTTTCATTACAATTGTCAAACTACAAAACCTCTTTTTCTCTCAGAGCTGCAGGAAATACAAACAACATCTGAACAACACAGGCATCCCCTGTCTCTCTCCTACACTGCTATCAGGCTCAGTCAATCACCAAAAATACCTTGCTCCTTGAACCACCACTGGAGCTAGAAAGCCAGGCCACAGGCCAATTCTGCAGCGCAGAGGAGGAAGGAGAAAAGGGCATCATCTGCTCTGCAAACAGCAGAAGTTACAAATTAACCAGCTGATGCCTCAGTCCTGTTAATGTACAATTCCCCAGTAATTCCAGAAACTTAACATAAGCCAAGCATAAGCAGGACGCCATTTCAAACCTTTTCTGAGATAATGAAAAAGGAACTTTCAGATTTCTGTCTGAAAGCAAAGGCAGAATATCACAAGATAGTCAAATCCCTGAGTATCACACCAGCATAAAACCTGTTCCCAACTGGAATACCCAGCTGAACTTCTCTGGCACTTTGGGATATGTTTTATATATGTGCCCTACAGATACAGCATTATATGGCATTGCGACAGTTGCTTTATCAATTAGGAAGTATAGAAATAGAAAGTGCAAAGTAGTATTTTTAAATTTAAAAACATAATCACAATTAAAAACCAATATAATTCTCTGTAAAAAAATTTAAAAACTTAAAAAACTATGTACTTGTAGTTTTAAGAAAAATATCACCTCATGCAGTACATAATCACATCAACTATATATACCAATGTGATCCATACCACTCAGTACTGAGGCTCTCAGTCAAAATGCGGAAGAAAAAAAACAAAAGTACCTCTCTTTCCTGGGGCTAGGAGAAACATTGTGATCAGTTCTGAGTATAAACCAAGTAAAAACAAGATGAAGAAGACATTTATTTAATCCTGAACACAGTGAAGTCTGCTGGTTGCAAATCTCTTGTGACACATTTCAGTGTCATGGGACTCCGTTCCCAAAAACCTGCCCTCTGCTACCACAGACCATTCTCCGGGCCAGCAGTCTTGTTGCTATGAGAAGGCACAGTCACAGAGAGAAGGGTGAGCACTGGAAGAGAGCACAGGAAGCTACTGAGGTCTTGAACTCAATGAACATACTCACAGAGAACTAGCACACTCAGCAGAAGTGGGTGGATGCATTCCTGACAATTGATGGTGTTACACAGAAATGCTGCTACATTTTATAACCCTTCCAGCTTTTTCAGGGCAAGAGAATTCCTATATACAGTTACCTTCAAAATATAATGGTCACAAGATGAGTATATTTTGGAAATTATGTACTAAAGAATCACACACTATAAAATACCACTACAGGCAACGCAGATAATTCTTAACTTTATCTTTGCATTGAAGGTGTACTGAAAGTAGATGAACTAGAAACAGCAAACTGTACCTAAGATAATTACATAAATATACTTACAAGCATGCTGTGGTGCTGAGAGAAGTCTTTAAAAAACTGAGATATGGGACAGTGCTGGAGAAGTTGTAAATTAAAGGAACTATTAACCTAGAGCACTGTAAGAATCCATCCCTATAGAATCCAAGCTGTGTAAATATTTAGAATGTACCAAAGTTCCTCCTATCTCAGATACACAAGGCATGTGCTCTAATGGAAAACAACCTTAAAATTATAAATTGGTATGTATATACATCAAAAGAGAAAACGAAGACTTATAAGAAATATGTCTTTCATTTAGAACGGGAGATGTCAAAACTTTCAAAAATTGGAAGTGCTGCAGGAATTCCATCCAATCTCAGTCAATTCAATGGGGAAGTTCAATCCTCCTAAGAAACAAGTTTCACCTTACTGCAGAAAGCTCTTTTCAGGAAAACAACAGTTTTGGGCCATCGTTCCCAACCCACTTTTGGTAAATATTTAATAATTTTAGGAAAGAGGAGAAATTTCAAACAGATTCAGCCTGTGTGAAATTACATAAAGAGTATAGAACAGGTCTTTCAGTAGTCTATCCAAGATAGGCTGACACATCTAAATTAACCAAAAATTATTCAAAAGCCTGAAGAGCTTTGCTCTCATTAATATCATACAGCTATCCTCTATATCTGGAAGGCAAGACAAGATATGAATACGACTACAGCCCACCAAAAGTGCTGAGAAGAAATGAAAGAAAGCATTACTAAGCATGAAAAATTTAGAGTGATTATGGACAATTTTGGGTATATACTTATTTTCAAATGTAAGAAACTGACAGGAATGAAAATTCACAGTGTCTTTTGCTTAGTATCATCTGTCTTGCTTAGTCTCATCCTCAAGTAGCTGGCCTTCATCCATAGGTTGGTACTTACTGTAAACAAGGACATTTTAGAGATAACACAATCATCCTCTGCAGTGATGAAACAGTAGATCCAAGTCTCAATAGTGACAAAAAATGCAGTGCTCTTTGCAGGGTTATTACGTGCCTGCATGCGGTCTGTAAGAGTAAGTTCAGACAGACATCATATATACCTAGGTGAGTTGTCAAGCAGTAAATGTATTTTTACTTCTACGCATATTAAAGTTAAAACACTAGTGTATTCCCCTGCAGGTCCTGTCCTCTCTGTCAGGGATGAGCATCTGCATCCAACACTACAGAGTGTTCATGTAATCCCCACTCAGGGACTTCAATCTCTCTGAATGAACAAAGATATGTAACATTCCCTTGGTATCCAGTAGAATACTACTGATTCACTAAGATCCTCCCTCTCCCTTTCCGTCATCCCTCTCCCTCTCTCTCTCCTCGTCTCCCTCTCTACTGCAAGAATCGACTTGGGTATAGGTTCAGTAGTAAAAAGATACATGGTGGGTTAGTATTCCAGTTTATCTAGCAACTTTCCATGGGCTCCCTAATATGACATGGACTTTCTTTTAAACTTGGTTTTGGATTAGATTAGTTTCAAGGTCCCAGACTGCGGTGGGCCCTTGTTGTTTGTTGATTCTTAAAAAAAAAAAAGGGGGGAGGGGAGGAGAATAAAAATGGTGGAGGATTTTTGTTACAAAGGGAAACTGGAAACTTCTCTGCACACAAGCAGAGACATGGCTGTATTGCAGAGGCCTCAGGGTAAGGATTAAAGAAAAACAAAATAGAAACCCTTCCATCTCTAATTAGGGTCTTCATTTGCCAAAGAGCCATTCCACAGCGGGAGGAATTACATTCAGGCCGTTGCTTGGATAACGTCTCCCAGCAGGTTGGCTTCTCAGAGTAGGCTACTCGGAGCCAACAATTTCTGGTTACTTGGAGGCAAGCAGCCTGCATATTGTTTTATCTGGCCTGGCTTTTGCAGACAGTTTTGCTGAAGAACAATCTTCTATTCAGAATGCACAGATAAAAGCTTCACTTGGTTTGAATTTATCCCCAGTTTCTTTCTCCCTTTCTTTTTTTAAACACGGGAATTATAGGTTCTGAAGTTTGCATTATTTCTCTTGTAGACATCAATGTTTTTCCCCCTCTAGCCACTTGATTCTTTGCCAGTGAAGGCTGCTGTCTGGAGTCCAGCCATTCATCAGCCCCTACCTCATCATTAACACTGTGGTGCTGGCGGTCACAGCTCATTGCTGGTGACAGGAAATCCTAACTTGCAAGAGGTTAACCACAGCCCATAAACAACCAGGCTGGCTCATTAGTCCCTTACAGTCAGCTAAAGGGAACCTCTGGAGTTTCAACACTGTTCATGGACTCAAGAGTCTATGCGTTCTGTGCTCTTCGCAAATGCCTTCCCCCCACAAAAAAAAGCTCACTATTTGGATCCTTGGGGCTAAGATCCATCTTTTTTCCTATCCTAGGCTGACCAAGTTCTTTGAGCGTTTTGAATAATTAAATGTCTGTGATGTATTTTAGTAGAGACAGCAGTGCCAGGACGAGGGGTAATGGTTTTAAACTAAAACAAGGTAGGTTTAGGCTGGATATAAGGAAGAAATTCTTTACAATGAGGGTGGTGAAACACTGGAACAGGTTGCCCAGAGAGGTGGTGGAGGCCTCATCCCTGGAAACGTTGAAGACCAGGTTGGACAGGGCTCTGAGCAACCTGATCTAGTTAGCGGTGTCCCTGCTTGCTGCGGGTGCGTTGGACTAGATGACCTCTAGGGGTCCCTCCCGACCCAAAACTTTCTATGATTCTGTTCTTTTGGCTTACCAATTGAACCAAACACCAATGGGCCAACAACTGAGACATTAAGGAACTAGGATACATACATGCTTTTGATATTTTTAATAGTTTTGGTGCGAGTTTCATATCCATATTGAGCAATTCTAAGGCAACAGCTATGGAAATATTGGTAATATATACCTAATCTGCCTAGAGAATTCATACCACAAATATGACCAGCTCTTGACTTTCAAGAAATTGCAAATGGCTTGGTCAGTGCTCCCTACATTGACCAAAAAGCCCACTTCATACTCATTTTGAATTCACGGCATGATCGCTTGACTCATTTGGAGTGGATTCCTTGACCTTAGTGCAAACATTAAATCATCATATAATCGAAACAGGCACCTCTAGATAAAATCCACCTGGCCATCATGAAGACAGAAAGTTTCAAGCAGAAAAACAACTTCTGGCAAATTGTCTTAAAGGAGTAGGATGTGAAGCCAATTTGTCTTCTATTTTTTCTTTCTTCCCTTTCCATCCCGTGAAAATCATTGCAAAACATTAACATTTGCCCTTATGTCTGCAATTTCTTATGATCCACTGTTTTCTACCACTGCTGATTGTATCTGCCCATCTTTTATTCTGAATATCAGAGTCCCTCTGATGCAGCTCTGGGTACATTCCCCCGTTCTCCAATTTCTTTCAAAGCCTTCTGTCTCTTAGTGCACCAAAATTGGGTGTGTCACCCATGTGAAGTCCTAAATAATTTCACTCCCTGCGTCCATATCTGCTCCTTATTTTCTTAATTTTCTGATCCATTTATCTGATTCTGCTTGCCAGCCTTTTTTTGTGCTCATTTCTATACTCCAACATAGCTGCACTTACTTGCCCACTCATTTTTCTGCTTCAAACTCCATTTCTGCAGTTCTTCCAACATGTCTGCCATTGTGCATTTCTCCTGTTAGAGAAATAGGTAGATTCTGCATGTAAAATAAAAATATCTCTCAATGTTTGAGAGGCTCACAACACACATAGAATCATGAGGGTCCAAAAAATAAAGACACACAAAATATTTTTTTATTATTATCATTAATATTATTATT
>Ga0065711_1050850_pt1 | contig 10634 bp, 4 predicted proteins | sample Hoacrofraction12_FD_59098 | JGI IMG/M metagenome (GOLD analysis project Ga0065711, IMG submission 59098) | Hoatzin crop microbial communities from Cojedes, Venezuela - Epithelial fraction 12 v2 (version 2) | ecosystem: Host-associated > Birds > Digestive system > Esophagus > Crop | place...
GGGGGGGGGGGGGTGACAGAGCATTGACTGTCCCTTCAGAAACACCCTTCTGCATGGGAAGCAAATTCAGGCACACAAAAACGCAGGAATGCTGGTGTGCACTGGTACCCAGTCGGTCTCATCATGGGATTAGAATTACAGCCTCCACCTGCCATGAGCCATATTAATTTAGCAACAGAAAACTCATCGTTTAATTCAGCCATGTGTGAACTCTCTGCAATGTTTATTGTTAATTTGAAACTCCAAAAGTTTTCCGTATATTTTGTGCCTGAGCTAAAACGTGATGAACTGCAGTCAAATATATCGGGAGGGCTTGCACACATCCTGCAAATCACAGCCCTGCTGAGCTTCTGCAATCCTATGTACCTTGCTGGCATGCTAAGTACCCTGGACCTTTCAGGATTCAGCCTTATAGTAGCTGTCAGTGAGCTGCAGCAACTGAATAGAGATTTTGAAGGAAAATCTAGTAAACTCATTCCTGAGGGCTGCATAAGATTTTGTGATTACTGTTTTTTCATTGCCTGCAAAAAGGTACAGACACATCAGAACAAGGCTGTTCTGTTCATTTTTCTCTTGATGTCCCTCTTTGCTATTAAACAGCATATCAGTACAGTTATTCATGGTATTGTTCTAACTCCAGGTTTAAATTGTTCACTGTCCATGCTATGTACATATAATCCAGATCTTGACAAGAATGTTTTATTTGTTTGTAAGCATATTTTTCCTTGAAATTTTGCTTCCTGTTTCCACACATGAAACCAAAAATCAGCCTAGTACACAGAACATATTATGTGCCTCTAAAGGGTGACAGGAACATATTTTTCTTATGCACTTTACAGTAAATGTAACTTCCATTCTTTGTGGTCAGTAATCCAGAAAAAAAAAAGGGGGAGAAAAAAAAAAATCGAGTGCTTTATTGCTATCTCCTATTTTCCCCTTCACAGAAATGGACCCTGACATGAATTAATCATTCCCTGCACGAAAGTTAAACGGAAATAAACAAACTAATCTCATTTTATCTGATGACCAAAAGGAAGATATCATTCCTAAAAATAATTCCTCTTATCATTATCCAAACAGCTCCTTCAGCAAATACTTGGGACGAAACAGATTGTCTGACAGATCATGAAAATCACATAGAAAGTTGAGCATCCTTCATAGAAAACATACTGTCAACAGCATCCTAATCTTTAAATCTAGTGCCTTTTAGCTTTAGTGTCTATGAACGTAGCTGCTGAACAAGAAGGAATCTCTATCCACATAGCCAGAACTAAACATATACAGAACTCTACAGTCTGAACTCTCTATCCTGAATTAATCTAGAAACAATGAAGCGACTAGGCCCATGGGAAGAGCAAGTACCATGTTGGTCACGGCCAGCGCAGCTTAAAATATGAACAGTGTTAACTTTTACCACCTAAAATATACAACATAGAATACAAACTGTAACTCCAGGATAACAATGAACTCGTTCAAAAACACACTGTAACCCCTCCTACGGGAGGCCAAAAGACAGAGCTTCTGTTACAATATCAGGTTCAAAAACAGAGGTCTACTAGTACAAATTAAGTTAAAGAACTTAATCTAATGAGAAACCTTGAGGTTGGTACATCCTAGAGAAAAGGAGACCTGATCGTATAACTGCTTCTCTTTTTCACGTGTCTCGCCCTGGCCCCAACTGTGTTCCATAAAGATAAGGCAAAAAGTAAGCTCTTCTTTCCTACCATCCTCTGAGCTCTCAGACTCTTTCCCTTCTTTCTACACCATTGGGTTATTCCAACCAAAAGGTGGAAGACCGGCACAGCATCCGGAGCACCATACAGCCCGAGCGTTTAAATCCCTCATAGCTTAGCAAGTAGCTTCTGGCCACTTCCATTGCCTCGGAGCATGGTCAGTCACTCAAGCAGGGAGAGGAACAGTTTTGACAGTTTCAGTTAGAAGCTTCTAAATAGCAGCTTTTTGTCATTTAGGCTGACTTCATGTCTTTTCCACTACATGCTAACTGTTGCGAATTTCATTGTTAGGCATCTAATTCTCACCACCCAGCCTGGGTAACACAGATGTCTCCAGCCTTGCTGCGTTCCTGGACTTCAAAGTTCCTAGTTTGTACATGTGACAGTGTTATGCACCACAGTTTCCAAATCACTTTGGGGACTGGCCTGTATTGGTCAGCTTCATGGAAGAGAACTGGAGATGTCACCACAGCTAAGAAGGACTCATAGCAAGCATATAAGCCACCAAAGATTACAGAACAAGAAATTCCCAGAAACATCAGAAGCAGCCTAAACTGCAATGTGCACATCTGCCCCTGGCTTAAAAGTCTGGAAGGGTACTTAGGACAGATCTGAACTGCATGAGATTTTTTTTTTCCTCAAAACACTCCTACAGCATATCAACAGTGAGGTACACCTCTTCCTGACTTCTCAAATTATACAGCTGCTCCTTCGGTCCAGCGCACACACTGAGGAACCTGCTATGGAATGAGATGAGATCTCTTGAGTGCTAATACAGAAAGCATTCAGAAAAAGAAGCAATCAAAAAGGTTTCTACGGCTTCCATACTGAATCCTGACAAAGCACTTAACAAAAGTGTGCGATACTTTAAAAAAAATGGGGTCATACATGAACATGCACTGTAAAGTTCAGAAAAAATATTCTGTAAGTCCAATAGATACTCCAACATTTTAGCACTTTTTAGGAATTGTTTAATCCCTGCCTCTTTCCTTATACAAAAAATTAAATCAGTCTTCCACACTCATACATAAAAAGAAATAATACAAATTTTGGATCTGTTTTTGTTCCTACTACCATCAGCAGAAGCTTGTCCATTTACTTGACTGAGCAAAACCAGCCTGGCCTTATTAGTCTGGAGTCCCAGACTATGGGATCAGGTTGCTGAATACCTGAACTAATCCGGTTAGTCACTAAAGGGACTGAATGACTTTTCAGTCACGACTTTTCAGAATTTCAGTATGATCCACTCTCACCAAATGAAAGCATCTTAAAATGGGGCAGATGTAAGGCTGTGAGTGAAATTAAAACCACACTTGCAGTACAATTTATAATGTATAGTGACTCGTTCTCATCTATTTCCTGATCCCTCAAATCCATCTAGTCTTCAAATATAATAAAATTACATCATTATGTTTCCAGGTGTTCATTTAAAATGGCTTCCAAAGTTTAAAGCTGTGTATAAATATAGCAAATTAATATTTGTTGATTGAGCAATTATTTAAATTAATATAATTGACTTTTCCTAACATTGTCATATTTCCCCCCTCTATGCTTTATCATATTAACAACAAAAGGAAAGAAATTGTCTTCCTGCTCCCAAAACTTAGCTAAAAGTTACTTCTCCCCCTTCCTGCATCAGGACAAAAGTATAATTACTGAGATTTTTTTCACCAAAAATTAATCAAGGCAAGAAAAATGAAGAGTGACAGACAGAGAGGGAAACTGATGTCAAAACTAAAATGGCCCAGCACTAAGGCCATTAAACTGGGAAGTGAAAGACAAAGGGTTAAATTCAGGTCTTCTGCCTGACATGGACAAGATATGAAATAAGCGGGTTAAATCCCAGATGATTCTCCAAACTACTCACTGTAATGCTAGTGTGGATCAGTCCTGCTGCTGCTATAAGTAAGACCGCTGTAGCTTATGTAACTATGAGCTTGGTATGCACTAGCCATGCAAACTGTTTACATTGCTTTTCAAACACCACACCTGGAATAAACTCCCTGGTATCAGTATGTCTGCACAAGGTACAATCACGCAGGAAATTTTTGCTGCTTGCAGGATCCCACATTTGTAGAAAGAACCCCCCTCTGAGACTACTATTAAAGTATTATGGAATTTGCTACATTCATATGAAGGAAAAACAAAGAAAAAAAAATCAGCATTTTTGGCTTGGAATACATTTTGTCAAAACCAACTTATAACTAGTATCAGGGAGGAACATTTTGAGCAAGCTAACCCTCAACGTCTTCAATTTCAAAGATTTATGAGATTATTGAAGAAATTGCTCTGACTTGCTCAGAGCCATACAGTCAATTTAATTAGCATACATTTGCAGACATTCTGAGATCGTTTACACATATACAAGTGAACACAACACATTCCAATATTTTAGATCCACAGTATATGGGATGGTAAACCACATTAGCCTCTTCATTTTATGGATACAGACCAGCATCCTACAATTACCAAATACATTCATAAAAGGCAGAAAACCAAAGAAAATAAAACAAATCCTTTCTCCAGGCTGCAAAGCAGTTGCAGAAACGTTCTGTCAAGCTCTCTAGCCCTGTTGCTGACATGAGCTCTGAAAGCAGTCTTCTCCGTAGACGTGAGAGAATCTTCACATTACCTAACAGATTGCTGTTTAAATTATCCATCATACAGTGTGCTTAGCAATAATCTGTTGTTTGTGATTTTCAAAGTGTGTGAAAGAAAATCAGTTCACACCATTTGCAATAAGCAGAGGCATCTTTTCCACCCCAAGTCATGTTTCTAAACTTTTAAACAATTTATACCGAGAATAAATTACAGCAGTAATTTACAGCCCTAACCACAACAGCCTGAAAAACTGCAGCATCAAATCAATGCAATATTAACTACCTGAAACCGAGATTAAACTGAATAGGTGGGATACTATAGCAAGCATGTGTTCATACATCTATTTTGAACATTTCATATAATCAGCCACTGCCCCTTACTGAGCTTTGAAACTCTTCTAGCAGTTGTATGAGCATGCATTTATGAGTTAGGGCCAATACAAACATTTCACAGAATTTTGTCCTACTCTTGTTATCAGAAGAGCCATCTGGAAAACACATGTCCATTTTCAAACACAAACAGCAAAGTACTCTTTAACACTGAAATACAAGCACGTTTACCTTTTGTAGTTAACCATGATACTGCTTCCATGTGCAGTAAAGCCCAGGAAGTCACTTCTGGACTAGCTGAAGTGATTGGTAATTCAGTTACAGACCCGGCACCCCAAGCACACAAAGCAATCACACCCTGATTGAAGTTAATGAATACAGACCTGAATAATACCCTTCCTCTGATATCAAATAAAATAGTAGATTAGAGTTGAAATAAGACATTCCTTGTGCTTGATTCCATCAGCTGTAGTTGAACTGCATGTAATATTTCAGCCCTCAAAAAAATCCTGTTCATTTCTCTGAGTCAGGTTTGAGACCAGGTGGTGGGAGACAGCAGTAGCTGGAGCTGAACCACACCTTGCAGTATCATAAAGAATATCTTTTTCTTGTAAAATATATATATATTATTTTTACACTCTCACAAAGCGACAAGGGGGTACAGCAATGTTGCATTAGAAGTCAAAAATGTTCTATGGTGGGTCTAGATACAGACAGATAAATAAAAGTAAATAGTATTTCAAGAGACATCTATGCCACTCTATAACTGCATGCAGATAAATACAATAGCAGTATTTTAAGCATAGTTATTGATTTTAGAAGGTCCAATATGAATTTGTTCAATGTATGGTTATTTAAAACCTGCTTTTACTCCTTACTGTTGATCTGTTTTACAACAGGCATTCACTATGTTTGTCTGATGCTTTTACTTACTCCTTATTGTTTATCCATACAGAATTCATTATTGGAAGGACATACTCATTTAAATCAAAGCCCTTTTTCAGTTTCAACAAGGTCCCATCTAATATGTACCTGTAGTCATTGCAGATCTTTTTTTGTTAATGAACTTACTAACGGAAAACATTAAGATTTCAAGATAAAATAATTATGATGCTTCACAAGCCTATATATTTTGTACAAAAACATGCAGACTTTTGCCCTATACCTTTTCAGAAATCTGTATGGCAAAAGGAATTAATCCCCTGTCCACAGCCTTCTAAAAGCACATGCTGCTGTATTCATGTTCTGATAAATGACCAGTTATTAAATAATAATTGAAAAATCTTGATCATTTCAGAAATAAAAGTTACAGTTAATTGTCATGAGAAGTCCATTCACATATCCATATACAGAGAGTTTAATATACACCACCATATTTTTTACCTATTCAGGTATCTTTTCAGTGTTATTTTCAGTCTGACCTGACATTCCTTAGCTTCAGTTGCAGTGACAGACTTTTGTTCCAGAAGATGGGCACAAGTCTTCAACAGAAAAAAATCAGTAATCCATGCACCCAGTTCACAGGGGTGAGAACACTGACTTGACGTGATAAATTAGCTTACTAGTAACAGCTTTGAAAAAATCCTCTTCAGAAAATGGATTGTAGGGTTTAACCAATGTCCTGCTTTTTAATTATGTGACATTCAAAATAAACTACTGTTCATTATATAAGTAGGCATGTACATTTATATATATGTGTGTGTATACACACACACATATACACCATGTTTATGTTAACTGTGGGTTATTTCCTCTTTGTAGTTTCCTAAAAATTAAGTCCTACCAGCACATATTAAAGAATTATTAAAGTTGTATCTTCCTTGAGCAAATGTTTTTTTACAATTTAATCATGTTTTCACAGAAGATGCTTAATAAATTAATTCTGCTGATTATCTTAATTTACTACATAATGGTGACAGAATAGCCTTTACCTGTTTAATGCATTTTCAAAATAATAGCATGTTCCCAGTTATTATATAGTTTCCTAGTAATTACCAACTACTCAAAAAGAAATATTTATATGTTAAACATGTCTTAATTCTCAAAAATATTTTAATCATGAGAAGCTTGATAAAAGAACTAATGAAATCGGCAGTAAGCGTACCACAATGCAGTGGCCCTTACTTTAGGGTGTGTGACACACACTGGATACTACAGTAAGTCTCTCGCATGCAGGAGTTAAGTGCAGCCCCAGCTATGTGCAGTCAGTAGTCCTACCAAAGTCAGTGTAAATTAAAGCTTTTATTAGCATAAACAGAAAAAAGTTACTACATTTTCACACAGTAAACATAAACAAAAGCATATATAAACATATGAATATATTGAAGAGACTGATAATACTGGGAGCTTGACTGGTATATTTAAGGCTTGATTGATATGCTACTCAAACTGCTATTAAACATAACTCATTTCAAGGTTTGTAAAAGTAAAATATATATTCATACTATATGCAAAATTGCATGGTAAATTTTTATTTCAGATATATGGACAACATTAATGCAATAATCACATGATAAAAAACTAAATAGTCAAGCAGCCAAGCCAAAACTGTCATATTTGTATCTGCCCACATTCTGGATCACAGCTGTGTGAAAATGCTCTGTGAGCCAGGAGCAAAGATGCACAGCAGGGACAGCACTGTCACACAATAAATACCCCAGGTTTTTTTACAAATAACTCCCAGGAGTAGAAGGATGCTTAAAGTTTGCTGCATAGCTTGATTTTGAGGGGAGAAATGTTTTGAGAGCAGCAAAAGCACGAGAGTTCCTACTGTAGGCTACATGCTGGTTTTATTGTATCATTTCAGGACAGAAACCCATCTGATCTTGTCCATTTCAATTACAACAGGGTACAGAACCTATTTTACATCTGCTCACTGAGCCTGAGAAATGTTTTATAGTGAAAAGGAAATGAGAAGGACTAGGAATACAAATGAACTGAAACATAAGCATTTAAAAAAATCCTCCATTCCTCTAAAATCAGTTCTGATAATTTATTGTGAAACATACTTAGGCTTGGTCCACAGTAATTTTAATTCAAATAAACATACAGACATTTCTCCCATGTGATTTTTTTTTTTTTTTTGCTTATTCTTTAATCATTTTGCCAGCAGTACACTGAATGCTATTTCTTTACGAATGCAATCTATAGCACTATATTCCAAAAATGGCTGGGAAAACCTTCGCCATGACTCCCAAGTTGCAACATGCTAGATATTCATAGGTTTTCAAAGCTGCCAGTTGAAGATATAATGGAAGGATCTAAGGTTTACGCATGAATCAGCATCCCCTTGTCATAATGTCATGGTGCAGTGATCCCTGCAGAGCTGTAGGGCTTGATTTAAAACAGAAAAGCTCAACAGTGGCTCTTGAGCCAGCAGGATTAAACATCCAAGATCGTGCATGTATTACCTCTGTGCTGAAACTACTGCATGAAAAACTTGTTACAGTTATGGAAGTTTTATAGTACTCCACAGGAAACATCTCTTTAGGTGACCGAAACGTCCTTTCAGTACATAAATGCGTGAGTACATAACACAACCATCTCCGTTTGGGTTGGCAGATTTAAGAGGAAAGGACCTCATCTTCACCAGTTTCCTCTTTTTTTGTTTTGACAGAACTAACAATTTTTTGAAAAACCTGATGTCACTGATGGTCAGCACTTCTCCAACTAGACCAGACACGATTACACTGTGCTGAAGGACAACAGAGTCCAGTGGTTTGGATACCTTCCAGTTCCTCCCTGTGAACCACCTGCAGCGCTGTGCCTTTGCCCCAGCTGTTAAAAGCCAAAGAGGTTTTGCTAGAGTGAGCTGCTTTGTTAACACCTGCCTTTACCACCTAGACTGTAATCCTCCGAATCGCCAAGAATTTTCAGAGGGCTAAGCCTAGCCCATTTCTCTTGAAGGATGTAACAGTAGTCATGGCAGCACACATTTCTCTTCACTGTGCCACCAGTCTGAAGAAAGACCGCACCATCTCTCGGTCAAAACCATTCAGCCTCCTAGCAACGCCGACTCGCGAGGTGTCAGACTGCAATCAGATGCCAACAGCTACTCCTGATGACCTGTCAAGACAGCCTTGCACAAGGCTTGCAACAGTCCAACAACCTAAAGTGACTATTTGTTACGGATACATTATGCGAGTTAAGGCCACCTACTCACAGAGCGACCATTCCTCCTCTGCTACAGGTATCTTCTGGTCACCTGTAAATGACTGACCAGTCTTACTGCTTCAAACATCCCTCAGGGGTACATAACCACCATCTCTTTTCTGGAAGTTTAGGAACCTAATTTAAAACTCGTACCAGCAATACAACTCATTCATCTAAAAACTGTTTGCTCCATCAACGTACTCTGAGGAAGTGCTGATAATAAGTCTGAGGACTCCCTTAAATAGTGTTACAGTGGGTTTTTTGTTTTTAAAGCAGATGGAACTGCACGTCCCGGTTTCCCTTTGGTTACAAAGCGGCGGGAGGGAGGCAGGCACAGCCCTGCCCAGGGCGCACAGCTGCAGACCGTATCTCCCACACCATCGTTCAGACCTTCTGCAGCCTGAGACTGGGCTGGTTTGGGGTTTTTAAATCTAAAGCTGAAATATTTTGGTTGCCAATTTTAGAAAACGTATTTGTTATTCTTAGGGCAGAAAAAAGTCATTACTTCTATCATAGTGTAAGCCTGCCACTATATTTCTGCGAAGGAAAAATCACCTTGCTGGAGTGAAATACCTGGGTAACTATTGAAGCATTTTCAGTTTCATAATATCCTACATTTCTGTGACCTTCTTTTACACTTGTATTGTTCAACTGTTGATAGGGCTGGTTTTGGACACAAGTTCTCTGTACACTATTCTAAAAAAAAACCTCACACCCAACCTGCAGATTTTTCACTATTTCAAATAAGAACAAGTATAAAGTCAACAAGAAAAGATGGATCCTCCTTAACCATTTGTGCACGGAGCTCTCTGCAATCAACCACTAAATTTTGCTTCTTACATGGGAAGTATTTGTCTTTCGAATTCTTTGTCCTACAATCAAGCCTTTCTTGGACAGTAATCAAGGAGATGCTACACATATTTTTAGCATATGCTTCACTAGTCAATTAAATTCAATTGACAAGATAACATCACTAAACCGTCAACGGTGACCGAGGTGACGAAAAAGCAAGTCCACGTTCATGTCTTAATTTGGTGCTCTTCAAACTGCTTAAAAATGGAAGCCTTGGAGAAGGTTCTGCCACAGGGAAACCCAAAGTGTGGACAGCATCTCCCATCTGCTGAGAGTCTCAAAGTCCATCACTGTGCTCTACAGCCTACACATGTCATCTGAGTATTACAAGAGCTCTCCAAGGAAGACAGCTAAGCTCAAGAGCAAGGCTGATGCAGGCACACAAACACAGGTAAAAAACTTGATGGGTTTGGAGAAAAATATGAATTCTTTACTTTTGCAAAGACCAAGCGGCTATACTTGTCTCTAGTACTAGCAGAAAAGAAAAATTTCGGGCATTTTACACTAGTTCTTTTCAGGATTTTATTGACTTCGGAGAACTGAGAAACACAGAAGGACCCATCTCATTTTTGCAGGATGCCACCTAGACTGCTACACCACCCCTTACCTCACCGACAGTCCCAGTAACACACACTGCAGATACCAACCACACGCAGCAGCTCTGCTGGCGGGAAACCCTCAGCCCCTAAGGAAGCAAAACCTCCCCAGTTCCCAACGACCAGCAGAGCGGCCTTCCTGCGGCTGATGACCCGCTCTGACCTCTCCTGACTCCAGCTGTGTGTGCTGCACCCTCCCACCCGCCACCGAAAGATCCCGGGTTTGAGCTCCTGCACCGCCTCCCCCAGAGCCTCTGCCGCGACGCCCCTCTCCGGCACCCCCGCACCGCCACCACGCAGCGGCGTCGGGGGAGGGAAGCGGCCCTGGCTGATCGCTGACCCCGGACCCGGTGTCCCCAGGAGGAAGGGGG
>Ga0065711_1050851_pt1 | contig 10633 bp, 6 predicted proteins | sample Hoacrofraction12_FD_59098 | JGI IMG/M metagenome (GOLD analysis project Ga0065711, IMG submission 59098) | Hoatzin crop microbial communities from Cojedes, Venezuela - Epithelial fraction 12 v2 (version 2) | ecosystem: Host-associated > Birds > Digestive system > Esophagus > Crop | place...
CCGTCTGAACATGAGGAAGAACTTCTTCCCTCTGAGGGTGACGGAGCACTGGAACAGGCTGCCCAGGGAGGTTGTGGAGTCTCCTTCTCTGGAGATATTCAAGACCCACCTGGACAAGATCCTGTGCAGCTTGCTGTAGGTGACCCTGCTTAGGCAGGAGGGTTGGACTAGATGACCCACAGAGGTCCCTTCCAACCCCAACTATTCTGTGATTCTGTGATTCTGTCTGCACTTCTTAATTGAAACAAGTCTTGGTCTTCTTCAGATGTACAAATGACACTATCTAGACTTGATATGAACTCCCATGATTTACTAAACAATCCATTGACTCAGCAGAGGTTAAAACTCTTCCTGACAGAGTCCTGAGAGCACGTCCTGTTGCATGAGTTTAGTTAGGGTAAATTAAGGACTTCAGCTGGCTCAGACCATGGTCAGCTGCTGCACTGACAAGACTGTTGGGAAGTGAGCTAGAAGTGAGGGTCTTAACCTCCTTTTCCCTAGGAACTGCTTTTAGTCAGAGGCTTTCTGGCTTGGTCCTCACCTGAGCTACATCACAGCTGTGACAGCTACATCTGTACCTGGTCCTCTAGCTCCCTGACCCAGACCTGGACATGACTTTCTGGTGTGACCTTGACTCATCACTATAGACTTGCTGGATGATCACTGGCCTGAGACTAGCCCTGATACCTTTTTCCAGACCTGATTTTGACCCTGATTTTCCTGGTTCAACATCCTGACACCTTGCAGGTGAGGTCACTGCTCCAGCTACCTTGCTGCCATCCTCTCTCCCAGCTCCCCTTCCTTCGTGGCACAGCCAACCCTTGGGACACCCTGCCATTCTCCTCCCTTTGGTGATTCAATGGCATGTTTCACCGTGAATTGTGCTTGGATCTTGTAGTCCACATGAATGTGTGAACTGTTACGTTTGACAGAAGCTACAGAAGCAAATAGTTCAACACAATTTCTTAGTTGAGACATTGGCTTTTCCCCCTTAGTGGATTCAGTGTGTTTGAAATGACCATTTCCCAGTTCTTTTTCTATAACAACCATTGCTGCATTCTCCATTACATCATTTAAGCACCAGTTCGAGTTTGGTCCCTAAATGTCTGTGCAGCTGGACCTCAGTTACTTCACAGAGACAGAATTACTTCCAGTAGAATGCAAGTGTCAGACAACCAGATATTTAAGTATATCCTCTACCTTTTTGTATGAGACTATGCACTATTTCCTGTAGTATAGCAACTGGTAATGCACTAAGTCTATTCCGTCTTACAGTATCTGAACATTTTGAACAGACATAGAGATGTTACAGGCCATGATCACAATGACATTAGTCTAGATTTGCATCTAACCTCAGAGATGTACATAATACTATTCATGTTAGCCTGAGGACAGCATAGCACAGGAGTAGAGAGAAGTACAACAACACAGCAGGGAGTAGCATAGATTAAAATAGCAAATGAGGGGAGAATTATCGAAAATTATGGAACAGCAAAATGCGTAAAAATAAGAATGCTTGAAAGTCAAAGCAAAAAAATGCCATTTTCATGAAGGAAAATAAAGTTAACCCAGAAAATCTGGATGATTGTTACCATCAATATCTGGAAGAGCTGCAAAGGGACAGTTTAATAATTTATTATTACAAAGCAGAGTTCAGCTGTTTAGCCACTTCTACAGTAAATGCTGAGATTTTTCACAAAGTTCAAATATGAGGGATGTGGTTGTCATTCCATATTTGACATAAAGTCTTCTAATAAGGTACAGAATCATAGAAAGGTAAGGGTTGGAAGGGACCTTAAAGACTATCTGGTTCCAACCACCCTGCCATGATCAGGGACATCTTCCACCAAGCCAGGTTGCTCAGAGCTCCATCCAACTTGGCCTTCCACACTTCCAGGGAGCAGGCAGCCACAGCTTCTCTGGGCAACCTGTTACAGTGTTTCACCACCCTCATGGTAAAGAAATTCTTCCTAATACCTAATCTAAATCTGCCCTCTTTTAGTTTAGAGTCATTGCCCCTTGTCCTATCTCTACACACCCTTGCGAAAAGTCCCTCTCCGTCCTTCCTGAAGCCCCCTTCAGGTCCTGGAAGGATGCTCTAAGGTCACCCTGGAGCCTTCTCTTCTCCAGGCTGAACAGCTCCAACTCCCTCAGCCTTTCCTTATAAGAGAGGTACTCCAGCCCTTGCATCATCTTCGTGGCCTTTCTCTGGACCCACTCCAACACGTCCATCTCCTTGCTATGTTGGGGACTCCAGAGCTGGACACAGTACTCCAGGTGGGGTCTCACTGGAGCAGAGTAAAGGGGCAGAATCCCCTCCCTCGACCTGCTGGCCACACTTCTGTTGATGCAGCCCAGGATACGGTTGGCTTTCTGGGCCGCAAGCACACATTGCAGGCTCATGTTGAGCTTTTCATCCCCCAGTACCCCCAAGTCCTTCTCCTCAGGGCTTCTCTCAAGCCACTCTCCACCCAGCCTGTACTTGTGTTTGGGATTGTCCCGACCCAAATGCAGAACCTTGCACTTGGCCTTGTTGAACTTCATGCGGTTCACACAGGCCCACCTCTCCAGCCTTTCAAGGTCCCTCTGAATGGGATCCCTTCCCTCCAGCGTGTCAACCACAGCACACAGATTGGCGTTGTCGGAAGACTTGCTGAGGGTGCACTCAGTCCTACTGTCCTTGTCGTTGACAAAGATATTAAACAGCATCCGCCCCAGTACTGACCCCTGAGGTACACCACTCATCACTAGTCTCCGCCTGGACATCAAGCCATTGACTGTAACTCTTTGAGTGCAGCCATCGAGCCAGTTCCTTTCTAATTGCACAATTTATACAATAGAAAAAGAAAACACAGAATAACTCTGCGTTTTACTGTGTGCGCACACTTAAGACACAGTAATTTGTAAAAATACATGTACATAAGAAGATTAAATATGAAGACATAATATTATATCCTAGTTTATAACTGCATCATGGTCTCTAACAATTGCTACAGAAAAATCTGTACTTTTTCACATTTTGTTGTTTCTATTATTTTAACAATAATTCCCAAGATTGTTTTGTCCTACTTTTTTCCCCAAAACTACTTTACAGAAGCAAGTAGAAGATCAGTGTTTCTGTTCCAACTCTGCTATGTGCACTTAAATACATGTCTATAAACAAGCGACGACATTTACTGATTCATGTTCCATATCCATGATGCTAAATCATATTTCAAACAAAAGTCACTGATGAATCAGATAAGCACTGATTTTCTACCTTGACATCTAGGCAAGGACTAGGATTTCATTCTACAACCCCCTTTGTGGATTCTTAGATACATCTAAGAGCACTTCTAAGAGGAATTCTTTTTGCTTTCAGAAGTTCTGCTTCTTCAAATTAAATATATGCTAAAGAGCTTTTGAAGGCTCAGCTGTACAAGCAGTTAAAAATTCTACTTACCAGAAAAAGAGCATTTATATTTGGGCAATTCCTACCTGAATGACTTTCTGATGGAAATTTAACTCCAAGACTCTCAAGGAAATGTAAATTTTAAGGATTCATATTGTTTTTTCATTTAAGTGGAGTGAGAAGGACATTTTCAAGTATATGGGTTTTGTTTTTTTTTTTCAACTTAACAGTCTGATTTTCCAATCTTCCATGCTCTGTAAGGGAAATCAAAGACTGGGGATGGTCTGGTCTAGAGGTCCACAGAGGATTCTCTTGCCAAAAAGGAACTCCTCATGGACATGGCATTAGAACTACATACTTTTGTGCAACATATCTGTCACTTTTAATGACTGAGGGTCCCAAAAGGGCATTACACCAGTCGTATATTCTACTGAAGACACTTGGATACTTTGAAGTCTGAATATAATGTCCAGGACATCAGCTATATATGTTTTTTCCAGATGGTTCTTCAAACCAAGACTTAAATACGAAAAAAATTGAAATAGTACAAATAGCGCTTTGAAGATTACTTTTGTACATGCCTCAGAAAAACGTAGAGTGGAAGATAAATAAAAATAACTCACTGTAACATAGTATAAAATCTTGACACTTCAAAACAGCAGGTTCTTTTATCCCTGTGGAGATAAACAAAACTGTTGAAAACTACATTAGGGATATTTTATGGTATAGTCTTAACATCTAGGAAGGAAGTTTGGCTATTTGCCACCAACTTCTGAATTAGGCAAGCAGCTTTTTACAGCAAGAAAACTGATGATTATTTGGCAGCACTTTAGGGATGTTCTTTCTTCAACATTTTAGCTTGTAATGGGAGTTTTCTTTAAGAGGTTAGATGTAATTTTGAAACTTTTGAATAGAAAACAAAGTTGGTGTAAGTTTTCTTTTTAGTTTAGTCTAGTTTCTTATTTCTTACATACCTTTTCTTGTCTAAGAGTTTATAACTTTTAGATTTTGAACAGGTCGGTGAATTCGTTACTGTTGGTTACTGTTGATCCTGTAATTACTCAGGCAGGGAAGAGACTCCATTATATAATATGCCTTTTTTGTACAAATACTGTATACCGCACCACACGGTGTGATGGTTGTTTGTACGGAGGTCCAGTTATTTAACAGATCTTCATGTTTTACCCTTTTTCTTTTGTACTTTCCCTCTTTTTCTTTTTTGTGTGTGTGCCAGATTGCTATCCATTTTATCCATAATCACGTGTTCTTTTAACAGGTTTATTGCTATAGCAAGGACAGAGCTGAGTGGGCTGCAGCATAATTGCAGATGGGATGCACACTGTGAAAAAGCTGATGTTTTAAATGTCAAGTCAATTTTAAGGGGAAAATGGCCCAGAAAAAAATATAGATCTGTGATTTAAGGACACTATTTTTAAACAGTTGATTGCTGGTAACTGAAATAATGTTCAAACTTCAAGCTATTATGAAGCAATCCAATGATTTTGAAATTCAAATTGGTACCTTTTAAAGGAGAGTCAACTTTTATTTTAATATTGTCAGATGGCTGGGTTTAGAAACTAAGAAAAATTATTTCAGTAAATAACAATTTTAATTGAATAACCCCTTTTAAAAACCATGATTTACTTTCTTCATGCTTGCATACGAATTTTAATTACTTGCTCCTACATTGTAAGAATATTGAGGTTGAAGATGAACTCTGAACAGCTCAGAAAGGCAAAGTTCATAACAGAACTTTGATTTTTCCCACGTGTGTGTCTGTTCAGTGTAGCTGTATTGATTTTCCCCACAGAATCACACCTCATACATGAATAATTATTTGTATCTTTTTTTTGTCAGCTTCTTAAAAATCTTTTCTTAACTAGACCTTTTTTACTATGTATTATCCAAACCTGTACTTTATGCAAAATCAATAATTTTTAGTGGTGCCTTTTTAAAACTGCTATTATTACATTGAAACCCTTCCTAGATATGTATTAAAGCATTTTCACAATGACTCTGAGATTAGGTAGCACTAGATTTCTATTTGTTCTGTTCAGAAATAGAGATGAAAAACAAAATTAAGAAATAAAAGTGTTAGTTTTGCATGTCAAGTGTGGAAGCGCATGAATTTGATGTTTTAGCACTCAGCATTTTAACACAGCTGTATACATGCAAAGCACAGGTTCATTCAGATTAAATTGCAGTGAAAGAACCCACAAAATTTGCAAATATGGCTTCAAGTTGCTTCTGCAAGGCAAAGAAACAGCATTACAAATATTGTCAGACTGAACTTTGTTAAGAACAGAATCACAAGGTAGGAAAAGAATACACATCTCTGCAGTTTGTTACCTTAACCATAAGAGCTTTATCTCATTTTCTCTTTGCTTTTAACATAAATACACTTCATTTCTGCAACCATAAGAACTGACTGTAGTGGGGATCCTAAGTGTGTAGTCAGGTCTTAAATGTCATTCTGCATGTGTACAAGTAAGTGAATTTGGGTTACAGAAGTTATTTCAATTTCTAAAAATCCTGTATTTCAGCAGTTTGATTTTACAGTTTAATTGCATGGTGAAATTCTCATTATCACTATTGAATTGCAAACATTATGCACAGGATTAGTTTGGTCCTCCTGATTCCTATGGAAATCACAATTAAGATAATATCTGAAGCCATCAGTGATTTCTAGTCTTGATGTCTCTGATTTTAGACAGATTGAATGTACATATAGGCTTAGTTTATGCAAGTTTATGCAATGTCAGTCAATGATGATACAGGAGCATAGGAGTGGCAGAAACATATGGTGTCCCATCAGCAGCCTCCTTGCCTGACCTTGCTTCCCAACCCTGCTTCAGCATGCCAGGAACCACGGGCCCCCCCACTAGGGGGCAGGCAGTGTAGGGTTGTGGTGGATCTGGAAACCTGCATCCAACTGCACCCCTGGGCTAGTGACTGGTGACCCAAGGCTGGGGACTGAAATGGGGCTCCCAATAGGCTGTAAGTGGGAGGGGAAATAGGGCACTATTGTTGCCCTCAGGGCCCCAACATTTAGAAGGGGCAGTAAGGTGAGCACCACCTTACCCTGCACTACCACACTTCTACCCCCAAAGGGTGGTCTTGCATGGAATAATTCCTCATCTACTTCCTTTTCTTGTTTGAGAGGATTCGCAATGTGTCTGCATTTATGTCCATACAAGTTGTTTTCATCTCAGTGCAGATGTTTCAGGTTCAGGCAAATATAGGAGTCTCACAGAGTCTGTCTATCAGATGCAGGGTACTGAGTCTGCAAATCATTTTCAACCATGCAAAATACTGGCTTGACAGAGACAGAAAACAGATTTTATACATGTTCTCAAAGCTGTTTTTGAAATAATGATAACATGTACAAATAAGTTAGAGGAAATTCAGCTTAGGTTCATGTGCTTCGGCAAATTTAGGGGAATTAAAATATATACAATTAAAATTAGGAGTAATTTAATAACTCTTAATAGTTACGTAGTGATTTCCTTTCCAAGTATCCCAAAACATATTGTGTATTTCTGTCCAGTAATGAAATCCTAGTATTTGTGAAATGAAATTTGACATCTGATCTGCCATAGCCCTATAAACCAGTTTGCACAGAAAGAAATTAAGAAATACTTCTTCCTTTGCAAGGTCAAAAGTTTACAATTGTAGGATGCAAAGAGACATTGGGGTCTGGCTAGAACTAGAGGAAACCATTTCTTTTCTATTGAAACATTCCAAAGGATCTCTTTCCTAGCTAGGAGTGATCAGTGTATTACTCTCAGGGCCCATCTGAGTGGTGAAATTGGAAGGAAGAATGTATAAACAATGTATTGCAATAGATAAAATATGAACTTTTTTAATTGAAGTATCAAAAATATTACAACACATCATTTATTTTGATTTTATATCACAATTTTTTCTGCACGATAAAGAAAATTTGTAAGTTCCTTGTGCTTCACTGATTTCTTTTAAAGTCATACATGATTTTTGCAAATGCTTTCATTTCAGAACAAGTGTTTCCCCTCACCCGTTGTAAACTGGTGTATTTCTAAACAGTTTATGGCTTGAAACAATTTGAATCTTTGCAAGGCAGTTCTGAAGGATATAACTTTACAGCCCTTGCAAGAAAATCCGTGGATTTCTCAGTTTTAAAAGTTCTGGGTTTATGTCCTGGTTTTATATCCTGTTGCATATTTCATTTTAAGCACATTATCTCAGAATTCTGTTTTCAACAATTTATCGCTTAGTAGCTTGAACAGGTAAAACATTTAGCAAATTAGTTTGAAATGTTAAGAATTAATTCTGACTTCCATGGTGATAATACAACACAGAGAGTATTAAAAACATCTTTTTCTATTTCCTCTGTAAGTTCTGAAATTCATTTTTTTTGTTTCTTCTTTGGATTTAGACTAGATATAAGGAAGAAATATTTCATAATGAGGGTGATGAAACACTGGAACAGGTTGCCCAGAGATGTGGTAGGTGCTCAGTCCCTGGAAACATTCAAGGTCAGATTGGATGAGTCTCAGAGTAACCTGACCTAGTTGAAGATGTCCCTGCTCATGAAGGGAAATTGTTGAAGATGTCCCTCCCTGCAGGTGGGTTGGATTAAGTGACCTATAAAGGTCCCTTCCAATCCAAACTATTCTATGATTCTATGATTCTTTAAACTTGGCTGTTGAAGAAAGTAATAAACACTGCATGTTTTACCATTTGTTTTGGCATAACTAGACACACCTCATTGACATAGAATACCATCAGATTGTGAAGTGACATTTGTTGGATTTTTGAGGGTTGTCAGTAAATACCCAGATGTTATGTACTACAAATTTCTATGCAAAATGTGTGAGCAGTTGCTACTTCTGAGACGACTCATCAATAAACTAGAAAATCCAATTCACACAGAGCTATAAAGTATAGACATATGTCAGAAAACATATACAGTTTGTCAAAAATCCTTTTTGAACTCCTGTTTTTTGCCTAATTTGAGTACAATTCAAAAATGTGCCACCACTGTCGTGGGAAAATAAACTCCAAACATCCTTTTTCTCCATTGACTGTCTTTTTGTTCTTAACTTCTTGAATTTACCAAATGTAATTAAGAAAGAATGCCATAATATTTCCTGCAGCCAAATACTCTTCAAGCCTAACAGTCTTTCATTCGTCTTCCCCACAGCAGTTGGAGAAACAGAACAGCTATGAGGTACTGGTACTCATAAATTCCCAGCCAGATTTGTTTCTAAGGAAACTGTAAAAATAAAATTTGAGACTCTTTCATCAGGGCTACTGTATCACTCTGTCCTGAAGAGATGAATTTAGGGTTTCAAATTTTTCATCCCATCAGGATAATAATAGCAGCAGTTTAGAGTCATTTTAACATCCCACCTGTGTCAATTTTCACCGAGTCTTTAAAATTTCTTCGGCGCTTATTTTCCCTTTATCCACTGGTGGTTAATTCCCTTTAATCTCAGATATTCCAGCCTTTTGAAACACGTCGGCTGTACAGAATTAACCTCTTTCTTTCTAAGTTACTCTCTTTCACACCTTCATGTTCTGTCACTCTGTATGTTCCACAAAAATATGTTCTCTTCCAGAAGAGTACATTTCCATGTTTCACACCATTTCGATATGTGAAAGCGATGAGAGCCTAAACTCTCCAAAAGTGTAATTTCATTGAAGAAGATAGTCACACAATGGATTAAATTTATTTGCTCTTTGTTGACTCCTTCTTAAAAAGAAGTTGGCAACCATATGAATTGCTTTGGGATCTCCTGCCTGATGTCCATCTATGAGTGCAGAATGGCATATATCTCCTTTAGATTCTTTGTCAGATATGTCAGCCCCATTTAAATGGTACAACTCGCTTGACTGGCATGCTGTCATGGATGTCTACAGACTCTTTAGGAAAGACAGGCCTACAAGGAGAGGTGGTGGAGTTGCTCTATATGTGAGGGTGCAGCTGGAATGCATTGAGCTTTGCCTGGGGGTAGATGAAGGAGTTGAGATCATATGGGTTAGAATTAAGGGACAGCCTCTTATGGGTGATGTTATTGTGGGTGTGTACTACAGGCCACTTGACAGGAGGAGGAAGATGATGAGGCCTTCTACAAGCAGCTGCAAGCAGCCTCACAGTCACAGGCTCCGGTTCTCATGGGGGACTTCAACCACCCTGACATCAGCTGGGAAGACCATACAGCTAGGCAGGTGCAATCCAGGAGGTTTCTGCAGAGCATCGATGATAACTTTCTGATGCAAGGGGTGGAGGAACCAACAAAGAGAGGCGCTCTGCTGGACCTTGTATTGACAAAAAAGGAGGGACTGGTGGAGGATGTGAAGGCTGGGGGCAGTCTTGGCTGCAGCGATCATGAAATGGTGGAGTTCAGGATCCTACGTGGAGGAAGCAGGGCGATAAGCAGGATGAAAACCTTGGACTTCAAGAGAGCTAACTTTGGCCTCTTCAAGGAGCTACTGGGAGGTATCCCGTGGGTCAGGGGTCTCGAAGGCAGGGGGGTCCAAGAGTGCTGGTCGCTGTTTAAAAATCACTTCCTCCATGCTCAGGAGTGGTGCATCCCCCGAGAAAAAAATTTAGCAAAGGAGGCTGGAGAAGAGCATGGTTGAACAAGTTGCTTCTAGCGGAGCTCAGGTGGAAGAGAAAGGTCCATGGAATGCGGAAAAGAGACAGGCCACTTGGGAAGAGTTACAGGAATGTCACCAGAGCATGCAGACATGAAACAAGGAAGTCCAAGGCCCACCTGGAATTGAATCTGGCAAGGGATGTCAAAGACAACAAGAAGGGCTTCTTCAAATACATTATCAGCAAACAGAAGACTAGGGACAATGTGGGGCCGCTGCTGAACGAGGTCGGTGTCTAGGTAAAGGAGGATGCAGAGAAGGCAGAGCTACTGAATGCCTTCTTTGCTTCAGTCTTCAGTGCCAAGGCAGGCCCTCAGGAATCGCAGGCCCCGGAGGTAAGAGAAGAAGCCTACAAAGAGGACGACTTTCCCTTGGTTGAGGAGGGCTGCGTGAGAGATCGCTTAAGCAATCCGGATGCCCACAAATCCATGGGCCCCGATGGAATGCACCCACGAGTGCTGAGGGAGCTGGCGGATGTCGTTGCTGAGGCACTCTCCATCATCTTTGAAAGGTCCTGGAGGACAGGAGAGGTGCCCGAGGACTGGAGAAAGGCCAATGTCACTCCAATCTTCAAAAAGGGCAAGAAGGAGGACCCAGGGAACT
>Ga0065711_1050852_pt1 | contig 10633 bp, 18 predicted proteins | sample Hoacrofraction12_FD_59098 | JGI IMG/M metagenome (GOLD analysis project Ga0065711, IMG submission 59098) | Hoatzin crop microbial communities from Cojedes, Venezuela - Epithelial fraction 12 v2 (version 2) | ecosystem: Host-associated > Birds > Digestive system > Esophagus > Crop | place...
AGAAGGCTGAGAGGGGACCTTAGAAATGCTTACAAATATCTCAAGGGTGGGTGTCAGGAGGACGGGGCCAGACTCTTTTCAGTGGTGCCCAGTGACAGGACAAGGGGCAACGGGCACAAACTGAAGCAGAGGAAGTTCCAGCTGAACACGAGGAAGAACTTCACTGTGAGGGTGATGGAGCCCTGGCTCAGGCTGCCCAGGGAGGTTGTGGAGTCTCCTTCTCTGGAGATATTCAAGCTCCGCCTGGACGCGGTCCTGTGCAGCCTGCTCTGGGTGACCCTGCTTTGGCAGGAGGGTTGGGCTGGGTGACCCACAGAGGTCCCTTCCAACCCCAAACATTCTGTGATTCTGGGATCTTTGATTCTCCCAATATGCTGCAAAAGGGACAATTTAGCATCCTGAACTCCTGGTTTTCTGGGGGTGGGAGATGCGTTTCGTCCCGGCTGCACCATGCCCTGCTGTCCCCACGTCCCCAGGCTCCACATTGGTCCCCACAAGCCCGGGGTGTTAGGGTACAGCATGACATCCCGCATCCGTATGGGTTTGCACCGTCTTTCCCCCCCCCTCACCCCGAGCATCACGGCTCCTCGACTGTCCACCCCACTCTCCGAAGCAACCGGAGCCTCAGCGCTAATCAGATTTGAGGCTGTGAAATCTCATTTGAGGCTCTATTAGTGCATAGCTGGCATGACACAGGCCCCGGCCTGTCTCCAGTGAGAAAAACAAGGAAAGCAATCTAGCCGGGAAAAACGCAGCACCCGGAACAAGCTTGGGGGAGCCGGCCAAACGCAATTACAGTTAAAAGGAAGATTAAAACGGTATCAGCACTCTTCTTCCTCCAACCCCTGCTCCCACCTGTGGGAGGGGAGCACCGAGCTGCACCGACAGGCATCCCCAGCACCGTGGTCCTTCAAGCAGGGATGCGATCGCAGCGAGACGCTGCTCCCTCAAAGCAAAGGGCTCTTTCATGATGCTACAGCCTCCCTGCCTCGGTGGCAGGCACTTGGGCTCGTCCATGGTTTGCTGATGCAGCATGGGAAGGTGTTATCGGGCTGGGTCCAGCCATGGATGCTTTCTCCCTCTTTGCTCAGACACCTCTGAGGTTTTGCTCCCTCATGCCTTGGAGCGGCTTGGCGTGGGATGGCAGGACAACACAGCCCCCATACAACGACACCCACAATTAGTATCTGATGGAGAAGTCCTTGCCCTTGAGAAATAGCCTCCAGGATGACACCGAGGTGGGAGCTCAAGGCAAGGAACAGCCATCAGCTTCCTAAATGAAAGGAGCCAGCACGCACATGGTTTCCATTTCTAGGAGCTAGCAAGTGTATCCTCCCCCCCCCCGCAAAGGCTCTAGACTCTGGCAAGCACGGCTCCAAACACAGCCCTCAGATAAACAGCCATATGGTTGGAGAACTTCAGCTCCACCGACGGCCCGAGGCAGCCCGAGCTCGTTTTCGAAGCAGACCCGGTTGTACGACAAAGGGTATTTCCCAACACCGTCACGCAGCAGGTTCAAACCACACTCCGGGGGAAAAAACACCCGGGCAGTTAAAGATCTTCAGTAGATCCCCAGCTAAACAAAAGCCAGAGGAAGAAAAAGAGATGCAGGAAAGCAAACACTGTTTTATTCATCCTTTCATCCTGCCAGCCTCAGCCCTCCACGCTGCTCCAGTAACCCCCATTGCTGCAGGCAGACACCGCTGCTCTGCTCCCATTTCCCAGTCAGCAGCAGGGATGGGGGGATTTTTTCCCTGGATTCGGGCTGAGCTTGATATGTTCTTCTTATTATTATTTTTAAGCAAGTTGTTTCCTCGAGGGGACCCTGCAGGAGCTCGTTAGAGATCACAGGGTGGTTTCGGGACACCGGGAAGGAGCATGCTCTCCCCAATCAGCGTGCGGGGATGCCGACTCCAAGCCCATTTCCCCGGGGAGTCCCATTGCCCCTGGCTGGGAATCCCTTTGGGCTAAAAATTGCCAAATACATTTTCCTTCTATTTATGTAGAAAACTCCCAATTCACCTGTCAAATAATTAAATGGGCTGGCAGCCCAGCACCGCCTTGTCTGCTCCATTAGGAGAGTTTTACACTTTCTATATTTATCGGTGGCACCAGTGCAATTTCCTCCCCCCCCCCTCCTAAAATGGAGCAATTTTCTCTTTTTAACCCCATTTGCTTTTCTCATCAAGGCAGTTATTTGACACTTAAAGGGACATGATGACTTAAATTGCAGGAATTAGAGCTAGCAGCAGCTTCTCCTGCCTGCGTTTCCTCCGAGCATCCAAAGCGTTTGTGCTTTACAGACGAGCAAATCAAGAAGCGGCTTGGAAAACCTCTGGAGGATCCGTCTTCTCCATCTGACAAGATTCTTCTCCATTTTAGCTAAAACGATACGAATTGCCACTCTGCACTGGCCGATTTCCATGCCAAACCTCCACCCGGGCAGTGAGCAGCACGCGGAGAACGGGACTTTCGGACCAAGCTGGGCAGCCTCAGCACCCTGACTCTGCAATCAGGGATCTCAATTCCTCACAACGCATCGCTAGGAACATGCATTTTCACACCCATAAAAATCATCTTTCAGTAAATCAGAGCTACGCAAGAAGCACCCCAAAGCCATTTGCCTCAGGGCCCTTTTTGCTCCTGGCTCCCTCCGGCACGGAGTGGGGATGATCAAGGGCTGCCAAAAGCCGGGGCGCTGCCGGAGGAAGGCGAAATCCCCGATGAACCCGTCAAGGCACGCTCCTCCCCGGGCTGACAGCTTTTCAAAGCCCTACAAATTGCTCGCCGGAGCGGCGTTATTCATCTTGCCCACGTCCCGAGGCGAGCCCTGCCGGCAAAGTTTGTTTTTCAGCCTCATTGGGCTTGCAGTAAGTCGAGGTGCCTCCAGCCCCTCACCCTGGTGTCGGGGCGGCAGGTTGGGGAGCAGGGCTGGATCACTGCCATCCTCCCTGTGACGGCCGCTGTCAGCGGGGTGAGTGATGGACGAGCCGGCCGGGGGACAGACGGGAGACACGCGCCATCCATCACCCGCTAACAGGGACCTCTGCCCCAGCCCTGCCGCTCCGGTGATGGGAAGACAGAAGCTTTTATCCGCCATCAGCGCTCAGCGAGATGGGGCACATCATGAGGGCATCGGCATTCCGGTCCAAGCATCCTTGCCCTGCCCCACAGCCCTGCTCCCCCTACCACTGCAGACGGACAGAAATGCAATGTCTCAGCCCAAAACCAACCCCTAGCCCCTCGGCACAGCCAGGTGGTTGAGCCAGGCTTGCAGTCGAGTTTGGGTTTGACTTGTGGCACTCAGGAGAGGCCAGGGCTGGGCTCCGCTTCCCACCGAAAAGCAGCAGAGCTAGCAAGCTGCCGAAACCAGGACAGGAGCTAATGCGGTTCCCAGCCTGTGGTCCACACCTGACCAGTGGGGAAGGGGCTCCTGAGACACCCTCCGCACTCATTAAGCAAGCCCCAGCCTGATCCTCCCAAAAAAATGGGCCAAAATTCATCCAGCGGTGGCTCAGACTCCCCCAGGTCCCCCTGCCTGAAAAACACTCGGTGCTTGAGGAGTTGCTGCTGTATTTTCTGTATCCTGCTTAAAAAATAAAGGCGAGCCTTGTTCCTGGGGAACTTCTCTGCTTGTCCCCGTGATTTATGTTACACCAAGTCACTTGGCACCCGCGCGCGCTTTGCTGGGGAAGCTGTTTCGCTCTGTGGGGAATCCAAAGCGATAAAGCCCAGCCTCAGCGGAGCCGGGAGCGGGTTCGGTGCGATTTTTCAGACCTGTTGAAGCTCCACAAGTCACAGCTGGCCTCGCACAGCGCAGATGGGGTGCCCTTGCCACGGGGAGCACCAGCTGCATCTCGCCCAGCTGCCTGATACCCCCGCGCTCTTGCAGCCTGGTAAACGAGTGAGACCGAGCGGGAACACAAGCTGTGTGCAAACCCTTTTGTTTGCTGCAGCAAGGCTGCCATTCCTCGTACCCCGACAGCAACAGATTGCTGTTTTGGGATGGGCGCCTCACTGCCAGCTGGTCCAGGGAGACTGGAAACAAACCATCGTCTGTGGGCTGGCAACCAAGTCCAACTGCCAAGGAGATCTCCAAAAGCTGTCTCCTTCCCTCCGCCCCCAGCAGCACGTAGACCTGCTGGAAGTGAAATGGGAATGGTTCCCAGAGGAAGGGAATGACTTCTGCTGACCTGGGGGCCGATTCCCCTTATCTGAGCTCTGTGCTCCGGTGCAAAGTTCCCAAGGGTCCTGGTGAGCCCAGTCCCCTCTCCTCCATCCCTCCCTGAGGGAGAAGCTATCCCTGCGGTGGACGGCTCCAAGGCTCAACCTCAGCCATCCCAGCAACTGAGAGATCATCCACGGCACATTCTCGACCTGCTCGGTGCCGTGCCCAGGTCCTGGGACAATTAGGGAGCCATCTGGCTCTGCAACATGTGCGAGGCATTTGAAAAGCCAGCAGAGCCTCCCGCTTCGTGCCTAGGAATACATTATCCGCAGGTTGCGGTGAGATGAGAAAAATCATTATCCCCTTGCCTTGGCCTTTCAGGTGGAGCTCAGCACCCATCCATCACCCCCGCCGCCCCGCAGATGAGATGCTCGGCACAGAGGCAGTGTCAAGGAGCTGGTCCCCCACTGGGATGCACCCGCATGCCTTTGCCATTTGGGAAAGCAAAATAGATGGATGCGATACCTCGGCATCCAGATTTCTCAGGACACCGGTCCAAGCAGCAGCCCTGCGAAGGGACCCCTCACCCCGCATGAAGTTGCCCCTCTCCATGCCCCAGCATTACTGACTCCCCAGACTATCAATCACCCAAGTCCTGCCTGAACTTAGGAAGACATTTAGTCTCTCAGACTTCACTTTATGGTTCACCTTCACCATGCACTGCAGGATCAACATGCGATGTTTCGAGATTCCCAGGTTTGGACCACCAAGAGCCAACCAGCTCCAGACGGACAAGCAGTTCCCATCGCTTCAGCTTGCTCCAGGCTGCAGCGTCCCAGGGGTGCTTTTGAAGATTAAAACTCTCTACTGGCTCCACCTGGTCCATTCCACTTCCCCACAACCCAGACCAGCTCAGCCACCCTCCAACACCGTTTTCATCACTCCAGCCCTCCCAGGAGGGCAGGGAGCCAACATCCCACCGCCTCTCCGCTTTTAATTTTTAAATAAAAACCGTTCTGGCAAATACTTGCCGGGTGACATCAGCAGCAGGTGATTTATCGCATTCCCTCCGGGGGCCCAGGAGCAAAATTGCATTTGCTAATGCCTTGCCTTACGCCCCTGGCCCAGCTCCGCATCCCGCTCCGCATCCCAGCTGATTGCTATCGATTGCCGCGGCTTGAAGGAGTTTATGTCTAGACATTTGCTGAGCAAACTCAATCAGGCCTCTCTAATCAGCATTTCTGGCCAGTAAATTTTCGGCTGATCAGGGTGGGGATAGCACATCCACTTGAAAATCATGCGAGGCCAAGTACTGCGAAGGGTGCGGAGTCCCAGGGTCCTGAGGGACTGCAATGCTCAGCATCCTGCCCGCGGTGCAAGGAGCAGGCAGCTGCCCGGGAGAGGGGCTCAGTGGGGCTCAAGCACCCCGTAACTCCTGTGAAATGCGTGGAGCAAGCGCTCCACAAGCCATCAGCAACGCTTTTCTCCTGTGCAAGGGAAAGGGCTGAGGCACGAAGCCGTCCTGCAGCACCGCTGCAGCAGGCAGCCCCGGTGCGGGGCACACTGCTGGGGAGAGGGACGCCAACCCAATTTTTACCCTGCAGCCACACCAATGTAGTCACCGGGACCAAGAAGCATGTGGACAGCATTTAGGACGTCCTGGTTATGGCACCGCAGCTACGAGCCACCACCTGTGGAGTCCCTTGTCACCTCCCCACCACAGAAGCCCTTAGCTGGGGGCTATGGGCTGCCAGTCCCATCCCTGAGCCAGCAGCATTATCTGGTGACCCAGAGGCTGCAGAAGACCTTGCCATCAAGCCCACCATCCCAACTCTCCCACCAGCCCATGGAGGACATGGGGGACTCCCTGGAAGGAGCAGAGAGCCCAGAGGATGCCTGGGGAAGGTTCATGAGATCAATCCCATCTCCGGTGCCGTAACCCAGCTTTCTCAAGTGGTGTTTTCACAGGTGTGTGAGACACCTCTGAGAGCGGCACAAACAACATCTTCATCAACGGCCGTGTTATTCTTGCAGTGAGATGCAGGAAACCGAGCCCCTGGGGTAAGGCTTGCCTTATTTTCCTTTATTTAGACAGCTTTGAACATAACTAAAGAAAGAGAAATACAGCCTCTCGGACAGCATTAGCCCTGCCCTATGATTTCTGCAGTTTTTAGAAGTCTAGATTTGTGCTGCAAGTTGAAATATTTAAGATTTATCAACCCCAGATGCCCACAGTCAGCATTTTAAGAACTTCTGGGTGACACCATCCACTGCCTGGAGACAGCCAGCTTGTGGGGCTGTCTTTTGGTACTGGAAATGCAAAGTTTGATGTCTCGTTTCCCCCTCCCCACAACCAGGCTGGGGAGGCAATGGCCTGGGAGCAGGAGCAGCGCTGGTACCCATGCTGGGCCGGGGCTGGGATGGAGGTGGCCATGACCCCTCACACCCCTCCATCTTCTCTCCAGTACTGCAAAGCTCTAACGGGAAACTAATAAGAATAATAGCATTTTGTTATTAATTTAGGATGGTGTCTTCTCCACCGACGGCACTCACCTGCGCTGGCGAGGAGGCCAGATCCGGGCTGTAGCCTGGTGAGGAGAGGTGGAAGCTGCTGAGGCTGGACACAGCAGGGGCAGGCACGGAGGAAGAGGAGGAGGAGGAGGAAGGATGCTCATCTGCTGAGTCACCTGGGAGCTCCGGGGAGGAGCTGAGTGCAGGGTCAGCCGGCAGCCTCTGGGTTTGAGAGAAGGGGTTTGAAGATCCAGCTTTGGGCTCCAGTACCCCTTTCCCAGTGTCCCCCATAACATCCCCCTCCACACTGCAGGGAGACCCCTCTGCACCCCAGCTCCACCCCCTAACACTTGAGCGCAGGACCTCACCTTTCAAGCGCAGAACTTTTGCAAGAAATCAAAAAAGCCAAAACCCTAAACCAGCCATAACCACCCCAACAACATTTATTTTGGAGTAGGGATTGCTCCTCCACAGTCCCAGCTGCCTCAGGAGAAAAGAAAAAAAAAAAGGACAAACCTATTCTCTATTAAAAAATTATCTAATTAATAAGCTTTTTAGCAGCCCAGCCCTCCCTCCATCCTTTATAGGGACCAGCTGCTCCCAACCCTTAAAAGAATGGAGCAGAGGAGGGCAGGGTGATGCTGGGGAGCTTCACGCTCCCTGGGGGTCTCTGATGCAGGGGCTGCCCTGCACCACCCAGGAAGGTGAGGGGGGTCTGGGTGGGTTGAGCAGCTGGCTTGGAGGTTCTGGTCCTGCTGTGGGTGAGGTGTGGGGCAAGCTGGAGGTCTTGTGCTTTGTAGGTGATGGTTAACATCGTGTTGGACTTTTCTGGGGTGGGCAGAGCCAGGTTAATATCCCATAAAGGCTCTTTTCCTACATCTCTGAGGGTGGTTTGACTGTAGGACCCTCTTTGCTTGGGTGGCTGCTGCCTCACCAAGAACCTGCCTGTATCTTGAGCTTGTCCCAACTTCCTCCTGCTCTGGGCAAAGAGGTTCCTTACTTTGGTGACAGGCGCCAGATTTCTACCCAGCAATACTGTGGAATGAGGAAGTGGAAACTGAGGCAGGGCTGTGCTGTTTACCAAAGATGCACCTGAAAGCCATAGAGACCTCTCCCTCTTTGCTTTTATTCTAGCTGGTGCCTGTGTGGGGCCATCTAGCTACCCTAGGGCCAAATCCTGTCCTAAGCAGACTGGTCTGCCCCTGTTTTGCTGGAGCACAGGATCTCTGACCCCCCAAATCTGGGCTCTTCTACCTCAGGTGAGCGGGCATGGCCCTCGGTCGGCAGCGAGCGGTAAGCAGACTCGGGCGTACGGAGTGACCGACTGGGAACAGGGATGTCCAGGGCTGGGGATGCTGCTTGCTGGTCCTCTATCTCCTGGGTACCAGTGGACAGTGGTGAGGGTGAAGCCAGTGTGGTGGGTGGCCGGTGCTCGTGCAGGGATGCGGTGAAGGCCAGCCGGCCGCAGTGCATCGCCGGCTGCTCGCTGCCCACCCGCAGCAAAGTCATCACGGCGCTGTAGCGGTACCAGTCCTCATCCCTCCTGGCCGAGAGCTTCATCCGGGGCTGGTTGGTGCGGGGGTAGATGGCGAAGAAGGCTTCGCCCACCTGTTGGCTGCTCCTCATCCTCTCTGCCCTCCTGGGGAAGTGCAGGGCCTCGATGCGCAGCCGCACGTCGTGGTTCTTGTCGTTCTTGCAGAAACCTGTCGGGAGTGATGGGGGTTGAAGTTTTGCTTAGGAGGGCTGGTGGTCCCAGGAGCATCTCCTGGGCTCATCCATCAGCAGCCCTGGTTACTTCTGCTCTGTAAACACCAGGAAATGGGTTATCTAGCCTGGATACATCCGGATATTGAGCTGGGAGAGTTTGCATCGTTGGTGGTGTTGGCCCCACTCTCCAAGCTGGACCTGCACCGTCCACCCCACTAAGCTCAGATAGCTTTGACTCCAGCTCAGGGTTTTGCTGCAGGGGTGAAGGTGTGAGCATGGTGCAGGAGTTTGCAAGCCTCAGACAGGCTGTGCTGGCTGCAGAGCCATGCTCCTGCGTTGCTTCCCCTGTCAGCCACTCATAGAATCATTGAGGTTGGAAAAGATCTCTAAGTTCATCAAGTCCAACCACCAAGCCAACATCACCACGCCTGCTAAACCATGTCCTGAAGTGCAATATCAATAGGTTTTTTGAGCCCCTCCAGGGATGGGGACTCCACTACTGCCCTGGGCAGCCTGGTCCAATGCCTGACCACTCTTTCAGTATGGAAATTTTTCCTGATATCCAATCTAAACCTCCCCTGATGCAACTTCAGTCCATTTCCTATCGCCTTATCAATCATGCTAACCCCCGTGGCATCCAGCCTCTTACCTCTGGGCAGGGTGAAGGTGAATTTCCTCCTCTGGAAGGAGTAGATCTGGTTGAGGTTGGCCTGCTCGATGGTGTCAGTGGTGCCAGTGCTGCTCCGGATGACCTTCCCGCTGTTGATGCTGAGCTGGACGCCAGTGCCAGAGCCCTGCAGCAGCGGATTCTCCACGGTGAGCCGCAGAGCATAGTGGCCCCGCTGGTTAAACTGGGCACTGACCACCTCAAACTCAAAATCCAGGGTCTTCTCCTCAGCCTTCAGCCGGGAGCACTGCAGTGACAGCGGGATCCGAGGCTCCCCTGCCTTGCCCGCCATGGGGACAGAGGTGGGGTCTGGAGATGAACCCTCCTTGACGGCAGGGTCTTTGCAGGTGTCTGCCCTGGAGCAAGCCCTTCTGGCAGCCTGGGGCAGGTTTCTGAGCCAAGCTGGCTCTGTTGCTGGTCTCCCCTTTTCCTCTCCAGCAGGGAAAGTGCCTGGGGGTGCCCCTGGGTATGTGTTGGCTTCACATCTCTGCCAGCAGCTTTCAAAGACAGAGGAAAAGAAATCCCTGTCCTTGAAAAAGCATCCTTCAGTGCCACGGCGAGACGCTGAGAGCTTTCCTGCCCCTGTACAACAGCAAGGACAGGGGCTCTGAACTCCAGTTTGTTTGCTGGGAAACCAGGTAACTAGATGCAAAGTGGTGGCTGCCTTCCAGCAAACAGCCTGGGATATCCAGGGTGATACCGAGCAATGCAACGCAGAAGAATGTGTGCGTACAGGGTGTGCTGGGGTGTGTGTATATCCCTGCAGCGGGGATTTGATGTCTGCTTGACCCCTTTTCCTTGGGAGATTCACCACGAAGGGGTTTGCTGGATGTTGCAGAGCTGGTGTTGAGGACGATGCAAGCCATGCCAGTTGCTCCTGTGGGACAATCCTGCTCCTCCTGCATCCATGGGCTGTTTTCTGGACCTCCTGCCGATGGGACTATGCAGCCAAGTCTGAAGTTGCTTTTTGGTTTGTCTCTAAGGCAAGTTTTCAGCTGGGTTTGCTCATGGAAGTGGCTCCCATGGGGTCGGGCAAGCAAGGGGAGGGGAATGGGATGAGCCTGGGGAGCAGTACTTGGCGGTTTGAATTGCCTCCTGAAAGGGACAGGAGGCATTCAGCACCTATTCCTAATGCCTGGTAACTCTGCAGACAAGTCCAAGGCAGAAGGTGCCCCGTGACTTGAAGTGTCTCTACAAAAGAAGCAGCTGAAGTGGCCCTTGTCACGCACAGCCTGGAGATAACACATTTGCTACCTGGGGAGCTTGCTGGGTTTTGGGGACTGAGGGATTGACCCAGAGCTGGGAATCTCACTGTTGCAGTGAGGGCTGGGGACGCCCTGAGGGTCATGGCCAGGCTGCAGAAGGGAAACTGGGGCTGGTGGGGTGCCTGCATGTGGGTTGGAAGTCTTTCGGGGTGATGTGCAAGGTCCTACACCTGGGTTGGGGTAATCCTCAGTATCAATACGGGCTGGGGGATGAAAGGCTCGAGAGCAGCCCTGCTGAGAGGGACTTGGGGGTACTGATAGACAAAAGGCTGGACATGAGCCGGCAATGTGCGCTGGCAGCCCAGAGGGCCAACC
>Ga0065711_1009986_pt1 | contig 10632 bp, 14 predicted proteins | sample Hoacrofraction12_FD_59098 | JGI IMG/M metagenome (GOLD analysis project Ga0065711, IMG submission 59098) | Hoatzin crop microbial communities from Cojedes, Venezuela - Epithelial fraction 12 v2 (version 2) | ecosystem: Host-associated > Birds > Digestive system > Esophagus > Crop | place...
CGCCCCGCGGGGTACCGCTCTCTCCAGCCCCCCCCCCCGACGCAGGTTTCCATCAGTGGGACCATCGCGTCCCAGCATGGACCATCGTCGTTCCAGCACGCCACTCTGCAGCCGAGCTCCAGCCCCGCAGTGATCCCCACGGCACCGGCCTCACCCCAACACCCCAGCGGCTTTCTCCCGTGTTGACCCCTGCTCCGGACCAAACGCATTCCTTACACGGATGTTTACGATGAAGCAGCAAGATGCTCACTCTTTTGCTTTTTTTTTTTTTAATACAAGAGCTGTGTATTTAAAAAATATACAATTTTTTATTTCTACAGCATAACCCTGTGGGATAATTTTCATAACAAACACTGCAGGACCCTACCTGTGCCAACTAATAAAACATCCAAACTCCTGCGCTGCCTTTGGAGCGGGGCCTCGGCACCTGGTCACCTCTTGTTCCCAGGGCGTTTGGAAAGAATGGAGAGGGAGAGGCGGGAGAGGGATGCCGGTGCACGCACCCGCACCCCTGAACAGAAGCTTTCCCCCTGCTCAGTGCTGAGGGTGCTGGCCTTCAACAGGTCATGTCCCCAGCACCCCTAGAGCCAGGGTCTCTGTGGCCAGGCCAACTAACTCAGCGGTCCCGTCGGGGACGGGGGTCCTGGCGTCATCCTCCCATCCCTCCCCCAACTGCTCCTCCTAAATGGCTGCGGCCAAACTGGCGAGGAGTGGCAGGACGGGCTGGGCTCAGGAGTCCACCTCCCCGTCTGTGAGGATCCAGCACGCCCACTTCAGCATCGCCTTCGAGATCCTGCGGAACCGGACCAGGAGAGCCAGCGTGAGACAGGATGCATCGCTGCACAGCCCGGTGACGAGGGGTAAGGCAGAGTGTGGGGATCCGTGTCCCCTGGGGCCAGCTGTCGTGGGGGACAAGGGACAGCCGTACGAGGCCATGGCTGCACTGACCTGATCGATCTTATCTGCTCGCAGAGCTCAGGGCTCGGCGCCTCGTACCTGTACTGGAACGGCCGCTCCTGCACGTACTGCCGAAGCAAAGGGGAGGGTGAGGCGGCTCTGCCCCAGCCACAAAGCCCAGAGCACAGCCCCACCACGGCCCTCCAGACCCCAGCACACCCACAAAAACTCAAGAGTCTCTCCCTCAGCTCTGTCCTGCTCTTCCAGCCTTACTTCACCTGGAGAGCTGGGAGATGCTCTGACAAGGGCTGGTGCCCACCCAGCTTGGGCTCAACCCCATCTTCACCCAGTGCACCAGATCCATCTTTGGGAGGGTTGGGGCCACCATCCCCGCCTGCCTCCAGCTCCCCATCCCCACCAGCCAGGACCCGGAGCCTTGGGGATGGACACCAGCAGTGGGGGGTCACAGGGAGCCTCCCCCAGGACCACCCCCCAGGGGACCCCCCCAGCTGCTTCTTCTTTACCGGCTGCAGAGGTCCGCGCTGCTCCGGCCCAGAGCTGGAGCCGCTCACTGGGGATGCTTGCTCCTCCTCCTCCTCCTCCAAGAGCTGCTTCCCACGCCGCAGCCCCGTCTCCTCCTTTCTGCTCTTCTTTGCGCTCTGCGTGCTCGAGGACCCCCCCCTCCCGCCCGGGTCTCTCCCGCTGCCCCACGGGGCACCTCGGGGATGCTGCTGCCCACCAAGGGCTGGCAGGGCCTGGCCGTCTCCGGCCAGCAGCTTCCTCTTGGCACCTGCAGCACCTCCACCCTGGGTCCTGGCACGAGCCAGACCCCGCTTCAACGTGTCTGGGGGGAAAGCTCTGCCACTGGAGTCCGCCTGCTCCCTGTGAGGCATCCCTTCGGCCAGGGCTTGCAAGCGGGTGCTGGGCAAGACGGGAAAAGCCGGAGAAAGAGACGGCAGGGTGGCCTGAGAGCCCCCCGATACCTGCGGGCCTCGAGCGGGGCTGGGGGCATCGCAGGCTGTCTCTGCCACAGACGCTGCCCCGGTGGCACCGGTCTCCGCGGGACTGGGGCTGCCGTAGGAGTGGAGCAGAGAGGGAGAGGAGGTCTGCACCGGCTCGCCCTGCGGCAAGCCCTCGGGAGAGTCCTGGCTGCACGGTTCCAGCAAGTCGGGGGTGTTGCTGTCAGCAGCCACATCTTGCTGGGTCTTTGGTGAAAGGTCATCTTGAAAGGTCTTCTCTGGGAAAAGAAAACGCATGGTGGGCTTGGGTAGGCGGTGGGGCCTGCCCCAGCACGTTGAGTTGGGCATGACCAACCCCATCTCCTTCTATGACCAGGTGACCTGCATAGTGGATGAGGGAAAGGCTGTGGATGTCATCTACCTGGACTTTAGCAAGGACTTTGACACTGTCAGGGCAGGGATCGTGCCCCTGCGCTTGGCACTGGTGAGGCCACACTTCAAGTACTGTCTTCAGTTTTGGGTCCCTCACTACCAGAAGGACACTGAGGTGCTGGAACGTGTCCAGAGAAGGGCAGTAAGGCTGGTCTGGAGAACAAGTCTGAGGAGGAGCGGCTGAGGGAGCTTGGGCTGTTTAGCCTGGAGAAGAGGCTGAGGGCAGACCTTATCACTCTCTACAACCACCTGAGAGGAGGGTGTAGTGAGGCAGGGGTTGATCTGTTCTCCCAAGGAACCAGCCACAGGATAAGGGCAAATGGCCTCAAGTTGCATTAGGGGAGGTTTAGGTTGGATATTGGGAAAAATGTCTTTCCTGAAAGAGTGGTCAGGCACTGGCCCAGGCTGCCCAGGGCAGTGGGGGAGTCCCCATCCCTGGAGGCGTTCAGAAAACGTGTGGATGTGGCACTTTGGGATATGGTTGAGCAGGCGTGGTGGGGTTGGGGTGACGGCTGGACTTGGTGATCTTGGAGGTCTTTTCCAACCTTAATGATTGTATGAAAGCACCAGAGCTGGAGCAACGCATGCACACGGCAATGGGACCACCACAGCACTACTTTTTGGCCGGGGAAAGCAAGCCACCATCCAGGACGAGCTGCGTGGTCACCCAGTGAGAGGAGAGCGGGTTGTCTCCTGCCGGCGAGGCAGGCTGGACGCCCAGGGGCATGGGCACTCACCATCCGAAGAGTTCAGGGTCAAAGACATCGCAGGGAGCCTGTTCCAGGGGTTGTCCAGGGATCCCTCCGAGCTCTCTGACAAGGCTGCTGACTCTGCGGCTGCAACGACCAAGTCTGGGCGTTGATTTGGGGCAAGGAGAGCAGCTGCCCGCTCCCAGCCCTGTAGTAGCTAAGAACTGTGCATGGGGTCTCGGACAGAGGCGGCACTCGAGGGGAGCTCTCAGAGCCCTCTCCACCCAAAGCTGGGGTGTACTCGAGCCTTCCATGCCCTTTGCCAGCCCTCTGGCAGGCAGCGAGGAGGCAGACGCTGCCCCCAGAGCGGGCAGGCAAAGGAAGACCTTCTATTACACCCTGAACTGCCCATGACAGCAGCTCCCATCATCTCCTCTGCTATGTGGAGCTCCTGCAGGTACTTCTGCAGCAGAGCTTGGTGACACCGAGCTCAGTGAAGGTGACACAAGCCCATCCTAGTGCCAAAGCACAGCCCAAGAGCCCACACTCAGGCAGGCGACTTGGGCTCTGCGACGGCATCAAAAGGACAAAATAGTAATTAGTTGTGCTCCCAGCACAATCAATCGAAGCTGCTCAGCTTCAGGAGGCTGCAGGAACGGGACCTTTCCCCGCCTGCTCAAGGCAGGGCTGGGAGTCCTGGTCTCCCAAAGACCTGGCCATGCTGGTACCTCCTCTGCTGAATCCAAGGAGAAGACAGGCTGAGCCAACCTCAGAGGAAAACTATAGGAGGCCGGATGGGACCTGCAGCTCCCACTACTCACAGCTGGCTTGGGAGATGACGCTTGGGTCGCTGGGCACCGTCCTCCCATCGCCGCTTTTCCCAGGCGTTGCTTCGCTTGTGCCTGCAATGGAAGGGGCACTGCCAGTTGCACCCCAGCACAGGGTGCAGCCAAGGAACTCTTCTCCCCACCCTTCTTTCGCACATGTGGGCGCTGACCTGCCCACCTGCCACCCCCGCAGACCAAGCCCCGGCACTGACCTGCCTTGGGAGCATCGCCAGGCACCACCGCCTTCTCGGGAGGGATCACCAGGTTGTTGGCCGGGACTGTGAAGACGTCCTCATCTCGCTGAAATGAGACGTGTCCCATGGTTTTCGCTGGGCTCCGCAGGAGCTCACCCGTAGCTGAACACCATCGCTCTCCCCAGCAAACCTCCACCCTCGCCCACCACCCTTTCCCCTTCCTTCTCCCACCCCCCTGGATTGAGGTCCCCACCCTGAGTCGTCTCAGCAGCCAGACCCACCTCTTTCTTCCGCTCTGCCTCCCACTGGGTGACGGGAACCTCGTCCTTCACCGCCGCCGGGGTCTCCTTGTGCACCCGCAAATCCAAGCATTCCTCAGCGCTTTCCTTCAAAACTTCCAGCTGGTTCTGTCCTATGGCATCGATCAGCTGAGAGATGGAGGGCTCTGGAGCGAGAACACACCAGTGTTGGTGGAGAAGACACCTTAACTCAGGCAAGCCTCGCTTGCAAATGCTTTCACTCTGCTGTACGACTGTCATGTGCACTGGAACCTGTGGAAACACACAAAATTCTGCATCTCCTTTGCTTCTAGGAACTATCTTTTCTTTCTCCACAGGGGTCCTGGAGCAGCAGTGTGGCCATGGACGAGCACCCTGCTTCAGCTGGCACTGCAATCTTGTCCCGCTCTGGGCTTAGCAACGTCACCTTGTGAGACTGGGTCACGTTTGTGCTACCTCTGCCTAACACAAACCGAGCTGAGCAGAGCCAGGAGCCCCGCCAAGCACCCAGAACATCGCGGCCCCCCACATCCCTTTACCTGAGCTGGGCACGTTCTTTAGAGCGAGACTCCTCCTGCAATGACCAAGAAGACAAACCCTGATCAGGGCTGGGGCAGGTGCAGGCCAGCAGCCCTCTGCAGCTCTTGGTTGCGGATCAAGAACCCTGCCTTGGGAGAAGCGGCTTGTGGAAGCAGCGGATTCCCCTCCAGGGCCAGCCACCGCTCGGTATCCCTGGAATACCCATCTGGGTGCCCCGTTCCTAGAGATGGAGCGATGGAGACCAAGGATCTCCACCGTTGGGTCTCCAAGCGTGAAGGATGAGCTGCGCAGGGATGCACCCACCAGGCCACGCTGCCCATGGCAGGAAGAAGCAAGTTCTCCAGCCAGCTCAACGGCACAGCCTGGGCTGGAGAGCCCTCCGAGTCCCCAGGATCTCACGGTCTGCTCCGCTCCGCCACATCCCAGGGCAGGGAGTCCCCCAGGTGAACCAGGAGCTGCCATAGCTCCCACCTGCCCATGCCAGTTGGCTCCAGCCCCACTCTGAGCCTGCCCACTCTCGTCGCGGTGGCTGGAGGCATCCCCCAGCAATGGCCAGCCCCGTACTTACAGCCAGAGCTCCTTTATCTTCTGCAGCACAGAGGGCTCCTGGTTCCTGCAGCAAGAGAGAAGCCAGTTACCGAGTCCCTCCGCCTCCCCGCTTTCCTTCACAGCTCGTGATGGAGACAATTCCTCTTCCGAAGAGCAACACATCCCCACCGCGTCCAGCCCGCACTGGGACTCCCAGGGCGAGCGCCACGCCGGGGAGGTGAGGAAGCCCGCCCCGTGGGACGTACCCATCGGATGAATCCAGCCTCTGCCTCTCCATGGGCAGCACGATGAACCGCTGCGCCGTGAGGTAGAACTCACAGTCCTCCTGCGGGGAAAATGGGGCCCGTAAGGCACCTCTGCCTTGCTCCCCCGGGGCCAGCGAGCACCCCCGCGCCCACCCCAGCTCTGCCACCAGCCCTCCTGCCAAAGGAAGGGCCCCCCGCAGAGGAAAACCCCCTTCAGCGGGGTGTCTGTGACCTCCTGCATCATTCTACGGCTCTTCAAGAGCCGCCACAAGGCCACGGGGACGCTCCTGAACCCCTGCATGGTGGTGCTGGGGTGATGGTTGGACTTGATGATCTTTGAGGTCATTTCCAACCTCAGTGATTCTGTGATTCTGTGAGGTGACAGCGGGCAGCTCCACCACCAAGGGTCCACACAGATCTCCAGCAGCCGGAGGTACAGCCGGGTGGCCCCAGGGCAGACACACCGTGTCCCCACGGAGGGCTCATGCCACCCCCTGCCCCAGTGCTAGGCCAAGCCATCGTCACTGCCACAGCCCCTCCCAGGAGCTGCACATGGGAGAAGAGGGGAGAAAGGCCACCCCTCATCTGCCTCCAGCTCCTGGGAGCAGCCCAAAGCAGGTCAGCAGGCAGCAAGCAAGGCAAGGCCAAGGAACGCATCGCTTCGGCTCCGAATCCGAGCGCTTACCAGCCTGGCCTCCTCCCGGAAACACACAGTGTACTTCTGCAAGACGATAATCCTGCAAATAAGGCTGGAAAGCCTGAGCCGCATGTGGGTGCTAGAAAAAGAGCAGAGCAGGAACATCTTGGAGAGACGAAGAATGGAGCTGGACCACCCAGACACACAGTGGGACTCCCCAGACAGCAATGCCAACCACATCGGGGCACGGTGGGACATGGCTCAGCATGAGCATCGGGGCAAAGGGCTCCTGGTTCCTCCAACTTATTCCTGCTGCTTATCCTCGGCTCCACTACCAGCACCCTGACAGGTCTAGGGCTGCCCAAATGGGGAAACTGAGGCCAGCACTGAAGGAGCAGCCCAGGCTACCATGGTTAAAGCTCTGGCTCCTTTCACTAAGCCAAATAGTTCTTTGGTCCTTTCTAACCACGTCTACACGGCACTGCAGCTTCTGGCATCGACCCCTGCCCATCCTAGCCAGCCCCGAGTGCCGGCTTTCTTCTCTTAGCAACCCTTCCACGCAGACTTCCCACCCTGCGATTGCTTCAGGTTAACGCAACCTGAAACAAGCCCAGGCCGGAGCCCCACTAGCAGCTGTGAAGAACCGCTGTCCCAGCCACAGCCGAGCCACAGTGGCACCCACTTTTCCTCTGCTCGCAGAGCTTCGGTCGTAATGACCACGCGGATGTAGTAGGACCCATCGGAGACCTGCAGGACGGCATCTTGGAGGACCCCAGGCTGGCCTGGAGGAGTCGAGTCACTCAAAACCTATCAAGAGATCAGGAGGGAGGAAAAAAGAAATCTCATTTGCAGGCTTTTCCGTGAGCAAGGACCAGACACCACGCCTGGGTGAGGGCCTGGACTCTTAGCAGAGCAGGTCACTGTCCTTTGTCAAGCCAGGTCTCCCAGCTGGACCGAGCAGGCTCCACACCAAGACAGAACAAGAGCCACACCGCATCATGCAAGCGAGCAGTCGGAGGCAAGGAGGGAGAGGAGCCGCACCCAAGCGTGTTTTTACCCAAAGCAGCAGCAGGAATCCAGGCAGAAGGGGTCTGGGCAGGCTTGGGACACATGCTCCTCTGCAAAGCAGAGGCACACAGAGAGCAGCACAACCAGCAGCATCGTTACAGCTGGTCCCTTCTCAAGGAAGTTCCTGGCGCAGCAGCCCTGAGCGTCTACTAAGCCATGTCCATGCTGGGACACAACAGCAGAGCTGTGGTTCGAAACTGGGCCCCAGCAATGATCCGAGGGCTGGAACCCCTCTGCTGTGAGGAAAGGCTGGGAGAGATGGGGCTGGTCAGCCTGGAGAAGAGAAGGCTGCGGGGAGACCTTAGAGCAGCTGCCAGTGCCTCGAGGGGCCTGCGAGGGAGCTGGAGAGGGGCTGTGACAAGGGCATGGAGTGATAGGACAAAGGGTGATGGCTTCAAGCTGAAAGAGGGGAGATTTAGATTAGAGATAAGGGAGAAATTCTTCACCATGGGGATGGTGAGGTCCTGGCCCAGGTTGCCCACAGAAGCTGTGGCTGCCCCTTCCCTGGCAGTGTTCAAGGTCAGGTTGGATGGAGCTCTGAGCACCCTGGGCTGGGGGCAGGGGTCCCTGTCTGTGGCAGGGCGGTTGGAATGACACGTTCTATAAGGTCCCTTCCAACCCAAACCATTCTGTGATTCTGTGATAAAACAGCCCCCAAGGAAGCAATAAACTGTTCCACCAAGTCTCCTACCTGCCTGCTCTGTGGGCTGGGAGCTGTGGATCCATCCTGGCCTGTCCTAATGCCTACAGTCCTGAGCTTCTCCTGGTACACATCTACGGTTTGGTCACATTCCAACATACGTCGTTCACCTGACTGGTGATGCTGGGACACGATGCACAAAGACAGGACGCGAAATCACACGTTCTACCATGCACAAAAGCCACCTCCATCTGACAAGGGGTGCACCCACATCCTTGAATAGGTGCCCAACGTGCTGAAAAGACCAGTCACCATCTGGGACCTTCTGACAAAAGCCCGCCAAACCTACTGCTCAAACTCCTAATACAACAAGGCTCGCTGCTGGGCTGAAGGATGCCCATACCACCAGGATGCTGCTCCCGTCGGAGGATGCTCCTCACTGGACCCAGTAGTCCCCGCCGGCCGTGTCCCCTTGCCCTGGTGGGAGAAGCCCAGCGAGGAGGTGGCCAGTCCCACCACGTCCTCACTCACTGTGGGCAACTCCATTCCCAGCGGAGGTGGGGTGGCTTAGAGTACGCTGCAAGAAAGCACCAGTACCCGCAGCTTGCAGGGCTGCTCGCAGGACTGGGTGAAAAACAAGATAAAAAAGAGGGTAGGTTTGCAATTTATAGAGCTGAAACAGATAGAGAAGAAGGCAGGCATGGCTGAGCCCAGAGCACACGGGAGAAAGGCTCTGCTGCTCAAGATACGCTCCCACCCTTCATTTATTGGGGAGGACTCAGTTGGGTGTAGGTTGGAGAGTGGTCACGCTGAGGGAACTCTCCCCCCTAATCTCTGGAGACCTAGAGCAGATCCACTCATTCACTGCTGGGTCATCATTGGCCCAGGCACAAGAGATCTCCTGCTTAGGAGCAGAGACTGGGCCAAGAAGTAGGGAACTAGTGACTTCACCACCTCCGTGTCCTCAGACGGGATGGGGAATGGGACCTCTCGCTGTCATTTTTTTTCTTCCTCCCCATGTCCTTTCTCCTTCCATCTAAATCGCAACATCCATCTTTCTCCCTCCTTTCCCTGGTAGTGAGGAGACACCCGACTTGCCTCAAACATCTCATCCACAGAAGACATCAGGAGATTGCTAACAACGTTGTCCGTGGTGGGATGCTGCTACAAGGATCCAGGAACTGCGAGAGCACAGCAAACCAGAGCACTGGAGCTGGGTCTCCCCAGCACCCAAGTCACGACCACAACCCATCGCAAGGCAGGAGCCACACGCTCTGCCCATGCAGGTCTTGCATCTCCTCGCGCACCCGGTTGTCTCACGGCACCGTCGGCCAGGCCCCCCAGGTCCACAGCTAACGACCAGCAGCATGGACCCTGCTCGGTTGCTCCCCTCCTGCTTCCTTCCCGCTGCCCACCAGGCCTCGTACAGGCAAGGGGCCCCTGACCGAAGCTCTCTCCTGCCTCGTAGCACAGATCAAACATCAAAAGACATCGCCAGCGCCGCACAGAAAACTCCCCAGGGACTACACAGGAGCAGGCTTTGTGTCCTGCATCATCATGCAAGGGGCTCTCCCAGAAGAGCCAGCATCCACGTGACCATGAGCTGGTGGTCCCACCAAGGCTCACCACCAGACTGGACAAGGCTCCAGCCACCTCAGCCAGTCCCGTGTCTGCCTCCTGCTACCCACCGTCAGGACCACCCATCACAAGGAAGGATGGGATGTGAAGAGGAGGTGGAGGAAGGCAAGGCAGCCTGCGAAGGCAAGGCCAGGAGAGGAGAGAGATGACGTTGGAGACCACAAACTCTTTTGACGGGAGCAGGGCACACATACCAGGGGTGCCAACATCGGCAAGACGCCAGGAATAGGCAAAGCAAAGCTCCTCCACCTCAAAAAACCCATCATCAGGGATGCTGAGGAGGAAGGGTCACCCACCCACAGATGCTGAATCGGGAACTGCTGAAGACTTCCAGGGATTTGGATCTCAAACGCTGCTGGGCACTGTCAGCCAGTCCCCCTTGGTACCTACCCGCAGGACCTGCCCAGCCAGGAGGTTCTCGTTGGCGTCCAACTGCTCGTAATTCACCAAGAGGTTCGCGATCCAAGGCTGCAGGACGTAGACTTTTGGAGAAGACATGTTTTTGTTCTCATAGACGAACCTGCAGGAGAAGAGACGAGGCACCAATTCAGGAGAGCGGGACGCTGCAAAGCTCCGCCACCCCAGCAACGGTTTTATGCCCCCGACACAGCTCCAGCCCAGCCCAGCCCCCCTCGCTCCTCTGCCAGGACACCCACCCTCGGGGAGCCGTGCCGAGGACGACGCGCTGCTGGGGAGTGCAGGTCCTGCCGCGTCCCGCTCCTGCCGCCGAGGTGGGACGTCAGCGGGCGCCGGAGCTGCGGGCAGGGCGGGTCAGGCCTTTCGCAAGCCCCCCACCCCATTCCGGACATGGCCCCCACCCCGCTTCCCACATTGATTACCCCCTAATAACTATTTTCCTGTGCCCAGGCGTTACCCATCACTCTCCTGAGTGCAAAAGGGGGAAGGGGTCTCTCTTTGCGGGAGAAGGGCAGTGCAGAGGGGCTGGGACGGGCAGGGGGTTGGGGACAGGCAAGGTTTGGGGGACAGCAGGGGTTTGGGGGACAGGCAGGGGTTTGGGGGACAGGAGGGTTCAGGGGAC
>Ga0065711_1050854_pt1 | contig 10632 bp, 8 predicted proteins | sample Hoacrofraction12_FD_59098 | JGI IMG/M metagenome (GOLD analysis project Ga0065711, IMG submission 59098) | Hoatzin crop microbial communities from Cojedes, Venezuela - Epithelial fraction 12 v2 (version 2) | ecosystem: Host-associated > Birds > Digestive system > Esophagus > Crop | place...
GGGGGGGAACCACAACAACAAAATTCAGCTGCTCCACGGGTGCAGTAAGCAGAACAGTTCTGCGTAATTAGCTGGCACACAAAAGAGGCAAGGACTGATGTATGACAAAACGCGTGACTGAAGAATGGAATTACAAATTCCTTGTAAGACATCTTGCTAGACAGTTGCATTAAGTTTGTCACTGGATAGAAATCCTTACTGCAAGGTTTGCACAAGTTCTAATTCCTTATGTTTTTGATCCTGGAAGGCTGCCGTAAAAGTGGCAACAGTGAAGGGGACAATCTGAAGGTAATTAATACAAATCAGCTAAGCTCCATTCCACCCTACAGTTAAATGGCACCTTCAGAATAAGTTTCTAGTGACTACCTGGGAGGCAAAGCTCTAATACAGAAGAGCCTTAAGACAAAAATCACAGAGTATCAGAACAGAATAAAGATGGGCCACACAAACAAAAAGGTCAGATACAAAAGGAAAACAAACTCCAGAAGACAGACTTCAACAGCAGGCAAAAAATGCAGAGCGCAGCAACTCAGAGAAAAAGCAGATATTAACACTAACAGGTGAGATCTGTGACCGAAGAAAATCAATATATAAAGCCTTATTTAAAAGCAGATAGTGGATTATAACAGCCGAAGTTGAAAACACGGTCACAGCACCTTCATTTTTTCTAATTTAGAATATAAAGCAAGGTCTATAAGGTTAGGTTTTACCACAGAAAATTTCACACCTGAAAGTAAAGAAACTAAACATATCCCAAAAAGCTCAAAACTGTCTTTTGACCTCAATATTGCCAAAACCAGACTTTCTCTGAGCATCTCATGTCATTCATAGGAGTGGCTGCTTAAGTGCAGACAGTAACCTACTGCTGCTCTTTCATGATTTTGCAGTAACTTCCACAGCTACAGCTGAAGACCACTCTGGCTCAAGCTACTTTTACATACTATAGAGTAGAACTTTGCAAGGCATCAGCATCAGCTACAAGAAACTACCAGAAACTGCATGTCTTAGATCGTAAGAACAGCCTCACTCAGTCCACTATCTGTTTCTATCCTCCCACCCACGCATTTTTCTTGCTGTATAATACTTCTATCACCATATAGCTCCCAGACTTTCAGGGTTTGCAACCACAACATCTATCCTCAAAAGCTGTTAAAATTATATATATAAAATAAATGTTAAACTGGCACATACATACATATACAAATTTGTACAGAATGACTTAACAGATCTACAAAAGTTCCTTTGGAGAAATTAATCTACAGCAAATTTCATGTACAAACATGTCAGAATGCCCTAACCTTCAGGGGAAGAGTTAGATGCTATACTTAAAGTTATGTGACAAATGCTCAAGGAAATTGCTGAAATATGGTCACTTCAGAAGAATCTACTTCATATATTCTTGTGCTACAAAAGCTATAAAACCTTTGGCCAGCAGTCAGTTCCTGCAAACTTCTTTCCTCTTGATCCTCTTTTTCAATGACTTCTTTTGCAGAGAGATCTTCAGCAAAACTGCAAAGAATTAAATCAATTTCTAATCCTCTTTTGTTAAAAAAAACCCCATACATGTACAAACTTCTACTTCATCTCAGACAGATCTTTTTCAGCTTTGCTTAAAGGATCAGTTACACAAGTTATCAGAGATCAGCTGCTGTCCAGGACAATGGAAGTGTACTGACCAAGCTTAGTTTAAAAAGACTTAATACAAATCAAGGTGATTAAGACCAAAAAAAAACAACCCCACAACAAAACCCTAAAAGCTCTTTTAAGAAAAGGATCTGTTCTAGACAGAGGGGCTCAATGAGCTCTGCAAAGCAGCAAACCAGCACATGAACCCACACTAAGCCTGCTCAGAGCATTCAGAAAAGGTGGTTTAGGATCTCTCGCCATTCCAGCTCCAGGTATGACATATGGTACTACAGGCTCTGACTGGCAAGGAAAGACTGCTCACCCCAACGGGTGCACAGAAGCCCCCACAATCCAACCTGCCTCTCTATTTTAGTAGTGCTGGCTTAATCAGACTCCAGACCGTGTTCTTAGCTGTGCAGATACAAAAGCTTGTAAACCACCTGGTGATCTAAATAAGGACACTTACGAGAAGCAACCAGGAGAAGGGTAGCCTGTACTAGTTCTGTGACCTGTTATAATATGTAGCCCCCAAAATAGCTGCACCTCACAACTGAGATGCAACATGAAACTGGAACAGTACAAAACAGTTGCTAAAGCCTGTAACCTCCCTCCCTCCCACAACAGACAGACCAACCACCAACATTTGTGCCAACTCATAGCCTAGCCTTTCTAAGAAGGGGGGGGAAGAGATGAGAGCCTTGCAGCTGCCCAAGAATGCAACCCAGGTTGCACTAGAAACACACATTCACATCTGCCACAAATACAGACCAGCAAGGCGAAAGTGAATACTTGTCCTATGCTATTAGGGAAGTGATTTGGTTTTACTGCAAGAAGTGAACTGCATTATGTGCAGACATACATCACTTCATCCTCCCAAGGACAAAGAACGCAAGCTTCTGTGCATTCTCATCTACAGAGATGCAGTCAGATGAGAAAGCCAGGGGCTCTACCTTCATATATCCAAATGGCCACAGGACCCAGAAAAGCAGCCTATCTACAATGGAAGCAAGTAAGTGGCATTTTCCCCCATGGCTATGTATGTGTTCTGCTACATTTATCTTAATTAAAAGCACAGCCTGGCATCTTCCACTATCTCTCAGTATTGCCTAGTGTACACCTCACACAAAACTGGCCCAGCCCCACTCTGACAACACCATCATCCCTCGAGTTCTGCCCCAAGTCACGCCGGCTAGTAGCTCAAACTCCGAACACTTTTAAGAACCATGCGCTAAATGATAATAAATACTAATACAGAACAAACCTGTCAAATCATTACTTTCACACAAGCTACACCTTCCACTTCAACTTGAGCAGCATTCTACAGCAGAGCAAGGTCACACCCGGCTCTGGTGGTACGCAAGAGATTTTTTTTTTTCTTCTCCCCAGAGATGCTGGTTCCCTCCAACTCTCCAGTGCTTTCAACTTGGCCTGTCAGTCCCCAGACAAGTGCTTTGGTTTTTTGGTTTTTCTTCTTCATCAGAGCCTTTCAAGCCTGGGAAGGGTATCCCAACACCACTGAACTTCCTCTGAAAAATGCTACAGTAGGGGGTATTTGTTGACAAGGTAAGCATAATAACCAGAACTCTGCTGAGCCTGCACAAGACTGCATCTCTTCAGAGAAGCGCTGAGCCTGACAACAGGGCAGCTGTGCTACTGTTCCAGCAGCGACAGTGAGAGGCATCATCCAAACCTTGGCAATATGTTCCTGAGGCCCTTACTGCCTCCATGCCATCTCTCCAAAACAATCAACACTTTTCTTATAGCAGATGTTAACTCATAGTAAGTCTCCCAACAGCTACAAACAAGACCAGGTCTTCAGCTACAGACGATACACAGAAGCCTCTTGGAAAACTCAGGCTAGAGTTGCATAGACACAGCTACGGAACTACATTACAGTTCTGCACAGCATTCTTCCACCTAAAGCAACTGTGATAGCTATTCCCTTTACGGATTTAACAGCTGAAGATACTGTTGGCATGGTGCTGCACTTCATGTGGCGCCTCTCTCTCCATAGATACTTCAAGGACTACATACATGTATTTCTTGCACACCAGTCTGTTCTGCATGGTACTTGCTGCTCTCTTTACAAAGAGAGATGCAGAACAATGCCTTTTCTTACAGTCCTTTCAAAAACAAGGAAAAAAAAAGTCTTTCACTACTAAAAGATCTTTGGCAGAAGATAGTAACTGCCCACAAAATGTTGTGTAAAAAAACCTGGAAGCACACAGTATAAGACAAATCTAAGCAATCATCAGATAGCTATTGTCTTATTTTATATGTTCTGTTAGAAAGATATTAGACATCCATCAAGAAACAGTATTTGGAACTGTATGTAACTGGCAGAGCCTCATCCCATCAGCATGCCAGCACAAAATTAGAAACTCACAGCTTTAACAATTCCATGGATCAACAGAAAGTAGTCCAGAACCATTCCTGAGGAAACATTTCCAAGCTAACATCATTTCCATTGGTGGTATATGAATCAGTGCCAGGTGATATAATAGACTCCACTGTTTCTCTGGAAGTGAAGATTCGAAACATGTGGAGGCACTTGTCCTCAAATAATTGAAATTAAGTCTCTGCAGAAATGTGTGGGATTTAAATAGCATGGGAGCATGCCTGCTCTGTGCTAAACTATCATTTAAGGAAGGGAGGAGGTGGGGGGAACAACAACTCACTGTTCTAATAGCTGAAGGTTTCATTAGCCCTTACCAATGAAACTCAAAGCTTGCTCCAAGTTCTCCATTTTAGGTAAAGTTGCACAGACTGACTAGACTCAGCCTGAAGTTATGTGGATCAACTTTTCCTTCTCTCAATAGAGAGAAAATAGCAAGGCCCTAGAGGTTATTACACACGCACGGTTCACAGTTGAGATGACCATGACATCTCAGCATCCCCCATCCCCAGGAACGTGGGCTGCTTTATCTCAAATGGATTAACTGCTCTCAGTTAAATGACCAGCTTAGGAACAAAAACAAAAAAACAGAACAAAAAAAATCTACATTTTAAGAACTAGATGCTGTCAGAGAAGCCACACTATCTCAGCACTCATTTCAACACAGGCATAGCTAGGCAACTATTGTTCACCGTCACCCAACTGCTAAGCACTTAGTTTACAGCAACTCCTGCCAAGTTTTCATCTGGGGGGAAAAAGTAACGAAACAAGGCCAAGGTATATGAAATGTAGCCATCGCAGTAATAAAAGACAAGGTAAAGGAGTCAAAGAGAAGTGGTAATCTGGCTTTACAGTGCCTGTCTTTATGCCAAGAACAATAATGAAGATCCTTCCCCTTGGCATTTCAACTATTGGTGCTAATACTCTGAACTCTGTAGTACAGAGTACTGCAACAGCACTAAGTGTCAAAGTCTCTACAATCCGAAGCAGCTTTTATCAGAAGCAGAAGCTTAACAGCCAAACACCTCCCTTGACATGGTTAATTTTCCAAAAAAAGTTTGGCATAAATCAGGTTGAAGGGGAAAGAGTAAGGCCTCCTGAGGACGTCCAGCCTCACACTTGTGTAACTAGGGAAGAAACAAAGTGCCAGCACAGTTCCAATGCCTAGCAGATACGCAGATGCACTGAAGCAAAAGCCCTCCCTTTCTCCTCTGAGTCTACTGACCTTTTGAGTGTTTACACAAAAACACTCAACCTTTCCCCTTCACCAAGTATATTTATTCTCCAGACAAGGAAAAAACTTCACCCTTTCTGGCCTGCCACCTTATTACAGGTGACCACACTGCAAGCAATCCCGAATACCAGGGCAGTTTATGGCAGGGGTAACAAAACCAGACCTTAACTAAATGGAATTATGCCACAACCCCAATTACATCTTACCATTTGCCGATATTCCCGAATCATTTTTAATTTGTCTTCTCCACCTTTGTTTTCTTCTTTCTGTTCAATGCTGCTGATTATTCTCCAGGAAGCTCTTCTGGCTCCAATCACATTTTTATACGCAACAGAAAGCAGGTTTCTTTCTTCCACTGTCAACTCCACATCCATTCCAGCCACCTTCTTCATTGATTCAACCATTTCTAAGTGGAAAAGGTCAGACAATTATTCTCATAGCTAAAGCATCTTTCAAACCATTCAACAGAAGTTGTACATTAATGATAGCTTATGAAAACAGGCTCCCTCCTTTCCTACACAGTTATTCCTCACTTCCATACCAAAGTGTTCCAAACAAATCAATGAGCATGTACACAAAGGAAGTATCTGATGTCCTTTTCAATGCACTTGACAAGGGTCCCTCCAAGTTTGGGGGGGGAGGGTGGGGGTTTCTCTCTTTTAAGGCAGACAAAAAGGACTTAGCAACAAGGACATTTTTCACAGTGGATATTAGTTATCAGTACAATCCTCCAGGAATCCATGTTCTTCAAAGTACTTCAGAAAACAGTGACAAATGCATGAGCAAAGTAAGATGGCATTCAGCACAGTAAGGACAAACTGAAGAACTACGCAATGCTCCACTGTATGTCAACTTGAATACAGTGTAATATGGTAATTAACCAAAAAATAAAATCCAGATTTGAACAGATGTAGAGAAGTATGAGTACTGTTACTAGGGAAGCCAGCCAAAGTTCCAAGAGGAAGCCACCAGAAGAAAAATTAGGTGCTCGGAGAAGTAACAAAAATGTCATCCTGAGTATAACCAGAGCAACCATACCTGCCCATGCCAAGCAGCTATTTATATTGAAAAGTAACACACAAAATATAAATTAATATATATTTATAGTTTAAGTCTTTTGAAAAGGGCTTCTAAACCAGAGGTTGAAAAAATTATTACTAAATAAAGTTTTCCTACACTCAAATGGAAGCAAAAAGCTTGAACTACTTAAGTAAGGTTATAATCCTTTCATTACCTAACCACATTATGACTGCTTGTGACTTATTAGAAAAATAACAGCCGAAAATGTTAAATATACACTAATTGAAAGCTTAGTATGAGGCATCCAGGAATCACCGGTTTTGTCCTGCCACACAGTGCATTCACCATTTACCCTCCAGCTCCTAGAACTGGTGAGAATCCCATGGACAGAAAACAAGACCATTAATGAATGAGACTAAGCCCCAGCTATCCCATCTACTCAACACGACAACTGTTTCATAGCTATCTGCCAGGTAGAGGGACATTAGAATGATGTATTTAGTGTCTGCCAAAAGTGTGATAATGATGTTCGGCTATGCCTCCCATAATATGCTGCTTTACTGTTCTGTGGCCTTGCCCACTCACCACCCCTCTCACATCAGTTTACCTCCTTATGTTCTGCTGTGTCACAGCAGCACAAGCCACGGGAAACTAATGAAGCTTAACTGCCATTTTTAGCTTGGGTGCCAAAACTCAAGAGTCTTAAAAGGCATAAGCTATTTCAGCAATGGGAAACTGTAGGCTCAATCTTTTCCCCTGGCAGGAACAATATTATCAGTCTCCAATAGGTCTCCATATGCATAGGACAAAATTTTATAGTGGCTAGATTCTTACCAGAAGTGGAAAAAAAATCTCTACCTCTACCAGTAGATTTTGCTTCTCCAGATCACAGCAAGTAACAAAAAAATATCCACCAAGTATTTGATAAAACTTATACAAAACACCACTCTACTACTGCAAAATGGTGAACTGTTATCGCTGAAGACTTCAAGAGCTGCTCTAAAACACTTCACATACATAGTTAGTATTAACATAAGCATGCAGTCCTGTAATTTAAGCCAGCTAAGTTAAAGGTAATATGATACAGTTGAAGCATGCAACTTAAATAATACAAGTACTATGACTGACTTCGTGAAGGCTGACCCTACCATCTATACAAGGAATTTACATCAAAGCTGTAAGTTTTTAAAATTATGCAAGTTAAGTCTTCCATATTCTGAAGTTTCCTAGAACAGCAAAGCTACAAAGATAATGTGCCTGACAACTTTTCTGAACAAAGATGACAAACGGGAAAAAAAGACATGCAGTCCTGAAGACCTGCAGACAGCCAGAGGAAACCGAGTATCACCAGTATGTTCTCTGGAACTGGCCGGTTTCTGAAGCACACGATGTCTTTTTCATTGCAACTTTGTGCACCCTACTGGGAGTCTCTAACTGTCATACAGCAACATACAGAAGACCTAACTTTTCTTTAAAACATAGTTTATATTCATTCCTCTGTGCTTTACTAGTTGGCATTAAGTACACACCATTTCAGTCATATTAAGGGATGTACTACAACACTTCTATAGAAAACCTGCTTCTTGATGAAATAAACAGAAACTATTCACATCTATCTTTTATAATAAACAATGATACACATGTAATAATTACTCCAGAAGTGTGGAGGTTAAGAAACATGTACAGTAAGAGTTTCCAAAATCTTCTGGCCTGTATCAGGAAATTGCAACAACTAGGGGAAAAAAATGGGCAAGCTTTATCAACTGTACTACAGGTTTCCTTCACAGTATCTTCCCTAGAAGCAGATTTGTCTAACACTGACATACAAAAAACTATACACAAGACTTGCTGTTCCCTGTAAATGAGTATGTGATTCTCAGAGCACGCTCAAACATATCATTACATATTTAATCAATTGCTTAGCTGCTGCAGGATTTTATCAATTACTATCCTAAACATCTACAAGCCCCTGAAACAGAGGCCTAACATCTCTCTGCACTGGAGGACAAATAAAATTTAAGCTTAACAACAGCTTTTACAGAGGCATACCTAAGACCCAGTCCTACCAAGAAGCACCGCCTCTGCCAGTACACATTTGCCCTGTTGCATCTCTTCAGTCTTCTGCAGAGGTCATTAACTACCATCTTGCAGCACAACCATAACCATGGAAACAATGGTGCCAAAAGAAAATAGTCAACAGCTCAGAACTACTACCCAAAACCAGACCTTGTTACCCCAAGATTTTTATGACCACGAGTTGTCAATAAGCCAAACAACAGACTTTTTGCCAAATGACAGCCATTAAGAATAAGATGCTGGGAGGGGAGGGCCGGAGAGCCTGAGGTTTTCTTTATTTGTGCTGAAGCACAAAACCCTCAAGCTTCACCAGCTCCTCATACTAGGTACACAGCCTCTCTTAACACGCTGATGAAACGAACTGAAAGCTCTCCTCTTCAAAATCTTAATCTTGTTACTAGTTAAAATACACAACCACAGATCAGAATCCTCCACTATAAACAAGTGTCTTACCTAAAGAGAAAAGATTTATCGGCCTACCCACAAAGCTGATGGAGAAAAAGGTTTCTAGTTTAGTAAAGAGCCCAATTTTACTTACCATACAAAAATCTGAGCTGGTGTTTCAACAAGACAAAATAATATTATGCCTACACCTTGGTCTTCCACAGTAAAGCCATAACCCAGCCCTGAAAGTTTTAACCCTGATGAATAATCTTAAGAACTTGGTCAATACAAATGCAAGAGAACAGCATATCTGTATCTTCTCCAAAACAAAACTCATTCTATACAAAAATAAAGCTATCTATACCCACCAAGAGAACAAATATTTTGTATCCTAAGCACAGCTTTACCTATCCGGAAGATTCCACAAGGAGATGAAAAGCTCAGAGACCATTCAAGACAAAATACAAGTCTGAGATTACACTTCAGTAAGGAGGATTACTGCAATAATGACAACTCATTGCATACACAATCCAGAGATGCTTACACTGCATTATGGATAAAGTACTGTTATGCAGATTCAAAAAGACACAAATTGTAGTTCAAGGGTTAAGTTCCAGCCTTTCAGTTGATTGTGGCTGTCACCTTATTCGGCTACTGTCAGGTCATGCCACCATAAGCACAGAAAATCCCAAAGTGTAAAATGTGGTAGGATCGAAGAATATTCTGAAGAATGACATGCTTGCCCTAGATTTTAGCCTTCTCCAGGCAATTACTGCTGGTTGTTATAAAAAAAAAAAATCACAATACATACATATTTGGTCTGATCAGGTACTACAGGTTGTCTATTCTTGCAGAAAAAAAGGTATTTAACTGAGACTCAACTGCCTGAGATGCTACAAAACTGTAATAACATCCATGTCATTTTTTAAGTTCCTACATTCTATTACTATGATTAAGACGTTTGGCTCCTCATTGCAAACACTGCTGACTCACCTCCAGCCACTGCAGAGTAACAGTAGGATTTGGACAGTGCTTGCCACTACACCGAGTGGTACCTACAAAAGATTTTTTAACAGCCTGGTACACGGCTTGGAACTGAGGGTTTTTTGTTTTAATATGAAAGACAAAGATTACGCCTTATTCTAAGATAAAAAGTAATGGGGAAGTTGACAAGTGTTGAGAAGCATGTGTCCGACAACCGTCTACTAGGGCCCAAACCACAGAATTTGCACAAAGGGCATGGCCGGCAAGAAAACTCACTAGGTCACCAAATAAAGAATGCCTAAGTATGTGCTGCTTCTCAAACTCTAGAAATCCAAGCAGCTCGGGGGAGCTGGAATGTCCCTGTGCAAGGAAATACGGAAACAGGTGACGTACAGCAAATTTTGCTGAAATACTAAAAACCTTCCCAATATAACAGGACACAAAACTTCAGAAACAGTAGACCGTACCACAGGACTAGCCAGTATCTGATCATTCTATCAAAGTTCGTGGTTGTAACAGAAACCACTGGGCCTAAACAAGGGCTGATGCAGGTGGATTGAGAACTGGCTGAATGGCCCAACTCAGAGGGCTGTCATCAGCGGCGCTGAGTCTAGTCGGAGGCCGGTAACTAGTGGTGTCCCCCAGGGGTTAGTACTCAGCCCAGTCTTATTCAACTTCTTCATCAATGACCTGGATGAAGAGTTAAAGTTTGCTGATGACACAAAACTGGGAGGAGTGGTAGATACACCGGAAGGCTGTGCTGCCATTCAGCATGACCTGGACAGGCTGGAAAGCTGGGCAGAGAGGAACCTGATGAGGTTCAACAAGGGCAAGTGCAGGGTCCTGCACCTGGGGAGGAACAACCCCATGCATCAGTACAGGCTTGGGGCAGACCTGCTGGAGAGCAGCTCTG
>Ga0065711_1009727_pt1 | contig 10631 bp, 5 predicted proteins | sample Hoacrofraction12_FD_59098 | JGI IMG/M metagenome (GOLD analysis project Ga0065711, IMG submission 59098) | Hoatzin crop microbial communities from Cojedes, Venezuela - Epithelial fraction 12 v2 (version 2) | ecosystem: Host-associated > Birds > Digestive system > Esophagus > Crop | place...
CCAATATATCTTCTGTTTTGCAAAGAAGGGGACTAAAAACATACAGGCTATGAGCCTGACTTAGTCTTCAGCGCAAGTTTATATCCCCCCTCTCCCAGTTACGACTTTTTACAGCTTTTAGTTTGTAACTGGCCACTGACAGCGGCACCCTTCCCGACAGGCGCAGAGCGCAGCTGACGCTGCACCCTCTGACTCCGCGGGCAGGCGCGACACCAGTAACACCGCTCACTTCTTGCTCCCTGCTTATTTCAGTTGGCTGTTAGCTCTAGAGCCCGCTGACAGTGTTTTGTTATTGGCTATTCCACTGCTGATGATTTTCACAGATAATAACCATGTAATTTAAAAACAAAAAAAAGGAAGATGAGGCACAGAGAGAAAACCAAACAGCTCGAGCTACCACGTCCTACGGAAGAGCCAGCCTTCCTTTTGAAATGCTGAATGGGATCATCAAGCACCAAAACAACAGTTTATTACATAAAAATTTGTATTACCTATCTGGGAAAAGCCCCCTGAGATAGATGCAGAGGCCCAAGAGGAGCTGCGCACACTTCAGGCTCTCCCCGCACCCCCGCAGACGTACCACGGGTCCCCACCTCTCCCGAGGACACGGGGATGTCCCCGACCGGCAGGCTACAGGTTTTGCCCATTTGGATTCCCCACGTAACCCCTTTGGCTTTATCTGAAACCAAGGAATTTACTTGCAAACACTACTCAAAACAGATAAGCATGGCAAATTACAAGCCTGTTTAGGAACTTGTATGTAAAGACGATAATAGTTGTAACAAAAACATATTAACAGTTTTTAAAAATAATACTACAGTTGTTTCTTTGATGGCCCCTTACAGACAACTTCTTTTTTCCACATGGCCTGACTGTAATCTTATAAAACAAAAAAGTCAAACCATGGCCCTCCTAAATACTACTTCAAATATTCATAAAAAGTAATTTCCCCAAAACTCATTTCAATCTCTTTCCCTGCTGAAAGTGTGCACGGTATAAAAACTTCCTGCTTTGAAAGTTATAAAAACGTTGAAAATTACAAATGCACAAATGTAAACCAGAACTGTGCTAGGAGGAAGCAGCATCCACATGCTAAGCGTGCACCTGTCTGAAGCAACAGACCTGTAAACCACTCCAGACAACAAATTACAGACAATTCATTAATTCCATTCTTTGCCCCCTATGCCTGACCATATTTTCACTGTTATGATTATTAAACTTAATGTAAATATAGCACACTGCCTACAAACGAGTTCTTATACTTTTCCAGATAATTTGTCAAATATTATCATAGTGCTACAAAGAATTATAAAATTATATGCAACCATATCCATATGTTAAAACATTAATTCTATTCCAGTAGTGGTAACCACATTCATAATTAATATATGTGTTTTGAAGTGTATAAATGAGTGAATAAAGGTTGGACAATCATCTGTATTTGATGTTTTCTTCCTTTGACTTATATAAAAAATCATCATGTTCTCTCGGTCCGATATTTTGCAATTTCTTTATTTTTAACACTTACGTTTCTCATGTTTTGGGAAATATTCATGAGTAGTTGACTTTATTAATACAGTTTGATTCTTCTATGAATCAGTGTCTAATTTTATGTTGTGTTGTGTTTTGGTAGACGAAACTCCTACAGAAACTCTTCTTTTCTCAGCGATACAAACAGGGCTTTTTCCTCCTTCGGGCTGCCTGCTGAAGGTATTTTGTATCTCACAGATTTCCACCTTTCTGTCAAACTAGGCTGAAAGCGGTGGATGAGTTCAGAAGCTATGGGGAGGGTAGGACCGGCAGCGACAGACCGCCAGACAAGCACATGTGAGCTGCCAACATTAGCCCGGTTTGTAAGGAAACAAGTCTTCAGAGGTGAGAGAAAGAGGAAGCTGATGCATATGGCTTGAAAGCGCAATAAAAAATAGTAAATAATTGCAACAGGTTATATCATCAAACGCATGAAATGCCAGTTTATTAGACACCACGTGAATGCTGCCCTTCCTGGAAGGGGGCCAGCAAGACGCGGCTGCCGTGTTTGAAGATTTTGTAAGGGCTCATGCAGAGCAGCTCAGGGAACCGGGAGGCACGTGCGCGCAGGGCACACATCTCCGCTGCACAGCCAGGCTGAACTCAGCAAAACACCTTTTTGGCGTGTTCTACGGTATTCAAGTACCTCCTTTAAAAGACAGTTATCCTAGAACGGAGCTAAGCACCCCTTCTCAGCAAAACGATGCCCACATCAGACCTTAACTTTCAAAACTCAAGATGTTTTTGCCACTGTCATCTCATACCACAAGTGGTCCTGAAATAGAAAACTGTGAAGGTCAGCATGGGGAAAACAGAGAGGCCATGTGCATGATTCCTTATTGGATCCAAGGTTTCCTAAATCACACAGAAAGTTGTTGTGACTGCTCTGTGGATAATCTGAATCGGGCATCTGTGCAGCTGAACTGATGGGGTAAGCACGCGTTTCTCAAGTAAGTGATCCCCAGTCTTAGTCGCCATATAAGAACCTGTACTGAACAAGTAACACAGGCAACAACACGCTTTGCAAATTAAAAACCTAAACCCCAAGTCAGCAGGGAGAGCAGCGGTCATGAACCATGTCAGAGGGTCACGCAAGCAACACGAGTTATGAGCCGCGGACTTCGACTTCCCTAAGCTAACACATAGGTACATTTAAGCTGTCTTAGCTGAGGCATCTTAGCAGTGCTCTAAAATGTCATTTAAAAGCAATTACCTATATTCATGTCACCACAGAAAGCATAAAGACTATACCTGCAGGAAAACTGCATCACCCCCAACTTAGCCCGCCTACTCCCAACCCAAGCATGGAAGCACGTGGCTGACCGACACCCCTGCCTAGGACGAGACACAGAAAGTTAAGAAGCATCACAAACACTCATGTAAGCAAAGCAATTTGCAGCATCAAAACACGCATCAGACCTTGGGACCATTCAGGATTTCTCCGGAAGCCGGATCAGCCTGAGTGGGCCAGCCACCACCACCACCACCACAAAATAACTCTTTCAAAGAGCTTGGTCAAACGGTTTCAGAACACCCAACAGGAGCAGATACAGAAGCGTAAGTTCCACGCTTTCAAGCCACACCACAACAGCTAAATCACTCAGGAAAGCTAAACCACTCAGGCAAGGACAAGTGAGCAACTGTTCAATAAATGTATACGTTAACAGGGTCATACAGTTTAAAAAATAATAACAGATAAGCCAAAAACTTCCCCCAGGTCTTGGAAGTATCTCAGGTCAGGATCATGCTTCAGTCCCAAAGGGAAACGCTTTACAAAGTCAGATTATTGGAGAACACAGAGAGATAAAATAACTTTTATGCAGTCTTACTTACAGAAGCTACTTTTGCAGCAATCAGACTTGGGATATAATTATATTAAAAGTAACAAGTAACTTCAGAGACTTGTGTTAAGTCAACTTTCTCCTTGTGAATAAATTGCAAAGGATATTATTTCTGGGACAGAATAAATTCTTGAAATTAGTGAGTAACTTATGCATCGCTCCCCTGCTCCGAGAACACATTATTTATTTTTACCGTGACATAGCGAAGTTATTAATCTGCTGCCTTCCATTTCAGCAATGCGAAATGCTGTAAAATGCACAGACACCTGCATTACAGTACATTTCAGTTCCACTTTATATCAGTCATAAACATCTCTGTTTTGGACATCTCTTCAAAACAAATGCTCCAAGCACACTGTGCGTAGCATTCGATTTTATGAAACTATAAAAGTTCTTCACTGTTAATTACACAGACAAATGTCTCATCACACATTTGGTTACCAGGATAATATAATTAGTTTTCTACATTAACCTTTCAAACATGGAGCCTGAATTTCAAGTTGAAAGCATTGTAAAAACACGCGATCTGGAGGTATATTATATTTCCACTTTTTTTGTGATGATAATAAAACACTAAGACTGGAAAGAAAAAAAAAAAATCTGTGTGGCTTATGCAAAAGGTATTTTTTTATAGACACGCTGGGTTTAACCAGCATTGTCCACAAGGTAAGGTTGTACAGTCCCCTCATGGGCTTGTCCAAGTCCGGGCTAGTGGCCCTGTGACAGAAGGTTGATGCTGATAACTGGTAGAAGCTGAGTAGGCCTGTCTTAAATCTTGCCTGTATTCAAGGTTTAAGCACTTCACCCCGGGCTGCCTCCTCCTTTGCAGTCTCTCCTGGTGTCAGATAACTAAGCCCTTTCCTTCAAAACAAAAGAGATGCCAGTCCTCATCCGCAAAACTCCGTGGGGATATTTCCCCCCCCCACATTTAGCAAACCCCTCCGCTGCATCGCACGAGCAACCTTCCGAAGCTCACCAAGCTCCATTCCGCAAGCGGTTGGGCTTTATACCATGGCAACCATCAGAGGTCACGTCCAGTACCGTGTTCCTCTAAGCGCGCTGAAGCTTCCTCCAGTTTTCAGCCTCCGTTTACACAAAGCCACGTTCTGCCCCTCTGTGCTGGTGCGAAAAGAGACCATCTGGGTTCAACAGGTCTTTCCTGATGTTTGATCCCTAATTCATCTGCATGTTAAACAAACTGGATTTTTCCGATTTACGCATTCAACCTAGAAGCTGCCCTCTTCTCGACACTGCATCTCTCCAGCTTGAGTCCATCGTTCTTCACCGCACAATCAGAACACATGCACATTCCTGATAAAACTTCACTCGTTCATACACCGGGCATGAAACTTCACCTCTTCTAAAGGTGTTAGTTTCTATGATGTATCTCAGCATCCATTCACACACTAAAGGCTGCATCACATTGAGGTTTCAACAGCTGACTCCATGGATCAGTTAAAACACCTGAACTGGAGAACAAACTTGACTCTACACCAACAAGTTGGAGTGAACATCCTTCTGGGATGAATACTGGCATAAAATTATGAAATCCAAGTGAAGCAGCAATTATACCCTGAAGCTCCTTCTTAGCGGACAGGACACTGAGCTGGGGAAAGTGCTGTGATCCCACCATCCCTGAAGCACAGTATTACTCCACGCAACGTGAGTTTTTTTAAAGGAAAGCTGGAATGCCAAACGCCACTCATCCCAGATCCCAGTCGAAAGGTGGGAGCCCAGACTTCAATTGTTTTCAGATGAGTTCAGTCCCTGCCACTGCTTTCCCCACATCTCAGATCAGTGCCTTTGCCACTCGGAATCTGGATAAAAGCGGATACCAAAGTGACTTACTGAAGATTAAGTGGAGAAGGTTATGTGAGCTCTGAGTAACTTACCGAATTGAACCCAACCCCCAAGGAGAGGGAAATAAAAAAAAAAGCTTAGCCTATAAATCTTGCCTGGTCATATGTCATTCAGTCTTATCAACGCCAACACGCTTTGAGGAAATCTGAAAGCTGGACGCACAGGACATCACCAGGAAACAGCACCTTTTCCTTTTTATAGCAGCTGAAGGTGGGCTCCCAGGACTGCAATTCTGTACTTCAGTATCCGATACAAAAGATCCTTGGTAGGACTCACATTCTTAAAGGTTAAATTCTGACCAGCTCTTGAAATCGGTCAACTTTAGGCACCTAAATGTCAGAGCACATCCAATCACGATGAAAACCTGGGCCTACTCAAACAACTCCCCAGAACAAACTCAAAGACAACACAGCCAAACCAAAATCAATCGGGCTGACTCATGGCACAGATGCCAAAGCACAGACTCCTGCACATTCTTAGAAGCATCCTGGCTTAAGCAGCTACATGTCCAACTCCTGCCAAAGCTCTGTCATGATTCAGGGTTGGAAGAGAAAGCATTCAAAATCAACCTCTGGTGGAGCTCACTCCATCAGGTTTATCAAGACTTCACCAAAAGTGCTTACAGAACACGAAATCCAGACAGAAAGCGGAGCAGCCACCTTCGCTTCTCCCTGCGAATGGGTGTAGGGAAGGAAGTACTTGCGCAAAATCCTGAAGGCGAGAAGCTGGGAGGGGAATTTAACGCAGCTCTCACCCCTGTGTAAATATTCCAACCATCGAAAGATTCCACAGCGCCCAAGACATCCTCCTAATCTCTCCGATCTGCTGCTGACCTCTAGAAGAGGATGTGGCACTAGGAATTAAGGAGACAAAGGCATTTTGTGTGCAGACTGAGTTCAGGCGCCGATTCACACACTTGCTTCTCGCTGGCTTCAGGTGACAACACCCAGACTACAGAAACCTTAAATCACCCTACAAGAGCGTATAGGCTCCCGGTGCAGCTAAGGTCAGGCAGACACCCCCAGATTTCTCGCTGCAAAGGCACCTGCTTTCTCCAAAGCCTGAGCGAGGTGTCCAAGAGGTTGTGTTATACAGCAAGAGTCATGACTGTAGCTCAAAAATCTGGCCATTACTCCTCTGAATTTTGCCCATCAGATTTTTGCCAAGAGGTGCAAGACCCAGGTGAGGTCCTAGATGTGACAGGACGGGGATGAAAGCAGGAAAGGAAGAAGCACTCTGAAGCTGAGGAGTTACACGGGACAAAAAGCACGCAGACAGGAAAGACAAAGGTTCACTGATAACCAGTCCTATCATGCTGCAGTATGTATCATGCTGCAGACTCTATATTACTTCTCTGTTTTCTTTACACATTTTTAACTGTTGATTTAATTTAATTTTGTCATGGCAGGATTAGCAGGCAGGCTACAGAGGTGAAAGGACATTACATTAAGACAGCACATTAATCCTCTATCCCACCCAAGGCAGGAGCAAAACCAAACAAATAGCAGCTTCCTGGAAATTGAATTTCTGTTATCCAGATGTCAAAGATGTAATACCCCAATTACACAAACTATTGCCAGTGAAGCATGCCAGCGAATATGCAATGTAAATGGGGTGAGCACAGAGCTGCAAAACTGCAGAGTCAGCATCTGGCTCTCTGAGTGAGTGATAATTAGCACTGTGTGTAGACACTAATAAACATTTATGTCTGAAATTACAACTTTTAGCAGTGTTAATAAAGGATATATTGGCAATTCGGAGAATAAAAGGGTCTTGAAAAGAACGTCATGTTAAACAATGGCAGGCGCTTCCTGTGCTTGCACAGATTTTTTTTCCTCCCTAATTGCAAATGGCCACGCTATGTAGCTCGGAAATTAATCAACACAAGCACATACCTAAAAAAACTGGTTGTGTTTCTTTGGTCTCCCCATTAACATCATTGCTGTAGTCAGAGATCTTATATATCTCATGATGGTAATCTGGAATGAAAAACGATAAAAAAAATTAGAACTCAAGTGATCTGGAAAAAATGAACACTGAACACACTGCTACAGTTTTACTACATAATTTATCAATATATCTGCAGTTTATTTCATGTACATCAAATTAACCACAGAAAATGTGCTCCGTATCAGCACCTCCTAAAAAAACTTTGCTCACACTGGAGAGACTCAGCTCAAATATTTCACAGATTTTAGGGAATAGCTACGCCTGCCCTAAATTACTGTGTTCATTTTCACAGCAAATTATCCCACCAGATGCCAATTATCCAGCTTCTAGCTTTACAGATGGAAAGCAGATTTATAATGAAAACTTTACCTTCCCAGAGACCAAGGGAAACTTTCAAACTTCACCTCAATCAGAAAATCAGCAACGTACATTGGGGCTGCACTATTCAGTTAGACTGACTCATCTCAGTGTCACTGGCCTCTGAGTTCTGAAGCAGGGAGGATCAGGGACACCTTAGGATCTTCACCTACAGCAGCTACCATCTGTGATGACCCTAAGGATAAGCATTCGCATTGCATCTTCAGAGACGTTACGGGATTAAAACAAAACAAAACAACCATTGCATTTTGATTTCAAATAAAAGCATATTTTGCTGTGAAGGTCTCTGCTGTAATCCCCGGCAGGTGTTCAGCAAAGCCGGAACTTTGTTTACACGTGTGTACAGAGGGTATAGTAAGTCCAAAAGAAAAGAAAAGTCTAAAGGCAGCTCCCCTGGATGCTATTTCTGACCCTGCTACTGGCACACACTTTGTCCTTTGGCAAATTGCTCAAAACCGAACAATATACTCAGTGTCTCCAAACAGCCACCTCCCCACCTAACTCCTTTAACGCCCTCCCAGTTCCCAACGGCCTCAGCTACTCCCTCCATAAACTGGTTTTCACGATTACCTGCCTGACAGAACGCGAGGTAGAGATTAACTCACGGAAGAGCGCTTTGGGGGGATTCACTTAACAGGCACCGCAGAAGCGGAGGGCGGCAGCAGCAGCTCCTCCTCCCGCGCGCAGCACACCTGCACCTCCGACAGCCCCGCCACCGCACCAGAAAGGTCTCCTGGAAGCCAAACTTCTTTTTTTTTCTTTTTTGTAACGTGCTGTTTATTTGTACAGTGTGACTGTCTCGAGGGCACAAGTGGGGGAACAACCCAGTAAGTAAACTAGAATCGAGCCTAACACAGCGACGCAAAGGAAAGAAAAGGGCCTGGAAAGAAAATGAGGGGGGGGGGAAAAGCCACAACAGGGAGCTGGAGAGGTCAGTGACAAGGTGTTGTGCAAAGGGTTCCTCTGCCTACCAAGCACGCCCAACAAGTGAAATGATTAAAGGTGAAGTTTGAGATACGACATCCAGGAAGTAAAGGCTCCTTTCACAAGGCTAAAACGACAGGATTTATGCCGACTGCCCTCCATGGTCATCAGCTGTCCTGTTGAGGAGGACAAGTGATGGAGCGGCTTGGTGGGCGCCTGGTTGCCAGCCAAGGCGAACCCACCGCACTCTGCACTTTCATCCTCTCAAGGGCATCCAAGACCTGCTGTGAGCAAGCACGTGGAAACTAGGAATTAATTGTCCTTAGATATATAGATTACACATGGTTTCTTCTCTAGCACTTCCCTCCGTACATCCAGCTGGGCCCAATATTCTCCCGATCTATAGCTGCTGCCTGAAAGTCACCGCATTTCACCCCAGAGGCGGCTGCGTTTTAGCGCAGGAATGGATTTCCTCTCGATCTGGTCGCTACTGATCATCCGGAAACGGTGCTCTGAAGTTTTTGGGGGACAGAGTAAGCACTGCACGGGCGCACATCGTTAACAGATGGTGCGTTACCAGCGAACTGACGCGGCAGACCCTTCTCTCTTTGGTTTCCTTCTTCTGCCTCAGATGTCACAGTCCAGGCGCTGTGAAATCCGTATCACTTTCACAACAGTAAACACTGAACTGTGACATTATGGAATGACTCCTGCAAGAGGCAAAGGCCAATTACAAGAGACAACTATTTATGCATAATTATCTTTCTAATCAACTGTGATAGAAAAAGAACATGCAAGTGCAGACTCACATGCAAAATGTGATTTTTATCTCCTCCGTTCTCAAAGTACAAAGACACAATTTTCTCTCTAGGATATGTTTTTAGTGTAGCTTTCTATTTGACTTCCCACGTCCAAAAAGAAAACCCAGATAAAATAAGAACTACCAATAATGTACCATCATAATGGAATTTACCTATTAAAATGAGGTTAAATAGATTGCTTTATACACTGAGGCATATCTAAACCTGTAACGTGTGGCAAATGAGAACTTGCAAAACAGTCATCTGTTTCTGATAGCACACATACTGTTTTCACAGCTCCATTAGGACAGGAATAAAACCAAGTGTTCGATTTCAGTTTTGCTCCTCCGCACGTTTCACTTTCACCCCTCCAGGCTCCAGCCCAGTCCTGCACTAACTCTGCCTCCGAGTCTGGAGCGCCTTTGATGCTAAAGCCCCACAATCCAACCCTGTTCTCTGCGGAAATCAACACCCCTCGATCGGTTTGCCAACGCGTACGGACCTCCAAGACGTTTCAGGCAAGTCCGACTGGTCACTGCCCCTCTATTTTTTAACAGCGAGCACGTGCGACGCTCCAGACCCCCCTGCGATGATACAGCAGTCGTTACTCACTATCCCTACCAAGCGAGTTTATTTCCATCCTTAAATTTCTTCGCCTCGAGCGCGATTTTGCTGCCAAGACCTCGCTCCTCAGCAAGCCCCGACACTCGCAGGCGCGTCCCCCCCTTTCCCAAGCGCGACATGACGCCCGGGCGGTCACCTGCCCCGAACTCGGCACGCAGGACACACGCGGCGTTCCATGGAGACCTTCCTGTCCAACACTTGGAGACACAAAAGGAAGAAAGATCTCAGGTCAAATCCATCGGGGCAATAAAGACCTCGCCGGGCAGAGAAAGGATGAAGCCCCCACCGAATTCAATCCCTAAGGCTGCAAAGTCCACCTGTTAAGATGCCTACCACCGCCTGGCTCTTTTTATTATTTATTATTATTATTAAAAAAAAAATCAACAACAAGAAGACTGAAACACTGCTTCCTCCCCGACATGAATCCAAACCCGCGATCCCTTTTGAAATCTCTTTTCCCAAAGCAAACACACCAGCCCGCGGCTCTCTCCTGCCCACGTACAATTAATTAGCTGCGTGGATTTCTTTTTAATAAAGCAACCTCTATTCGGCTTTCCTTTGAAATACGCGGACGCGCGCGGCCAAGGGGAGGGAAAAGGAAAACAACCCACCCGAAACACAATAAATCCACAGGAGTTGAATACTAAGAAGGTCCGTGGCTGCTCAAGTGGCATCATTTTTCGCTGGCTTCCCGATTTTCCCCGCTTTCCTCCCCCCCCCCCCC
>Ga0065711_1050849_pt1 | contig 10631 bp, 2 predicted proteins | sample Hoacrofraction12_FD_59098 | JGI IMG/M metagenome (GOLD analysis project Ga0065711, IMG submission 59098) | Hoatzin crop microbial communities from Cojedes, Venezuela - Epithelial fraction 12 v2 (version 2) | ecosystem: Host-associated > Birds > Digestive system > Esophagus > Crop | place...
AGGTGACCCTGCTTCGGCGGGGGGGTTGGACTAGATGACCCACAGAGGTCCCTTCCAACCCCTACTATTCTGTGATTCTGTGAAAGTGACCAGACATGTTCCTAAAAGATTCAGAATCCTAGAGAGGGCTTTTAAGCACAAAACACTGTACACTTCTCCTGTTTTGATTATGACAGAATCACAGAATGTCAGGGGTTGGAAGGGACCTCTGTGGGTCATCCAGTCCAACCCCCCTGCCAAAGCAGGGTGTCCTACAGCAGGCTGCACAGGACCTTGACCTTCTCTAAGTATCTGCTACTGACCACAGATGGAGACAGAAGCTGGATAGGCTTTTGGTTTATATCAGTATTGCCGCTGTTCTGTTCACAAGGATACGGCTCTACATTATTTCACTATGTATGAGCCCACAGACTTCCCTGAGGGCACAGAGTTCAGTTACATACCTTAAAAAGTACTGTGCTTTCCTCTTCCTGCTGTGCATGTCTTGCTCCATTTAACAAAATTTTGCAGTGCCAGACTACTTAAAGATGTTGACGTCTGATATACAAGTGATCTGCTCTTATTTGGATTAACATTACTGTGAGAAAATCTTCAGATTAGCATTATTACACATACAACTTTTGGATTAACATTACTGTGAGAAAATCTTCAGATTAGCATTATTACACATACAACTCCACTTTAAAAATATTTTCCAGCTTGCAAAGTCCGTTATTTGTGGTGTTCACTGTTTCTGTGTAAGCGCTAGTGCCATCTGAGACACTATAAGGCATCTGAAATGTTTGCATGGGGCTTACAGACAGGGGAAAAGATTGATTAGGGACTTTTGCCCTTCAGAAATAGCAGCCAGGAGCCAGGTGGGATACCTTCGTGTCTCAAATGACAACAGATACTTACATTTAGGTAACCAAATCCCACCTTAAGTGAGAGAATTACAGAAGTTCATCACGCAAACAGTTTTTGTGCGTCTACTCCATACACAATAATGAAATGGCAGCCAGACAATTAACAAATGCATTCCTAATTGCTACCAATTTGAAATAAGCAGATTACTGAAACAAATAGTGTTGTTTCAGTCTTGCCAAGGTATCACTTGGACAGGAAAACAGATTTTTTTTTTTTTTATTTGTGCTAAGATATTTTATATTTCATTAAATACTTCACTAGAGAATTCTAACATATTGAATGCATTCTGAAGCATAAACACAACATGCTACTGAATTATCAATCAGCTCTGATCATTATGCTTATGTGTGTAGTGACTAACTTAATATCACAAAGCCAATTATAAATCTGGCATGCCCTGGTTTCCACACTTGCCTCTTCAAGTATGTGACTTTCATGTGGTCTGTGTAATGAATATCACTTATCTTTATAGCATCAATAGCGTTCTATTTACTTCATGGACAAGTTAAGTCATGACCTCTGTCTGCTCCAGACTGTCAGTGGGAATAAGACCTGAAATATTAAATATCAAAAAGTACAGCTCTGCACATAAAAATCCTCCTTTAACTCTGAGATAAACAACAGACTACATAGTTGCTGACATCAGCTGCTAGTGAGTCACGACCACACAGCCAGGCATCTTTATTACAGCTTGGTGATATGCAGACAACATGAGAAAAGAGAAAACTTTGACTCTGGACAACGACAATTACAGTATTCTATGTAGCTTGTTCATTAAAATCAAAAACATGATACATATGCATATATACATGTGGGTGTGTTTATATGTACATACAGTTGTTGCTACTGTTTAATCCTACCTGGGAAGATAACCCCAAATATGGGCCTTTGAAAACTATGTCAATGTGTCCACTTTTTTCCTATTTCAAGCCTATTGTCTGTCCTGCGTTGCTTTACATACTATTGCCCTCCTTGTTAGCTTTGAATGTCTAGCAGCCCACGTTGCAGGACATTCAAAAACTCTGGGCAAATGGCTACTGCATAGAGCCTGAGGGTCTCCACCTTGCGCGGTGGCTCTGGAGCTACCGTAGATGCACCCACTGGTTTCCAGGGGCAACAACGCTGGCAAGCAGGAAAACAGCTCAGCCTCAGCCAGGACCTGTACTTGCCATCAGAAACACCTGGAGTATTATCAAGGACTTGCATAGTAGAAGAGGCAAGTTTTCCTCCCATCTGAGAAAAAAAAGGAAAACGTAACACACTAGTAACGTATTATATCCATGGAAGGTGGGTTTGGATTGCAGGAGCAATCAGTACCATAGTTCTATTCCAAGGAGTAAGAGCATTCATCGTGAAAATGCTTCACCTTTTCAACTTATCCTACTACACAGCTTTGTACAAAGTATCTACTTTTCATGTTAATATACCTCACTGGTTGCTTACAAGTAGAAACAGAAGGAAGCAAGGACAGCGGAGAGCTGACGTCTGGAAGCTCAGCCTGAATGGCTGATGAAGAGCGTGTCTGCATGCATCCACAGTTGGCTGCGTGTCACATCTAGAGGAAGTGCGCAAGTAAGTAAAGAAAATAAATTAATGTCTGACTGCAAAACGTTCCCATAAATTTCCCGTGCAATAGCACTTCTGCGATTAATCCTGATGCTAAGTACAACATTTACCACTCCAAAACCAAACATATCTGCAAACAGCAGAACTCATGAAACAACGTCTTTGTTTAGAGCCGCCCTTGTGTGGATTATCTGCACTCGAGCAAGGATTACATTTACACTGTCAGCCTTTTCCTCCGTGGAGGGCAACTCCTTTGAGTTTCTCTCCACTACCTGACAGCCAGTATTCACAGCCTTTCTAGGTATTTAATATATTTCAGGCTTCTGCTCCTCAAGCAAATGTGATTGAACTTGGTCAGTAGGTTCAAAAGTTATTGGTGAGGACTGAGGGAGAAAGGAGGAGGGGGAGGGAAGAAGAGACTGACAAAAACAGACACAGAGAGGATGATCTCATAAACCTCATCTCCTTGGGCAATGATGAAAGTACGATCGGTACAGTTCAACCGTGATATGTAAGAGCTGGATTAGAGTAATGCCTTTTTCTCATTCTTTCACATGCCACAAATATGGAATATTCATTTAAACAAAATCCTTATTACAGCTTCTGGAAAAACTATGAAATCAACGTTAGATAATGAACTAGAATACATACATATGGGCTGCAGAGCACAAAAGCAGTCCACCCTCACCTTGCAGATCATGTCTGTCAGCTGAACAAACACAAATGAAAATCAGCTCAGCTTATTTATACCTATATGCACAGGATCAATGGAATGGTGAGTGATCTTTGCAAAGACAAAGATCAAAGAGGGGAAAAGTATAAGAAAGGCCGGTGTACATGCACAAACTGTTTTCATCAAACCCCTATAATGTAGTCATATCAAAACAGATTTTCTTAAGATGTATGACTAGGGATTCTGACCCTTCCAAAGCACCAAAATCCTGTGGGGTGAAAGAGATTCAAAATAAATTTAAAAAAAAAAAAGGCAGCTAGAAACTTAAAATATACTCAAATATACTATGTATGTGTATTTCTATGTATGCATAATAGGGCAAAGTACTTTTCTCAGCCAGAAAAACAAATCTAAACAGCCTTAAGTTTTAGGAAAATGCGTGTTCCAAATAGCAACAGAAATGGGTAGTTTCAGCCTAAATGAAAACATTTTGCAACACTATAAACATTTTTCAAAATGAAAATGAGAGTGAGAAATGAACCCCTCTTCACTCTAGGTGTTGCTCCATATACTATCTCTAATTATACAGGCATAGTCAAAGACAGATTTTCAAATAAGCTGACAAACAACAAGAAACTCAGCACAGATAACTGGAGGTGGAAAAAGTCAAATCTTACACTTCAATGCCTAGTGTACAGAAAACAACAGATTTAGTGCTGGATGCTGATCAGACCTGAAAACCTGGCTTAAATCAATATATGAGAGAAAGAAGTAAGAAAGTCAGGATACCTCTGTTTTGATCAAGCCAGGTTTTGAAGCCTGGATTTAAGAGAAGAAAGGGAAAAGACAGTTTTGATTATTACATGGGAATGTTGAGGTACTGCAGACAGTTGTCAGGAAATCTTAGGCCAAGTATTAATACTAGAGCTGAGTTTTGGCTTTATGTATCCAAACGCACAAACTTATCTACTTTTAAATATTTTCTCAGAGGAACAATTTACATTTCCAAGCATAACATTATCATAATTCTAGATAAGGTAAACCTAAGAAAGAATGGAATATTTTATATACAGCCTGTATTAGCTTTCATCCATAAAATACCATTCAACTATTACTGCCATTTCTAGAGTTCAAGAAAGCACATTACCTTACATACTCCTCTGAGTAGCTTTCATTCTGTTAAAAACAACAAAAACACCCTCTGCCCTCCCCAAACGCAAGCAAACCCTAGAAACACCTTTGGCACCCTGTCTTGAGTTTATGCAACATAAGAAAAAAGGATTTCTACTTGACCGGATATACACCTTCACTTGAAGGTGTAATCGCTTGTTTAGTTGTTTTAAAAATAAAATACCAGGCAGTTTACAGAATGCCACGAACACAATGTAAGCGAAGTTGAACACAGCACATATTCTTTTGGTGTCTGAGCGCCCTCTGCATCCTTTGAGGTGCATTTTGGTTTAAATTTCTGCTTTAAACATACTCCAAACTAAATTTTTTTTTCGTGCCAGCCCCTCCCAGACATCATTTTTCTTTCTCTCTTTTGAGGAGGAGTGGAAAGCAGGGAATGCATCTGCTTGCTTTACCTGGGAATGAAAGAGGTCACCCAGTGAACAGGGTGAGTTTTTCTTCTCTCCTTCCACACAAAGTGACGTCTGTAAAGCGACCTCGTGGGGGGCTGTGACACTATTATATGGCAATGGCTGAATTTAACCCACAAATACACACACTGAGCAGCCAAGCCTAGAACTGGGCAGGACAGAGGTACGGGACAACGAGAGCTTTCACCTCAAAATACTAACAGAAGCTGTCCGTGCAGACAAGCTGCTGGCTATTTTTATCTCCTGGGTCCTACTTCAAACCAAATTGCACAGGAGAACAACTAATAGCTGGTATTAGCTGGAAAGTTTAGGAATTTGATTTTTTGCAGGACAATTAATCTACATTGAGTAATTCTCCACATTAGAAATAGAACGGCAGAGAAATACCTGCAACATACATCGCTTGCAAAATATTTCAGCAGTCAGTGAACTGTTTGCACAAAGGGTTTTGAATTTTTGTGTGCTATCTGAACAGCTCTACTCCAGGCCTGCTTTTATTAAACAGTATTGGAGCAACGGCAGCTTCAGAAGCACGGACACACAGACAAGGGTGAAAGATCACCTGCCAGTGAGGACACAATAAATCCAACAGGAACAGGCTGAGTTGTTCTTAAACAGATTTTAGCTAGCCGTAAAGGGCCACTGATAGTGTGAGACTTTGGGCATGCAGGGTTTCACCAGATTTCAAGGAAGAAGAAATATGAGGGTGCCGGGAACACAGAGCAACAGGGTTGCCTGCTGTCAACAGTAGAACAAAAGGAACAGCTGGGATGATTTTGATCTATGTCTTGGTGAATTTTACTTTACACCAATTTCTAACTACGTCATTTATTCTAGGACATGCAGCCTCCGATTCTAGAGATTCAGGAAAATAAATAGTTACTCTGAGCTGCTTAGGATCATGCACCAATTCTTTCTGTTCTGAGGTGCATCCATAGTGTATATACATAGTAAACTATCCTCCACAGCCATCATCTCCGGAATAGAGCTTCAAAAAATATCTATTGCGGTAGTTTTGTGAGAAACCATCACGAGCTGAACACAAAAATCTCTAAAGGGCGTATTCACAGCAGCTGTGATATGGGAAGTTTTTCAGCCTCAGGAAGAAATAAAAAACCCAAGAACACGTCTACTCTTAATACCTTACCTGCTACGTCATTCACTGAATATGCAATGGGATCCCCAGGTTCAGCTGCACGCCCTGCTGACAATGGTAGAGGAACTTGGAACTCAGTTTCCCACAGTCATAGCGAATAACATTCCTTGTTCAGAAAGAAAATCACACATAGATATTTTTCTAATCAGCAGTCCTACCTGCACCTTTTCCACTCATCCAAAGTTCTCTTTGAGTCAGTCTGCTTTTTGTATTTCTTATCAATCTTAAAGGCCAAGATACATTAGAATAACTCTTCCCTGCAGCATCTCCTGTCAATCATCTGGCCAACCTACTCTGCAGCTCATAGTCCATTTATTGCAAGGAGATTCTAGCACCATCATTAACTGAAGAGTACAATGTCACATTTTGTTTCACCAACTACTTGGAAAACTAGAATGCTTTGGGTAAATCTTGCCATACTCCTCACAATATAACATCTATGTAAAGTTAAAAGGTGACTAGAAAACTGGGTGAAAAAACGCGTGTGAGGAGATTTTATTATTATTATTATTATTAACTTCTTTTCAGCTAGAATATGAAATGTAATTGCACCAGCAGATCAGGTGCACAACAGAAATCTTCTCCAGCTGCTTGCACTTCCCGACTGGTCGCTTTAGAGCCTTCCTTCACCAGCAGAGTCTGGTGCTCTGCAGCTGTTTAGCTGCTAACACATCTGGGCCATGGTTCTGCTAAGGAAAGCAGTGCAGGCTTTGGATTCAGATCAAGTTCTCTTGCAAACTGGGTCACACACATGGAAAGCGGGACTGGCTGAACAACCACAATTAAAACTGTTAAACTGAGCTACTTAAACCAGTCAGGAACTCAAGGCATGATTCTGTTCTGTCCCACTGCACAAAAGCACCTCAGTTCCTTCTGTCTTCCTGCCCTCCTATATTATATCTCTCGTTTGATGTGGTGTGCCTCATTTTGAACCTCATTATCAGCTCTTTGAAGCAAGAACCACGTTTTGCTATAAGTTTATAAAGCACATAGAACAGCTAAACTTGCAAGGATGTTTCCAATAACAGTTCAGTCATTTAGACAGTATTCTTCCAAGACGACTGAGAGTGATGGCAGCCATGTGTTGAGCAATGCTCTCTCTACCAGTAAATAAGGAACCCAGAGGCTGCACGAAGTCAACTTCCCAGAAAGCCCACAACAATCAAATTTGGTTTGTTGGCTCCAAGGAGGCAAAGATCTAACATCTGCACTATTAATATTGAAAAAAGCCTCCTTCTGTTTTATCTTGGAGTGCCTGTGGTCCACTTCTGCTGCCACATATCAAAAGGGCAATAAACAGCAAAGCTTAGTGATTTTACTACTGCAGAATGTTATGGTGGGAGTTAACAAATAGGTAATAAGATAGGTTTCCAGTTGTAGTTTTTAGGGTACTGTTACACACAACTCAGAGCAATGGTGACCCAAGAAACATTACTAAACACATTTGCACTTTTTATTGTTGTGCTCACATGGAGATTTATGTAGGGCTTTTACAAACCTAAAATGGTTGTGATAATTTATGGCCACAAGATATTGCTTATAGAACAATTTTGAAACTTCTAGGTACAGACTGCCAAAAACTATAAAATCTAGTTCTGAAACCTTGAAGAAAAGAGCAGGAGGCTATTCAGTTTGTGCGTTAAACCACATCTGTGTGCAACATACAGTAGAGTACTTTAATGCTAAATGACTCCAAGATGAACAACCTGTACAAAAAATATATATATATTCTTTTCCAAACTTCTGCATCTCATGCTTTATACCACATTGCAAGGAGCCCGGTCTAGAGCTATAAAATTATTGTTTTAATAAATTCAAGAACATTTCTCTTTAGAAAACCTCCTTATTGGACACACACATCCAACTTCCAAAGTCCCTTACTGTCAGCAAGTATTATGGGAAGTCAGCAGCCCTTCCCAGTTTTAAGGCTACAACTCTGTTTCTGTCATAAGCCACACTTTCCACCATACAGCAGCACACGAAAATCAGTCTTACAACGGGTAGCTGAGGCCTGGAAACCAAGATACAACACTTTACTGAACCTTAAATGAGTTAGACTGACAGGACTTTCCAATGACAACATTCTTAAAAACATTAAAATGGTATGTAAAAACTGTGTTTTAATTTTGATCCTCCTAAACTACATCAACAAAAGGCCAATAAAGATTTATGGCTTCATAACAAAATGAAGTGGATGTATGTCATCTTGACCTACTACTTGCAGAGACAAGGAGGGAGGTCAATGGGAAAATATTTCTTATTCAAAAGTATTAAAAACGAAAAAAAAAGTCACAGTTAATCAGATGAACTATTTATAAATTACAACATGTAATAAGGGATGGCAGACATCATAGTGAAAAAAAATTCCCCTAATTTATTTTTACTCTGGTGGGCAGCAGAGCAGGGACAGCGGAAAACAGAGCGCAGCTAAGTGTGGCATTCCAACCTCATTCCTACCTTAATAGGCTTGTTGGGGCCCCCTGTTTGCAACTGGCAAAACTCCAGAACTTACCCCACAATATAGGTCTTAGCAGGCTCAGCAGGAGATCTTGCAAATAGTCTTCACCCACTCAAAGCCTTAATTTCAGCTAACCTTGCCAGACCAAAGGGGGCTGCTAGAAGTATGATATTTTCAGCTTATGATCTTGGAACACATCAGCTAAGCAACTAGTAGCTCTGTAGAGAACATAAAATTTGGAATCTCTTCCACTTTACTGACTCTCTATTGCAGAAATGCATCTTTTCCCCCTAGAAGAAGGCAAAATTATTTTTTTTACAGGGTTGGTGATTGTGTGCATCTATACAGTGTTTGCTCACGTAGAGTCCTCTCTTCTAAAAGTTTTAGAAGTAGTAAATAAATAAATAAAAACTGCTCAATAAGCTGCTTCTTTTTCTTTATAAATTTACAAAAAGCAGTCTTTACAAGAACTATGAAAAAAAATAAGTGTAGCAACAGTTACTTTTCCCTAGGTTGTAAAGTAATTATGAATGCTTAGTTTGAGAATAAGGCGGTGTGAAATTGCTTATTTGTGAAGGAACCAAATTCCAAGAGGAATAATTTAATTATCAGCTTCTGGATTACAGTTATAACTACACAAGTTGAAGCTTTTTGATTATATAGGTTAGATCACCCACTATAAAATGACTATGTTCGCTCTTTTTACACAGCTTTTAGCCATCATAAAACCTACCTTGACCTTCATTGCTCACAATTTGCAGTCTGGTAGATTGCTTTTTCTAAAAATAGGTAAGAGATTATAAATCAAAATGAAGAATGTGACTTTTCAAAGTAGAACAGACATGAAGAATCTTACTGCCTACCAGACTTCACAGTCTTTCAGCAAAACATTGTGACACTGAAGCACTAAAAAAGTTAATATCAGTCATAAGCTGTAAGTTCATTCCTAGAAATCAAGATTTCCACAAGGAAATATAAAGAGAAGAGAAAAGTGAAGTGAGACATCCATACAGACTCTTAATGTCACTAAGATATAAGAGAAAAAAACCTGTAGATTATCATCTTTACTTGATACTCATTATCACTTAATTCAGCGAAGTTGTTGAAGTGTCTGTATTTTGAATGGGAAGAAAACGGAAGAAAATCTTCCCAGGAGGGAATAACGCAGACTGCAGTTACACATGAACAAGAAAAATCAGTATGCTCATGAGATGATTTATGTAATTATTTGCTGGTTAGTTAATTAAATTAGAACAAGATTTAATTCTGTATAGAACTAGAGCTTTTATACACTAAACACTTGTATAAATTGCAACAAATCTAAGTTCAAACTTTTGAGTTTACTGAACCTATGCTTTGCATAACTAAGGAAATCAAATGCACCGAGTACATTTGTACCTTTGTCTGTCAATCAGAAAGGAAATATTGGAGAACACGTTAGGATCCTTGTTGGACAACTCTCTGAGGAAGCAGCTGAAACTTTAGATATCATTTTACCTCCTACGCCTGAACACTTAGAAACAGGCCAGGCTCCATTTAGTGTAAGCAGTAACGAAAGTGTTGCTTCACTCCACAGAATTTATATATCAACATAATCTATTGACATGGTGCTATTTTGGCTGTTGAATTGGATTGGCATAAAAATTCCTTCCTCTGTGAAGAAAACAGAAACAGGTTTGGCATGCAGTAAACTTCATCCAGTCCAATATAAAGAAGATATCCTGAAGTCAAAACCTTATGCTACACCAAGCCTCAACTCCCCAACAGCAGTGATGTGGGCACTACGGCGAACCTTTGTGCTTAACACCAGATCGCACTTAGAACAGGTTTGCTCAGCTTTGCTTAGATTATGTTTATCAATGTGTATCTGAACCCCAGCGAACCAGCAACGATTGCTCTGTAATCACACAAAAGACAGCACTTTGCATCGTGAAACCAACGGCAGGTGAAACAGCAGAGAAAATATACGATCAAGCAGAGCCACACTTTTAATTCAGGCTTGGGTGTCAGTAGCAGGCTGCTGCCCACAACAACAGTGCGGTTCCAGTTCTCCCTTTTACATTCCCATAGCGTCCTACAAAGTCTCAGCTGGTCTCACAGAACCGTGACCTCAGCCGGCAGATAGATACAGAATCACAGAATATTTGGGGTTGGAAGAGAGCTCTGTGGGTCACCCAGCCCAACCCCCTGCCGAAGCAGGGTCACCCAGAGCAGGCTGCACAGGACCTTGTCCAGGTGGGTCTGGAATATCTCCAGAGAAGGAGACTCCAC
>Ga0065711_1050855_pt1 | contig 10631 bp, 3 predicted proteins | sample Hoacrofraction12_FD_59098 | JGI IMG/M metagenome (GOLD analysis project Ga0065711, IMG submission 59098) | Hoatzin crop microbial communities from Cojedes, Venezuela - Epithelial fraction 12 v2 (version 2) | ecosystem: Host-associated > Birds > Digestive system > Esophagus > Crop | place...
CACACCCCCCCCCCGCTGGCACCACTCTGGCTTTTGATCTCAGAAACCACCCTCTGCTCCTCCCAGGATGCTTTTAACAAAGGGGCTCATACTAGATAAGTTCCTCTGGTCTAACTCAACTATGCTACTTTTATCCGATCCTGTCTTATCCAGGTCCCCATGTTCTCTGGACAATTGAAAATGGATTATAGTTGGTTTATGTGTTCACTGCACAGTTCCTGTTTTCAATCTCTTTAGACTCATAGCCAGCGCACACAGAAACACACATTATCTAACTTCAGAGCTCACTTCCTGACCTCTCAACCTCCCAGAGATGTTCTGGAGGTTCCTCAAGTCCCAGATTTGATGAAGCACCAGTACTTCAGCAAGTCTTCCTAAAGTTGGTGGCCATCCCTACACTTTGAAGAGGAGGCCGTCATAACTCTGTGTAGACTCAGACCCAACCAGAGGCGCTTAGTCTAGGTGTCAATGTGAGCTTGAGGTCACAAAGACCATTCAGAGAAGTATATTTTCTATGTGTTAAAAATCTGTCTTCGTCTTGATTAGGAATAGATAGGGAGAAAATTTATTACATATTCACAAAAGGAGACTTTTGTGTGAGCATACCCACTTTCATACTTTGTTTTAAAAGGAAATTACATTCATGCTATTCCTCAATAGTTGGATGAAACCCCACCTAGTAACACTTCACAGCAGCAGTTTTCAAGCTGTTCTGTGCAAGTGCCTGGGGCAGACGCATGATCTCATCAAGTGATACAAAGGAAAATCCTTAAGTGATGGCTACCACATTTTTTTATCGTATCTATGTTTTGCATTTTAACAATGAAGGCAGTAGGGTAGAATCTCCTTTCAAATTTTGTGAGTAAATTGCTTTCTTGTAATAACTGGATTTTCCACTGACAGATGGCAGCTACAAGCTGTCAATCATTTTAAATTCAAAGGATAGATGAAGCGCAGCAAATGTATTGTTATTGCCTGCTAGACTGGAAGTACGTCCAAGCTGGTGTATGGTTCCTTTGTGTTATAGCAGGTTCATAGATTTTTACAAGTATAAAAATTCTGCCAGGCACTAACTGGAAGAAAAAAAAGGCCACACACAATTTCTTATGGATCAAAAACACAAACATCATCAGACCCGGATCTATCCAGAGGAAGAAAAAGAATCTGGGCACACAACAAATGATGTTCTCTCCCATGCAAACAGTCATTTAAGCAGATGGACCTAAACAAGCAGAACTTTGTTGGAAGGGGGACAAAAAGGAAAAGAAAATGACACTTCCTTTGGCTAACTTGTGTGAACTCCAGAAGCAGAGCTGTTGCCTTCCAAAGCGTGCGAACAACCAGCCCTGACCACCTCCCTCCTCCCGAGGCCACCAGTGCCTGTGCTGCTCCCCTCCTGCACTGAGGCCCTGGGGCTCAGAAAAGCCTGGCAGGTATTGCCAACCCATGCCCTGCTCCCATGCCACACCGGGCTGTTTTCCATGGTGCAGGCTTGCTGGAGGCGCAGCTGACTACCAGCCAGGCTGCCTCCAGCTTCCCTGTGCAGGGCTGGCGCTGGCCACTTCAGCTAGTCCCATCCATCACCAGCTGCTGCCCCGGGCCATGCTGCCCTGCAGCCTCTGTTCCCAGCTAAAGTGGTCCCTGCTGGCTATTGCCACTTGCCAGCACACATCTCAGCAGCCTCCAAGATGCTTCAGCTGTTCAGAGAAGCTGTGTAGAGCCATAATGGACCATGGCCTCAGAAAAAAAAACCTGTCCTCTGGAAGAATATTCTTCTTTTGCCCCCTCAAAACAAACCAATAAAATACCCTAGAACACCAAGAAAATACCCACAAAACTGTCCGAGTTTTGCTTGCTTGATGTTTCTTCACCCCAAGCCAGCTTTGATTTTTTCTGTTCATTTGTGTGCCCTGTGAAAGGCTTATAAATGCCTGTTTTTCTCATCTCTATAATATGATGCCTGCGTACGGTAGAAATGTCTCTGTTTCAGCATGTAGACGCAAATAAAAATCTATTCAGACCTAATAATTTGTCGGTTCTAGTCAACTCTTGCACTACTAAAACAGGGGCTAAGTTTTTTGCCCTTTCTGGAGCCTCCTGGAAAGGGCTGGTTTTCTCACTGGAGCATTTGGGAGCATTTATTCTTGTAATCAAGTGAGAAAAATAGGATTAGCCAGCTTGAAACCAGTATATCCGCAAGAGTGAAATGAGCAGGAATTAGCAACACTGTAATTTAGGCTTAACTGACTCCTGGCTGACTCCACAACAGCAGACTATGCATGCTGCTCCTGGTCTGCAAGCATGCAGCAGAGAAGGACAGTGGGAAAGCATTGAAAAAGCACAACTGTAATGAAAGTGGCATTGCATTTGGATCTTTATGGAAATGCTGACTACTCTCAGCTAGGGAAGTGATCCTATATTGGTAATTTTATTGGACAACTCTTAATAGTTCTTTCCCCTGTTGTCTTTTCAGACCAAACTTGGTCAGCTTTAAAGAAAAACATGGGTTCTGTTTTTTCAAGTAAATCCAAAAGCACTAAAAGATAATGGAAAATCACAGATTTATAGTCAACTTCATGCAGCAAAACAATAAATTAAATTAAATAAATTAAAAATTATTGACATCTGAGTTACAGAGCTAGGAAAGCAAGGGAAGAAGCCCTGATGTCAGATGGGGTAACTGTTGCTAAAGAAGACCTTCTAGGCAAACTTGCTAAAAATAGGGGGAACTGATATAGCACTCCTCCTGACCACATGACCTGCACAACACTGGTATATGGCAGAAAAGTTCTCTTAATTGTGTATTGTTTTAGAAAAGATTATTATTGTTCTCTACAACTCCAGTGAATGGTGAAATTGGTTGAGACGTTCTTAGCTGATAGCATTTGTACAGTACATTTTGTTAAAAATACTTTGGGCTGGACAAGAGGGAGGAAAGCTTCCTATTTCTGGTTGCTTTACTAAGGCTCTGTGACAAGGTGCAGCCCCTAAATGAAGAGGAAGGAGCTTGTGCCTCACCCAAGAGCAGCTCCATGTGGAGCTCAGTTTGGAGATGCTTCACGGATGCAGAGTTAGGCAGGGCAGGCTCAGTGGAGAGCAGGAAGACAACCTGCAGAACAAGTGAAGCTTGGGAGACGAAGCTATAAAAAGGGATCTTTATTTGAAGTTCTTTTAACAGGTCTGGAGTCCTGTTATTACAAATCTAGGAATCTGCAGACACAGATAATCTTCCAGTTAATGCTTCTCAGTTTCATAAAACCCAGGGCGTACACATGTGAAGAATATTTTCATTTCTTCTTCCTTTGCTCAGCAGTTTTATGGCCTGATGACAGGCCACTGCAAGAACTTATATCGGAGGTGCAAATCTAATTATGTAAAACATAAATAGACCCAAAGGCAGAGCAACAGAAGCAACACGACCACACTTATTGGATGCCTCTAATCTTACACTCAGTGTCTTCTGAAGTAGTCAAAATTAACATCGGTACACTTCATCCTTTAACTTCATGAGCTTCTGCTACCATAACAGACTAGGAAGCAAGTATGTTATTGTTCTATTGCAACAGGACAGATGTTCAGTGGCTCTCAGAGGGCAAACTCTACCACAGACATTCAAAGGTGCATCAGGAGTTTTCTTTATTTTCTCAAATGACGCATCTGTGCCATCTTCTCGGCTGGAGGCACGTGTCCTGGCTTCAGCAGATAGCCTATGTTACACATTTTTTGTTTCCTAGGAGATCTCAGTTCAGGATTTTAGGGCTTATGTGACAGTGTTCAATACACAACACCTCTGAATCAGTGGTTAAAACCCCAGAATCGGGCTAGCTGCTTGGAGACAAATGTGCCTGACTGCTCTGAATGTCACAAAAGTTTCTTGCAACAGATGACGTGCTTAAATGAGAGCATCAAAATGGAAATCAGTGTACAGGAAAGAACTGAGGCACCCACTTTGAGAATATTTCCCGTAAAACACTTGATTTCTTTCCCATTTCCTTATCTGCCAGGTATCTGACCTGTGGAAGTCTGTCAATAATCTGATGGTGACTTTGAATTGCAGCCTCCATAAAAACCTTTGGTAGGCTTTCGCTGCAATTTATCAAAGCAAACTGTCTTTTTTTAATTAGTATTCCTTTCTCTCTAACTTGTCTTTGTAAGACCGAATTCGCTGCCCTTCTGGCGATCAAGACCAAGTACCATCAGACACTGAAAACAGCTTGCAACTGAAGGTTTTCCTTGCCTTTTCTGAGACATGAGATAAAACAACAGGTATATCTATCACACTGATAGATAAAGATCTCTTTTATATTTATTTTCAATAAACACCAAGGGGAATTTAAGCCTAGTAATTAGGGCAGAGCCACAGATCACTGCTGGAGCCATTTTCAATGCCAATGATGACACTTTAAAGATATTTCTATTTCTGGCCAATCCAGTCCTTTGGCTACTAAAGTAACCCAAAATGGCTACTTTCAGGCTTTGACAGTAAAAGACTCATATCAGCACAGCTGATAAGGACACTAATATAAGATGACAAAAGTAAATGGGCCCAAGTGTTTGCTTGGTTGCTCCAGTTCATTATCATTCTCAAAGTTTCATGCCGCTTAGCACCTTTTGGAATTAAATAACCCACTCACACCGACGAGCAAACAGTGTCCTAACTATATGACCCGTTTTTTGGAATGGTTCTGTAAGCATATTGCCATTCATAGAAAGGAAAAAGTGGGCAACAGTGCAGACAAAGCACTGGACTTTAAAGCAGACCACTGAAGTCCCTCTGCACTATTACAGCTCTGTTTTCTCGCTCTGTGAACCAGTTCATCTGCAGTCACTTGTCACTGTCTCACAAGCATTCAGAAACACTCTCAGCTTTAAGGTTCATATGCAGAACTACAAACAGTGAAAATGCACTTGCCGCCCTGTTGGCCAATGGCCCGACAGACACAGAGACAAATATACAAAAAAGCATTTATTCCATCACGGGAAAACTATCTCAGGGCACCGCATCCTACACATATCAGAGTTTATTACAATTCAGATAAGAGAAAATCTTCCCCTTTTGTATTTGCTGCTCTATGTGGAAATGAAATGATTCTCTCTGGTATTACAGATTTTTTTCCAGACTCACATGATTCTGATAAATCAGATGACATCTTCTGCAAGCATCAGCCAGTCCTATGCATTGACCTAGAGCTCATTATTATTATGTTATTGTACAGGCAACAGTTCTATCATTTCTTTATATTCTAGTCTCCAAGTAGTTACTTTTCATGGTGTTTGTTTTTTGTTTTTTTTTATTTTTTTTTTCCCCAAGTTACTGTATGCTTTTCGGCAGTTTCCTTGTCAGAACATTCTACCATATCACGAGGACATTAGATATAGTTTTGACTGCAGTGGAAAGGATGTAATCCAGGAATAAATCTAGTGAATCCATAAAGTCACACAAAATAATTACCTGTATGAGATGAGAAACAGACCCATAGTTGTTGCTAATTAAAATGGCTTCTATTCACATTCTCGTCTCTTGTAAGGGAGGCAGTAGGCAAAATGCCCACTTGTGCCTTTATTTTTCACCATTGCCTTCTAGGGTTTCCACCAGTTCCTGTGGAAAGCATTAATTAACCACAATAAAGAAGGCAGAGGCCGCAAACAAAGGCAGGTTGGATTGATGAAATTTTGCCACTTACATTTGAGTTCAAAAATTTCAGTTCCAGCAGCGATTTGTATTATAAATCAATTTGGCAAAATATCAGGCTCTAAAATCAATTACACTGGATTGGAAGACATGTTTGCAGATAATGCATGAAGGGGCACTCTTATGCAGCAATGACCTTTTAAGCTGGCACAAGCCAGTTTCCACTACTTGGCAAAGTATTCTCCCACAATGCTAAGTCAATTATATTAAACCTATTTCAGTTTGTTGTTGAGTACATAACAGGAGAGGACTGCTGAGGGCAAATCCGCCTATTCTTTCTCAGAAAGGAAAAACACTGTCAATCTGACAAACTTGTCATTTGTCCCATGTCTGTACTGCACACCTCCTCTTGAAGGAAGAGGAACAGTAAAGAATCAAGCATTGTTAATCCGTTTTACATATCACCAAGCTTTCCTTACAGTTTTAATGTCATTAAATTACAACTCTGCAGGTAAAAACTATAGCATACTGCGTGATCATCAGTGTATGTATAGGAGGGACAATTAGCAGATGACACTTAGGATAGCAAAAACTCAAAATTGCTAACTATAATCTGTGTAATGTTGTGAAGCACCATTCGTTTCATGAGACATTATCTGATGATTCCTTGTTATTTGCACAGTACACAGGGATTTATAGCCCAGACAGAGACTGAGTACTGCCCCTAAGGAGCAGTACAGCAAGTGCTGAGGGGAGAGGGGGACTCAGGATGTTCAGAAATACACTAATAAGATGACGTGTCATATGCTTTGCTCTGTGAAATGCAGACCGTTCAGCAATTTTACAGGGAGATTTTTTGCTCTTCTGGAAAATCAAGTCATTTGTGCCAGAGATGTGCACATCCCCAATATGGATGTGGTAAAAGAGATGAACTGTGGCCCAAAGGGGCTGAAGCCAGAATGTGAGGGGTGGGTGCATTGAAAAGTGGGAGTCGCAATAAGAAAAGGCACTTACAGCTAATACATGGATAACAATAACAAATTGGATGACAGGCAGCGGTAGAGCTAAAACTCATCAATAACTGCAGTGATAAGAACAATGGAAGAACACTTCTTATCAAAAAAGAATTAAAAAAAATTAAACAAAAACCAGTGTCCTAACAGGTCTGTACTCCAGAAGCAGTATGGTGGGATGGTTTGTAGTACCATGGAGAACAAGAGAATAAAATCACCAGGCTGAGAAGGAATGGGGTAATCTTGCTCACCATTAGACTTTCAGAGATTACATAGGGCTGCTGAAGGTCTGGCTGCACCAGAGAGCTGCTAGGGGAAGGAGGGCAAGGAGGCCCCCATGCTTGGGGAAGATGGCTGTTGATGGAGGACTATGTTTTTCCATCATGCCTGCAAGTGGCCACCCTCACAGCTGGCTGTAAGCACATAAATAGATGCCAGGTTAAGCCCTCTTGGCAAACACACCTCACATAAGTTGTTCTTGCTTGGCTCACTGTAGCCTGTTGCACCAAGCACACAGAGAAAAACAAAGGTTTCATATGCCAGAGATGGAGCAATAGGACAGTGGTGAGGGAAACAGATACAGATAGCTGGGAGACTTATTGAAGACACACACCATCAATAAAGGGAGTAAGAAAAGAAGCCAGATATCGCAGCCCAGCCACTAAACCCTGCAGCTTCTCCAGTCCGCACCTTCAGTTTATTTCTCAGTTTTTTAGAGAGAAAAACATGTTTATCTGTGTGGCTCACATGCTAGCAAACAAAAAATATGCCTGTCTGGCTAAAGAAAGGCAGATACATTGCATGGCCTGAAGACCAGGCAGCTGGTCCACCTTTGTCTCAGGCTGTACATTCAGAGCAACTTGTTTGTGTGTTCTCAGAGACTCAGAGAGTTTAAGGAAAAATTTTTTGCTTGATATCAAACATAATTTTTCTTTAAACTGTGGGATAAAATCCTTAGAGTGCTGCTAATGATCATTGTGTTTTGGCAGTCAGAATTCTGCTGTTTGGGAGGCACTTTGAAAAAGGAAAAACTGAGACAAGAATCAATGCTTAGTGCTGAATCAGTAATCCTCCATAAATAAAGCTGTACGCAATAGCTCTCAGTGTAGCAAGTAAAATAGTTAGCTCTCTGGTGCCTCAGAAGCCACCTTGATGGTGATGCCAGTTCTCAAACCCAGTCTTTTGCTCCCCTCAGGTGACAGGAGCCCTGTAAAGATGAACTACTGAGCTATTGGCTCTTTCATGAGCAAGCAGTAATGAAGCTGAAGCATGTCATCTCATACCAGGGCTTTAAATCCGTGCAATGTGCTCCTAGAAAGAGTGGGAGAAGAAAGCAAGCAAGAAGTGGCAGGGGGGGAAGAAGCAGGAACGGGGAGGGGAAGACTATCAGCTTGGTTTGTTGTAGGTAATGTGGTGGAAATGACCGACATTTGCAAAAAGGATTCTAGGAAAACCTGGGAAATGACAGAGGAAAAGAGCAAAAACTTTTTGATATACAACTAAAACAACCATTCTTCACAGAACATAACCAGAGGTGTGTGCAAGATATTCGAAGTTATATCCAACAATAAATATAATGCTGGAGATGTTGCTCTAATTTAAGAAAAAAAGGAGGTAACTTTCATCTTCTCACAACAGTCAAGGCCTTTCAAGTGTTAGGATAGATCTGGGTCATCTCGGTGAGGGAACTGTTATATTTGTTTAGTCATCCAAGATTTCCTTTGCTTTGTAGGTTCCCAGAGCAGAGCTGAGACATCATTGCTGTTCCCACACCTGTCTCCCAGATGTAAGCAGAAAAGACATTGTCAGGGGAAAGCAGGCATGGCAGGACATCCCTAGGACCAATTAATTTGAGCTTCTGACAACGTAAATTAGCACAGTTTAAGTGAGAATGTGACCAGTCTGCATTTGTAGAGTAGATCAAGCGGCAATTGTCCTATGTAGTCAGTCAAATGGAAGTGACGGATTAATAATTATTGCTCCATTCTGTGCTTCAGTCATAAAGCAACTCACTAAATCTCACTAAATTGTCTGATTATACAGAATATCACGCCACAGTTCACCATATGCTTTCTTCCGTATTTTAATGGTGGCAATATGCCTAACACTATTATTCCCAGGTCCACTGATTTTGCCTTTTCCCCTTACTCAAATCTCTATTTTCTTATACCAGTGGTTTGATGATTCCTTTCTTTTTTATTGTCTCAAGAAAAGCACTTAAGGCTTGTGACTAAATAGCCCACTGAACAGCCTCATTAGGGGTAGTAACTGACAGAATAACTGAATACAGTACATAGTTTCACATGCTGAAACCTTTTGACTAAAAATTGAACACATCAAATTTCCTGTAGGAAAAAGCCATTTCATCCAAAATACTTTTTTGTAAACTGTCAAACTATGACAAATATTTTGTATGAAAAGTAGGTAACTAGCTTTCTTCAGTCTTCCAGTTTAAAATGAATTTGGAGTTTTGGATGAGAAGACCTGGGGGAGAGGGGGCAGTTAGAACAAAATGTTATTTATGTAAGTAAAAATGCTTTGACAGGCCTGACTACTCAGTACTTGTCCATAATTTGCGGGGTAGGGGAGAAATAGAGCATCTGCTCAGCTCTTCTCAGAGTGACATACTCATCACGTTGCTCTGGTACGTCCTCTGCAATTTGGGACACTTTTTACCTTAAACACTGGAGAAAACACTGACATTCTTGGGTGTTGTTCTGGTTTTACGTTAATGTAACTGCAGAGTCTTGGCCCTTCTATTTTAACAGGTTAATACACAGGTCACAGAGAAAATCATGGATGATTAGTGAGACTAAAGAAAACTTAAATGCATTCTTAGGGATTATGTTGCCCAGGAGGATTCAGCAATATGAAGTGACATATTTTTATCCCTCTAACACCAAAAGTCCACATGTGGCTACTTAATGTTAGGTTCACACACTCCAAAGCATACTGCCACTGATTCCTGTGGAAAGCCTTGCTGAGCTGCATTAATCAGGTCAAAGTTGTTGTTAGGATGCTAAATTACTATCTGGTAACACCACACAAGGCATGAGATAGTATTACTGCAGTTACTGTTTGCAGCTGCTAACACAACAAAGGAACCATCCCTGTGGGGCCTCTGCACATGGGACCAATTCGCCAACCTCCGCCTGACCTTGGCAGATGATCATTTGGGTCACACACAGCCTGCGTTTTCCTGGCACAAACACCCCAGCTGGCTCCTTGCCTTCCCAGGTAAGGTTTCTCCATGTACTGAGAAAGTACTTTAAACAACACTGTTGGTAGGAGGTAAAGGGCTGTGCAGATGAGGCTGCCTATTCACTCAGGGAATGAATGAAGTTCCATCCCTCCTAGACAGGCTGTTTGCCATTAAGTTGGCAAACTTGATCTGAATGTTCTTTACACCCTGAATAATTCAGCAGATGAATTTACCACCAGAACCTCTGGCAGCAGATCAATCTGGTATTACATCATCAGCAGAGACAATTAAGTGTGTCTTCATTTTCAGCAAGATAAAAATGTCCATCTGTTTCTGTTCTTTATTAATTTTGCCTGTAAGTAGAATAGAGGTATATATTAATTAAATGCATATGACTAGCTAATAAATTTGTTACAAACTGTTCTCATGATGCCTGTATCTTCATTAAACAGAGATGGAGAATGTATAAAAGAAGGATCTTTTGCAATAGATCATAGACAGATGAGAACTCAGCCACCTAGAGTTTTCTGTAGCACTATAGAAAATGCCAGTGGGAAGAGGAATTCCATCAATACTTCAATTTTCTCTTATTTGTGATTAGGCCCCATGTGGCCTCACAGGAAGACAAATGTGTCTCCCCTCCTTATTCTGCAAACATAATCAGTAGCAATTTTCACCCCCTTGTCTACAATTGCAAGGAGATAATGCCAGTCAGGGTTGCTACTAATATAATTCTGCGAATCAACAAAGTGCTAAGAAAACAGGATAGCGAGCACGCTTCCCA
>Ga0065711_1050856_pt1 | contig 10631 bp, 5 predicted proteins | sample Hoacrofraction12_FD_59098 | JGI IMG/M metagenome (GOLD analysis project Ga0065711, IMG submission 59098) | Hoatzin crop microbial communities from Cojedes, Venezuela - Epithelial fraction 12 v2 (version 2) | ecosystem: Host-associated > Birds > Digestive system > Esophagus > Crop | place...
CCCCCCCCCCCCTTCTTGTACACAGAACAGTCCCATATCACATGGGAAAGGAGGAAAAAACATATCAGCATTTTGACTTTCCTATAACGTTAATAAGATCTAATAGTTTGAGTAGCTTTAACTATGGGCTTCCTCATTATTCCTAATAGTGAGTATTAGTAGAACCCAGTCTATTCACTTTAATTCTTGGACGTTAATTTGCTTTAAAAATTGAGAAGATGTAATCTTCTGGTATTTTAGTACTATTGAAGCACTATGTAGTAGTACTTAATAGTTTAGTATGGTTATCACTATTATTTAATTGTATTGCATTTTGATCCTATGTTTGCTTAATTTTCCATTTCTGGTTGCTACAAGGGAGCTGTACACTGATTGCAGTAGACTACGTTCACTATGGAAGTAGAGAAATATGTGTATGACAGCAGGGCGTTATCCCATGATACCCTGAATGAAAGGAAGCTCTCTTTTTGATGTTAGCATTATTTTGCTCCTGCCATTACTGGTACATGAATGTAATTACAGGTGTGCATAGATACAGTTCTGAAGGACGGATTTCAAAAGAGTGGCTGTTGCAAAGCTCAGAGTTGATCCCCAGTTCCAGTTGTCGCTGCAGTCATGGTAGAACCTCTGAGGCCATTATCGTAATCTTCTGTAATTATTAATACGACGTTTGTAACCACGCTGAGGGTTTTTGTTGTTTTTTTTTTCATAGTCAAATACTAGAGCAAAGAGTTTGTGAGGGTTGTCCAATTCTGGCACTTGTTTCCAGTAACTCACTCTAATAACCACTCTGAGTCAGAATATTTTGGGGAGTTTATATTTCAGCTTAAATCTCTTAAAAGAGCCAGTCACCACTGTAATCAGGAGATAAGAAATATTCACTGAATGTGCATAAAATACTGAGTGGGTTGCATACACACCCAAGGCTTCTGGCCAAAACCAGATGTAACAGCTGATGTTGTTCAGTCCATCTGGAAATTTGCTATAATGTGATAAATTCATTCCACCAAACAGCCTATGGCTGAATTGCCATAGCCTACAAAACTAAGTATAATGTCTTGGGAAAAAAAGAAAGACAAAAGAACTTAAAGATTTTATTCAAAATTATATAGTCTTTAATAGTGATCACAGTATTTTAAAGTCCTTCAGTAGTGTGTTATTTAAGTGACATGACTAACATGTTCCTAGAAAAGGCAGAATTGGATGTGGTATGTGGTGTAGTAGAATATTAAATAGTTTTTTTTTTTAATTTCTATTGATATTTTTTGTTCCTATGTAACACTGTGTGTTAGAGAAATCAAGTTTTTAAAATTGTCTTGTATTTCAAGAGAATACTGCATGTCTACTTCTGCTGTGGATGTCTACTTCAGACACATAGACTTCGGTGAATAATAGAGACTGCACTTGCAATGCTGTGCATTTCTGCATTTTTGTCTGCATGAAATTACCATACAGCGACAAATATCGATTAGTAGCCTTTGAATTGTGATAAACCATAGTCATTGTAATTATTCTTTTAATTGTGGATGTATCAAAATATACCAACAGTATAGGAAGAGCTCTTGATTTATAGACATGACACATCATGGGATGCAGTATACTCAGTTTTACGTACTAGTGTGTTCATATTTCTTTACTTTTTATAAAGGTCAAATGAACGTTTGATAGCTGTTGTGGTTTTTTTTTTCCTCTCCTCAGTCAGCCAAACACATCTTTCTTTTTTATGACTGCCTTGGTTTAGTATCTGTTATTCTGGGTGAAGGCTTCTTACATTAAAATATGTAAGGCTTAGAAATTTTTGATCATGCACTTTTATTACATGTGACATCAAATATGTATGACAACTGGTCATATGCATTTTTTGGTCACTAACAACATAGCTTACCTGAAATCACTGATGAGAAGGCAAAGCATTCCATCCTATGCCATTGCCAGTCCAAAAGCCTGGCCTTTTCCTGTTTGTACAAGACATAAAAAATTATCTTAAACCTTACTGCTCAGCCAAGTGGTCTAGATCATAACACATTATTTCCACATATAGTGCTTTTTCGCTAATGTCCGTAACAACAAAGAAATTGTTGCTATAAATGGAATTATACTGGAATGTTTAGTGTATTGTTTCTATCAGTAATTTGTTATTTTTAAAAGCATCTCCAAGCAAGCAAAATCTGCTAAGTAAAATTAAATTACATTGTTACTGCATGCTGAATACATGGAACTATAAATGAGCTAGACATAGACACCTGTTATCTTCATCAAGTGATATCTTTTGCCATCTTGTTCAAAGAAGTATTTAGATTACTAGTCTTTGAAGGTTTCTCAAATATACAGTAAGTGATTTAACTGCCAAATAGTAATATCTTCACACTTGTAATGATGCCTTGTAAGAACAGCATGAAGCAAATATGATGATGCAGTACAGCAAGACAATAGATTTTGAAACCCCTGAAGCCAATAGACCTGCCACTTGGTTTGGAAGTAAGCTTACATGAGGTCCCATTTCTCAGGTATTCATTCTCAATCCCTGAATCCTGAAATTAATGAGATGGTAATATTTGCATTGTCGTACTGATTTTTTTTTTCACCCTTATCAGAGAAGCTCTTGATTCTCTGTATCTCCTTATCTGAATGTTGGTATCTTTAACAAGAGGTTCATTATGATTAAATTTTATTGCCATCTCCATGTTTTAGATATTTATTTATATTTGTGAAAAAGTAGTTTAGACTGGCTCAGTGGTACTGAATTTCAGAGAGATTCCATTTTTACATAATGCTTCAAAACTGGACATGGAAAAGAAAGAATTTTAGCATTATTCCTGAATTTGATTTTCCTACATATTGCTCAACCTGTTGCAAGTTTTATTTTGTAGGAATTCTTTTGACAATGTGTTTTCTGCTATATATAATCTCTTGTGATAGTAAAGTTTGGTTTTCTCTAACCTTCTGGTTAATCTCTTACCTTCAGTGATGTATACATTTCTAGTCTTTCTGTTTTGTTTTAAAAAGAGATACATAAAATAAATTGTTAATGTGCATTTTTCAAAGAGCTATACTAATCCACCAAACTCAAACAGACTATATATATCTGATGTTGCATCTTCACTAATATTTTACAAGGAAATAAAAGGTATTCAAAATAATCTAATCTGAGATTGGGTTTTAAACTGGTGTGAATTTAAGGATTGAAAAAAAAAACATTTTTCTAAGTTGATTTTTATTATGTCAGGTCTCAACTTTTGTTTCAAGGTTTTAGACAAATCTCTTCAAGAAAGTAATTATTTGGAACACTGCAACATGCAGCTAGGGAATAGAAATCTCCAGTAAATTGTGAGGAAACACATCTGCTAAACCCGTATGTACAGTGTCAACAGAAGAAGAGACACAAGGAGAAAAGAAAAAATACTTCTCTGACAACATGAGAAAACAAAAAAAACACTCCCCCCAAAACAGAACAAAAAATCCCTGATTGTTTCAGTTTCTTGCAATAGAACATACTTGAACTGAAGAATAAAGATCCTGAATAAGTCTCAGTTATATGGTGGTGCATCGGCTTTCTAAATCAGCTTTTGGGAAGCTAAACGTATCAATGGAAATCTGTGTTGCTTAGAAACAAACTTCTGATATTTCTAAGTTAATTATCAATTATACATCTTAGTGATATTTTGCCATTATATACATTTTTTTGGCTTGAATTAGAAGCAGAGAAAAAAGGGTCAAAGGAAGGGAAATATCACTTACCAACAGGAAGAAGTGATACAGAGGTTTAAGTGATTTCTCAGTTGTTTGCCTCCAGTCAAGATAGCTGCAAGATTGTGAAAGGCTTTTCCGTCTTCCAGGGGTGGATACACTCTTGTCTCTGTCTCACAAACCTATGTTCAGATTAGATCTGGGAGTATATCCATCTCCCAGCTCCACAGCTGAGAAACCAAAGCTTTGGTTCCTATGGAGGAAAAACTGATTTAACACACTGCAAGGCTCTCATAAGATACTCCAGACAGGACCAAGCTGCCAAACCACAGTGATGGTGCATGTTGTTAAACCTAGCTCCTGTGAATGAAATTCAGTCTTAAGTTAAGAAAACAGCTTTTCCATATGATGCACGGGAAAAAAAAGTTGCTTCAGCTTGGGGTACAGGAATGTCAGGATCTGAAGTAGGAGAAAGTAATAAAAAGTTTTGCACAGGGCTAAAAATCAAGCTCGGCCATCTTTTACTGATTCCTTTAAGCAGTACGTTTCAGACGTGTATACTTCCTTAGCATCCTACCACCATTAGTGTCTTTCCCTCCCATTGCTACATTCCTTCTTTTTAGAAGTGGGTGGAGAGACTGATTTCTGCGTCTCCTGAGCCCTGCCCTGTATGCAGAGTTTGGGCTTCCGTGTCCACTTTGGAGTATTACCACCTACCTCCAAGCTCTATTTTTATGGAAACTAACTTGCAGTTACCTACACCATCTATAGGATCACTTCAAATCTTTATGTGCCTTCTTTCAATGGCAAGCTAACTTTCTTTAAAAAGTCCAGTGCTATGCTAAGAAGGATTTAAGTTTGAAAAGCTGGTTTTATTATCAGCTTGCTTTTCAAGTACTGCTTTTAATTTTGCTGTTTAGTCATCCTTATTCTCTTTCTTAAGAGAATGCCTCAAGCTGGTTCTTTTCACAGAGTGTCGTGATTTCCTTGTTGCATCCTCCACTTGGGAAGAATGGATTTTATTCAGGCTCCTATGCAGTGTATTTTCCCAATTCTTAATATTGTTTGTTTATAATGATCATAAGCTGCTGCAGAGTGGAACTGAATGAAGTTTGCTCTCAGCTTTGGATGCTGCATAATCTGGAATTTCTTAATGCTTGATCTCAAGCCACCCACAGTGGGTGGGCTGTAAAATCTTTCTCTCATGCCTTGAAAAGTAAGTATGAAATAAATAAGTAAATGTGACATCCATATTGGAATGCCATGTTTGCAGAATTTCTAGGAACATAGTATGTGTGCACCTTAAAAATGAAAGCACATCTTAAAAATGAAATCTTATCTTACTTGCAGGAGGGACATTGCAAAGAAGAATTAGAAAGTTTTTGGAGAAGATTACAGAATAAGCTAAAAAACACCTCACTTTTTCAGATGTAAAACTAATTCCTATTAGGACGATAGGGAGGAAATGAGATAGGTGTTTTTTTTCAAGAAGAAGAAATTGTTAATATTTCTGAAACATTTTACAGAGAAATATTGACGCTGACAATACCTAAAAAGCCTGCCCAGCTTTCTAGGTTGCTTTTACTAGCCCTTGAACTTAGCTTTTGGTAAGCCCAAGATTTTTGTTCTCATCTGCTTCTATTTCTGTTCAATAATCAATTAATAAATTTGACTTTAATTTTTGACTCACAGAAGGCTGAGAGTCAGTAGCTGATGAAGTTAAAAAGAGCTGTGTAAAATGGTTTTGGGAATCTTATAGTTATTCTCTTTGCATAAGCGGTTGCTTGATAAGATCTCCATAAAAGATTTCATTAAGACTGAAAGGAGAAAACATTTCAAAGAGAATTTGAATCTAGTATACCTCATTTGTATGAGAATTCTGACACATCTCAGTTTTAGAATTTCCAAAATAGAAAGAAAAACATTAATGAATTCCTAAATTTATTATAGACAAAATGGCATGATGAGTGAAATCATTTAGTAGAGAGATAAAAGCCTTTGTTTTGAATTTATTAAATCAACTAATGCAGCATGACTGAATGTAATGGTGTATAATTTGTTTTTAAAATATAAGGTAATCATGTGTAAATTTTAATCAGTCATTGTTAAGTTGTAATTTATACTCCTACAGGTAATTTGCAATATATAGAAATGGAAGCAGTACTGGAAAAATAAAAATAATAGGCGTACAAACTTGATAGTATTAACAGAAAGCAAAGAAAATGGGAATCAAAGAATCACAGAGTCATAGAGTCATAGGTTGGAAAAGACCTCTAAGATCATAAAGTCCAACCATCCACCCAACACCACCATGCCTACTAAACGATGTCCTGAAGTGCCACATCTACACATTTTTTAAACACCTCCAGGGATGGTGACTCAGCCACCTCCCTGGGCAGCCTGTTCCAATGCCTGACCACTCTTTCAGTAAAGAAATGTTTCCTAATATCCAATCTAAACCTCCCCTGATGCAACTTGAGGCCATTTCCTCTCATCCTATCTCTAGTTACCTGGGAGAAGAGACCAACACCTGCAACACTACAACCTCTTTTCAGGTAATTGTACAGAGCAATAAGGTCCCCCCTTAGCCTCCTCTTCTCCAGACTAAACAGCCCCAGTTCCCTCAGCTGCTTCTCATAACACTTGTTCTCTACACCCCTCACCAGCCTCGTTGTCCTAATATGCTGAGCTTCTGGCAGGCTTCTTCCCATATGTTCACCTGCCAGGTAAGGAGATGACCTGCTGGATTGCAGTACCTCTTAATAAACCACTCATCCAGGAGCTGAAGTCTGCTCCTAGATATTCACTCACCTGTGGCCTGGCAAGGGGGAGACCTCCATGCTCTTCAGTTGGCTAATCTGTCTGTGATGTCTCCGTCTTTAACTGTGGAGATGGAGAGGTATTCTGGTCTGTCAGAAGGCAAGGTGGCCAACAGAGGTCCTGGACTGGCAGCAGGCAGGGGGGTGGCCAATGGGAGGGTGGCGCAGCTGTCCCTTGGGCGCTCAGCCCAAAACCACCCTGTCTGCATTGCATGGAAAGTTTGGTGTGACACTTGACAGAGATGTGTAGCTGGATATTTAACTTCCATTGTTTCAGAGATTTTCTGGTGGAAGACTAAGATGAAATTCGCTCATGCAGCTTCAGTTTAAAATTCGTGATCTGCTACAGAAGCATCTTGGTATTTATACCTTTTACCACTGGAGGGGGTGGTATGGGCAGCTGTTAGGTTCATAGCTTGTATGGGTTCCTTTCTAGGCTCATAGCTTGCATGGGTTCTTTGGATCTACAGATTATTACACAGCATCTAATCACGTAATCTTAATGTAATGATTGCCTGAGTTTCCTAACAACAGCCATTTCTCAGGATTTTCTGCCGGAGAACACTCCTTCTAAGAACAGTTATTGAATCATTCTGGGTGCCACGTGTTCACATTGTTGAGAGGAATATTGGGAGTTATTAGTCTGCCATGGTTATCTAAACCATTATTAGGGCTGTTCCTATCTAAACCATTGTTAGGGTGTTCTTCTTTTCACTTCACATTTTATATTTGAAAATATTTTTTTCTCTTACTTTGTTTGAGCATTTAATCCCTTGAATGTATTTACTTTACACAGTATTCCCAGGTATTGCTTCTGACTGCTCAATTCCATAGAAAATCCTTTTTTTCCCAATTTCAACTAGTTTATGTGAATTCCATTTAAGTTGCTTTTCATCTAATAAAAAATATTTGTTTGTTGTATTATAAACATTAACCATATATAGAAATATTAAGGAAAAACAAACTAAACACACAGTATTTTTATCTGAATAATAGATATATTACTTTTGTGTCTGTTCTTGGTAGGCCAGGATTTTATTCTAGCAAAGCTGAAAATTTTCTGAGCTAATTAATGAATTTCTGAAATCTAAGATTTTTTTACTTTATACTTTTTAATCCATGGAAATTAAAACTTCAAGAAAAAATCTCTGAAATACAATGCAAGTCTGACTGTAAATTGAGACTTTCAGAATGAAAATTTTATGTTTTGTTTCATAGCAAATAGAATATTCCTGGAAATAAAATGTAAAAATATCATGTTTCAAGTGAAAATCAATCCATCTCAGAAATTTATATTAAAAATGTGTTTTACACAGTGTCGAAAAAGTCACTGTGTATATCCACATAAAACTGTGAATCATATATGGTGGTGTGGACTTTTAAGACCATAACAGCTGGTAAAATTTGAAGCCTACAGTAGATTTTGTGGATAGTACTTAAATTGTATAATTTTCTTTTTTTAAGGTTCCACCAGAATTCTGGGATCAGAATTGCCCTGGGTGACCATATGAAAACACCTCCAACATAGAGGTGTACCTTTTCACTGACCACTCTTGTTTCCCCTTTAGTCCGTAAGAACCAGTAGACAGGCCTGAGATGTAATTTATTTCATACTACTCTAGACATCTGCACTTGTCAAGGTAAATTATGGACTGAAAACACTAATTTATCTTAAGTAGTCATGAAGTTGAGAAAAACTATGGTGTTTCAGTTTGCGCTGAGGTAAGACCAATCCCAGCAGTCAGGTCATGACAAAAAAGATACCTTCCTCTTCACCTAAGCATCTTTTTTTCTCATCTTTTTTCTCACAATGCTTTGGGCAACAGGCCAGACAATAGCAGGAAGCAGAGTTTTAGAAGGCAATTTCTTGTTATTGATTTAACTTTATTAAAAATACAAAATGAACACAGTGAAAGAGAGATATACAGTATACCAGTTACTGTGATAAGTAATAGTATGAGCTCATTATAACAGTTATAGAAGTTAATCAGATAATGCAAATGATCATGTTAATCTGTGCACAAAAATCAGTTCATATTATAAACAAAAATGTGAAGCGAAATAGTGTAAACTTTATCATAATCCCCAGCTTTCCTGACCACACCACATAGACAAAAATGCTTCAAAAAGAAATGTTTTATGGTTTGAGGTGTTTCCTTTCAGTTCGCCAAGAAACTGTGGGCATTATGAAAGATATCTATGGTGAAAATCAATGGTTTCCCTCAGGTTTCAGAGAAGAAAAAAATTTAATGACAGCCAAAAAATGCACATGAGAACAGACTTACTGAGTCTTTGGGACAATTCCTCAGTGCAGTGCAAGGGCAATTCAAAAACTATCCTAAAAAATTCTGATCAATGGAAGTCTCAGGAGGCTGACATGCTGAATGAAGTTCAGGAAAGCCTTGGCCATGCCTTCAGAGCCAATAGATGAGATGTAGTAGCAGATTATTTACCTAAACAGCTGTATTGGATATGGTATTGCAGTAACGGTGCTGCTGTAGCTGTCACGGTTTAAGCAGATGAGAAGAAACAGTAAAGAGAAGGAAAATCACTGAATTAATAGAGATACTAGTTTTTAATATCTCTAGAAAGCAACCTTCCCACAACTCTGTATATGTCTCTCTCTTTTTTCTGTAACATAACTTTGCCACATCTCTGTCCCTCATTTCTTTGCTCCTTCTCCCTGCAATATCTCTTTCATTCTACTGGTACCAATTACCTTTTCTTTTAGAGGTCATTTTGGTAGTACATTATTTGCTAAACTCTGACAAATTCTAGTCTAGAATTGTAGCTGCTCCCTCCATTTCAGACCTGAAGAAAAATGTATATACTCAAAAGCTTGTCTAATTTTTTCCCCAGCTGTACTACTTTGGCCTAATAAGAGATTTGTCCTTTATTATAAGCCTTGCTAGCTTGCACTGTGTATGTGGTCTGGCACACGTAATAGTGGAACTATACATATTGCAGTATAAAGTCAAGGGCAGTCCAGGTTATTATTAGTGTTTACCAAGGTTGTTTCAATTTTTTTTTTAATAAGAACGACCCTGTAGTGAATGCTCTTATACTTTATTTACATCTCTTAAATTTCAGAAACTTGTACTTCCAAATTATGTAAGACTAAAGCTGCAGTAGGTAGCTGATTCTGTTAAAATGGTGACTTTTCTGTCTTCAGCATTTAGAAAAATATCTAGCTTTGTTTCTCTTCTGTTCTTGCAAACTCTTAGAAATCACAAATGTCTTTTGTGTTCACCTGTCCCTCTGTGACTCCTTCCCTGCTCCCCTTCCTGTAGATCATTCTATTTTCTTCTCTTTCTCAGGCTACAGGTGAGCTGGAAGTTCCTGGAAGAAAAGGAGAAAGAAAGTGCTATAATTATCAGCACAAATACTTATGCAAGCCGGGTAGCAACTAGCTACCTTTGATTACTAACAGCAGCGTGGCTGCTTTAAAGTGGAGGAGGAAAAACTTTCTAAAACTACCAGTTGGAAGTATAAGCTTTCATTGGCCAGACTAAATGAGCTGACCTGATGCCAAGGATAAAAGGATCTAAGCGTTCCGTGGTCTGTGTGAGCAATTTGTGGCCCTCTTTAACACTTGGACTGAGTGCTGAGAAATACTCATTTCCACAAGAATTTGCAAAAGAAAACAATGCAATACAAGAATTTTTTTGTGAAATTCACTGTTTTTACTGGTGGTTTTAAAAGACTCCTTTAACCATAAAGTTTATAGTTTTCTGTAAACATCCTCTACCTCTTGGTCTTTTTTCTTTGTGCTGCTGTATGCAGTTTTAGAATCGTAGAATGGTAAGGGTTGGAAGGGGCCTTAAAGATCATCTGGTTCCAACTCCCCTGCCATGAGCAGGGACATCTTCCACTAGACCAGGCTGCTCAGAGCTCCATCCAGCCTGGCCTTGAACACTGCCAGGGAAGGGGCATCCACACCTTCTCTGGGCAACCTGTTCCAGTGTTTCACCACCCTCATGGTGAAGAATGTCTTCCCAATATCTAATCTAAATCTGCCCTCTTTTAGTTTAGAGCCGTTCCCCCTTGTCCTGTCACTACACACCCTTGTGAAAAGCCCCTCTCCATCCTTCCTGTAGGCCCCTTCAGGTACTGAACGGCTGCTAT
>Ga0065711_1050857_pt1 | contig 10631 bp, 11 predicted proteins | sample Hoacrofraction12_FD_59098 | JGI IMG/M metagenome (GOLD analysis project Ga0065711, IMG submission 59098) | Hoatzin crop microbial communities from Cojedes, Venezuela - Epithelial fraction 12 v2 (version 2) | ecosystem: Host-associated > Birds > Digestive system > Esophagus > Crop | place...
GGAGGATATCATGGGAGACTGTGTCGAAAGCCTTGCTGAAGTCAAGGTAGACAACATCCACGGCTCTCCCTTCGTCTACCCAGCCAGTCATGTCATCGTAGAAAGCTATCAGATTGGTCAGGCATGATTTTCCTTTGGTGAATCCATGCTGACTACTCCTGATAACTTTCTTTTCTTCCACTTGCTTCATGATGGCCTCCAGGATAAGCTGCTCCATCACCTTTCCTGGGATGGAGGTGAGGCTGACCGGCCTGTAGTTCCCTGGGTCCTCCTTCTTGCCGTCATCCCCAATCCTTTTCATCCCAGGACTGGCTATTCTTTCCCAGGCCTTTTCTTTAAATTCCCTAGCCCACTTCAAAAGATTTCTCCAGCTTTTTAGGTTCTATGCTTCCAACCAAATTATCTCAGAGTTTCCCATGCCACTCAAGTTTCCTCAACTTTCCTCCCATTCATTTGCTAACACCGTGCTGCTGTGACTCCTCCTGACCTTTGTGTTTGGGGCTGCTGCCATGACTTCACCCCCTCTCCTTTCTGTTCTCACCTCCCCTCCCCCCAAATCCAAGAGGCTGCCCACACCTACTGCTGCCCTTCTATGAGCTATTATAGCCCACTGCCTCGCTGCCCAGTTGGCTTTGTGTAGGAATATAACCTCACCTCATATTTTAGGATTTCTGCTTCCTCAGGAAACTACTAGATTTGACGGAGGGAGTGTAGGGGAAAGAGATACTGGCAGAAAAGATACAAAAGATAACAAATACCTCTTTAAATAATAATTTTTATATTAGCTTCACTATGAATGCATCATATGAAATTCTGTTTGCACCCTCTGCATGTTTACTTTATGTACCTGGATATTCCCATTTTAATAGTGGAACTGCTGTGGAATGTGAAAGTGTATGAGAACTGCAAATCTACTCAGGGACAGCAATTTATGGTCAAATTAGATTTTTGAGTTTAATTTTGAACTGACCTCTAATGAATGTGGCACCTGTTCCACATTAGAATGGAGACAGTAGCAAAAAAAAAAATAAAAATCCAATAAGCACTGAAGATTAGGGAAGATGCAGGATTAAAGGTTGTTTTTTGACTTTTGTTTTTGGTGTTTTTTTTTCTACTTACAGTTCTTTCTGAAAGTTCCAGAGTTCACTGTTTTTTCTGGAGAGCAGTACTACTTTTTCCAGCATGAGAGCATGTTAAATACTAATTTTTAACACCATATTAATTTTTCATTACCAGATGGATTTATTAATTTCAATTATTCTTTTTAAAACAGATAATCTTGACAGTGCTGAAGACTGGCTAATAAATGTGACTATGACTATTCGCCCATCCGCAGACACTGGTGTTATGTTTGCCTTGGTTTCTAATGAAATAGTGCCTCTTGCCTTGTCCATAGTGGACTTTAACTCTTCTGACTCACAGGTGATCTTACAATTATCACAGCAGCTGATATGCATATAAGTCACACCTCTTGTTTTTGTCTCACTTAACTTACTACTCCATTTGTGAAAAATCAAACTTAAAAAAAGCCACTCATGCTTACTTGCAGTGGAGCCAGTAGGCTGAATTAGTATTTTGAAAAGCACTTAGATCATGTAGTGATGTGCAGAAAATACATTACTATTAACGATTGCTACATCAGTGAGTAAGCACTAAGCGATCTTACATCAGGTACTATCCATTAGATCATGTCTTCTTTAACCCTCCAAATGCACAAAGCAGAAAGGGGAATACAACAGAAGTAGAATGATGATGTTATAGTAGTGGCATGGTGTTAGTTTCAATTTATAAACAGATCTTTTTGTCCTTAAGTTTCCATTTACATCTGTTTACATCAAGCATCCCAAGATAGAATATAATTATACACCATGGCTAATCCATGCTTTTGCCCAAAATAAGAACCTACAGTGAACACTTGGTTACCTTTGAAGCTGTAGCAGTACTCCTTTTGCCTTTAGGAGAAACAGGATTTCACCTCAGAACCATAGCCAAAGATTTTTTTACAGTGAACTTTCTCACTTATAAATTTAAGAATATAAGTGAATGGCATTCATCAGCAAAGGTGATGGTTATACATTGGTAACTTTTTGGTAACTTTTCCAACTTAAGGTACCACTTTTTAAAATGTGGCTCTAACATTTCTTTTTCTTCTACTTGCAAATGTAAAATGCATCCAAACTAAGTATAATTGTGTATTAAAGTTACATGTGACATTTTTTGTGACCTACCATTTTTCCATTTAGAAAATCATTGTGACCATTGGAAACATCACCGTTGCACATCTAGAATCAAAGAAATTATGTACACCCAGAAAAGTGCTGGTCGGACTTCTGGTAACCAAACAGCAGCTTGAACTGTCTGTTGATTCACACACAGACAGAAGCAATTCAGAGCAACTGTCTATCCTGCATCAAGCAATGATGGCAAATGTTGTTACCTACTTGGGAGGCCTGCCAGGTGAATTATATTTCTTTTCGTTAATTTGATTATTTATACAAACCTGATTATATTCAGCCTTACTCAGGCTAGGAAAAGCCTACAATTGCACAAAAAAGAAACAGGGTTTTTTTCCCCTCAAATGCTTCTTGTTTTATCCAGTCTATTCAGCTTTTGAGGGAGCCTACTACTGAGCAGCAGCATTATTAAGCCCATTAAAAGGCATGAGTCTCTCTCTAGAGGTTTGAATTTGGAAAATGTCTTGATTTTTGAGCTGAGGAGGAGTGAGCATTGCATATTTCTGAAATGCCACCAGCTGGCACAATGTGGGAAGTGCATCAAGCATGTAAGAAAGTCAGGCATTTGTAAGTAGATTAAGTGTCAGAAGTGCAGAAGGAGAAGTCAGGAATACGGTTTCAGCAATTAAATTCTGGGCAATAGATGACTGGCAATCTTTATGTGACAGAAAATGTGTAGAAACAGCAAATATTTTGTTTAAAGCAAGCTGCAGGAGTACCCCCAGTCTTAAGACATGTACAAGCATTATTTTGTACAGGAAGTGTACATATTCTTATCAATAAGATAGTTTGACTTCAGGGTGAATCATCAATCATGCCACAGATGAAGATTTTTCAAAGCATGAGATCCTCACACCTGAAAATTGGTAAAGACACCATGATTACAACATTACTACTGGCAGGGCTTTTCTGTATCCTCTGTTAAAGGTGTTTTAGGGAGAGTAAGTCACAATTCCTAAGGAAATCCTAAAACTTTGAACAACACAGCCTTGAACTGACATGCACTTTACATGTAGGCTGCTGTGTCATGGCATTGCCCAAGATATAGCTGGTCTTTATCTGCAGTGTGTTTCTTCTGCAGGAGACAAGGGTGCACAGGAGTAGAAAGAGGGGAGGAACTGTGTATCCATTGGAGAGGATCTCTTTAAGCATTTCTTCCAAGGCAGCATACACAGGGGAAGTTGGAATTATGGTACCACCCTCTAGACGTGCTTGTCAGAATAGAAGCAAGGTGTTCAGGGCAGCACCACAGGTACCACAGCTTCTGTCTGAAGTGGTGGTTGCTTCAGCATCCAGGCCCGTACGTTGAAATTTACTTGTTCTCTACAAGTTCATACACTGGTAATCAAGGAGGTAACAAGGTTTAGGCACCAAATAAGACAATTTCTCCTCTATTTTTGTTTTTGAATGGATATGTAGTATCTTGGAAACCAGATAACTGGGTAAGTTCAATTCAAATTGAATGTGTAGGATGAGAAGAATGCACTAATGGTGCAGTACCATCACATATTGCAGTAGGTAAGCGTCAGTGTAATACCTGCTGACTTTTAGAAGAAGAGAGATGAAGTCAGTATTTACTTTGTAGAGGTGAGTCAGTGGGTTAACTGAGCCATAGTAACTTAACTAAGATTCTGGTCATTTCTTAGACCTCTTCATCTTTGTGATATTTAAATGATTGTTTATAGTACATTGCCAGCTGCAAAGTAATTGGCACCTTAAGAGCTAAGACCCTGGCTTTAGTGATGCATCCCAAATAGATAAGAAGCAAGTATTAGTTACTTGCTGATTCTTAAAAGTAAGCGTAATCTCTCAGTTTTAAAAGGTATCTTCAGCTTGCAAATTAACAAAAAACTCTGTATGTGTAAACAGTTTCTACTTAAGAGGTCTCATAAAAGCAACAAAAACCCCCACATTATCCAAAGGAACCTCTTCCACAGCAGCCTCTGTTACCAAAGAGAGAAAATATAGGAAAAACTACTTCACAGTACGGCCAGTTTGGCTATACCAATTAATTTACTCATTCTCACTCACCCCTGAAAACCTCTGGGTTTCATGCATTTCATGAAGACCAGAAGTCCCCACTTTTGCTACACATTTCTTCAAACTAGTAACAGCTTTGTGAGTATGCCTCTCTGTTAATTAATTCAGCACAACCCATGCAGGCTAAATGAGTCTGGCACAGATCTATGACAGCGGTGGTGTTACTGGAGCACAAAGAGCAGAAGGGCACAATTCTACAGGACTTGTTTGTGCCGTACCTCAGCTTACAGCAAAATAAAGTGACAAGGAAGCAACATTTCTTGTTCCCCAGACCGTCAAGTCTGTCTTCTAGGAGGAACAGGATGATTAACATCTGAAAAAAAAGACGATGCTCTTAGGATCAGCTTCTAGGCATCGTCATTCTAGTTGGTGAAGGTACCTAGTTCATCGTATGCCTTCCCTGTAGGAATCCAGTTGCACCCTAACACATCGGAGCAATGCCTGCTTGATTTTGTGCTTAACACATTGTTTCCTGGAAGCATATCCCATGATCTGATTTTGCCGTAACCCAAACCATACCTAAATGAGCAACAGATAAAGTGAATCTTTTACAGACAATTCACTTGGAAGAAGCAGTAAGGAAGCAGTAAAACATGTGGGGTTCCCAGGGGGCCCCTGTCTGAGAACTTGCAGATTTGAATCTGGAGTAGCTTCCTGGCAAAAGTGAGATAGTTCTTTCTTTGACCTCTGAACCTGTGAACATCTGTTTGTAGGTCAGGACAAGAACAGTGGACTCCAGGAAAAAAACTATTAGTTCATTGCTGTTAATACAGGAAATGCTACTATGAAAAACATTCACATAGTTAGGTTTCTGAATGGGAGAAGACTTCTAATGCATATTTCAAATTTTACTGACCTGTCTCAGCTTTGCTGACTTCATCTCAATCTTAAAGAAGAGAGAGAAGAGCTTAAGTGTTTCCTGCCAATCTGCTCTTTTCTCCCATAGATGACTAATGGCTAGGGAATGGAGTGTTCCCCATGTTTTCGCTAACTTGAAAAATACATAAGAATTTGCATGCCTTGGCCTAATAAATTGAATGTGTTTCTGTGCAGATGTTCCTCTGGGTGCTACGTTAATAACTGCTTTTTATAACGGCTGCATGGAGGTGAAGGTCAACAACAGACAGCTGGATCTGGATGAAGCCATTTCTAAACACAATGACATTAGATCTCACTCATGCCCATTGATTATGCAGTAACCATTCAATTCTTAATTTTACTTTTTTCTTTCAGATACAATTTGCGTAATTAGTCTCATACCATAATGAAGCCTGTATTATTTTATTCAAGATGTGCCAGGAAAATAATTAACAGCATGTTTTTCCTCCCTTTTGTATAGAATGGGGGGGAAAAAAAATCTCTTTTCAGCTCTAAAGAGACAATCAAGATCAAAATTCTGTAAAATGTTCTTTTATTCATATCGTTGATAAATCTTAAAGCTAGATTTATCTTCCATGCTCATACTATGCCCTTTGATATATTTAGTTTCGAGGGTAAGTTCAGGAAGTTCTGTTTAGAACCGATTTTACTTATTTTTCTTATATCAGTGTAAAGTTACAAGTTGCAAATTTTGGTAATCTATTTGAATCCAAACAAAACCATTCTCATTAAACTTTTCCAAGCATAACATACAAAGAGAAATCTCTACAGGTTTGTAATATGTGCTTTTCGTAAAGGAAAAAATGCCCCGGAATCCGGAGTCCAAGCTCTCTGTGAATATGTTTACAAGTTGTATCAATATTGGTAAAGCAACTTCAAAACTGAAATGTTTTTGTAAGTAGCTCAACTTTTGAAAATAGCTCTTTTTATACTGTACTGGCTTTAATTCTTCTATCTTAGGAACCCAGCTTTAGACTTTTAACAGGGTTGTGGACCAGGTTGGGTAATTTACTCTCAAAGCGGGTTAAAATATTTCCCAGGCAATTTTGGAAAACCAAGGAGATGGCATGAAGGAAGGAGCTCTGGTCTTCACCTGAGGACATCAAACTGGAATTGCTAAGTAAAGCTGAGAAGTTGTGGCAAACTTTTCTTGTATTCGTGACAAATCTAGCACTCCTCAATATGGGCACCCTCTTATGGTCTTGTCATATTCTCTTTATTTAGGTCAACCTTACATTCACAGAGTCCCAGAAGAGATTTATGTGTGAGCCCTGTTACAGCTGTGTTTCTGACATACTTGAAAGCCTAAATTTTGCTAGTAATATCAGAGTGTAAAGCCATGTTCTGCTCAGACAACTTTAATGAAACAGATAATTAGAAAAGTATTGTTTTCCTCCGATGTGCTCATTTCAAGCATTTCTAATATTTCTTTAACATCCTTCGAGTGTTCTTTCCACTTCCAGCCTCATTTTCACATGACCAGAAGCCTCCCTGTGCAGCTTACCTAGTGGTTTTGTTAACCACAAACCAAATAAATAGCAAGAGAATTGCTGTAAGCAATGAATATATACTCTCACCCATCAACCAGAGAGACATTTATCTGCCAGGATTCTTGACCTGAGGTTTGCTTTCTTTGCTTGAGACTTTGAAGTGGAAATGTATGTATGGAAGGATGGATTGTGACAACAGTCATTCTGAGGATTGCTTTTCTCCAGAGATACTCCCAGTGACATTAGTGAGGTTTCCTTCATTGTTGAGTACTAAAATTAGTACATCAGTACTGCAGAATGTGAACCCATCCTTCAACATTATTGCTTGGTCTGAGGTTATTGTTAATTTCATTTCCCACTTGTGTAATGTAATACAGGTTTTGCTCCAACTTTCGCACCAGCCAGCCTCAGTACGGTCTCTGAGTCTGTCCAGCACTGGCTCATACATAGCTGCTTATCAGCAGGAATACCGTACAGCTGACACCCAGGGGCTAATTGCCAGTCAACTACTAGTTTGCTTTTTTAGGATGACATCTAAAAAAAGCTTTGATTTCTCCATACTCCATCGAGGTGAAATAACTGCAGGAAAGCATCCCTCCCTGCTTTCCTCCCATCCCAACACATGCATTCTTCATTTTGGCCTAAGCTGAGGAATAACTTGGCTAAAATAAGCAAGTTTTGCATGCAAGATGGAGCTGAATTGGGACTTTCGACATCAAATACATGTGATTACTTCATTTATAGTTTCTTAGCAGCACCCACTGAATTCTTGGGTCAGCCTTGTACGACAAACACAGAAATGATGAGATAAGGAACAAAAAGTAAAGCATCAGAAGTACTCTAAATGCTTATGTCAGCCTGTGTGAACAGGAGAAAAAAAGGTTTCTTTAGTTTGGTTGGGTTTTTTAGGTTTTGTTTGTTTAAGTGTAATAAATGGTATAGAAGTGAAATTAAAGAAAACAAAAATCACTTAGTTTTCCCACACGGACACTATTTCTTTTTGTTTTCATGGAAGAATATTTTAGAGTATTGTAGTTACAAAGAAACCTCTGCACTTTTTTTTTTTTAATGTAAAAGTGCCTCCCTATTGTAAGAATTAAATAAAGCAGCATTTGCAAGTTTCTTTTCATTTTAGGTTGTATTCGCATGTCTTTGTTCATTGTCAGTGTGCAAGACTTGTTCTAGTGGTCAAATGGCTTACTTGGGAGAAGGTGATAATCTCCAGCATCAAAGAGAAGAATTGGCTCAGTATGCTGTTCAAATAGGCATCCATATTGAGAGATCAGTGAAAGTTATTGATTCTTACCTCTTGTCCTTTATCAGATGTATTTCAGGCATAATCATTTCAGCAAGGGCCATTCAGTGTTCATAGGGAACAGCTGGACCTGCTCTGTGCTTTTGCAGCTCCTGTGCACCAAGTGTTACAAATCAGTATGTCCCAATTTCCTTGAAAATGAAATCTAGTCATGGAATTGGTTCTTGTTTATGCTAGAGCAGCTTCCTGCTTATATGCCTGATCTAGACTTACTTTACATGCTCTAATGCCTGCAGGTCTCCTCGTAGAGATAACTGGCTAGATTGTGTGCAAACACCTTCACTATTGATATTAAAGATTAGCTCTAGAGCTGTCATCTCCAAAGAAAGAGAGGCCAAACTCACTTTCAGTCATTTCAGTCCTCCTTATCACTGAACAATGCACTAATGTTGGTCCTTCAACATCATAAGTATGTGCTTAATTTTTGCTGCCTCAGCAACCTTGTTATATCAAAATAACCACCCTGATTTGGGAGTAATTTCATGTTTTATCTGCCAAAAAGAACAGTTACATACTGAAAAAAAATTAGAAACAAGTAAAATCATAAGAACTAATACCAAAGGGATAAGTAAGACGTTGCTTTGTGAATAAAAAGAGAATTGATACTCCAACTGTGGTTTTGTCCCACTTTCTTTTCCTGACCACCATCTTGCAGCAGCGGTTCAGAGCTAAATGAGCCTGGCTCGTGTCATTTTAGATAGCTTATTACCTGATATGTTAGTGCAAAAGTGCCAACGAGACAGAAATACTGTTGTGCTAGCATTGGAAATCAAAAGGAATTTCTACAAAAAACTCCATCCAAACTACCTACGAAACCTTAACAGTGTTTACCATACATGTTTTTAAAAAATGCTTCCTATCCACAGGATGACTATACCCCCATTGTTACACCGCACGTACCTTTTGCTCTAAGGGTAGTTACATTTCCACAGGAATAAGTGAATAAGCAACTAAATCATAAGCTGGATCCGAGTAAGGGAGACAGTATGTAGCTTATAGACACTAGAATCAGTCATGTGGTTGCAAATCAAGACAGCTGTATGTAATTCAGGACTTAATTACATTGCTTTAAAAAAAAAAAAGTTTGAGGTTTTTTCTTAGGAATTTGTAGCATCTCAGCAAATTCAGAAGGTGGAAAGCACACAAGTAACAAGAAACCAGTATCACACAGCACAGGTTTGCAGAGCCCCCTGCCCTTATCATTCAGGATGAGGACCATAGGAAACATGACAACATATAAAGCAGAAAACACACCCCAACCCCCTGCCCAAAGCAGCTGGGTGCATTTTGGGGAAGTCAGATGTGCAAAAATACTTTAAAAAGTACTGTTTGCATAATTAACATTTTCATACACAAATATTAACATAAAAGGATCCTATGCAGCAATCTGTGCCAGAAGATTTTCAAAGTAGCGTGGTGTTTTAGTTGTGCCTCTTGATTTTGGAAGCACCAAAAAGGGAGAAACTCCGTCTACCTTGGTGCGCTGGCTTCTGTCCAGCCTTGGGATAGAGGGAGGAGGGACACATGCACACACAAAACCATCAGAAGCAATGCTAAGCAAAAAAAAAAGCACAAAACAACACACACACCAAAAACCACAAGCCATTTTGATCCAATAGAGATTTTCACCCCCTTTCCTCTCTCTTCCACTCTATGCCCCTCCAAACACATAAACACCCCTTTCAGAAAAATGCAGCTCACCTTTTAACCTCGCTTGGCAATTTCACATCATCCAGCATGGCAACAGTTCGCTCAAAAGCCAGGGCTCTGTCCCCGCCCCCCAAGGCCAGCGTTAGAAATGGATGCACTGGAACAGGCATGCTTACACGTAAACTGGAGCTTAAGCAAGGGCTTCGGGTTGCCCTGGAGTATCTGTCGTTAGCAGAGTAACTGAAGGCACTGAGAGTACAAGGCTGTAGTTGGTGATGCCAGACCCGCTCCAGAGTGAGCCTCTGGCTCACCCTTCCTCATAAGCACAACAGCACTTCTGAAAATCTTGCAAGCCTTCACAGTTCCATGCAAAGTAGTGCCTTCTTCCTTAATGCTCATTAAGAAGCTGCGTTTCTCTTCCCTCTCATTGCCCAGTTAAGAGGTAAATAAAAACCAACAAAACAATGCACAGCTCTGCAGTTACAAAAGCCATACAATTAGCTTTTCTAGGTATGGGGCCAGAATCAGACCCGTTCGTCTCTGACCTGGCCAAGCTGCTTCTGCTGCAGGCCCCGCAGCACAGCCCCAGTGCGGGAGCACCTGCTGACAGCGCTGCTGACACCCGGCGTAAGCAAACCCAAAAGGTGGTGGGGGCCACAGGGCTGGAGAGCAATGCTTCTAGAACCTAACAGTGGCTTTAGGTATGATATAAATAAGATACTAGTTTATAAAGGTAAGGTCTTAATTGATAGGGTGTAAAAAGACCACTTTGAGTCACATGCTAATTTATATGTGAATGTTTGCAAGTTTGGGGTAGCACATAAGGTATAGAACAAAAAAAGGCTTTGCTTAAAACAAACCCCAAGAAAGAACAGCTCATGTATAACAAAGCCAGTATTTCTGATTGCCATTCAGCAGTAGCTTACCTTTCCAGGAAATGTTTTACTCTTCTTCAAGTTCTTGTACGATTCCCAACAACCAAAATCCTGTTACAAAAAAAAAAAAAAAAAAAAAAAAAAAAAA
>Ga0065711_1009726_pt1 | contig 10630 bp, 8 predicted proteins | sample Hoacrofraction12_FD_59098 | JGI IMG/M metagenome (GOLD analysis project Ga0065711, IMG submission 59098) | Hoatzin crop microbial communities from Cojedes, Venezuela - Epithelial fraction 12 v2 (version 2) | ecosystem: Host-associated > Birds > Digestive system > Esophagus > Crop | place...
GAGCACTGACTCCCCGGTCGCCCAGCACTGTTTTGCTCTTTTATCGCTTGCTAATAAATTCACTTTGATTAATGAAAAATTGGCTTCTCAATTTGATTTGAGCATGAGCGTCTATAACACCTCTGTGCGCAAGCGCTTTCCTGCAGGTCGTTGTGGCGGTTTCTTTCCAGGGGCCAGCAAGAGATGACAATGGCAATGTCGAGACTAAACCAGTTTGTAGCGGTCTTCTACAGCTCATGACTTGGATACCCCATTTCTAACCTATTTAAGCCAATGCTAGTACACACCAGGTCACCAGTGTCTTCAGTGGCTCTGGGCTTTTGAGTGCCCTGGAGCGGGGACTGGTTCTGAAAGGCACCAAGAGCGGAGCAACGCTGAGATGGATGCCAGAGCTCCCCTGCTTTTAGTGAGACAGCACCTAACATGGGTTTCTTCTCGATATTGGGGAAGTGACATTGGGTGTGGATGGTGCTTTGAATGTCTGCATGGGTGTCTGGTACAGCACTCGAGCCTGTTGGTGTGTGTCGAGCTGCTGGGGAGATCTCCATCTCCCTGGGATGATGCTGGTGCCACCCTACACAGCTCTGGGACGCTGGTGGGCTAGGTGGGATGTGGTGCCACGGGTGCAGGCAAAAGCTGTCCTGGGCATGCAGGGGAACTGAACTGCAGGCATCTCAGGAGCTTTGAAGTCAAACAGCGGGACGGGTGCATGGTGAGTCTGGGCACCCTTCTGTTTAGGCATTGGTGAGGAAGTTGTTAACTGAAGATCTGGAGTGGGATGCTGAAGGTCTCTGGTGGATCCAGCTCTGGATGATAGCTTGCAGTCTGTTCCCTAGTGCGTGTTTCCTGCAATTCTGTATGCACAGGGCCGTGCCACTCCGGGCGCTGGGCTGCAGCCCTTTGGGCACTGCCGCTAGCCGGAGCCAGCAGAGCCCTCGGCAGCGCTCATGAGCCCAGTCTGGGTCTGTGGCTCTGGGACAGGCCCCATGCTGCTTCTCATAGTCGTCTTTCTAACCACTGAACCAGGATTGCTGTGTTAGGTCCTGGGCTGCTTGGTTTTGTGTCTCATTTTCCCAGGGTGAGTACTGTTAAAAATGGAGAGCTTGATGAGGGGAATGTGTGTCCATGATGCAGATTATTCCTGAGGTCCCCAGCAAAGGAAGTATTTCGGTGCAGAGAAAGAGGTGGTGTCGTCCTTGCTTATGGGAATGAGTTGCCCACGTAGACAGGGAAGATTGATTTCTTTGCTGCTCTTATGACTGTTCAGTTTGGAGCCTGGGTGCAGACTTGGGCTTTCTCAGACAGCTGATGCTCAGGTGAGGTTTGACCATGCACCAGAGCATCATGTGCAGATGTTCTGTATTTTGTCACTGGTGCCAGCTCAGCACAGTGCTCTGCCACAGGCAGGTGGGTGAGCCCAAGGCTGTACGAGTACACGTACGGGCACCAAAGCTGCCCTCACTGAAATGAGGATGAGTATAGCTGAAGTATCTCTTCTTCATCTAGCTCACAAAAATCCAGTTGCAAATGAACCGCTTGTTATACGGACAGCAGGATAACATGGGAGAAGTGGCATACGCTTACAGCTCCTCAGCTCCTCTGCTATGAGCTGTGCCAGGTCTGGGAAGATAAATACTCGGAATGGGCACTTGCAGTGATGTTGAAGCAAGGACGTAGCCAGGACAAAGAGCCCAGTGGGAACACGGGATACATGGTGAAGCTGGAAACAAGTCTCGTCCTCACTGAACATGCTGCTTCTGGGTGCCCTCCTGTGTACAGTGTGAAGGAAGGCCACACTTTCTGCTGTTGCTAGCGCTGTATCTGGTTCTTCTGGGGAGTAAGCAGCACCATTCCCAGCCATTACCTTCCTCTCCAGAGCAGAGAGTAAATTGCTGGAGGAGCTCCAAGTATAGGAATCCAAGGACTGCAAAATGAAGCTTCAGGTTAGGAGCATGGTGCCACACCCACGGGCCCAACCTCCCTATAATTCGTGCTCAAGAATTATCTCAAGGGTAAATCCATATTCCTACCCATGTTCAGGCTGTGAGGGGCATTGTGCAAGCTCGGTGCACACCTGACATAACTACCATACTAGGAGGATAACTTCGCTGCTAATGCAGCAGGTATGACCAAAACCGACCTGAAAAGCTTGGCTCTGCGACAGAAACTGCATCCTTCATGATGGTGTACTTTGGTTGACTCCTTCCAACTATAGGTTTCTTCAAATATTAATGGTTGTGGTTGCCTGCAGCAGCGTAGTGGAGTTTTTCCACCCAAACACTCTGGGTTGCCAAGTCTGTGAGCTTTACCCGGAGCTGCTAGTTGGAGGTCCTGTCTCATCAGCTGCAGCTAAAACTGAGGAGGCCAAATTACTACAGGGGAAACAAAACAAAACGGGTACTTAGATCTTGGCACACGGTCCAAGCAGTATGTAATATTAATGTGAGTCTTCTCCACTGGCACTGGTGGCTTTGGTTTCGGCCCCACGCAGAGAAAGTCCAAGGGCACTGGTTGCTGCTGGTTTTTTTGTCTAACGTGCTGGTCCCAGGAGGTCTTTAAACGCCTGCTCTGGTGAAACAAAATACTTTCAGTGCTAGGAGTAGTCCTTCCTAGCAGCCACAACAGGCCACTCCACTGCATTTTTCAGTGGAAAAAAAAAAAAGTCAAAGCTACTGAGTGAGTGGCTATACACTTTTCATTCTTCTTTAGCTACTTTGAGCATTTTACCATGAGGTCATCAATAGCACTTCTTATTCAGGATTTCTACAGTAGGTGCTAGCTAGAGGCTTGTCCTGGGCTAGGCAGCCTGGGTTTCTCTGCAGGGTAAGGGAGCGCTCCTGCTGCAGGGAGAAGCTTCTGGGAGCTGCAGCTTCTTGCCAGTCATCCCCGTCAGCAAGTGACCCCGCAGAGACCTGTTGGTGCTAATTTGATTAAAAATCATAGTGTTATGATTAAACCATTCCATGTCGCTCGTCTGCAGAAGGCAGGATACTGCGAGCACCCGGGGAGCTGCCTGGACAACCCCTCGCCCCTGTGGTGTTCGGCTCTAAGGCTCTGTGGAGGATACATGCGTTGGCAGCCAGGACAAACCATCCCTTCCCCAGTGCATTGGCCATAAATGGAAAAACCTGAAGGGAACGCAACAAATCTCTCCTAATTTTTGCTTGGTGTCTGGCTCCCTGAGAAGTCCTGGGTCTGTCTGCGAGGGTACCGCCAGCAAGCCAGGGGACGGTGAAGGTTTTTCCCTACTCCGTGAACTGCTTTGAACAGTAACGCAGAAAATGTCAGGGAGGATCACCCAGCTGGGAACGTTAGTATTAAGTGGAAAAATTTCAGGGGGCTTTTCGGCTCCTTGGCACCGTAATGTGATAAATCATCAGTAAAGTGCTTTTCCAGCAGACGCGGCTGTACAATGTGCGATGCGTCTGACTGCAAACATCTGTCCGGGCTGCAGCAACAATGTGGTCTGTTTTTCTTATCATATTGGTTTACCTTACTCATCTGATGGAGATGAAATTCCCCTGAACCTTGGCTTCCCCTTGGCTGTTGTGCTTCCCAGCTGAGCACCCTCCATCCCGTACAGCACAGCAGCGGTGGTGAGCAGACCGAGGGCTGCTGTGGCTGGGTCGCTGGTCTGCTGCTGAAAGAGCTGCTGGCTGGGGCTGGCACACGGCTTCCAGCCTTGGGGGGATTTGAACATTAACCCTTAGTTGTGAGAATTTAACTCGACTTGACTTGAATTGGTTGTGGGTTGCAGTCAAAAGAGGAACGGGCTTTACTGTCGTCTTCTGGCTGGACTAAAGCTATAATCTCAGCAGCCATACTTATTCTCGCTGGACTGTAGTGGACCTCTCACAAGATGTTGATCTCATTACGTTTCCACAAATTTCATCTGAATTCCCATAAAAGCGACAGAACAGTTGATACCCAAGGCCTCAGTTTAAGCACAGGCATAGTCCTGCACACTAGCTTTTGGCCTTCACTTAGTTCCCATACCAAGAAGGTGGCTTTGTGCTTCAGCTTATGTTTGTATCACTGCTGCTATTGGTTGCAAAAGCTGAGTCCAGGGAAAGAAATTCAGCCAGCCAAGTGGAAATCTGCTACACTGGTTTAATCCCGCAGAGTGGGAAAGGAGCTCTTCCCCCAGCAGCTGTAGCCAGAAGTGGACTCTGAAATACGTGGAGTTACCCCTGTGCTGCATCTTCTTACTCATAAGAATTTATCTGACTGAAAAAAAAAAAAAGTCAGAAGTAAACCCTTAGCTCTGGAGAAGAGTGAAGTGCATTAGAGGAAAGAGTGTTTTGCCCTTTGACACCGGTGGTTCTCTTCACTTTGATAGCTACTCATTATGAAAAAAACAATTAAATTATGCTTTTTAAATTAATAATGATGGAAATAATGGCAATGGATAAAAAGTAAGTAGCACATAAAGTGTATAAATTATAAATAACAACATCCAGAGTTAAAGAATCTGGTGAATTGCATGCCTCTGGGCAAAGGGATGGTGTTGTGGGGGCAGGGGAGTGAAGAAGTCAAGGAGAAGCTGCGAATACAGTGTACAAAACTGCACCAATTTCCTCACAGGGCACGCCTGTAAGAGAACCACCACCACGTGGCACTGGGCAAATGCGACAGGATGAGGAAAGGCTCTTTCTAAATCTTTGCAGTTGCCAAAAAAAAAAATATCATGTGATCTGGGTGCTGCATAGCATTTGTTTTTCTTTGGCAATCTTGCAGGGGATCCAAGAAAATGAGTGGGTAGGGTTTTCCTCCTACCTGCCCTGCTCCAGTGTGTTTACCTGTCAAAGTGAAAATGAAGTTGCAAGGGAGAAGTGTGGGAAAACTTAATCGCAAACATGGACTGGAGACATCAAAGGACTGGAGACAGCTATGGACTGAGGTGGTTAGAAGCCAGAGAGTTGTGTCGTGCTGATTTCCAGACACGCTGTGGGGAGTTCACCAGCTCCTCCGTCACGAGCCGCGTTTCGAAGGTATGCTACTCCAGAGCTCGCTGCAGCAGCCTGCTCCTCGCCTGCTTCCTTTCAAGGGCATTATATGGCCCTTAGCACATTTTCATAACAACATTCCTGTTTGATTGAAGAAAAAAAAGCAGGCCAAGATTTCAGAAATTGAGTATGACATACTCTGAAAATTGCTGTATCTTCTCCATGTCCATTGCTTCTCTGATCTTCGCTGCTTTGAATGCTTCCAAAAATAACTTGAAAGAGATGCATAGCTTGGTGATTGCCAACATGAGCAGTTATTGATCTAAATGACTGCTTGGGAAGAAAGGATGATAGAGAAACCATGCTCTGCTATCCACATGTTTAGACCTCCTGCCTTATTTTGCTTGAGCTAATGGGGAAAGACATGTACCGTGGCAGGGCAACAAAGAAAATCCTCTGCCTGCCGTAAAGTTATTGGGCACTTCTATGTATTAAAAAAAAGTCATTAAAAGTACATAAAACCTTTCACTTTAAATATATTTTGCTAACTAAACCAGCTCATATCCTACAAAACACCCCAAACGCAGCTCCTAATCTTTTGGTCAACCAGACGCCCTTGACACGATGTGGAGCAGCCTTGGGGCCACTCTGCATTGCCATGGCTCTGCTGAAGATCCTTTTAAGTAGCCGGGGAAAACAGTAGCTCATTTGTTGCTCCAGCTGCTTTTCCTGTTCCCCAGCACCACCCTGCCGGAGATGCTGCAGGAGACCGGGAGACATGCCCCAGGAAGAGCAGCACCGCCCTCCTGCCCACACCCGGGTCCAGCAGCAGGGGCGAAAGGGTGGCTGCAAAACACCCTCGCTCCCTTCGCTCAGATCTCATCCCGTGTCCAATAATGAGATTGGTTTCAGCTGGAAACATCCCCATCTACACTTTAAAGTTTGATACCATGGCTATTTTCTAGAGGTGATGTAGCTAGCTCCCTGGCTTCAAAAATTTCCTTTCTAGATCAGATATTGCGTAGAAAAATAAGTTTCACATGAGCAGTTGTGATTTATTTTCATTTTTGTTTTGTTGTGGGCTGTACTTTTTGTTTGGTTGCATTTTTTCGTTTGTTTGTTTTTTTTAAAGGGGATTTTAGTGCTCTTTCTGTGTCTCAGTCTTTACCATCTTTTTTGTGCTATGGGACTGGCATAACAGGGTGGGGAGATCTTTTGCTGTAAGTTTAAAAGTGTGTATAAAATATATTTGTTATATTAGCTTTTACCAATAGAGGTTTCAAATTTCCAGCATGAAACTTTCAAAGATGGACTTACCCTAAACTGACAGTTAGCCTTATAATTTTGTAGATTAGAATAAAAACTCATTTGCCTTAGGGAGAATTTGAGACAAGATCGCTAAGTACTTTCTCTGATTTGTGTCAGAGAAAACCAGTACAGAATAAATACATATTTTCCAGGAGTAATGTATTGCACATGTGGTGAAAGGCTGCATTTAATTTGCTGTGAATTTACAGAAGTGTGAATTTTAAGCAGCAGTACGTGGTCTATACTCTGTCAGCTTGTACAAATGACTTAGAAGCTGAAGGTATTTTAGAGTAAGGAAGAATCAGGCACAAAGTGATCATTATTTTAATGAGTATAACTAATTCTCCAACTTTACAGTACAAATGAATACAGCAAATAGACCTCAAAGTACCAACAGAGTCTGAGCCTAATTGCTGAATGTCTTCTTGCATAGAAATACCTGAAGGGCATTAGGGAGCAGCTAGTGCCTGCGTTTCCCACTGCCGCAGAATAAAGTCTGTTGGCTATAATGTTTTTCTCGTCTTCCACCCCACCATCATCAGTGGGAACTCTGCTTAAAAGATGCTGGAGTGATGTGAGCCCGTGCCAGCAGCCACGTCGATTCCAGGCCTTCCTGGCGGAGATGTGCAAGCCGTGCGCCCTGCGGTGCGTTAGACAGGACCTGTATATGAGCGCAGGCTGTTCGGAGCGAGCCTTCTTGACCTTGTCATAGCCAGTCCAGACCAAATGGGAAACGGGACCGCATCTGCCTCAATGCCTGTGGGCAACGTGACTCTGTGTGTGTGTGTATGTGTCAATACAAATAACATTTTAGATATATATGGACATATACATATTTCAACTTGCGAAGCTGGGCGGCTAGTCCGGCTGTCTTCCCACAGTAGGCATTTGGAAATCTTTCTGGACCCGGGTTTACTGTCCACCCAGCCAGAGGGAGTTGGCAGGTGCTGCAGGTAGCTCAGCAGTGGCTAAAGAGGAGCTGTGCTGAAGGGATCTACAGAGATGTGAGCGTACTAATATGTCCGAAACACTGCTTGCTTTCAGCAAGCTTTAAAAAGTAGCTGGAAATCTGATGTATAAGAAATATTTATAAAACTGTACATGAAAACAATTCTATGGGATTGGAGCCAACGTCCATTGTTACAAAATGCAATGGGAGGAGAAGGTGGCTGGGACAAAAGAGTGAAGGCATTTGCAAATAAATAAATGGATATGTATTTCTCCTGTTTCTCCACCTGTGCTGTGAGCCCACTAGATGCAGCCAGCTGCTGACCACAGGCTGGACAGTGGAGATGTCATGAACAGCACAAAGGTAACATGGTGTTACAGCTTCTGGACTACAACCAGCTAAGTGGAACGGTGTCCATCAGCACCCTCTGGATACAGCCCGAAGCTTCGTCAGAGTTGTCTTGCAAACACCTATCGCCAGCTAATTTTTCTTGCTGCTGTAAGACGGTAGAGGCTGTTGGGCCAGTAGTCTGTGAAGGCTGTGGTACCCGTGGTGGGCGACCCGCACATGTCAGTACTGCAGGCAGATCAGAAGCTAAACCTATCTGAAAGCTTTGCACTGTCATTCTTTGGTGTGGATTTGGAGATGAAGGGGAAGTAAATCCGTCTTGGGCTTCCTCCATTATTTAGCCTGACCACGTACCACATAGCCATCAGGAGGTCTACTTTGCAGATAGTTAGAGAAATAGCTTCTTTTCCCAGTATGCCTGTAGTAATATGTAAATATGTTTCAAATTAAAATTTGTGATATAGATAGTAGCTGGATCCCTGATGTTGACACAAGTTTTGATTGTGCATGATGTTTGGGTGGGCAGTCTGACCCTTTCCCAGTTAAACGGGGTGTCACACCATAGCTCATGGAGGTGTTCCAGGGATTAGATTTTGTTTGTGCAGGACTTCACATTTCCACTGATGATAAGTATTTTAACATTATTTGTACTCTGTAGTGCATGAAATACTTTGTTGAATATATAGTAGCTTGAACTGTGTTTATATATAATACTAAAGAATTTGTACGCTTCAAACTGCACGCAAGCAGAGTGATTGTGCTGTGGGGAACCTGGAGCCGCAGCATTCCTACGCCTGCCCATCTTCCCTGTCTGTGTGGCCTGCGCCTGCCATCTGCAAAGCTGCACCTTTAAAATAATAATAATGATTTTATTTATTTAACATTGATACCACGTAATTTGGGGAAATGTGGGGGCGTGGGCAGATAAAGTACAAGGAGGTGTGTCTATATAACATACGGCGTGTCTCGGGAATAACGTACGAACTTCAGGGATCTCTTGTGTGAGTTTTTAATAGGGCATGCTTCACTGACAAAAAATCCCAGCAATGCAGAACTAGATCCAGAGAGCCCTGATTAATGTTGGGTTTTTTTTTGTTTTTTCTTTTCCCCACAGCTGTTCAAAGTTATGGATTTAGTTGTATTTTAACTATATATTAAGTATATGGGACAAACCTGAATGGATCCAGGTCTAGTCATATTTACAAATGTTCATAAGTAACAATAATGACTTTATCTTTGTGTGCCAGATGTTATGTGTGAAGCTAGATTTGAGTCCAAAACAGTAATCAGTTCCATAATAGCTTTTAATAAACAGACTTTGAATAAAACCATTTTTAGAAAAGTACAGAATAAAAGCAGGAAATATCTCTTCCATATTAACCATTGGTATCAATCCCAAGACGTCTTTTTTCAAAGTTATAATTGCAATCTTCACTAAATTGTTATATGGAAAATACCACAGTGAAAGCACAGTACTGCTGGTGTCTTGCAGAATATAGGTATAACCTTTCCTCATCTTTGTCCCCTTTTATAGCAAAGGCAAAAAAAACTTTCCTCATGTTTCCAAAACTAATTATTAAAGGAGGCACTGAGAAATCAAATTACCACTAAAAGCCAGTTTTGTTGCGCCATGTCTTAGTGTCAAAACTTTGATAAAAACATTTCACTACTCACTAAAGAGGAATGGATTCGAACCACACTATGCTAGGTCAGGACCAAATCCTAATTTAGTTTTATTTTATTATTCAGCCGAGATATCTGTTGACTGTAAATGATGAGTAGCAGCTATGGAAGTGTTTGCAAGCGGATGTTGAAGTCTCACTTATGTTGGGGGTTTTGTGTCAACATAATTTAATTCTACAGTTATTTAATTCTGTAGTTACAGTTCTATTGTCCTAGCCTACTGGGAAGAGACTAGGATTTATTTGACTTTCAAGGAATAGTTTGGAAATGGAGTTGAACGGAACATATCTAAGAGTGGAGGTGTGGCTATTTTGTCAGGCTCGCAGCATGGTGAGACTGAAGGTAGGACGGTGAAAAATAAACTCAGTGGACATATTGTTGGGTATAAAACCAAGTATTTTTAAATTCTTTCTCTTTCAATTTGGCATCTGAATATAGGGGAAAAAACAGTACTTTGGCTGCAGTAATTTTTACATAGCGTGATCTCTATTCAGAATACAACCTAGAGGAAAATATCCAAGTCTATTGGAGGGATGGTCTTGTATTTGGTGTAACAAAAATGGATTGGAGTCCAGTTGCCACTCCTGTGCCAGGTGTGGAGTCAATGACCACCTCTTGTGCTTTGTGATTTCTAGCTGCCAAGCGGCATCGGCATTCTTCTTCCTGACTTTGCTCAAAAGTCTCTTTGCCCTGCAGATCGTGACTGCATCTGTGCACAGCATCCGATGGGATTTCTGACCCTACCTGCCATCTCTACACTGAGACTTATTTCTATTTCTAATGAAGAGGAAAATTAATATGATGCATTGTCTGGTAGCTTTATGGTTTCTGAGCTTATGGACTTAGAAATGAAGTAAAAGTTCTTTGTGGCTGTGAGAGTCACCTCACGTACAGCGGGATATGGGGAATACAGCATCTGCTGAATGAGATCTTGTATTAAAGTGGGGTTCTACTGAGAAAGGTGTGTATATAAAAATAACTCCGCAGCAGTGGTTGCTTATTTTGATAATGAATTTTAGTTATGATTTACGAAGAATGCCTCTCTGAAAATAGACGAAGGTGCTGTCCTTAACCAATCTTTAGCAAGTAATACTTATAATACTGGGGTGCATTAGGAGGAGTGTGACCAGCAGGTTGAGGGAGGTTCTCCTCCCCCTCTATTCTGCCCTATTGAGGCCCCATCTGGAGTACTGTGTCCAGTTCTGGGCTCCCCACTTCAAGAAAGATGAGGAGCTACTGGAGAGAGTCCAGCGGAGAGCTACGAGGATGATGAGGGGACTGGAACAATCTCTCCTACGAGGAGAGGCTGAGGGAGCTGGGCTTGTTCAGCCTGAAGAAGAGAAGGCTGCGAGGGGACCTAATAAATGCTTATAAATATCTCAAGGGTGGGTGTCAG
>Ga0065711_1010760_pt1 | contig 10630 bp, 13 predicted proteins | sample Hoacrofraction12_FD_59098 | JGI IMG/M metagenome (GOLD analysis project Ga0065711, IMG submission 59098) | Hoatzin crop microbial communities from Cojedes, Venezuela - Epithelial fraction 12 v2 (version 2) | ecosystem: Host-associated > Birds > Digestive system > Esophagus > Crop | place...
GCAACATCTGACTGATTCTTCCAGCCCTGAATCATTTTTGTGATCCTGAGTTGTACTATCTGGAGTATTTCCCCGCTGGCTTTGAAGCATAAACTGTTACTCACCGAATCCCCCAGTGCTCGCACAGTGGGGCTCCCTGGCCAGGAGGGGATGGCTTTGATGTAAAGTGCCTGTGCTGGCAGTGGCTTGTCAGCTTTTCGGCCACAGAAGGCTGTGGACGCAGATCCTATTGCCAGGGCTGGGAGGGATCGATTAGATACGTCTATGGGCAGCGGATCCGTAGGCAGTTACTGAAAAGATTGGGCAGGGATGTCCCTGCTCGCATCCCTGATGCGATGGGGGATGCTGGGCAAGTGGCAAGGAGCTGGGCTGCAGACACGCCTGTGCCGTCCCGGAGCAGCGTCTGCTGTGGCTGCTGCCGGGGCAGGGCACCGGGCAGGTGGACCATTGCTCCCACCCGCTGTGGCATTCCTCATTCTTCTGGATAACTTGGTTCAGCAATCGCACTGGGCTGCGCACGGCTGCAGGGCCCCATCCCTCCTGCTTGCTGATGCTCTGCTTGCCATAGCGTTGTCTCAGCATCCTGGCTCGAGGGAGCTGCCTGCTGGGGCTGCCGCTCTCCAGTGTTGGTTTTTGGATTGAGGTCCCCGGTCCGGGAGGTGCCACTTTCCTTCCGAGGGCCTGCTGGCATCCCTCTGGGCCCCTGAATCAAAGGCCTTGCAGTGGAGCGTGATGGTGTTGGCAAGCTGCTGGGATCACGGCAGCACTGTCCTGCCCTGGCCATTACTTGCCCTAAGTCTCCGTGCTACCTGGCAAAATTTGTCAGCAAGGATTTTAAGAGGTGTCTAGAGGGTGACAGAGCCAACAGCACTGGCCCAAGGCTTGGCAGACACCTTGCCCTTTCCAACCAGACTAGGCTGAGTCCTGCAGGGCCACAGCAGGAGGACAACGACCAAAGTCAGGGGGTGTGCAGAGAGCAGGGCCCCAGAGCCTGGGCACCCCAGGTCCTCCTGCCCCAGCTGTCGGACCCCTTCCTTCCTCTGCTGGTAAAGGGCAAGGTGGTCCTGGGGCACGCCCGGCTCCCGGGCTCCCTGTCCAGCACCCTGGCCGCCCGCCCCCTGACAGCATGGCGGAACAGCCGGTGGCCTGCCTTTCCTCGCGGAGAAGAGGGTCCCCGCGCGCGGGGAGCGGGAGCACGCGGCCCTCAGCGCGGCAGTGCTCAGAGCCCCGCTGAAGCAGGCAGGGCAGCGCTCAAGCACTTTTCTTTATGAAAGCAGCTACTGTGTGACAACAGCTGAATGTGCTGACAATAACGTGAGGTGGCCCTGGTAGCACGCTCTCATCCTTGCTCGCGGCAGAGGAGAACTCTTTGGTGGGTTACAGCTCAGATGTGGCTCACTTGTGCCGTACTGGTTTGCAGAGCCGGCACCTCTGCTCCCGCTCCCAGCGCTGTTGAGCGAGCGCTCCGAGTCAGCCCGCTCTGCTCGGCGTAGCAGCGGTTTACGGTCCAGGTGCCAAATCCGTACGTGCATTCTGCTAGGTGAGCAGGTACCAGAGCTCTTCTGGGCTCCCCTGGCAACTGCCTCATCTGCTGACGTGCAGACTCCTCTCCCGGGGTCCGTGGCAGGGCCAGGCAGCTCTGAGGNNCACNGCGCTCTGAGGGCCACTGCGCGTCTTGCGTGCTGCTGTCTCCTCCGGCCCGCGGCGCTTCGGGTGTTGCTGGTCCCTGCAGGGTGCAGGCGCTGACGCTGAGGCTCCCACAGCACCCAGACAGGCCTGTCTGTCCGAACTGCTGGGCCGTTACACAAAGCCACCGCGGCTGGTTTAGTTCTTGGGCCTCTAACTAGGTCAGCGTGCGTTTGCCGTGTCTTCATAATCATTGGTAAGACGCGGTGGGTCGTGTGCCGTGCGGGGAGCGGGCTGCTCCTCCTCCCAGGCACGCTGCCGTCGCTGCAGCCCCCGCCTGTGGAGAAGATGCTCCTCTCGGGGGGTTGCTGCCGTTCTGCTGTCGGGGGAGCGACGCGAGGGTTGTTCCCCCGCGAAAGCGAGCAGCTCCCCGGTCGCTCTCTGAACCTTTTCAGCGCTGGCGCGTGGCTGAACGGAGCCGGGCTCGTGGCAACCCGCTGGTGGCTGCCGACAGCCCCCGGAGCGATGGGGCTGTGCCCGCGGCAGGGACTGGCGTGCAGGGACCTGTCTGCCCCAGGGGAGGCTTCTGCAGAGCCAGCGCGCGGGCCGGGTGGTAGCGGGGCTGCCTCCATTGCTGCAGCCTCCCGACAGTGCCTTCTTCGCAGAAACGTGCAGGCCAACTCCCTGAGCAAGGTGCAAGGCAAAGAATAAACGCCGCCACCCTCTCCAAGCCGTTCAGACTTCAGAGCTGAAGAGGAGGTTATGTCCTGGGGAGTTTTTTTCTGTTGCTTTCCCAGCACTAATGAGCGGGGAGGAAGTTCTGCTCTTTGTTCGAGTCACATCCACTGATTTTTTTTTTTTCCCTTTCCCCCGGTGAGTAGTAGGGAGGGAGGAGGGGATGCCTCGCACGTGTCAGCGTGGACACGTGGGACCGTGGCAGCGATGGGCAGTGTGGGATCTTTCTGCTTTACTCCTGAGGTTGAAGCTACAAGAGTTCTTTTTTGAGGCTTTTGGTTTTTCTCATCAGATCAAAAGGAGGTCTTGGCTTTAGCAGGGTTCCTTTAAGCCTGGTGCAGGGCAGCGATCTGCAGCTCTCTTGCCGTTTTCCATGTTGCAGAGCGAGCTTTCTGGCTTCGAGACTTCGCCCTGCAGGCTCTCGGAAGCTCCTCGCCCCATTTGCTGGAGAGCCAGAGCATCCCCAGCACCGAGGCTTTGGCCCTTGCGGATCGGTCCGTCCGTGCTGTTCTTGCACTGCCAGGGGTGTTGCTGGCTGCAGAACGCGGTCGGTAAGAGGATCTGGGCCGTGTGCTTGGGCTCTGCTCTCCCTCCCTCTAATTTGAGGGGGTTTTAAGGACCAGCTGGCGGATTCGGAGCATCCTATACACAGAAACTGGCGCTAAGGCTGGGTGCTTGCCGGATGCCCTCGTTCAGGTGGCACACGGCTGCTGTCCTGTAAAACTTCACCCAGCTCTTCCCTCCTCCCTACCCGAGGCCGGCGGCAGGGCTGAGACGCGGCCAGCCCGGGCTCCGCTGCCTCGGCACAGACCGGCTGGAGGAGGCACGGCCGGCGGCGCGCTCGCCACTGCCCACGCGTTCTCGTAGGGACCCTGCCGCCCGTCCCGGCACCAACTGCCCCTCCGCCGAGGGCTTGGCACGGCCTCAGCAGGAATTTCACGAGCTCGTTTGGCGCTCTGAGCCTGCAGATAGTTTAATCCAGAAGTGGCTTATGAGGAGGAGCGAGGTTTAGTCTGCACAGCTTAAAAACCCCTCTGGCTGGGCTGGGGCGAGGCCGGCGGCTGGCTCGGCGGCACGGGCGGCCGCGTGCCTCCCTCCGCACCCCTCTGACCTCGTCGGGCAGATTTCGTGGCGCGGCAGAACGACGGAGCCGCAGCGCGGGGTTGGCACGGCGGCTGCGGCTGGAGCGGGGACGGCGGGGCGGGGGAGGTGGCTCCCCTGCACGCGCATCTTGCTTTCCCTCCCGCTAATCAAGGGAAGGCTTACTTAGCAAGCTGCAAAAAATCATTACGTATGCTGCGAGTGGCCTGGTTAATTAAGATCTACAGTTCTCTGGGTAGGAGAAGACGACCTATATTTACTGTATGTAGGGAGACATCTGTCAGCTCGAAGCGCTAGATAGCCCAGCGCAGGTCTGTCCTGCTTTCTGCAGGCTCGGAATTGCAACTGTTGTAAGCTCTGATGCAGCCCGAGTTAATTTTAAGATGACTGTTACTATTCTCAACATACGGAAGGGCATATTTAGCCTCTCAGTACTCAAGAAGGCAAAACCCCCTGCATGTTTCTAGTAATTTTTCCCTAACAGTTTGCACAAAACAACAACAACAAATCCTATTTGGTTTCTGCAAAAGAGTATGTTCGAGGGTGATCGTAAAATAGATTATTTTTAAATCTGCAGATGGTTTCCACATATTCCTCCTCAGCTCGCTGCAGCTTTCCACCTCAGTAAACTGGTTTGTAATTTAGCCGAGGGCTGTGGAGCAAGCGTTCTGTCGTCTTGTTTTTCTTGTTCGCCTCCGTTACCCCCTTCCCCGCTTTCTGTCCCCTTTCTCTTTCCTTTCCCCTTGCTTTTCCCCCGCCGATGGGCGGCCGGTGTCGGGCGGGGGGCGAAGGCACGGTGTGCGATGGCTGTGCCCCCCGCCGCCTGCGCGGGGAGGTCCCCGCAGCGCTGGGGGCTCGGGCTGGGGCTCTGACGGGCGATGCCGTGGAGCCGCTGCTCCCAAAGAGCCGATTTCTCCGTGGGGAAACTCGCCCACAGCGGGCACGGAGGTGCCTGCTGCCAGGCCCACGATGCCCTCGGTCTGCCGGGTCAGCGGGGGCTCGCCCGGCGGCTCGTGCCCGGAGGAAGGCAGTCGAGGGTTGCTTACAGCTCGCGTGAGGTGCACGGCCCTGAGAAAGATAATTAGAGAAAGGACGCGCTTGCAGTCCTGCGATCGCAGTTCTTCCCCCTCCCCCCCGCTCCCTGGAAGAAAACACCGCTTTTTTTATTTCTTTGTTCTTTCATGGTTCAGCATTATAATTATTGAGATTTCACTGCAGGGCAAAACGATCATTTGACAATGTAAGTGGGGAAAACAATTCTCGTGCTATCCGGCAGCCTTACTCTTATTATAATTATGGCGAAACTCCTGCAGACTGGAGTGGGGGCAAAGAATTTCCTCCTATGCAGGTATTTGTCTTTTCAAGATTTCTCAAGATTTGATTGCACACACGAGGATTTTCTTCTCTTCTGTATTTTTAATAACCCGAGGTTCTTGATGGATGGCAAAGGACTGAAGTACCTGTTGTTTTCCCCTTTGTTTTCATTAGGTATTTGCCATTTCTGTCATTCTCTTTGTTCGTGACAGATTTTTATGAGCAAATATCTTGGTTAGAGCTATTCAAAATTCTTTGTACAGTGATGTCTACAGCGGCAGCAAAACCCAATTAAAAAATCAGGGGAAATTTGATGAAACGCTGCAAATTAGCCGCTCTCAAAATGGGGGACATTGATCACTTGTTCTGTGCCACCGGTTTGCGCTCGGCGGGCGGGCTGGAGGCCACCGTGCGTCCGGGCAGGTGCTGGCAGCCAGCACTGCGTCTGGGGCCGGGCAGAGCCGCGTCTTCACCATGACCTTGGTCTGGGCGCCTTGTAGGGCCGTGCTGGGCGAGGCTGTAGTTGTGAGGAGGGCATGGCTGAGGGCACGCGGGTGCTGCAGTGTTTTCTTCCTTTGGGTGGGCACGTACACCCGTGGTGTCGGTGGTACTGTTGGAGAAGACTCTCCGGAGGCGCGTCCTTGCGTACAAACCCTCCTTGCTGGGGGAGCGCGTCCACCGCGTTCCCTGTGCCGTACCTCATCCTGCGCCAGCGGCCTGGCTCTCGGCGTCCCCGTGCCGGTCCTCGCCCTGGCTGGGTGCCATGGCAGGGCAAGGCGTCTCGGTGCGGCGGGGAGGGTGGTGAAGGGGGCTGTTGTCCCCTGCTGCCCTGGGGCTGCTGGAAATGAGCTGCCAGAACAGAGGCAGCATTAGCCTAATTATGGCCATACATGCTACCTCAGTGGTGGATTTTCCTTTCTTAGCGACTTCCTGTTTTCCTCTTTCAGATGCAAATTTTTGCACAGTCCTCGATCCAGATTCTCTTCTCATTAGCATGAAATCTGACTAGTTACGCAGTTTTTTAAATAGCAAATTATAAAAAAAGAAATGAACACCGTGCACAAAGCCGCAGCGAAGCCCCCGTGACTCTCGGGGGCAGGAGGTGGCGGGCTGGTGGCAGCGTGCTGTCCTTTCGCAGGGCTCGCCCCCAGCCCACGCCGACGCCTCTGCTGCTGCCGCTGCAGCGAAGGCGAGCGCGTACTCAGCCCGCCGACTGGATGAAGCCTTTCGGCTTGCTTCCTCCTGGAAAACGAGGCTCAGCGTAATAGGAGGTTAAAAAAAATTACACTGGGAAAATCGTTTTTTGAAATGAGTGTATCTCGATGGGTTTTATATTTTTTTTTATGCCTGCCGTCATCTCTACCCGCTGCAGCTCAGCACTGGGAGAGGGCTGGTAATACATCTGAAGCAGACGGCACTATTTTGTGGTAAATGTCACTCTAGTAATATTTAGCTCTCCGTGGAAATAGAAATACAATTCTCGCTAAAGCAATGTGCACGATACGCAGATGCGGTGGCGTGGGCCGGGCTCGGGGAGCTGCGCTGCTCTCCTGCCAGCCCCAGGTCCGGATGCGGCCCGGGATGCCCGTGCCTGCCGTCGCCTTCGCTTCGCCAGCCTCCCGTCGCAGCCCCTCCCTCCCCGCGCTTGCTGCCACGTAATGAGTTTGATAAGAAATTGTCTCGTTAACAGGATTAGCCATGGAAATCTCTAGTCCCCTCCTATTCATTTTGTAATGCTCTTCATCCTGTTCTGTAATTTTCTGCTGGTATTAGACGGCTCCGGACCACCTCGGGAGATTAATTCCTCCTTCTCCTTTGATAGTGCCAGGGCGGCTGGTGCTGGGGGGGCAGGTGGAGCGGGGGGCTGCCCTGCGGGCCAGCCCCGGGCTGGCCCTGGCTCCGGTGCGCAGAGCTGTCCCCGTCCCCTCCCCGGGCAATGCCTCCTCCTGCATGTGTTTCGGCAAGGGGGTCTCCTTTCAAGTCACCCAGGCAGGCAGATGCAAGGGTCCCCAAACGCTCCCCGGTTTCACCGCCTGCGCCCCGAAAGCTCTGAAGAGGCGGGTTAAAACCCGGAGAGGCAGACTCTGCGCTCGTTTATGCCCGTGCGAATCCGATTCTGCGGGTAGCCTAATTCTGGATTTACTTCTAGGAAAATGACTTGCAAGACTGGCCCTTTGGTAAATAATTACTCTTGATTCAATAACTCCTACCAGCCCTGCAGGAGACCTGGCTTCCGAGGGAGTTAATAGAAAGAGATCTTTCTTAGCATCTGTTTTCCCGAGGTTGCTGACTGGCGAGCCCGTGCCTGGGAAGCGGCGTCCAGGTAGCGGAGCTGCGCGCTGCGAGAGGAGAAGGGAAACGTCCGGGGCTGCTGCTCGGGGCACAGTGCAAACAACACGGCTCTGAGATAGGGTGGTCAGAGCAACAAAAGGGTTTTCACTTTCTCCGGTGAGGTGAAATTAACGTCTGTGATTTCCTGAAGTGCCTACCTGGACTGCCTTCGCAGCTCTAAACACCGCCTTTTGCTTTCCCTCCCAAAAAGCTCCCCAAGTGCAGCGTCAGAACTTCTGATGCCTTCGCTGCTCAGAGGGAGAGACATGCAGGCAGTAAAGCCATTGCACCGCGAGTGAAGTGACAGAGGTGCTAATTGTTACGTGGACGGTGAGGTTTGGGGAGATAATGCGTGTTTTGGGACAGGGAGAGCAGGGCCGCTGCGTGGGGGGGCTTTGACAAGGTGATTTCCCCCCAGCGAGTGCCTTGCGAAGGCAATAATTTGTTCACCGACTTCTGCTCCCTGCGATGGGAGCGTCCGTGGTCAGATTACCTTCCTCTGCTTCGCTGGAAACGGTTTGTCGTGCTGCTGGTGACTGGTTTTTGCAGTGGGGATTGTCCCTGAGCAGCAAGGGTGGGTCTGGCCGTGGCGCTCCCGGCACTCGCGCGGTGCGTGAGCGAGCCACGAGCTGGCTGCTCACTCTCCGGCAGTGGGGAGCAGCCGTGTTGGTGCCAATATCAGAGTTTACTGATCCCCTGTTTGCTTCGGTGCGCGTTTTCCTAAGCCCCACCAGGAAAATCCCTGGCTCCCGACGCCGTTTCTGCCAGTTAACCTGGCCACCATCGTGGCAGCTGCCGTTGGTGCCCCTTGGCCATGGTGATGCCCCAGTCTGGAGACCCTGGAGCCCTGGGCACCGCGTCTCCACAGGGCAGGGTGGAGATGCTCAGAGGCTGTGCTTAAATCCTCTCTGCAGTCGTTTGCAGAGGGCGTTTGTGCACCGCCGCGCCACCGGCTCTCTCCGGGCCGTAAGTCCGGTGGTCGGAGCCAAAGTGGACGCTCAGAAAAGCCGCCAGTGTTTCCGTTTGTACCTGTCGACGTGTCGCCAGCAGGCTGGCGTTCTGCAGGTCGTCCCGCGGCGCCTCAGGAGCCAACGCGTCGGAAAGGGATCCGCTGCCGAGCAGCAGCTCTGCCGGGGGGCGAGCGAGCGGAGGGCTGGGGGCTCAGCCCTGCCCTGCGCCCGTGCCCAGCCGCAACCGGGTCCCTGGGGCACCTGGGAGCGGGGACCGGGCACCGCAGCTGCCAGGCAGCAGTGTGGCAGGGAGGTGACAATGGCATCCTCCTGTTAAAACTTGCTTGCGTTTGGCTTCTCTCTCTCTCTCTTTCTTGTTTCATCTCTCCCTCTCAGAAAAGCCATTTAAATGCAATTCCATTCTTAAAACCTCTCCCTCATGCATGCCTAATGAACGTCAGGCAGAGGCGCCCGCAAGGGGCCCGAGTAGGATCCAATCTCGCCGAGTGTCGACAAGTCATTTGGAAGAAGCCCTGGGAGCGTGCCCGGTTTTATTACAGCGTAATTAGAAATAAAATCTTGTTGCAAGAGGAGAATGAGAGATGGGTGTTAATCCTGTAACGGGAGGAGACGGAGCTGTGCTTATGAAGGAGATTAAGGAGGGGAGGCGGAAAGCCCGTCACGACTCCCCGACTTCCACCCCTCCTCTGCTGGTCCCCCCTCCCTGGCTCCGCAGGCTCCAGCAGAGGCAGCAGGCGGGCGTGCGGCTGGCACTCCTGCCCGCTCCTGCCCGCGCTCCTGCCCGCGCTCCTGCCCGCGGCCGGCCGGGAAGGGGCTGGCGTCGGGGCTGCGTGAGCTGCTGGATCTCTCGGTCTGCGGGGGGAGGCTCCTGGCGAAGCCTCCAGCGCCCGCAGGAGCAGGCAGCGGGCTGCAGGCAGCTCCCCGGGGGAAAAGGCAGCGTGGGCAGACCCCGGGAATGGGCAGCTGCCCGTGCCGTGCCCACCCCAGGCAAGGTTTCTGGGGCACGGTGCTCTCCTAGGGCGAAGGGCTGCTCCTCCTGGGCGGAGGAGGGGGGAGAAGAGAGGGAGCCCTTTGGTGCAGAGCCTGACCCACTTGCTCAGCTGGCATCGGTCGTGCTACAGATGCCCACGAACCTTCAAGGTGGGACCGTTTGGCTGGGCGTGCGGCAGCTCGGCTGCACGGAGAGATGTGCTGCCGTGGAGAGGGCTGGGGAGCGGCGACTGCCTTACACCTCCCCTGGGATCCCGGCTGCAGGCAAGCACGTGAATAAATCTGTCAGATATCGTGCGGCTCTTATTAAATTTGCATCGGGCTCGAGTCAGGCTTCGTCTTGGACATCCCTGGGAGGGATGGATGGAGCTCTAATCTCGGCGCCCAGTCCAGACCCCCTCTGCTTTCGCATTTGCTGTGGCACTGAGCTGGGCTCAGCCTGCTGGGATGAGAGGCAGCCCCGGTGCGTGGCCGCTGGCAGCCAGCCCGCTCCTCTGCCCCGTGCTGGGTGCTGCGGCCCGGTGCTCGGGCCCTCTTGGGACAGGGGTGCCTGCAATCCACCCAGCAGCTGGCCAGGAGACGCTGTGCCGTGCCACGGTGCTGGGCAGGACAGTCCCTGCTGCCTGACTTTGCTGGCCTGTCCCCGAGCGAGCCTCGTGCCGGGCAAATGGCATCCTGGAACAGCAGCCACAGCAAAAATTGCCGTCACAGCAGCAGTGGAAAAATCACAGGCTTTGTTCTTTGGGTCTTCCCCCTCCGTGCCTTCCCCTCAGGGAGGCATTTGTCACTTTAAATGTGGCCAGAAATAGCACCGAACAGTTATTGGATTTGTCCGGGGTGCCTTGGGATGCATACGCTCAAAGTATGGCTAATTCATAAATGCTGGCACCTATTGATTCTCTAGCAGTTGAAATAGACTGCGTAAGGAAATATTGGCCCCGGAGTACCAAGGGAAACTTATCTCATTAGTCTTACGACCTATAAAATGCGGTCTCTCCTGAAGCCCTGACCCCGTTGTTCTTATAGATCTCTATCGGATAGAGCAGTAGCTGGTGACCTGTATTGACTGTAATTTTTCTCTGGGAATTGGAAGGCCCTCGGGACTGATGCTGGAGTTTCATGGTTGCCACAGGCAGCTGGAAGCGGGAGAGGATTTCGGTAGCAGCGAGTATGCGTGCGTGCACACAGGGGTGTAGACAGAGAGACCCTCCTGCTGGGTGCCGTGCCGGAGAGCCCCCTCTCGCCCTCGTGCTTTTCCCTGGGCGAGGGGCGAGCTCCCGGGGTCCGGCGGGGCTGGCAAGGCTGGGCGAGAGGGGCGCGGGGGCTTTGGCGAGGCGTTCCCAAAGGCAGCGGCTCGAGTCTTGCTGGATGAGTTATGAGCGGCACATCGCTCCAGTCTGGCCACGGATGTACTTAATCCTCTGCTTCCCATAAAGCTTTTCCACCTCCTGGCAGGCAGAAAGATCTGATTTTATTCGGCGACCTTCAACGTTAATCTCGCTGGCAAACTCGGCAGTAAGTCACTTCGGTGAGGTCTCTGTCGGAGCCGTTTACATCAGTTA
>Ga0065711_1013333_pt1 | contig 10630 bp, 14 predicted proteins | sample Hoacrofraction12_FD_59098 | JGI IMG/M metagenome (GOLD analysis project Ga0065711, IMG submission 59098) | Hoatzin crop microbial communities from Cojedes, Venezuela - Epithelial fraction 12 v2 (version 2) | ecosystem: Host-associated > Birds > Digestive system > Esophagus > Crop | place...
TCTGCAGGAGGTTGCCGTATGGCTGAAGTCAGAAGTCTGATGCCACGTCCGATCTGTGGATCGAAGAGAGTCTATATCGATGAAAATATGATTATTTGTGATGAATGCGATACGTCGTTCGGCGCTCCTGATAACCATGGTGGATTGTCATACGCTATCGAAGTGTGGAATAATTATCAGAAATATCAGCGAGGCATCGTCGATGATGAATATGAATTAATTCAATACGGATTTTCGTCCGAAGTGTTACTTAGAAACGGCAAGGAAATTATGCATACTGGATCCGCATATAACCGGATGCAGAATATGAGAGACGCATTACGTGATGCGGTAGAATTGGAGAGATTATGCGCGAAATTGCAGGATTAATACACGATACAGATACGAGGCTGGACGGTCATGTACTTCTTCTGGATGAGCATCATGACGGCTGGCAGATTAAGGGATGGGCATTGGAAGACGATGATACCGTCTGCCGTGCGTTCTATGAGCGATTCCAGAAGGATCCGATGAAATACACCGCCTTCAACAAGATGTGGAGTAGAAGCGATTATACTGCGCCTGAGCCGTATGTAATCAGCGCTGATAACGTCACGATTAAAGAGGTGCTCAGTGACACAATGGCTGCGTATCGTGATAAGCTGCCGAATGATGATAAACCTATTGCTCCGGTGCCTCTTGTATCACAGCTTGGATCTGATACGAGATGGCCTGCAGGAAAATGCGAAATCTGTCATCGTGATGTATATCTTCTGGGAAATCCGAATCCGGCGAATTTCCATATCATCTGCAGTGAGTGTTTCTCAGGGAGGAATAATGACGACTGAAGAATTTCTGAATAGCTACGGTAACATGATTAAAGAGATCCATAGCAAGGAACTTGTGTTAAAATCACTTATTGAGTCGATGAGTGCTCCGAAATCTCCAAGTCTCAGTGGATCGGGAGGATTCGGATCCGGAAATTCAAGTAAAGTCGAAAGTGACGTTATGAGAAAACTGGAACTGGAAGGAGAAATTCGGAAAATGAAATTCGAAGCCTCGGAAATCCGTGCGCAGGTGCTCAGAGTGATACTCTCAGTGTCAGATCCGACAGAAAGAGCGATTCTCGAAATGCGGTTCATCACATTAATATCTGTGAAGGAGATCATCGCAAAGTTGTACAGTGATCGCTCGGATTATGTGCAGCGATATGAGTCATATCGCAAGAGAGAGCAGAGAATTTATAATTCTGCGCTCGAAAATGTCTCACGATGTCTCACGATGTCCCATGACATCCCAGCAAAAAAGTGATAATGTTACAGTAGGAAATTAAGATTAAGGAGACAAGATCCATTCGTTTGCTCTTACCTCTCCTCCGAAACTGCTATATTCATTCTTGTTTCCTGTTTCCTTTTAGGTGAAAAAGAACTGGAGGTGATTTCGTCCATGGGATTGAATTCTTCTTACAGTTCTTTTTCTATTTCGATGAAAGACGGTTCTAAACTTGCGAAGAAAATTGAGAAACTGAGTGACGGTGCAGAAGTTGCAGTCTCTCGTACGGTTTCTGATTTTAAATCGAGAGGACCTGGCTGGGTGCGCAAAGAACTGAAAAAGCATTACACTGCTGACAACGCTGCGCTCAAGGATGCAGGTCCTGTAATTACGGCAGGAGAGCCATTCAGCGTTAAGGGAAAATTCATCGACGGAGCGACGCTCACTTATAAGGGCAGGCCGCTTACGTTGACACATTTTAAATTTACGCCAAAATCGCAGCCGAAAAAGTACGAGAAGAAATACACTCGTATCCCTGGCGTTGCGATAGGTGATGGATCAAATGATGTGGCTATGATCCGCCAGCCGAAACAGTACGATGTTAAGGTTACGATTATTAAGGGACAGACGAAATCGCTTTCTCGGAGCGCATTCGTCACTACTGTCAACGGCGGTATGAATATGCCATTCGTCAACAGATCCGGCGCGCACACTCCGATTGAGATCGTGCGCACGTTATCTGTGCCTCAGATGATTACAAATGAGGCTCAGGAAGATATCGACAAGAGCCTGGAAGAGAATCTCCAGAAGAGATTCGAGCATCATGTGCAGCAGGCGATGAAATGAGGAGGATCAGAGTTATGGATGAATTGCAGACTATCCTTGAAGATGATTTCTCGGAATGCTTAGAAAAAGATGGTATTGAGGAATTCGTACCGGAGATGGAGGAAGAATGGTAAAACTTTTCGAACCACGGACCAGCGCTCCTGCCGGTAATAATCCATACTACGTACATACGTCCGGCGGCGGATACAATAAGTGTATTAAGATTATCGGCAATTCCTGCCTGCCCAATTGTGTGGGCTATGCATACGGCAGATTCATGGAGATCGCCGGTATTACGCAGTGCGCTCTTCCAAGATGCAATGCAGAGGATTGGTATGAGATGGCGCAGAATGCTGGATATACAGTCGGATCTACGCCGAAGCTCGGCGCAGTTATTGTATGGCGTAAGGGGAAGCGTTGGAATTCCTCTGATGGATGCGGTCATGTGGCTATTGTGGAGCGCATTAACGCTGACGGCAGTATCCTTGTCAGCGGATCCAACTACACTTCCAGTAGAACCGCTGATGCAATTAAACGGAATTATTTTACGTTAACGACACTGAAGAAACCATATTCCATCTCAGGTCAGGTATTACTTGGATTCATATATAATCCAGGTGCAGTCACTTCGATACCTGCATCTGAGAATGCGATATACAGGATGTACAACAGGTACACAGGAGAGCATCTGTTCACCCCCTACAACAACGAGGCCAATAGTCTTTACAAGATCGGCTGGACTTATGAAGGAATTGCATGGCATGCTCCGGATGATGGTGAGACGGTTTACAGATTGTATAATCCGAACGCCGGAGATCATCACTACACTGTGAGTACAGAAGAACGCGATGCATTGATTGCAATGGGTTGGCATCTTGATACTGCCGTATTCAAGAGCGGCGGCAAGGTGCCGATCTATCGCACGTATAACGTTCAGCGAGGCTGGCATATGTATACCGCAAGTAAGAGTGAGTATGGCCAACTTGTAAAAGCTGGATGGAAAGATGAAGGTATTGCATTTTATGGTGTTGAAGAATAAGACATACGATATTCTGAAATTCATCAGCACACTGATCGTACCTCTTACTGCATTCCTGACAACGATGGCGGAGATATGGGGCTTTACACAGCAGGCGGCTCCAATCATCGCCACGATCACTGCGGTAGGTACGCTGATCGGCGCGATTATCAACGTCTCATCTGCCAACTATAACAAGGAGGTAGATGGATCATGCTCGTGACGTGGGAGAGCGTACTTACAGTATGCGGTATCATCGCATCTGTGGTGGCCGCACTCAAGGGACTTGAATATATCAAGCAGAAATCTCTTACCTACCAGCATGGCAATGAGATCGTGAATATTAATCGCAAGCTGGATATAGATAAACGCCGGCTGGATGATATGACTCAGCGCCTCTCTGCTATAGAGAATGCGCAGGATCAAAATGTTGAGCAGTTGAGACAGAGCATTTCAGTGGTTGGTCAGAGTCTGATCACCATCTGCCAGCACATGGCGCAAGGGAACCACAGCGAGGAGCTGTTGAAGGAGAGCCAGAATCTCTCCAAGTATTTCATGGGCGTCAAGGATTGAGCGTACATGAAATTTTATTTTTGCTGAATAAAAAGGTACTGTGGCGATAAAAAACGCCTGCGGGGCTGGCGACGCCCAAAAGATATCTAGTCACTGAAAATTTTTTCATAAACGTCCGTCCAGAAATAGGAGGTAATTTTCGATGGTTTCTGCAAAGAAAAATCCTAGTTCTGTAAAAAAACGGCAAGTTTCCGAAAAAATTTCAGGCGATTCGTTAAAATCCAGCGCAGAAATTGCAGAAATTTTCGGGTTGACGGAAAGACATGTCAGAAGAATGGCAAAAGATGGCGATCTTCCATGCGTCTCATCGAATCCTTACAAGTTTAGGCTGGAAGACACGGCGAAGGTATATATCCAGTCATTGAATGACAGATTAAAGCCACTCGACATGGAAACTGCGCTGAAGGAAAAGGCACGAGCCGACGCCGATTATAGGAAAGCGAAAGCTCAAATCGCAGACCTGGAATTAGCTGAATTAAAAGGCGAAATGCATCGCTCTGAGGATGTAGAAGCTATGACAAGTGATCTGGTATACACGATCAGATCGATGGTAATGTCGTTGCCAGGAAGACTGGCGATGGATGTAGTTAAATGCAACACTCCTGCGGAGGCATCCGCATTGATAGACAGAGAGTGCATGGGCATTCTCGAGCAGCTCTCCGGATACAAGTATGATCCGGCAGAGTATGCAAAACGTGTGCGGCAGCGAGAAGGTTGGCGCAAAGAGGAGGAAGAAGCCGATGACGAGTAAGGCTGCAGCGGCAAAGCTGAATAAGGCCATATCGTCAGCGATTAAGGCATTCAGGCCTCCGGAGCATCTGACGGTTGACCAGTGGGCAGATCAATATCGGAGACTATCGCCTGAGACTTCAGCTGAAGCTGGTCCATGGCGTACGTCCAGGACGCCGTATCTGGAGCAGCCGATGCGAGCGTTCACGGATCCGAAGGTCCGGAAGATCGTGATGGTCGCCGCATCACAGGTGGGTAAGTCAGAATTGGAACTGAATATTATCGGTTACATTATCGATCAGGACCCAGGATCAATTCTGTTCGTNCAACCTACGATGGAGGATGCGAGAAAGTTCAGCCGAATGAGAGTCGCACCGATGATACGCGATTCTAAGAGGCTGAAGAGTAAGGTTGCCGATGTTAAATCGAAAGACTCCGGCAATACGATTCTGCAGAAGACATTCCCAGGCGGGACGCTGACGATGGCAGGATCGAATGTACCATCAGCCTTGGCATCCATACCGGCACGCTACATCTTAGGTGATGAGCGAGATCGCTGGGCGGCATCGGCAGGTGCTGAAGGTGATCCATGGTCACTGGCGGAGGCGCGTCAGAGGACGTTCTACAACGCCAAGAGCGTAGAGGTATCCACACCTACGATCAAGGGTCAGTCGAATATTGAGAACGCGTTCGATGGAGGTACGCAGGAACGGTGGTGCCATCAGTGTCCTGAATGTGAAGAGTATTCGGAGATTACCTTCGATACGATCCAATTCAAGAATCACAAGAAGATCCTGCACGGAAAGACGATCTATGAACTGGATGGCAATCCTGCATGGGTGTGTCCTAAGTGCGGATGCATCGTGCCGGAAGACGTGATGAGGAAACAGCCGGCGAAGTGGATCGCAGATAATCCTGATGCGTATGAGCTGAAAGGTGTGCGGTCATTCTGGCTGAATGCATTCTCATCTCCATGGACTCCATGGTCTGATATTGTGCTGAAGTTTCTTGAGAACAAGGATGATCCGCAGAGATTGAAGGTAGTGTATAACACACTGCTGGGACAGCTCTGGGAGGATCGCACAAAAGATGTGGACGAAGATTCGATTATGAATCGCAGAGAGGACTATGGCACGAATGCTGACGGATCTCCGGTGGAATTGCCGGATGGAGTGCTGGTATTGACGTGCGGCGTCGATACGCAGGATAACCGATTAGAGTATGAGGTTGTTGGCCATGGTATGTATGGAGAGACATGGGGTATCCAGAAGGGATACATCATGGGAACTCCTGATGATGACGATGTGTGGAGTCAGATGGATGATGTGATTTCACATGTTTATAAATTCAAAGACAGCGACAGCGGATTGAGGATCTCAATTACGTGTGTTGACTCCGGCGGTCATTATACGCAGGAGATATATGAGCGTTGCAGACAGCGCAAGGCGGCGCGGGTGTTTGCAATTAAAGGCTACGGCGGCGAAGGTGTGCCGTTTGTGAAGCCTCCAAGTAAGGTCGCCGTGAAAGACGACAAGAGAGTTATGGTATGGCTCTACGGCATCGGTGTTGATGCCGGCAAGGAGCTGATCATGTCGTCGATCAAAGTGGAAAGCGCAGGTCCGAAATACTGTCATTACCCTCTAAATGAACAGTATTACGGATATGATGCTTATTATTTTCAAGGCTTGCTATCTGAGCAGTTGGAACTGGTAAATAACAAATGGCGCTGGGTTAAGCTGCCAGGCCATCGCCGCAACGAGGCTCTCGATTGCCGCAACTACGCATTGGCAGGCCTTAGAATTCTGAATCCGGATATGACTGCAGTCAGACAGCGGATGCTGGGAAGACCTGCAGAAGAGATATCCGTAAATAAGACGACGCCGGTTAAGAGGCAGAGATCCAGGAGATCGAATTCTGTTGATAAGGCGTTCAGCGATTGGTAAGAAAGGGAGAGAGAAGTATGAAGCATACGAAGGTATGGATCCAGAATCAAATCGATTTGATCGATAAGAGACTGGAGGCATATAAAGCTCAGGAGCTGAGGATGCTCTCTGAAGATGGCGTACAGGCGTACGGCATCGGAAGCCGCAATCTCACACGATACAATCTCTCACTGGATACCATTCGTGAGGCTATCGAGGAACTGGAAGAAGAGAAGGAAGAGCTGGAAGCTGAGCTGGCTGGAGTAAGTAAGCGCAGAGCTGTCGGCGTGGTTCCTCGTAATTGGTAATGGCATTAAAGCGGAGCGATCCGCTTTTTTGCAGAGCTGTGTCGCTCCTTTGCACAGCTCTTGATACTCTGAAAATCTGATGGACTGGAGGTGAAAAAATGGATGATAGAAATCGAGCTGGACGGCTCAAGAATAAAGGCTATTCCGATGCCGGCGCCAGCTGGACGAAGAGAGCAATGAAGGGCTTCAACGCCGCATCAGGCTCTCCGCAGGAAGACATCGATTTTAACAATGCGACTCTCAGGCAGAGAGCACGCATATTGTATATGGCGTCTCCAGTCGCCGCTTCTGCAGTCAAAACGAACCGGACAAATGTCATAGGAGTAGGCCTGCAGCTCAAGAGTCTTGTTGACCGTGAGCGGTTAGGCATGAGTGTCGATGAGGCAGAAGCGTTCCAAAAAAATGTAGAGCGTGAATTCGCTATATGGGCTGAGAATAAGCGTGCCTGCGATGCCACAGGAGTCAATGACTTCTACGGCATGCAGCAGTTGGCATTTACATCGTGGCTGTTATCGGGTGACTGTTTTGCGGTCGTTAAAACTGTACGGCGCACGAAGATGCTGCCGTACTCCACACGGCTGCATCTAATCGAGGCAGATCGTATCGCAACGCCCAGCAACGGCGTGATTGGCGGAATGTGGACTTACACCACAGGCAAGAATCCGGACAACGGTCATACGATCTACGATGGCGTTGAGGTTGATGAGAACGGCAGTATTCTGGCATATCACATCCGGAATACATATCCATTCGAATACGCGCTCTCTTCGTTGGAGACAAAGTGGCAGAGAGTTGAGGCGTATCAGCCTCATACAGGCCTGCCGAATGTGATTCATATCATGAATTCCGAGCGCCCTGATCAATATAGAGGTGTGACGTATCTCGCTCCGGTGATCGAGGCTATTCTGCAGATCCGGAGATATACGGAATCCGAGCTGATGGCTGCCGTTGTGGAGTCGTTCTTCACGGCATTTATCAAGACTGACGCCGGTGCGGATGAAATGCCGTATAACGAGATCGGAGAGATACCGGAGAGCGAAGTGCGTGATCCGAATGATTACAACATGGGTCCAGGTCAGATCAACATTATGGAACCTGGCGAGGATGTTGTATTTGCAGATCCGAAACGTCCTGCAGGAGGATTCAACGATTTCGTAAAGGCAATCGCCACGCAGATCGGTGCAGCACTCGAGATTCCGGTGGATCTGCTGCTGAAGGAATTCAATGCAAGTTATTCCGCCAGTAGAGCAGCGCTCCTTGAGGCATGGAAAGCATTCCGGATGAGACGCAAGTGGCTGGCAGATGATTTCTGCAAACCGGCGTATGAGATCTGGTTTTCGGAAGCCGTTGCGTTAGGTCGCATCAGTGCTCCTGGCTTCTTCTCAGATCCTGCAACGCATGCAGCATATCTTGGCGCAGAGTGGATTGGACCGTCACAGGGTCAGCTGGATCCGGTCAAAGAAATTACTGCAGAGATACTCGCATGCTCTGAAGGATTCAGCACGCATGAGCAGAGTACGATTAAGCTCAATGGCGGTAAGTGGGAGCAGAACGTTGAGAAGCTCAAGAGAGAAAATGAGCTGCTCGGAAATCAGGCGCCTGATGCACATCAGGCAGATGATCCTGTTGATATCAACAACAAGATAAAAAAACTTGCAGATATAGGAGGTGCATTTGATGCCAGTGAATAGATTCTGGGACGTCATCGATAAGTCAGATGACGAAGGCGAAATCATTCTGCATGGCGATGTGGAATCCGCACAGCCGACAGATTGGTGGACTGGCGAGCCGATTCCAGGCGAATTTATTACGCCTGAAGGATTCGCTGAAGATTTAGAAAAAGTCAAGAATAAGTCGAAGATTACAGTCAAGCTGAATAGCTGCGGTGGTGATCTGTACACGGGTATTGCCATCCACAATACACTGAAAGCGCTGAGCGCGAATATCAATGTAATTGTGGAAGGAATTGCCGCAAGTGCCGCATCTGTGATTATGTGTGCCGGTGATACTGTATCGGTATTCCCTGGCTCACTTGTCATGATCCATGGTGTGAGTGCATTCCTCTTCGGCGGTTATACGGTAGGCGACTTGGAGAAATCGCTGAAAGGTATGATTGCCGCTGAAGATGCTATTGCAAATATCTACTCTGTGAAGACAGGTAGGGATATTGATGAGCTGAAACGGATGATTACGGATGAGACTTGGATGACCGGCGATCAAGCTATTGAGCTGGGATTCGCCGATGAGATGGTGGAGGGCGCTGAAGATGCCGCATTCTCTCTGCAGAATGATGGCAAGCTGTTACTTGTTAACGGTGTCTCCCACAGCACAGCCGGAATGAGGAATATTCCAAAGACAATTCCGGTGTTAAATACTGCACAGAATCGGCAGCCGACACAAGCCGACGATGTGGATATTGAGAGAAAGGAGATTGACTCGATGGACGATTTTACTCTCGAAACGTTGCAGGCTGAGTGTCCTGCACTTGTCGATCAGATCCGCGAGACAGAGCGTCAGGCGATGGCTGCTGAGATTGAAAATGCAGTAAGTGCCGAGCGTGAAAGAATCGCAGAGATCGACAGCATCGCCGCCGCACTTGGCGACACCGAGCTGGTGAATGAAGCGAAGTATGGCGAGAATCGATGCGACGCACGCGAATTAAGTTTCCGTGCGCTTCAGAAAAACGCGAGACAGGGGACGCAGTTCCTGGCTGATTTCGCAAAAGACAGCGCTGAGAGCGGTGCGAATGATGTCACTGCTCAGCCGAATGGCGGAGGCGCAGAAGTTGACGACAATAATGCTCGTATGGCAGATATCGTCAGCGCTTACAGAAACTCTAAGGAGGGCAATTAATCATGGCAGAGATGCTCAATGAAAAGATCGGTGAGATGACTTATGACAATCTCATCGCAAGTGTCTATCCGGAGGCTGATGTCTTCACCGTTACGCTGAAGGCAGGACAGGGTACGCTGAAGAGGGGTACACTGCTGGCTGCAGGCGATGATGGCATGGAGATGATCAGCAAATCTACTACAGGTAAGGCTAATGCTGTGCTCTGTGATCCGGTAGATACTGATGGCGATACTGCAGTAAATGCTGTTGCATATCGCACAGGTCACTTCAACAAGAATATGCTGATTGTTGCAGATGGCTACACTATTACTGATGCGGACAAGGAAGCTCTGCGTGTTGCAGGTATTATGCTCTCCGATGCCGTTATCATCTAAGGGAGGTATTCAAAGATGGCATTCAATATCTTCGAAACACACACGATGCTCCAGCTGATGAAGGAAGTAGTTCCTACGCATTCATTCCTGCTGGATCGTTATTTTAAGACAAACGCCGCTACTGATATTTTCAGTACAGCTGATGTGCTGGTTGAGTATCAGGATGGCAATCACAAGGCTTCTCCGTTCGTTTCTCCTAGAAAGAACGGTGTTGCTGTTACGCGTCAGGGCTATGAGCTGAGTAAGCTGGAGCCTGCACACATTGCTGTTGCACGTACGCTGACTGTCGATGATCTGAGTAAGATCGGATTCGGTGAGGCTCTGTACTCCACGCTCACACCTGAGCAGAGGCAGGGCGCAATGCTGATGCATGATCTTGAGGATCTTCGCAAGATGAACGTCAGACGTAAAGAAGCTATGGCTGCTGAAGTCATTTTCACGAATGGATGTGTCATGCATGAGTATGTGGATGATTTCGGAAAGTACTCCGAGAAGCAGGTACAGTATTACACAGGCACTAATGATGCGGTATTCACACCTTCGGCCAACTGGGACACTACAGAAGAATCCGGCAAGCAGATCTATGACGACATCCACGCCATGATCCAGATGCTGACTGAGAAAGGTCTGCCGGCAACTGAAATGCTGGTAGGATCTAATGTCGCTAGTATTCTCGTTAAGAATGAATTCATCCAGAAGGTGCTGGATAACAGACGCTATGAGCTGGGTCGTGTTGATCCGAAATCTCTGCCTGCTGGCGCAGCAGTACTGATGACG
>Ga0065711_1050860_pt1 | contig 10630 bp, 3 predicted proteins | sample Hoacrofraction12_FD_59098 | JGI IMG/M metagenome (GOLD analysis project Ga0065711, IMG submission 59098) | Hoatzin crop microbial communities from Cojedes, Venezuela - Epithelial fraction 12 v2 (version 2) | ecosystem: Host-associated > Birds > Digestive system > Esophagus > Crop | place...
CCGGCCTGTAGTTCCCTGGGTCCTCCTTCTTGCCCTTTTTGAAGATTGGAGTGACATTGGCCTTTCTCCAGTCCTCGGGCACCTCTCCTGTCCTCCAGGACCTCTCAAAGATGATGGAGAGTGGCTCAGCTCCCTCAGCACTCGTGGGTGCATTCCATCGGGGCCCATGGATCTGTGGACATCCAGATCGCTTAAGCGATCCCTCACGCAGTCCTCCTCGACCAAGGGAAAGTCATCTCTCTGTAGGCTTCTTCTCTTACCTCCGGGGCCTGGGATTCCTGAGGGCCAGTCTTAGCCCTGAAGACTGAAGCAAAGAAGGCATTCAGTAGCTCTGCCTTCACCGCATCCTCCGTCACCAGGACACCCGCCTCATTCAGCAGCGGCCCCACGTTGTCCCTAGCCTTCGTTTTGCTGCTGATGTAGTTGAAGAAGCCCTTCTTGTTGTTTTTGACATCCCTTGCCAGCTTCAATTCCAGGTGGGCCTTGGCCTTCCTCGTCACATCCCTGCGTGCTCTCACCACGATTCTGTACTCTTCCCAAGTGGCCTGCCCCTCTTTCCACATTCCAAGGACAAAAGCGTAGCCTAATTTGAGATCTAGAAAGAGCTTCATGAAAATAAGCAGATCACACACAGTAACGGCAATCAAACTCTGACAGATCAAGGTTCTTCATGAACCCCCATCCCCACCACCAATGTCTCAGTTCAAGTCAATATAAAAGCACGTGCCATTGTGTAACTAATTGATTACAGCCTCTCTCCTTCAGTTTTCCAGCTCTTTAGTTTCTATGCCTTAGGAAATTTATCCTGACATTGAGATGAGAGAAGCTTATTACACCAGTTTGTTTTCAGAACCATGTAATGAGGTCTCACTACAAAATTAAGACAACCATAAATATGCACTTTAAGATACTTATAATACATTTAATTGCATCAGGTATCAGACCTCTTTGGGGTTTTTTTTGTTGTTGAATTTTTTTTAAAGTCAGCAAGTACCCAGGCACTTGCTGAGTGGAGTCATGGACCATATTTCATGTTTCCAAGAGACATTTTAAAAGCAAAGACTACTTACCACAGAACTATGAGATTAGTTTAAACCAATACAAGTCAAAACTGCCATCAAACAACAGTTTACCTCAGCTATTCATGTCATCCCCTTCTTGTACCAGTCCAAAGTTTAAGCAGATTGGTAAAGCGACACAGATTAAATCTGACCTGGATTAGATCCACAAGACTCTTTACTGTTTTCATAAGAATGGTGGAGAGGGAAGGCACTAGCCTCTACATAATCAAGAAAGTCTAACCTGAGGTAAGCCGTCTGAGAGAAGTTTAAGATGGGTGGCTGACCATTTTTAACTACCTTTTCTCATTAAACTTTTTTTCCCCATTCTAAAACTCAGTGGATTACACTTGCACTTTAAAGAGCAGAACTGCATTAAAGGCAACATCATTCAACAGAGTTAGTCACTACACACCTTCTTGCATGCTTTAATCTAATAGATCTACCTGAATCCAAGTTACGTAAAGCCCAAAATGTTCCCAAATATCTAATGCAACATACTAGCCAAGAAGGCAGAATCAACTGTGAGATGACTTAGCAATTACATTAATTACAAGTAAAGTCAAGTCAAGACTAGTTTTATTCACACCTTAAACTGCAGCCAGTAGGCATGAGGAGGTTTTGTCTTGTGGGGGGCGGAGAACAGTTTAAAGATTTGCGAGGAGTAAGAAATACAGAATAGCCTGGTTCTACTCCTTTTTAAACTTAAAAATTTTTCTCCCCTTTAAGTCCTGAATGGGAAAATCATTGAAAGCTTCAATGAACATGCTGAATGAAAAATAAGTTTTTAGTTTCTAAAGGCAGATGTTACAGTATTACACAACATTGAACTGGTATAGAGAAACAGACCAAGCAGTGTAAAGAACAGCAGCAGTATCTATTATTTGACTAATCAGATAGTCTCTTCAGAGAGCAAAACCAACAGAGAAGTCACAGACATACTGATGGTACACAACAAAAACAGTCAAGTTAGAGGCTGGCATCACACAGATTCATCACGATTAGTACCCAACTGCCACGGTCTTTTTCAATCTTTAATTGTCCTTGGCATGTTCCGGGAAGGAAGATCAATCAGTGCCCTTCTGAGAAGATTCGCTAACTCTCAGACCCTAAATGACTTACCACCTGAGTTTCCAGAATAACAGAGAACCGAAGAAAGGCATTCAAGTCATTGTCCCTCTTCTCAAATCACACCACACACATTTCAACTCAAATGGCTAATACTTGTTACTAACAAAGATATTTCTTTTTTCCAAAGATGACATTCATATCCTGTTATTGAAGAGACTCATGGGATAATTCAGGTTGGAAGAGGCATTAGGGAGTCATGTAGTCCAACCTCCTAAACCAAAAAATGTCAAAACTGAATGCAAACCAAGTTGCTCAGGACTTCACTCAGCAGGGTCTTGAAAACCCCAGAAATACAGACAGCACAGTCTTTCTGGGCCATCTGTTCCAGTGCTTGACTGTCTTCACAATAAAGTCATCTTCCTGTGCCAAGTGAAAACGTACATTTCACATTTGCTGTGACAGACATCTTTTACAAATTTAAACATGTCTCAGTGAGATTCAAGATAGAATTTTAAAAGTACATTGCTTATAGCATCTTCAGTTTTTACAGTCACCTGTACTGTCTACAGGTAATCAAATACAGAATGGTTTCATTACAGACAAGGCACTAGATGGAGCCCCTGACTACAAATATCAGACCCAGCTGAGACACTGATGACCCTACATAACCTAAAAAATTATCAGAACAAATAACCGGTTACATCTAGGTTACAAATTGGAGTCTGAAGCTTTTCTGGGGATTAGACAAGGCTTGTTTTCTGTGGCTAAAAGTTTCTGTAAATAGACAGACCATTGGTTAGCTACTCTTTCAATATGAAATTGATTCAACTGTTTCTAAAGAGTGCTATTATGATAAATATTTCCAGTGGAATAGTTTTGTAGAGTAGGATATGTATACACTCAGAATAAAAGTAAATTAATATCTCAAGGTAAAACAGTAAGTTCCAGGAAGTCTGTAAGCCTTATACTGGAGGCTAGATGTATTTTGTATTCCAGACTAGATCTATTAATTAACCTGGTAGACATGTTAAATATTGCACTGAACCATAATTTGAAGTTGTCCTGCAGGTGAAAGTCACTGTACTTACATACAACAGATGAACATAAATGATCAAGTAACCAATTAGGAACTGTTCAGAAAGAAATCAGGTGGTAGACTTTAATACAAAACATCAAACAAAGGACTTTGTCCCCAATTCATTAAAATCCCTATAGACTACTCACCCAAACAAATAAGCAAAACGGAAGGTCTTCTGGAGTGTGGTGCTGTTCAATTCTGCAGCTAAATGTTATAGTTAAGATGCTTCATCAACATCAGAACTAGCTAAACTAGACATTCTATAAAATCATGTACTGTGGTTAACTGTTAAAGAACGCCGTTCCACAGCACCTGCATATTTACATCAAATCTGTCACGGTGCAGACATCCCCTGCACTCTGTAATCATTTATCATTGATAGCATTTGGTTTAAGTCACCTGAAGTCATTAAATCTGCTCACCCTGCATTACAGCAGTCAAAACAGCATGAATTCAGTCCACTTACAGTGCCATGGAGAAGAAAGCAGACATTCCATTTAACATTTTCCCTACACCTTTTAGATTTCAAAATTCTATGTAGAACACAATCCCTAATAAGGTATCAACAGCTACAGCATCTATAATGGTGGATAAAGTGGTAGATGTTTGATGAAACAGGAACAGATTCTTTGAGATTTCAACCAAAATTGGTAGGAGGGGGAAAGATCATTTGCAATAGTTGGCCATCTCTGTCAAAGTCCCACTCTGTCAGTGTCTTAATTCACTAAAACAAACCCCACCCAATCAGGTTGGAACTTTTTTGTATTCAATTCGTCTTCATTTTCATACTAGTAAAGTAGGGAGGATAATACTGAAACTGTCAAGAAATGGAATTGTAATAGAGCCAGGAGCAAGTAAGCTGTTGCCCCTTTACTAAGGGGTAACAAGTAACCATCTGCTCATAGCCTCCAAACACTGAAGAGTTTTTTCTTTTGTTCAGTTAAAACTTCAGTTAACTTCTGCCTCAGATCCTCATTTATTAGATGGGAACAATAGCTTACCAAAGTTATTTAACGAATGGTCAATGTCTGAACAGCTCATGGAAGTGTGTGACATTATAAGCACTTTAAAAAATACTTTGAGAATCATGAACTGGAAGACTGAGAACCTTCCATCAGATTGCTTAACAGCTACTGATGTTTTTCTAGTGAACACTCTAATATGCTTACTCATTGAAGGCATAAATCTGATTAAACACTACAATAACAATTAAGACAATCCTAAAAGATTAAGTCATCCTGCTTTAAACATATTTGGATGTTTCTTTATTAGTCACAGGTGTGCCACTAAGTTGAGATGCAAATAGCTGGCATTAAGCCCACTGCATTTGTCTTGTTTTATGAGAAAAGTTCTGAGAGCTGGCTACTTCAGTGATTTACCTGTGCTTTGTTCAGTGTAGTTCAGTACTGCTTGTTCCCTCTTTATTTCAAAGAAATCCACAAGTTCTAATCAACGTTTCAGAAGAACTCCATGGAACTTGTTAATTAATAACTCAAGATGCCTTGTTATAGTTCAAAATCCAAAAAACTGGAACATGTAGCCTTTCAAGACAATACGTCTAACAGCTTTCCCTTAACATTTATTCTACATCACTAACATAACTTGCATTCGTATTCACAAAGAAATGCCAGATCATTTTTCACACAAAATGAATTTTAATTGCATTCATCAATGCAAGTCAAAAAAGCATTTTATTCAAGTGTTATGTGCAAGAACCAATATTGACACTCAGATCTCCTCTGAAAAAGAAAGTTCCATGTGCAGAGAGACGGCTCTTCAATTTATGGATTTCACAGAAACATTTTATTTTCAGTGTTAGAAATAATTCCCTCTTTTTAGGACTTTGACACAGATTAGCTATGTTGTACCAAATTAAGAGTTGTACCGTCACTACAGAGATTTTTTTTTTTTAATCATTTTGAAAACACAAAGATAAGCTTACCTGCAAGTTTAGCTCCATAGTGGTATTTTCCACTACTGAAGTGTGGTAAAGAAAATATAAGTGAGCCCAATCCTAGCATAAATGCTGAGAAAGCAAGCCATCGTGGTTTGTGCCCTCTTTCTCCAAAGAAAGACACAAACAGTGACAATATACAAAAAGCAATGTCATAGCTTGCAGAGATTAAGCCAGTGAGGGAACTGTTCAACTCATAACGCTTCTCAATTGTTGAAATACTAATGTTAATCAGGCCATTTACCACAATACCTACAAAAAAAAAAAAAAGTAGATAATTAGTCAAAGACACTTTCATCTGACAGATTTGCAAAGGGTGAACTTACTGTGTGATGGAAGGGTTAACATTAATATATTTACAAATTTATATTTTAAGGTATTTATTAGCTTTAAAATCCAGGTATATAATGGATTGATACAGTGCCTACTTAAGCCAGCCAAACTGCACAGGATCTATTCAATTTTGTTCTCTCCTGTGGGCATTAAAGATTGAACACTCAAGTATTAAGCCAGCAAAATAACATGCCTCAAACTCTGTTCACATTTCAGATTCAGTTCGAAGCACAAACAGATTTTAAACAGAATGCATTACAGTGTCATAAGATACTGTACATATTAAAAGGAAATTAGTTAAGGTTATGACTTGAATTAGAATACAAACAACAACAGAAGCAAGTTCAGGACATAGCTTTCAAATAATAATTGTCAAACAAACATCATTTCCTCCCTGCCATCACAAAGGGAAGATACAAGGCGGCTTTTGAACAGACATCCTTCCCCTGTAGTATAAAAAAAAAGTATAAAGCTATTTAAAAATATTTTGCAACTGTTTGAGAGCAACTGAGGTGATTAACTGAGAGAAAAGTTTGCCCTCTGAATCTTGAAGTTCCCTGAAACAGAAGCCTCAACAACCCAAAGAAAGGGCCTTGCACAACTGGCCCTGCTCAAGCACCAGTGAACTCTAAAAACTGACCCAAAGGTAGAAGCAAGTCAGCTGCAATTGCCAGTGCATACATATACACACTGTCCGCTTTTACAAAAGTGTTGTTTGTAAATACTAACTTGAATCTCACATCCTGCTTCACATTCTGTTTGTATGTGAAATATGAAGTAGTTGGAGTTTACTTTTAACAGTCCCAAAATAAGATTCTGTTACAAGTGAGATGCATAGCTGTACTTCATATCAGAGACAGATAACTTCATGGTAGCCTAATTAAACTATGCCTGTAATAAAATATATACCCTGGAAAAAACTTCAGAAGTCTTGGAGTCACAGATGCAAATAAGATGAAGAGTTCTGTAATGTTGCAGATGACTGCTCAGCATCTCTCAGGACACTGGCCCTACAGTTATCCTTTCTATTTCTGAAATTCAAACATGATTCTCTAATGTCATTTCTAGAACAGAACAGAGGAACAAACTACTGGGGACAGCAATGGAGTCACGTTAGTTTTCAACAAGCACTGCACCATCCAGAAGTGCAACTACTTAGGCTGAACTCCAACAGATCTACCTGGAGTCCTCCACATATTAAAAAAAACAAAACAGCAAATTTACTCCAAATCTGTGATCAACCAGCTGTTTTCCTATCAGTGCAATCCCCACCACAACTAAACACTTTAGCTTTCTATAAGGAGGTAGCTCTTGGCACAATCTTTATTTTCCAATACCTTAGTACAGCCTTTATACTACGGATGACAGTTTCACCTGTCAGTCTGACCACCACACTTAAGTGCATATGGGATTAACAGCAGTATTCAAGTGTTCCTCCACTGCCATTATTTATACATTTGCCAGCTTTCTTCTCAAGCAGCATTGACCAAAGAACAATACTAGCATGAAGGAATGAACAAACAAGTTCTTTCCATTTGCCACCACTTCAAACATTTACTAAGGCCTTAAAACATTCACATGAAGTAAGTGGGCTACATAGCAAGTTCATTACAGGTAAAAGACATTGTTTTTAGTTCTGTATTTTAAGTTTCCATGTTTAATTAACATCCTAAAAGCCATAAAACCTTACACTTAATTTTATTGGATAATTAGATTTCATTTGTAAAAATGCAGATGTGATGAATGGCAGCAAAACTTCAACACCATTATCTCATGACTAATCACTGAAGTCACTTCAGGAAAGACAGAACTTGGCTGATACTAACTGGATCTGAAAAACCAATCCTACACAGACATGTCAACACTTCAATAGTCATAGAGAAATTATTTTTTAACTATTATCATCCAAAACCTTATTGTCCTGCCACAACTGTTAAAAGTTCAGGTACAGTGTGTACTGACCCACAAAATCCAGATTAATCGTAAACCAAATTAATTTGCTCCAATGAAAAACAAGAAAATTTTTTCTTCATCGATTAACCAAAAAAACCCCCAATGTTTCTACAGTTGTAGCAAGTAGCGTGTTGGTGTCTGCAAATCATACATGATTTAAAGCCATCAAATTAAAAAACAGAAACCAAAAACAAAAGTCCTTCTGCTAACAAATTAATCAGGGTATAAAATATTAGTGCTATCCAAAGTTTTCAAACAGATTATACTAGACCAGTCTCAAACAATGGTTCTTTCATTTAATAAAATTATTACTGACATGAGGAATAAGCAGTCCTTCTTACACTCAAAATAGGGAGACAACTTCTACCTTGTTTGCTACTACAGCTATGAGCTGCAGCATATCCGGTTATTGTATTACAAGATGCAATCATACATTTATGCAACTTTAAGTGCCACATAGAAAGGAGGTTTTAGTCATGTAACCATGTTCAACATAAAGAAGTGTATTCTACTCTGGAAATACAGGTTTCACATGTACTTGAAAGAGAAACAGCCAGAAATGAGGAGTTAAGTTTCACCTGGAATCTGAGAAGCTGAAATACAGCAAATCAGGTGCTAATGATAACAGTAACCTCTTTTCTAGGGCAGCTAAAAAATAACCTAATAAATACATGTCTTCTGTTAAAAATACACAAAATTCTACACACACATACCAGGTCACTGCAGATAACTACCTACTATGTCTACTCATTGTGTAAAAAGTACCTTTCATTTACACCAAAATCATGTTAAGGATTACTTCATTATTCTTCACCACATTAGGAAACAAACTTTCCTAGAAGTACATTAGCATTAGCAAGTTTTACAGATATATTTTATCGTCCTCAGTGACGGTTTCTGTGATTTGGAAGGTAAATTACATAATTAGACCCAAAGCGAGAGTACAGTAATAGCTCAAACAACTTGAAAATCCCAGTTGTGTTTTTTGTGCTTTTATCCAAACTCTGAAGCTGCACGACCCGAATATTTTTGCAAAGTTTCACATGCAGCACTGAACTTCTTGTCTGAAAATGATTGTTTTTTCTGTTTCTCAAAAAGAGCTGAAAGTTGAATCTTCAGTGCTTGATTTATATTCTGTGATCCCGCCAAAGGAAATGTACTTAAGAAAACCCAGATAACACATCATTAAGAACACTGTAAGTTCTATAATAGCCATGGCTACATCAGCTTTCAAAACAAGCACCTGAAGTTACCTTACATTAAGGCCTTAAATCTGAACTACATTTGATAGGTACCTCTCTGAGGTCTGGCATAAATGTACAGTTAGATAACAGGACCAAGACCTGGTTAAGGTCATTGAAATCTTCTATGCAAGAAGTTCTTTCACCCCTCCTTTTCTTTTTACTATGTCAGAGAAAATAAATTCGAGCTAACAGCAGGACGACTGCAACAGTAATCACCTCCTGGTCCTACCAGCTGTAGCGCAGCCTTTCAAACACTACCACGGAACAACAGGCTCTGCCCAAAACTCTTTAGATACTTCTTCTCCAACATAACACACTTATGCTAAGAAAAGATCAGATTCTAAACTGGTTGAAATCAGAAAGAGTTCACAGAAACACATACTGAGAGACACTGGCTCTTCTAGCGATCTTCCAAGTTAACAAAAGTAGCAGTCAGATCCTTCTAGGTTTTAAGCAAAACCTTCTTCTCGGTTCTCCTCAGACCACCCCAGTTCCCTCAATGCAGCTCTGGGCAGGAACGCGGCCATCGATTTTCCATGTCTTCAGTGTAGGCTGCCTGCTCTTCTCGCACTAAATCTCTTCTTCTACATCTCCCCCCCACCCCTCTACAGCAGTCTCATTCTTTATGAGCAACAAGGATCCCTAATCCAATAAAGCTGAAGGGTTCTGAACATTAATCCAGTGGCTCCATTTGATGGACAGATACCCAAACTCTACAAACGTCAAGTTTGTACATCCGGTAAACTAACGCTTCCCCTCCCCCTCAGCCATTATTACCACTTTCTAAGCCTAAGGCTTGCCAAGGCCCTAACAATCTCGTTACAGAAAACCAAAAATATAGACAAGAATGTTAAACTTCAGGCTCCCCCCAAGGTTAAACCATCAGTTAAATGTTAGAAAGATGGCTGCACTGGGATCCACAGAACAAAAACCAGGTTTTTTTAAAGCCATCTTAGTTACTCAAAGTCCCACCCAACCACACCAATGTACTTTTCTAATTGGTGGGCAGGTAACAAAGTGCATGCTAGGGCGCTACAGTTTTGTCTGTTAGTTTATATCATGTGTTTTATTCCCTGGCTCCTATGTCTCAACCTGTGAGGTGCATATGGAGCACTATTTCCCTCTGAGCAATGGGGCATGGTATAGACAAGACTATGAAGCACAGAGCTGATGAGACCACAGACTCAGCAATGGTCAGAAAGGGAGGCAAGAAGAGAAGCGAAGGAGGAACAGAGTGAAGTACAGAGAGTAATACAGTATGAGAAACTTCCCTATGCAGGGCACTAGGATACTTTCTTCCCCTAGTGAAGCCGCTACTGTTCAACCGTCAGCAACAGCACCTAACTCGGGCAGCTGGTCGCACGCTGCCTCCCCTTACCCACCACCCAAATCGCCAGCAGCCTTTCCGTACGTTCCTCCGTCCAGGCTCCCGCCTGGCTTCCCCCGCGGCTCCAGGACGGGCAGCAGGATGCGCCCAGGGCAGCGGGCGGGCGGCCCGCAGGGGCCGCGTCCCACAGAGGCGGCGGAGAGGAGGGCAGCACGCCTGTGGCTCTGGACAAGGCGGCGGGCACGGGTTACCTTGGAAGATAGCCAGGAGGCTGTAGGCAGCCAGGTAGCCCTCGGGGTTGTTGCAGAGCTGCAGAGCCTTAGGGGCGCAGCGGCCCCACCCGCAGGGCCCCTCCTCAGCCTCCGCCGCGAACGCAGTGGCGTCGCCATCCTCCCTGGCGGGGCTCGCCCGGCGCTGCCGGCTGGGGCCGGGGCTGGGTGGCTCAAACACCGGGTTCTCGATACCGCCACCCTGCATAGCACTGAGAGGCCGATGTCTGGCACCAGCTGCAAGCGACGCCTGGCCGCAACGCTCCTCTAAATACCGCAAGGGCGGGCCGGCCCCGGTAGGGGCAGGTGGCGGCGTTGCCCCCCTCCTTCCGCGGAGGGCGGC
>Ga0065711_1050853_pt1 | contig 10629 bp, 4 predicted proteins | sample Hoacrofraction12_FD_59098 | JGI IMG/M metagenome (GOLD analysis project Ga0065711, IMG submission 59098) | Hoatzin crop microbial communities from Cojedes, Venezuela - Epithelial fraction 12 v2 (version 2) | ecosystem: Host-associated > Birds > Digestive system > Esophagus > Crop | place...
TCTGGGTTGAGGCTTCCTTTCTGACCAGCAGAGAAGAAGCAGCCTTCTGACGGTGGGGTGCCATGGCTGGGCTTCCTTCCTGCAGATGAGTTTCCTGAGCTTGCCTTGGCAGCTGGGGGAGGGCCTCTGCATTCCCTGCATGCCCCGCCTGCGTGAACTGCCACGCCAACTGCCACATCACACCCTTCTGATACGTCACACCCTGTTTGCCCACCCTGGTCGTCGCGCTCCCTAGGGTTTGCTCTTGTACTCAGGAGGGTCACGCCTCCGTCACCGCTGACTGCGCCCCCGCTGAGTCAGAGCTGCCTGCTCGTTAGGAGCTGACTCCTGCCTGCTCTGAGGGGGGTGGGGGGGGATGCCTTCTCCCTCCCTGCACTTTTGACTTCACGATTCTGCCGCTTTAGGAAAGGGTTCCCTGGCGCAGTTGTCCACTCCAGAGCCCTTCACCTTGGTGGCTTCGCTTTATTTGCACTAAATTCTTCTACATTCAGATCTAAATCACTTGCTCGGTATACCAACTGACCACTGTAAAGCAAGGAGAACATCCATGCTCTGAGGAAAAGTCTGCATCCAGCACTGGCAGACCCAGAAAGGGCCTGAACAGCCATCTCTGCTTACAGTTATTGCACTGTAATACCCACATCCTGAACACAAGGAAAAACACCAGTCAGTTATGGGGACTCCAGTCCAGCAACTTGCAGTTACCACAGTAAAGCTGGTGTTTTTGATGACATAGAAGTAAGGTTTAGAGCAATGAATATCCAAGCTAAAATCCCTTTTAGACAAGAGTCCACTCTCATGTTTAATGAGCAAAGAATAATTTGGAAAAATGAACTTAGTTCTGACTTCACTTACAATGATTTCAAACTACTGACATCTGCAGAACTATTCACATTCTACATTGACGCATAAACCAAAGAATCCTAACAAATCGAATTGAGCCCAACAGAAACACCCAGAGAAAAATGTGCAAGCTCAAGGCCTACTGGCCATAGGGAAACACAAAAGTTAAACTGTATCTAATGAAGATGAGACAAGTTATTCCTTCATGTCCACATTACACTCACTTAAGAGGAGTCAAAAACATAGAACTAGGATCTTTACACTGCAAGAAGTAAAACCATTGTTTTCTACCTTCTGTTTAAGACACTCACTCCTTCAGTAAACACCATTTCCTGCTACCAAGGTCGTGAAGAGATTTGTAAGTACATTTTGTTTGACAAATATTTTTAACCAAAAATTCTGGAAATGGTACAGTGCATCTTTTTTGGTTTATGAGGTGTTTTTAAACACATCAACTTGAAAAAGTAGCCCACATGATTTCCCACGTCTGCATCTATCACAGAAATGACTGTGGAACCAAGTTCCACAGTAATTCCTGTGACAGAAGTAATTGGAACACAGGATATTGTGAGAGTCTCCTCTTTTATGTGTATGCACACTGATACGTACTTACTTTTCTAGGAGACTTCTCACAGCTGCAGAGAGGATTTTGAAACTTAGAGCTAAAAGAAATCATGAGGATAGATAAACCCACCGTAACACAGCCATTCTGCTTCATGCACCTACAGTTTGCTCAAGTAACTTCTACTCAGCTACGCTGTGCAGCGTAGAAGTCCCTACTGTGCAGGGACATTTTAAAGAAATGCAACGGCATCACAAAACCTTACGCTAACTTATCTTCCATTGGTTTTCTTTTGAAATGTCATGAAATTTTTTCAAAGAATATAAAAGAATAATAAGATTCTGAAAATTCTCATACCTGATACAGCAAGAAAATCATCAATACTTGTTATATCATCCACAGCTTCAGTAAGAACATGGATGTGATTCTCCCATGTACTTCTATATATCTCCATGTTTTTTTTCACAACTTGACTTTTTGGTCTGGCAGCAAGAGCTAAAGCAGCGTTAATAACCTGTATGAAAAGAAACACAAAATCAATATCTAAATAATTCTGTCTTCAGAAGTAAAATGTTACATTTTACTTAAAATTGCAGAGCAGCATTTCTGTTCTCTAAGCAGAAGTGTTGCTCAGCTTCTGTTTCTGTTCTTTGCATGAATACCAGTCAGATGTTGCTTAGGCTCACTTCCATTTTAGCTTCGTAGACAAAGATGCTAATGGAGTAGGATAGCAAAAATCCCAACATTTTTAGCTGAAGAATTCATGCTATTCCAGTTTGCCAGATATCATGAAGGTTTTACTTACGTAAGGCACACACTTGTCGGTACAGCATATGCCTCTTCAGCTCTCAGTTTAAACTCTTTAATAACTGTTACCACAGAGCTTATTATGGAGCATCTTCATTAAAAGAGATATTATCAGCCTCTGTCATGCAAAAGTGGAAGTTTTTGCCAGGACAACAGATACTTCTTTTAAGATCAATGGCATGGGACATAACACATACTACATCTATATAAAAGCAGTAGATCGATATTTTTAAACCAGTTAGGCCTAAAAATAGTAACTATGTTCACATGAAGAGGGTAGATTCCGTCTCTCCCAGTAAAGACTAATTGAAGATGGAAATACTGTATCTTAAAGTGATTACTTCTATAGATACCTCTTCAATCAGTTAATTAGAGTTTTTTTTCTTAATACAGTTTTTTGTTGATGTTGTATCTATAAGCATTATATAAATTAAACTAATATATATCCCAGGTAGAAGCTGAACATTAACCTTACACTAACCTTTTTTCTCCCCTCCCAATATTGTTTATTTATCAAGGTGAGAATGGTTTTAAGAGATAAAACAACATTTAAAACAAAAAATTAGAAGAATAAAAACAATGCACCACACTAATCCCCAGTACTGACAGTATACATTCACGAAACATTCTCAGTACCATGCCACTGTAGCCAAGTCATTGCACCAAAGAAAAAGAACTAAGAAATTCCCTGTCCTACGTCCATCTGATGTTTCTTTATAATAATTTTAGACCTCTTAACCCTGTTCTGGATCATAAGCTAAATCTGCAATCGGTTTTGTTTGGCTGGTATTTTTACATATCACATGAACATACACAGCTGGTGAAATCAGAATAGTGACTTACTCACATTTGTGCTCTCATAATGAAGGAACATACACAATTAGGCTTTCAAAAGAATACTGCTGGGATTGAGTCTTTTTACTACTGGTTTTCATAAGGAAGAACAGACTACTTGCCTAATACTTTACCAGGCAGCTGGAGAAAGAGCAGAGGATGCAACCACAATGAAAAAAAGGATAAGATTTCTTCACCAACCTCACAAGTGATCTAAAAAAATAGAATTCTGTCCCATAAGTGAAAATATAAAGGCATCCCATTCTCCAGCAAGAAAAAAAATCCCAATAAGCAAACCAAATTTAGAATTGGAACCAACTGGACAGGGAGCAGCAAAAATGCACCTGCATTTACAGTGCATCACTCAATAAATGAAAGTCCACCATGTGAAGTGGTTGCAAAAAATAAGGTACTGTCAGAGAAAGCAACAGTCTGAGAAGTATAAACAGAAGAAATAACTGAAAAACCATGAGGCAAGTGCTTTGGTCTACTTTTTCACAATTAAATTTTTTAAGTGGAACACCCTATCCATTTTGGGGCACCATACTTCTAGAAAGACACAGATTTTCTCTCCCACTGAAGACAGAACAGCATCAGTATTATCATCATCATCATCGATCTAAAAACCACAGAACGGTGAGAAAAGACTGAAAAAAAATGAAGTCAGTCTAGAGAAGGGGAGACTGAAGAGAAACAGAAGAGCTGCATAGATTAAATGAATAAACCACTCCATGTGCATCACGAAAAGCAAAGAACAATCTTTAAATTACAAGAAGCGAAAAAGTCGAAAAAGAACACAACAAAAACACCCACACAAACCAAATAAACACTGACTCAACTTTTTGCAGGCAAAAGGCTCTCCGTTTACCTTAAATTCTCTGAGACTTTAAACAGTAATTTGCCTAAGATTAAAATCTCAAGCACACTAATTGCTGAACTGAGGAAAACTACATTATTAACATGTCAGCTGTTGCATAAAATAGCACACACATGCAGCATCACACAAACATACCAGAATGATTTACTACATGTTTTCATACAACAGGAATCGAATCGTCATACAGTTATTACTTTATTTTAAATAATGACATAATGAATATATTCAAATTCAAAAATATTTAATTGTTGTCTGAACGTAATCCACCAGGAGCAACACCATCTCAGAACTACTATTCGTTTAGCGGCAATCTCCATTGCAGAACCTTCCTATTTTGACAAAACACCTGCAAAGTTATGCAGAAACCCACAAAATACACTGAATAAAGCTGAAGTTGCCACCTTCCCCATTTTTCAGATTACTAATACCCACGTTATTTAATTCATTCAACTTTCAGGTTTTTGACAACTAATTTTGCCTTCATATATACAGCACAGCACCACGCACCTGCCCTAATGAACATGCTATCAAACTACCCAAATTTAGAAAAGAATTTAAAATTTTAGTAAAGAACCGAAGTAAAGAATCAAGCCAATTCTGATTAAATGCAAAAAGTGCATGCTATAGGAAAAAAGTGCTCAACAGTTGAGCAATTACAGTCTGAAAATCCTGAGTCTGATCAGTATTTTGTGTAAAATTGCACAGCTTGTTGTTTTAAAAATATCTGACGACAATCATCATCACTTGATCTGCACCTCTGAGAATATGCAACACTCTTTAAAATAATAAAAAAATAAAAAGCGCCTCAAAATCCATCACCGCCGGCTACGTTTTCAGCAGGTTGCCCATGAAACTGTTTTTTAAAAAAGTATAGCTCACAAGCCATATAGCACACACATAATGAAGTCGACAGGCTAATCTAAAATAAGGCTGATTTCATGCTGAATCATTAGAAGAAAGCCATTGCCTTTTAAAATAGTAGATGTTACAAGCAGATGACAGAACACTGCTCTAGCCAGGCCCAGTAAGGACTTAGAACTGACCACTCTTTTTTCCTTTTCTGACTATAAGTCGGTTTGTGCTAAGCACAGAGTTTTCTCCATAATTTTCAGTCATCCTTTCAACAGAGCCCCGTTGTTATGTGTTATACAATTTTATTTTATTCATACTCCAGATCTACAAAGTCTGCAACAAAAGCATCTATCAGCTGTATCATTTGGTGGCAGATCTGTCTTGATGGTGTATGATCCCACCCCTAAAAACAGGCACACCATTTATGGCTTTTATGTGAAAAACACAATCCCAATTCCCCACTCTCATTTATTGTTTTCTTTAAATGCAATTGCCAGGAAACATACACAGTTGAAATACTGAATGTGCAGAAGGTGCCTCATATTTCAGTTTGTAAATAACGTTCTCTCCTCCAATAAAATGCAGGAGAGAATCATAGTAACTTCCAGGAAGATTAGAAGAGAAGCTCTCCAAAATGAACGTTGAGTACAGCTTGAAGCACTCCTAAAATCACATATCTTTTCTAACATCTGAAAAAGAGCAATAGCACAGCAATGCTGACTGATCATTTACACCTCACCTGCAGGTATTAAAAACGACTCATCAGGGACTTTGAAGCCCTATTCAAAGACACCAACAAAGGTGCCTGCCTTCTAGGCATAAGCAAACTACTGTCACAAACCCCACGCCTATATTCCCATGTGCACTATTCATGTGCATCTTCACTTCTTTGGAAACACAGGGTCTCCTCCTGCAGAACTTTATGCTTTCATAGCCAATTCCTTCTGGCTTCTCAATTAAGTCACCAGACCACTCAAGCTGCTGAAGGTTTGAATTTCTGTTTACATACATTGCTTCTACTGTGGGCTCTGCAAGAATGGATGTTTTTCTTTTTTTTGCAAAAATTTAAAACAGGGAATTTATGAGCTTATTAGAGTTCATTTCTATAAAGATAAGCATTCAGCATTTTCCTGTTACAGTACTACCTTTGGCACTAAACACTTTGAATAAATACTTCAAAGCAGGCAATAACATATTATGTTAAAGCAATTCTCAACTGACTTCCAGTTTCACCAGTAATACAAACTACTTCCTTTGTTTACTAAAACAAACACTTAAAATTCAAAAGATGCAGCTGTAAGTAGTTTATGAACTACATGTCAGATCATCTTCTCAATTTTGTTACCACATGTCTCCGGACCTGTGGTGATGGAATCCATCACCACAGGCTTCTATTGGATTGAAGGTGCTTCAGCAATAGGGGAAAATGGAAGATTTTATTTGTTAAGACAACTTTATTTCTAATCAGTAAGAAACTGCAGACTATGGCTATTTCAAGTGACTTGGTAAAAGTGTAATAAAAAAATCCCACACATGCATAAACGAACAGACAAACTAAACTAAATGGCCTGCACTAATAGACTTTCCCTTTCCTTTATCCCCTTTGAAACAGACTGAGCTTTCAGTTGCTAAGCACTATCCTCCTAAGTGTAAACTAGAGGCACATGGCCTTCCCATTAGTGACTAATTTTAACCCTCAGACGTATAAAATATGATGACTCAAGACTTGCACACAGACCATGTTTTGAAAACAATTCTGCATTTGGTGCTTCAGGAGTATCACTTCTGATGACAGTACATATCACATCCTTCAGCTCCTCACAGAAAATTCTGTGGAACAACAGCAGGGTAGTTAAAACATTTGCCAGAATATCTTAAATCTCTAAACCATGGAATAATTGATCATGTATTGCTGGAAGGAGGAGAAGAGGGAAAGTGGACCATATATGACATCAACGTGACATCAAAATAGAGCTAAAATGAAATGGTTTCCTGATTTGGTAACAAACATTTGTTATAGTACAAGAGAAGAGCAGAAGTTCTAATACTGCCAGGAAGAAAAAGCATCAAGAATGGCATCAAACAGGCATCATCTACATACTGTGGGACATTTTTAAAAGAGTTGGAATGACTAATTTGTAATTATTATTTTCTCAATGCTAACTGAAAGCAGCTGAAAATATTATAAAGTAAATAAATACTTGCCATTACTAGTTAAGACCCAAAACTGAGTACTTTTTGGAAAGCATATTTCAAGCAACCAGCTCATAATTCTACACAATTCATGACTTATTTTTAATATGCAAAACACACCCAAAAAACAATTCACTGCCAATCCCTGCACGTCAGGGATTTTATGAAAAAAAAAAAAATGTTGAGCTTTTGTCAGGTGGAGAGCCAGCCCAAATTTTGATTCTAGAATGTAGACTGCACAGATCTGCAGCAGGGAGAAAGAAGCCCCATATTTCACCTCAATAATTCACAGGTCACATTGGTCCTGTTTCCATTCATCACACTAACCAAACAGTTTAGGCTTTAAAATGTGTCCATCACAACTGAAATAATACACAATAATTTGTAACTTTTCTGTTCAAGCCTCCAGTAAGGTGCTATCTGAAAGTCAAATGCTATTTCTGGTTGAATACAATAAAGTATTTTTCTTCCTGTATTTTCTTCTTCATTTTGGTATATTTACCGGAGGATTAGCTCTACCAAAAATGACCAACAAGACTATGTAAAAAGCAGTTTCAGTAACAGAAGCACCATAAAATTTTTATCTTGCCAAATGTAGTAAAGAAGTAAATTGCTTTGGAAGATCACCAAAACTGATACAGAACGTAGTCAACTTTATTAAACGGGTGAATTTAGATATCCAGATGACTCCAGGTATCTCCAGAAATAAAGTCCTGAAACTCACTACATGCAAAAACTGGAGGGCAGGCAGGCAGGCATCCTCATCTAACCGTAAAGAGATTGCACTGATACACAGACTAATGCACTCTAAGGCTACATAAGTGCCACAAATCATCTAGTCTGACCACCTAAATAACAAAAACCACAGCATTTACCTAAGGCTTCCCTCAGGAATTTTAAAGTTACAGGTTAAATGAGTTACATTCTACATAAAGGCAGTTAATCCTGAATTAAATATTTCAGGTGACAATGTTCCTTATGGTTCCCAAGGCGAACAGTTATAATGCTCAATATCCTCTTGAGAAAAGATTTAACTCCACTTTGAATAAATATGGCTTCCACAAGTGTGACAATACCTCATTCCATAAAACAATTCAGATTGATATTAATGAAATTAACATCCTGCCATGGCTAAATTGCTGAGCAGGGTATAGACCACATGTCTTTGCTTTGCTTGAGAACCACGTCAAGGTGACAGACCTAAGGGTTAAGCAAGGTTGCTAACGCTTGGCTAAGCACAGGTATACTATCAGCTTTGTTCTACCTGGAACTGCTCCGGTAGCCAAGATTCTTAAAATTAGGAGCAGCAGTCATGAAAGGCTCCTTTGTATAGACTTATAAGTATTTCCAAATCCGTAGTCATTAGAGTCTTTGTTAGACATTTCTAGTATGACTGAAAATAGAGGCAGTCACCATTCTGGCATTCCTGTTGTAAAAGCCTATCCACCTCAGATCCAATACAAACAAAACCAGCTACCAAGAGGCAACTGCCACTTTTGCTTAGCCAAACAGTGCAATACAATGTTGTTCAGTAAGATCAGTTTCATGTTCTTTTTTTAATCACAATATATGATTCTTTTTTACTTGATTTTAGAAAACTCAAACTTGGCAAGAAGTTTTATCTGTTTTTTATTAAGAAATAATACCATGTACATGTTCAAAATCCTTTTAAATACTTGAACATCACTAATATTTTGATGTGCAGAATAAAATGTAAGTAGAAATTACAAAAAATTGTGAGGCCCCCAGTGGCACTCACATTGAAAAAAACCAAAATCCACAACATGTATGATTTAGACTGGGGTACTCCATATGGTCTAAGGAACTTGAACAGATACATTATCACGCAAGTAAAATGGAGTTTTTAAACCCTCTTTTCCTGTGAAAAGAAGAAAAAACACATACTTCACACCAGGGCTCTCACATTCTTACCAACAAGAGACCAAGCTGAAAAAAACTGGCCAATTTTTTAGGCTTCACAGAGTTTAGCTCTTCTACCTCACTCCAACTATCATTTATGGCATAAATCCATCATTATCTGAATTGACCCCAAGAAAAAACGAGAACAAAACTAATCTGAAGTCACTGTTTCATCACTGCTTCCTGATCTAAGGGTTATAATTTGTTGCTGACCACTTAAATATAGCCTTACTCTGTCTTATTACAGCATAATTAGGCTGTTCTAATTCCATCATTCCCTATCATTACTTTTTCCACAAATGTCGTCCCAAGTGTTGTATTTTTGCACTACAAATCTCATAGTTCAGGTAAACATTACCAGAAAGTTGCTCTTCCTCCTGCTCTACTGGTTGGACATGTCGCCAGAAGCTACATCAATAGTTTTCAGATCTCTCCTTGCACTTCCAAGCACAAGTTAGCTAAGGACTGCTTCTACTACTATTACTTGTACTGCAGTAACATACACATGTCCTCATCAAGCACAAGAGAAACCATACTCTACACACTCCATTAAATGAAAGCCAGTCTCAAGAAGTTAACGGAACAATAACAGAACTATACAATAACAGAAGCTTGAAGATAGAGCAAAATGATGACGGTAAGAAGATAATCCTACACACATTCTACTAGCTAGCTTCTGAACAGTTCCTGACTACATAAAAATACAGATGAGCTAAAATGAGATTTGAAGCATATAGAGCAGACGTACCTTGCAGGGAACTACTCCTATGCATAATGGGTTAAAATGAAAAAATACAAAATACAAACCAACACAAAACCCTAACAAAAAACCTACCAAAAAACCCCAACCTGGACAGCATTTATGGGGTAGCCTTAGACTGTGGGACAGCTACTCCTTTCTTTTAGAACTAACGACTTGGAGGCAAACAGACATCTATCCCATCACACAAGGGGAGGAAGCAATGTTCAGTGAGATGGTGCCTTAAAGCACGGATAAGTCTTCCAACTTAAAGGCAGGCAAAAGGAGACAACAGAAGAATAAGTGCACAGCAGAGTTGGAGCAACATTACAAGAGGATACGTTGATCAGTACTTTAATGAAACAAAACAAGGAAAAAAGCAAGGTCAAAGGTCTGATACAGCAGTCACTGCAGTAGAAGAAAACTAAAATTTATTAGAAATAAAATAAAAGGATAATGTCTCTAACCAAATCAAGAAAAAGTCTTAATTAATTGCTTGGGTTTTGCTTGGGGATTATCTCTTTTTGCAGTTGAATAGGAGCTGGCCGGCCAGCTTACATTCATCTACACCTCCAGCAGATGAATTTTCAAGAAAATTAAGTGGGCAGATCCATCAACTTGACACAGTAATAGTAGTGCCAAATTCAGTCAAATATTTCTCAAAGATGCTAGAGAAATTCACCTTCAAGAAAAGAAGGGTCAATTCTGCCACAGTGTAAGCTAATACAGTGAGGTTGAAGTGGGTGAAGTTCAAAGAGCTCACCCCAGGACAGCATGGTTTAGCAATCAAGACAAAACAGGAACACATATAGCTTTGCTTGGGAATAAATATTCTCAAACCATTTTATTTATCTGGGAGATTAGCAATACTTTATAAGTCTACATATGTCCTGGGTTTGGCCAGAACAGGGTTAATTTTCACCGGAATCCAGGAAGGGGCACAGCCGGGGGGTGGGGGCTGACCCCACCTGGCCAAACAGAGCCCGGTATTCCATACCATGG
>Ga0065711_1050862_pt1 | contig 10629 bp, 8 predicted proteins | sample Hoacrofraction12_FD_59098 | JGI IMG/M metagenome (GOLD analysis project Ga0065711, IMG submission 59098) | Hoatzin crop microbial communities from Cojedes, Venezuela - Epithelial fraction 12 v2 (version 2) | ecosystem: Host-associated > Birds > Digestive system > Esophagus > Crop | place...
GGGGGAAAACATGAACATGAAGGAAGAATGATCAAGACACTCACTAAAAATGAAAGAATTTCAGAGAATCACAGGGCTAGCACCTCCAGAGACCACCTCATCCACAGCTGCCTCCTGCTCCACAGGAGATGTGACAAAGCAGAAGTGACAAATATCTGCCTAGACAAGAGCCACACTTTCTTTAAGCAGTGTAATTCAGTTCTTCGTTATTATTGGGGGAAAAAAAAGGGGAGAAGCTAAAAACAGACCTAAGAAATGCCATGCAAGGGTCAGCTCTGAAACACTTCAGTCTGGAATTCGACTGACTTTCATAGGTTTTTCTGTGCCCAACAAATCATACCTCAAACCAAGCCTATTTTCAGAGAACAGCAAGTCTCACGGCAGAGAAAATACAAAAGAATTCCCAATGTTCCAAATCATTACTCGCCACAAAATTTAAGAGAGCATGGGATATCATTTCAGGAAGCGCTGTGACCAGTGATGCTGGAAAATGACAGCAGGGAAGTGTCTGAACCGAGCAGAGCTGAAAGCCTGCTCCGCAGCTCAAGGCTAACTGTTGGGGTTTGTACCGTCTGGTTACCATCATTTCAGAGATGCCAGAAAGCCCTTCTGAGCAGGAGAAATTTAAGCAAGAGCAGTTCAACTTGCTTCACCCAAGTAAGGTGTTGACATTTGTATCAAAGTCATTTTTTCTTCTAGAGTTAACTTTTAGACTCATCATCACCCACCAGTAATACTAACCTTAAGCTTATACAACAACTTTCAGACATTAATAAAGAATGTTATAGGTTACATGCCCATATTACCATTAAAATACTACCTAAACTACTGGGGGTAAGATAGCAACCTACTAGTGATACAACAGCATTAGAAAGGAAATTTTTCAAACAGTTGCCAAGGCAGGTCCTTGTGTTACAGATGACACCACAGGGTCTGTATCTGTACACAAAATAGTGCAAATTTACTTTATAACTTTACACTGGCAGGCAAGTAATCCAATGATACAGAAGAGGCAGATTTGCCTTCCTGCTGGAAGAAATCATAGCAGCAAACAGTTTTTCAGGTGTAAAAGACATGTCATACTAAATGGCACCAGTACAGTCAAGTTGGAAACTAGGCGTATAATCCGCAACAAACTTCGAATTTTCACCTCTTTTAGACCTAGTTCTTGCTCCAATCCAACCTGGAAAAATATTTGAAATTGCCTGTGGAGGTTGCAGTTTCTAGTTTTAATTTTTCAAGACTCAAATTTACTTAAGAATTTGAAGTTTTCCATTCCATAGAAACTGAAAACTATCAACCAGAAAAATGAAAACACAGTTTCAATAGCCACATATTATCCCATAGCACGTCAGTTGTTGTGGTCTATTACTGACACATCATTGAATAAAATAACAAGTAAAGTGAAAATTTCAGGTGCCTTTAGCAAATGTTCAGCCTTCTCCCATCCTTCTCCCTCCTTGTGTTTTGGGCAGGGATAGTGCTTACTCTGTAAGACCGCTACAGAAATACAGCAAAATCCAGTAAGTATGATTTCCTTCCTAACTCATTTAGCCATGTTGATCAGACAGCCAACACTTAGCCCTGACTGCTCAGCCCTACAGAAGTCACTCATAACACAACACACACATGCACACACATCACTGCTCAATATGTTTGGCGATTAAATACTCTGGGGCTTTTATTTGTGAACAGTCTCACATTTTTGGGTGGACGTATACAATAAAATACTGCATGCCTGACATATCTGAGCAAGAGCCAAACAGACAAAAACAAACCTCGGACTGCAGCCTCCCTGGGGAGATATTTGTTCATTTTAATACTTGTTCAGTCAGCTGTCTCCGTGAACGACAAGGTTTTATCTCTAACATGAATGGCTTCGAAGGCCACTTGCATTATCCATTCTTCCACAGCTGCCGCTGAAACCACAGGGTTGCAAACTTATAATTAAATCCAGCTGCCACTACTGTGAGTTCAGTTATATCAAAGTGAGCAGTAATGCCTTGCGGTTGCTGGCAAGATTCTGTCTCCATTTCTAGACAATGTAATTAACTTTTTTGCCCCTTTTAGATGAAATAAACATCAGTGCTGAAGAATGTTGTTAAGTGACTGTAAAATAGTATTTATATAGAAAAATTCTGTTGCAGTCATTATACCTGAGAAAACAATTTTCTAGGTGGATGACGGCTAATGACAAACAGCTGTTTCCTTAAAAGCACTGAGAAGACACCAAGGAGAGACAAGGCACAGGATGGAAGGAATTTCGTGTAGAAAGGAGATATGGCAGGATGCATATTAACAGATCTACTCTTCAGCCTTAAAACACAAGCTCCAGAATAAAGCAAATATCAAGATCCAGCTTGAAAGAACTGCAGGCAAGGGCTGGAAAGGAACGGGGAAAGGCACTACAGATCTTCCTCTGATGCCAAGACCATTTCTTAAAGACCACTGCCCATGTCTTAAATCAGACTTAGAGACACAGCCCTGACTGAATAGCTGCACATGGGCACTTCTAGAGGTATACTTTTTTCTTTTACAGCTAAAAATTATTCATATCTGTGTGTAACAAAGTGTTTAGGCCAGTAAAAATAATTAGCTACCTAAATTTTACTTTCTCAGCTGCTCAAGAAGGCTCCATCTCCTCACTTTTATAAGAAACCTTGCAATGACCATGCCTCAAAAACATGTCATGGGAGTAAACGCAATCAGCAATGACAAGCTCAACTAATGCCACCAAAGCAGAAAGCAACAGTCAACTGAGCTTTGCTTGTGAAGAGCTCTCTTCTTACTTGTGCCTCTTTGGAAACACGCGACAGTCCAGTCACTTCTGAGGATGGTTGAGAAGGCACAGCAGAAGACGAAAGCCCTGACCTCTGGCTCCAAGGGCCAACAGGTTAAGGCAAAGGGAGAGCTACCTGTTGAGATGAGAACGAGCAGCATAGCAGCCATCTCAATTCACCCTGCAAACCTCCCCAAGTACAACAGTAAAGATCAAAAGCGTCTTCTGGATATTTCACCAAATCGCAGTTAAAACTCTACGTTATCTAGATGTCTTTTTTTTTTTAATATATGGCTTGCATACAGGGCTACACAAAAATTGCATGAACAGGGTGTTAGCAAAAGTCTCGCCACAGCATCACGGGCTATTTAAACTCACCCGCATTACCTGATCTAATTAATTGTGATCTAGCTCAGATACCTCTACACTGAAGCAGGCAGGCTGGATAACCAAATAACTTTGTCCATGGTCACATAAAGACCGGCAGGAGTCGTGAAACAGAATTCAGAGGTTTCCAGACTTCAGGTCTGCTCACTAGCCTTTTGATAGGGGGGGTAATAAAAAAAGCACGTACCTGCAAGCATCTCTGCACAACGCTTATCTCTGCGATGGTTTGCTACCGCATTTCCTGAAGCAACATCAAATAAATGCTAGCAGGCAAAAAGCAAGTTTTCTTCCATTAGTTTTTACTTTCATTTTTTGCAGCAAGTACAAAGTAAACAGCCTTCTTTACCAAAGACAATAAGGGTGAATTTGCTCTCAAGCGGTTATTCTTAGGTTCATTTACTTTTGACATATTTGTTTGCTGTTTCACTACCGCCGTCTGTCTACCTGTCGCTTTGTACTAATGGCTGCGAAGCCCGGGCACTCAAGAGCATTTCAGCAAGATGGACTGATTATTATATCCTGTCATAGCTAGGTGAGAGCCAGTCATGATTTTTCAATCAGTGTTTTACCATTCCCATTTTAAAATGGGAGAGCTTTTATTCCTCCTAGCTCTTTAGTGGCTACTTTAAAGGGCTTTTTATCTGTAGAGGCTTGGATCTTATCGATGCTGAAAGGTGTTCGTATAGAGGACACTGGCAAAGACGAGGTGTGTGTGTGGAGAGAGAAGTGAACGCAGGGGGAAGGGCAAAAAAGAAAGAAAGGAAAAGTTGGAGGAAGTCACGCTTTGGGGTTTTTCGAATCCTTCATAGGATCTTGCTTGCAACTGGAATTTGTCTCTGAATCAACTGCTATCCACCACTAGAACAGACAGAGTCATTTTATCTCAACCATAGCTTTGTCTTGAGAGATTATAGATAGCTTGGACCTTCTGTAGTGTGTTGTGTACCACATTTGTCTTGTGCAAGTCTCTGCACAGAAGAACGTTCACCTCATCTTTCTCATGGGTTTCTAATCAGCTCCAGCTTTGTGACATTTTATATTCAGGTCCATTGTTACATCTGCATTAATTTGTGACTATACACATCTATAGTTTATTATTCAAACCGCAATCTGTTTTAATGTCAGGATACCTATCAGTTGCCATCAAAGCGCAGAATACAGACGACAGACTAGAGAAAGGTATGTTACCATGAGACCAAACCCAGAAGGCATTATTCAGTGACAGCAGATGACTGTTTTGATAGACATACATGCAGGGGTTGACATGGTACATCAGAAACAGATTTTTTTTTTTTAAATATCTAAAATACTATTATTTTTCCTTTTGCAACATTTGAAAACCTAATGTTAAATTTATATTCTATATTTATAAGCCTTAAGTGGGGGAAACCCACAAACAAGAATCAACCTGCATGTATTTGTTTCTCAGGAAATTAGATCACTGAAGTGCTGAAGGTCTCCTACTCTCCAGTAAGACCAAAATCTGCTCACAGGTTACATCAGAAGACTTTACCACAGCTAAAATTTCATTGAAGTTGATAAACTAATTATGCACTGAAAGAGCAAGACACCCATGTTTTTCCAGTTTTCCTACAAGTAAGACAGGACGAGATCAATTGGTTCTAAGCAGTATAGTACATTACAGAAAAAACCCTATCAATTCAGTTCACTAACTATAAATAACTGCTCTGATTAATATACTAATTTTAAACACCAAAGGTCTGTTGGCATACTTTCTCTTGCAAATATTTCTGATTAACTACATAAAATTGCCTAAAGCATTTGGTTTATATAAAATCCTTCATAAACTCAGTTTTTACCCAGATATGCTCCTGACGAATCATGCACCATTTCTAAGCACAAGAAACAGGGAAGCATACTAAGGTCCTTGCTTAAACAAGTTGTACGTATCTAGTAAAAATGACCAAGTCAAGTGTCAAGCTCTTATGATGGTCTAAGGGAAGAGCTGGCTTTGTGCCTATACTTCTCCACTGTTCCTGTGAACTCTCAAGCTGCTTCGACAGAGATGGATATCCCCACCCTGCTACTTCAGTTGATTCCTGCCCTAATATTCCTCCAAACCACGCCAGTACCATCTGCCTTTTGAAGAATTACATAAGCCATGTTTTTGCATGGATGCGAGATCCAAATTGTTTTTTGAAGTGCAAGGACAGAATCCTTTCACCATTCCTACCTTCCTCTCTACTTTTTGCCCCAAATTGTATTATCTTAGTTGCCTCTCTGCTTACAGAAAGCCCAGTCTGGACTTCTGTGCCACTGCGGAAGCTCCAGTGCTATCACACTTTTATATGGCTTCTGGAGGGGCCAAAACTGGATTTGTCGATCTCGTGAAACTTCACAGCCCCCATCCGAGGCAGAAGTAGGCAGCGCCGTGACAGCAGCCTCCAAGGTCACCAAGAGGCAGACCGCACAAGCAGCATCAGAATTTAGCCCTGACAACTCCAACCTGACAGAGGTTGATGATGCACTGAGAAATACAAAGGCTGCATTGGGTACGAACTCAGCCGCTGCCAGCATCCTACAGGCATTATCAAGGAGGGTGCAGAGACGCAGGCCTGGAGTACTAACACAGTAATAAAAGCAGTATCTTCATATGAAATAAAATACTGATTTTTAGTTAATGAGAAGGGTAATCTGGAAAGGTCGTCCTTATTTTAGACTGAGAAGAACTCTAGATCTCCTTATGGATTGGCTTTCTTCCCCATAGGGCCACTGCACACGAGTTAAGCATACAACTCACTCTGCCTTACAAAGATGCAGCTAACAGTTTTAGCCAAGGCAGAGCTGTCCAGTCCACTGAAGTAGGACTTCAAATCCAAAAAAGAAAAATTTAAAACAAGTTAAATAAAGGGCATTTTTCAAATGCATGTTGGGGAGTAGAACACTTAACATTGCATAAAACTCACCTGAAACAGCCTTTGAAACAGTTTTCAAACAACTGTAAAATCTTCAGCGTTGAAAAGAGTTACAGCAAAGAGATAGATACTGGATTCTTGGATTACTTCATCTAGATCAAGGGCTTCTGCAGTTGTAATATGACCAATTTATATTAATGCTGTTTGAAACCTAGACTGCCTGCTATTTCATGGAATTAAAACAATCTGCTTTAGAAGCGGCCGAGACATCAGCAGTGACTACTTCCTTAGCACAACGTCAAGCATCCGTTGCTGGCCACAACCATCCTGCCAGGTAAGAAGTGAAGACAGTAAAGCACCACTGTACAGAACCACCTCATGCTGCTCCTTTCTCTGGCATGGCTCACACACGACAAGCAGAAAGGAAGTCCCAGAGTCTACTCTTTGCTAGAACTGCATGGGACTCAGCCAAAATACGCAAACAAAAGGCCAGAACCCCTGGCAACAGTGAGGGCCTTGCCATCAGCAGCACTGCGTCAGCACATTAAGAACTGGTCTACCCTCCAAGTACTCAGACATCATCTAGCTCCACTGGGAAACAAAGAGCCATGAAAACTGAAGACATCTCTACGGGCAACAGACGCACGGGAGTTTTAAGCTTGTCGTTTGCTATTTCAAGGGAGCTACATAGAACGAAAATTTGTGCACTGCTTCATGGCTATATTCTGCCCTGTAAAGTTTGTCTCGGTCATCAGTCTCAAAGAAGAAAATATGCATCTCTACAACAGACCAAAATGGCAGACAGGACATTAATCAGAAGTTTTATCAAATAACTCTTTGCAGGAAGAAGTATTTCCTAGAGGAAAATGGAAGGAAATTCTTTTTCACAGTGAATGAGAGAGTATGTTTAGTTGTAAGAAGATACACCAGCACTCACGCCATTTTAATCAATGGTTTAAAAAAACCCCACCTTTGTTTTAAGTAGTTCTGTAGTGTAAGCTCTGATCTACCTGGACTACGAGGTGCTGACATTTTTGTTTACTAGAATCTTTACATCGTTCAATATCTTAACAGCGTGTGACCAGAGTTAAGGAAGAGACTGACAGCTAGTCAATGAACTGATGAATATCTATCTCGCAAGCATTTCATTTTAGCTATCTGTGCAGTGTGCATTTTGCCTTTATATATATATACACACACTCCAATGCTATTATCTTATGCTTAATTACTTAGGTCTCAAAGCACTTTACAAAGGAATGAGCAATCATTATCAACATTTCGTATACAAAGAAATTGAGGCATAGCGGTATAATTTGCTAAAAGTTATTGAACTCATATCCAAGGTCAGTAGCCGGTGAAGAACAAAGCTCTTATCTCAAATATCAGGCAAGTACTGTATTCAGCAGACCACATTGCCTATCAAGATGTGGTAACTGCTTCCCAATCACAACATCTTTAGTAATCTACATCAGCCCGTGTAAAAGAATTTAAAATTCCACCTGCATTACAGCAAAAATTACAGTGTAAAATTTAAATATATTAACAGTTAATCTGTTAAACACCGGAATACCGTGTTAATTTTTTTTTTCAAATGATTGACTAAGCTAAGACGACAAGCATCATGCCATCATAACATGACTGTCCTGACAAGTCTGCCCTGGTCATCTCTCGCCTAATTTTAAACATCTTCCGAGAATACCCATCGTCACGGAGATGCTTAGTTGTAGTTACTCTCTCAACCGTGGTAGCCTCTTGCAAGACCTTTGTAATGCTGGCATTTTGTTTCAGCCATGAAATTACAAAGCCTGTTCAGTTCTCACTCTTGCTTTTACTTTAAGTATTAAAATCACCAGGAAGCATTTGGTAAAACCAGCAATAACTTGATGTTTGATGACAAAATGTTTCAGAGTCAAAACTAAACCCTCATTTTGCATTGAGCAATTTTATGTACATGAGGAGTAAATAAAGTTACCCTTGTTTGTAGAATTTGGAACCCTTTCACTAGCTGCCTGTCCAAGTACAATTCCCAGGGCTGAATTAAATAAGCTAAATGAAATTAATTTACTTCCATGTCCAGCTCAGGTGGCTAGCAGGCCTTGAACAAGATTACCAGGACAACTAGTGAATAACAATGAAACCAGCACTGCAGCAGATTTTATTCTTGGTGCTGAGTTTCACCGTTTCTCTTTTTTGTTAGTAGCCTTCCCTCCCTTTCACTGGGCTCAAGAGAAGTGGGAATCTCAACTTCAAAACAAGTTAAAAAAATAGAAAGAAATACAGCTTGCAAGTTTACATCGTAATTGATATAAGTCTATTATTACAAGACAAATTGCAGCAGACAAAGAAAGAGACAGCTCAATCTGTTACTGAATCCCTCTAACAGCTATATGAAGAGCTCGACCACTCCACTCATAAATCTTTCTTCTAAGTTTGTATTGCTGCTTTTGTGGGTAAAAATAAAAATACAAAGCAAAGCACACAAGAGATGCAGTAATGCATTTCTAGTCACAATTACATAAAGTTCGTTACAGGAATCGTAACCCTTTCAGCCTCTAATCAGAAATAACGTCATGTTATACGCTGCTAAAACACCACACAACATCTTTAAAGTGTCATTCGGTGCAGTCATGCCAATTGTGAACAGCCATCTCTGCTACAGGTCGCTCCAACACGTCGGGCTGTCCCAAGCCCTTCCCAACGACCCACCACGAGCTTTCTGCAGGACAGACCAGGACAAAGCACGCAGCAGCTTGATTTTCAGGAGGCTGACCTACTTACAAACTTAGTGGCAAATATAAACACAGCTAACAGGAAAAGCCAGATTAGACAATTCGAGATGTATGTTGCCATTTATTTTTTTAGAATACCTGATACTAATAATACTCTTCTAATCATTTCTCGTCTATTGTCTGCAGATCGCAGTGCTCAGCAGGGAGATCATGCAAGCTACCGCACAAGTGAAACTTTAGAATCAGCTGTCAACACTGAAGAACAGAATCGGAAAGAAGATAAGCACAGAGGCTGGAGAGGGGAGGATATAAAATGGGATACATGCAACAATTTTTCTCAAAGGAGTGCAAGTACAGTTATGAAACGCCCATGGTTCCTCCTCTGTCAGAAGACTGACAGGAGGCCACACCACCAAAGTGACAGAAATGAAGACTACAACCAAGGATGCCCAGCGGGCAGCTTTCTGCCAGCAGCTTGTGGTCTTATCTCCAGTTCGAGCCCCCCTCGCCCTGCAAAGCCCCCGCGTGAGTGCCCTGGAGACTCCTGCCAAAGCGATGACCGCGGGGTGCAGCACAGGGATGCGAGGAATTGTGCCTCTGTACCAAGGACTGTCCGCTGCCACAGCTTCACACAGCATAGCGTAATCTTTTCCACTAACACTTCACAGCACATGTTCTAAAAACATAAACCATGGCTTTCCTGGCACTCCTCTGTTCTGCCAAACCGTCAAAGCAAAAGATGCTGGTGGGAGAGAGTCCTTTTCCTTTGAGTGAGCGCTAGAAGGAAAACAGTTTGTTTTAGAGTAAGGTTACACATGCAAGTAGGGAGAAGGGGACGGACATTTAAAACCACAACGTATTACCATTAAGTAATGCAGTCAAATTAAATTCAAGCTACTTAAACAGCAATATACCAACATGAGACAGAAAGAGGCTATAGCTGCTAGTTCCACAGTACATTTTTTTTTTTAATTTTGCTTGCAACAAACACAATACAAAAACTCGCAAGCATCTAACTGGAGACGCCTGCAACAGTGAAGAGGCCTTACACTCTAAATTACCTGGCTTTTGTTAGGCAGGCGAATTGTCCACAAGGTTCTTTCTGAAAGGAGGTTTTTCCCTTCAGAATTTAATTTATAAACTCACTCCTGTCAGGCTGCGATAGCAGCTACTGTATAAACCTGAAAATGATGACCACTGAAATTCCATTGAAACCTTAGGAATCAGAAAGCAGACAAACCACCAAGATAAAGTTGCACCCAACTGCAAAAAGCCAGAACTGCAGGATACCTCACATTGTGCAGTCTCTGTTTCACAGGTTGGTGACTGCAGACGCTGTAAAAACAATCTCATTTTGGTCTGGAAGTCTAACCTGTGCTATCCACAAGCTGCGCCCGCATAATCTGCCTGTCAGAAATGCCTCAGTGCTGTAGGTCTTTCCAAGCAACAGAAGGAGACTCAAAAGACTAGCAAAACCATTTAGAATTTGCTGAGACTTACAGCGCATTTGGTAAAAGCTTGTTATGTGGGCTCCTCCGAGATTCTGATCCTGCTTCGCTTGAAATAGCAGCTCTACTGTCAGTCAATAACAAAGCAGCCTGTGCTGGTGTCACTCTGGTTCATACCGAATCCCAGCATGGTCAGGGTTGGAAGGGACCTCTGTGGGTCACCCAGTCCAACCACCTGCCGAAGCAGAGTCACCCAGAGCAGGCTGCACAGCACCGCGTCCAGTCGGGTCTTGAATATCTCCAGAGAAGGAGACTCCACAACCTCCCTGGGCAGCCTGGGCCAGGGCTCCGTCACCCTCAGAGGGAAGAAGTTCTTCCTCATGTTCAGACGGAACTTCCTCTGCTTCAGT
>Ga0065711_1010039_pt1 | contig 10628 bp, 12 predicted proteins | sample Hoacrofraction12_FD_59098 | JGI IMG/M metagenome (GOLD analysis project Ga0065711, IMG submission 59098) | Hoatzin crop microbial communities from Cojedes, Venezuela - Epithelial fraction 12 v2 (version 2) | ecosystem: Host-associated > Birds > Digestive system > Esophagus > Crop | place...
GAAGGAGACCCCACAGCCCCCCTGGGCAGCCTGTTCCAGGGCTCCGTCACCCTCAGAGTGAAGAAGTTCTTCCTCATGTTCAGCTGGAGCTTCCTCTGCTTCAGTTTGTGCCCGTTGCCCCTTGTCCTGTCTCCCAATTACAAAGCATTCAAGGCAGACACTTCCTTTTACACGTACACTTAAGCACTGAGCTGCTTTGGAATTAATATGAAAAAAAAGAAAACGATCCTTTCTTCTTTCTTTGGGACAGCAGCACGCTGACAGTCATTATTTCTCCTAACACAGAGAAGCATCCCTTTTTCCCTTGAAAGAAGACGACTGCGCTGTTTCGCAACAACTTCGTGCATGGCCGACTTTAGTGCTTTTACACACAGCTCATGCCATCCTGGTCAGAAAGCAATTCTGCAAGTAACTACCAAAACGGTGTAGTGTTGTTGGTCTGCTTTAAAATCACAGGGAGAGCTTAATTAGCGAAATTTTGCTTAATTAGCGAAAATCACCACACTTAAAAAAAGAAAAACAGATTAGACTGTTCTAATCACAAGCAAAGTTTAAAAATAAGCCCAAGTATACAAAAAGCCCAGTCCCACACCTTTATGCTACATCTCAAAAGCCTGTAACAGACCAGCCTGGCCCGCAAACACACTGCAGGCTCTCCGAGCAGCAGTCACCAGGCTGGCCCCCATCCTGCTTCATTTGGGTAAAACTCCCTTTGCCATCAGCTAGAGCAAGGTTCATTCCTCACTAAATCAAAAAATCAAGAGAGAAAATCACAGCTTACGACTCTTGCATGTAGCTGGAAACAGGCTTCGACCCTGCAATCTGCTGCATATATTTATCTTGGCGTACAGAAAAAGGCTGAAATCACTGCCTTGTGGCAGCTGGGGAAAACCAACTATTATTTATGCCTAAACACCTGTAGCTCTTAATGGGAAAAAAAGAAACACACTAAACTCTGCTGATGTTGCATGAAATGCAGGGTGTATGACTCGCTTACACCACCTCTCGTGCATGCATCCGACACCCACGTACCAGCACGTTAATCTTTACTACTCAAGAGAATCCTTCATTTGTTTAGATCTGAGACAAAAAAGCAGCAGTCCGTCATCTCACGTCGTTCTAAAAACCTGACACTTACAGAGCTCTTTCCAAACGGGTTCATTGAACGCTGCATGCATCTTAAGGCCATATGCAGCAGTATAATTTAGAGCGTGTATTTTATAGGTTTCTTTCTCTGGTTTACCTGCTGATTATTATGTGCTGTAAAATTTCAATTATCCCAGCTAGTCAGGGGAATAAAAAAGGGAAGTAAAAAGTAGGTGATGGAAAAGCATATGAAAGAAATGCCATAGAAAAGCAGCCCATGCAACACCAAGATTGTTGCATGTGTAACATTTTAGTGTTATTAATGCCCTTTCTCTTCTCATACAAAGATTAGTAGGATGAACAACAAGCACAAAAAGGCAGCTAAACCATCTCCCTTATTCTTATCATGTTCTTACAAGCAGCAGGCGTTTTAAAATAACTTGGACAAATGCACAGCAAATTTTATCTTCGTTTTTCCCGTACAAACTCACAGACCTAGACGGAACAGCACACCCAATTTAAAGGCTGGATTTGGCCCAGCTGAGAACAGGAACAACTTCAAAGACACAAGAACATATCTGCAAATTTCTCCCCATAAGTTTAACAACCTAACTCTTGCTTAGGGGGCAGACATACAGGGCTATGGCTGCTGATATAAATGGAAACTTTCCCAAACAATTTCAGCTCTCTCCATTTACATCCCAGTGTTTGGCACTCAAGTGCTCTTACTTATGCCCTGAATAGTTGCACACACGAAATTCTGTACCTGAAAAAACCAAAAAAATCACAGAAAGGGCTGCGAATGTTTTTTAGTGTGTCAGACCTGTAAAGCTGAGATGGTGAAACGTAGTAAGCGGTCCCCTCTAAAACAAAAAAAGGGGGCATGTAAAGATGTGACAACATGAAAGGCCACAGCTGCACAGTGACTTGTCCAAGCACATTATTACACATATACCGTTGTTTTAACTCTTTACCACTTTCTCATGTACAGTGATTTTTAATGCACGCTAAACTGCTAGCCTTAGCCAACTTCTGTAGTGTCCAAACTTTCTCACCAGCGGTTTTTAAGGCCAGTAATCTCACATCAAAGTGATGCCAGTTGATTTGCCCTGACTCCACCCCAATGGAAGCATTTTCTGTTCTCACTGTTGCTCTCGGGAACTGCTGCTCTCTGTGGGATGCCCCTCCGTGTCTGCAGCCTGCGCACCCAGTTTTTGAAGGTTGAGGAAGCTTGGCAGATGTTTCCAATTTCTACGGTGCAGAGCAATCCTCTCCTTGCTTTCAAAACGTCGACTTCGTTGCGGCAGCTGGCATATGCGTTTTGACTTGCTTCTTCGCCGAGTAGTAATCTGGAGAACACCACACACGCAGAATTAGGGCTACGACACTGACAACGGCTGCGTTTCAAAAAATCTCTCAAATCTGATGTTCGTGCTGAAGAAGTCACGTAGACTTCCCTATGGCTCGTGAATGCACAAAACTAATAATACCTTTAGCATTTTCCACATAAAGCTATGTAATACCACGCAAAACAAAGGAAATGCGCTGGCTGTTACCCAGCTGAGATCAAAAGACTTTGGACCCTCTTATGCAAGCTGAGCAATGTGACATTTCACTCAACTTTTACATCCACGGCTGCAGTGCTTTCCAGACAGAAGCAGGATTTTTTTTTTTTCCCTCCTTAAAAATAACCAAAAATACTCTGCAAAATAACATCAGAAGAACTTCATATATGGAGCATTTTATTTCTGCTTATTAGATCAAACTGCAGATTCAAGGAGGACTGAATAAAACCTTGCACTGCCACTGAAATATAACCAATTTGTTGCTCAGAGACCAAGCACTGGGTCAGCCACACAGGGAGAGTACCCGTTACGTTTTCATAGATACATGTGGTTGAACCTTTGTTTCAGGTGCAAACGTAAATCAACCTTAGCGACAGAACTGTGCCTACAACGCAGGAGTTTCCCTATGAGTTCCTTCTCTACCTCCCAGACTTGCAGAAAAAAATACATACTTTTCTCAGGTAAATAAAGCAGAATTAGCTGAAATGGAAGCTAGATGTTTATTTAGAGTTCATGGGAATTACCTGGTGTAAATTGTCTGCATTCACAGTAATGAATTCGCTCCACTTTCAGTTGAGGATATGGGCTCCACGATATTTCAACCCGAGCTTTCCATAGTCAGATTGGCAACACCTATCGAGTCCCAGCAGCATAAAGTCTTGCATTAATTGCAAGGCAAAACATTATTGGGGGAAATTCTGTAGGCTTTCACAGCTAAGTTTGTGCAACGAGATTCCTGCAGCCAACTTCCTTACGGATCCACCTGCATGGCACAGTGCACTGGAGCACAGCAGTACCTGAACTAGCCCTGAGTTGAATATCTGGAGCAGGACGTGATCCCAAGGAGAGTATATTCTCCTAGGCAGGAGCATGCACTGCTAACTCACTACAAAAGCAAATCTTGCTATCACTATATCCTGCTGTGGTCTCTCAGTGGAGCAGCAAAGCAAAGGAGTAGTGCTCAGCAAAAAAAAGCTTACATTACCAAATGCAATCCTTACTATTTATTTCTTCCATTTGAAAGACTTCTATATAGCTATCCTTCATTTTATTTTGGGGAAAAATAATGAATTAGGACTTCTGCTTGGTAGGTGAAATTTAGAAAAGACTTCAGCAGTCAGTTTCTGCGTGTGAAGAACGCTCAGACACCCACCTCATGGAGCCTAGTTTCAAAACTGATGGAGGCCCTTAAAAGCCAGAAGGATGCAGAATGCCCGGAGCCATATTCAGATGGTCCAGCCTCCGTTTAAGATGCTAAACAGTCCATGGAAATTGGTTCGTTTGCCTGAGGGACTCTAAAGAGCACCTGCACTGGTACAGGTACTGAGGACGATGCTGCCTGCAGCCTGTCAGTAGGAAAGTCTCGCCACAGGGACCTAGGACGGGAAGATTTCTGTTGTGTAACTACACCACTTAAATATCTGCTTTTGTTTCATTCCCATTTTCTCCCAGCCATCTTGCATGAACTATCTGCTTCAGAAGTAAGACCAGCTAGCGAAAACACATGATTTGTACCAATTTTCTCTCTTTGACCTTTCGCAAAGGAGGCAAGGATTTATGAATGTCTCCCAGGAGAGCCAAGGTCTAACTGTGTCAGACTCAGACAAGCCAAAAGGTTTGGAAGAGAAAAGGAGTGAAGAGCTGGCATGGTTCACCAACCTTGGTTAGTAGGGAAAAAAATTAAAAAAGGGAGGGAAAAAAGAAAAAAATGGAAAAAATGAAAAAGGCTTATAGTCTGTATCTGAGCTGCTTTTTAAATCTGAGGTTCTCACAGAAAACACAGCTGAATCACACTGGGGTCACATCAAAAAAAGAAAGAATGGAGATGGGGTATGTGTACATAAACAGGTTGAGAGAGAGAAGGAAAAATCTTTCGTGCTGGTTAGCTCTCTGTATGTCTGAGGAGTCAAATGCAGCAGAAAAGCCTCCGCTCCTTCCACTCTGGAGGTGCCAATGTCCACAAACCCCTAATGGCTGGTTTTTAATATATAGATATTTATTTAATGGGCCACAGCTGTCTTTGAACGTCTAAATTAAACACACATTGTTGGATCTTAATGTAAAGCATTGCAGTGCTCTCTCTGACCAAAGCAGAACGTAGACAACCGGGTTCAAATCCAACCTCAGATCCTAATCCTAAACGAACCTTTCATTACGGGATGGCAGGAGAAGATTAGCGAAGGGGTGGAAGTGTGGGGTCAGACCTCATCAGTAGGTATGGCTTGCCCTGGCTCCGTTTTGCCTGAATTACTTCAGTCGTGCCCAGAGAGACAAGGTTCCTGCAGCTAGAGGGAAACTTCCAATGCATCCTTCAGCTGGCAGTAAGAAGGTCGTGTGTGTGCCCGTGGGAGAAGGGCTGAGAGAGAGACCGATCTCCAAGCCTCACCAGAAGAGAAGACTGCAAACGATTTTCCTTCCCCATCTTGCACATCTTCCTTGGGGAGAAGGGTGCTGGCTGTTAAACCAAAGTGTTTTCTCTTACGAAAACACATGTGGGAAAGTGTTAAACTGTGCAGTGTGGTATTTTGGTTTCCACATCCCCTGATGAAATGTTTCTTGCCTGAGGAAAACAAAACGGAAGAAAAATATCCCCTGGAAATATCTGCATAATTTACTCCCACACACCTAGTGAGAGATTTACAATTGAACAGCAGTTCCCTCAAACCGTCACAACATTGTGCTCTGAATTACACTTCTGTACTCCTACCTGTAAATTATGCTGTTAATTAGTTAATGGCTGTAAAGTGCTGTGGAGAAGAAAAGAGCACTCATTAAATTGTTCTGTACTCCAGTGTGCAATGTTCCACTCTTCATTAATCTCCAACCTCTTCCTGAACCTCTCGGTAGCAATTAAGTTTCATACCCTCTAATAGCAAATTAGTCTATTGTCTGACTTAACTGAGATCAGCATCACTGTTCAGAAAGTGTTTCCTGAAACCTCAGCTTCAATTATCCTCTAGGCAATTTCAAACTGGTGTCTCACATCAAATTCCCAAAAGAAAGTCTTTGGTCTACGTCTTGAAAACCTCAGTCTTCAATAAACCAAAACCCCAATATGGACAACAGAAATCTAATATGAACCCCAATATGGACAACAGAAATCTAATATACAGGATTAGATTTTTCAGACAAGCTCAGATCCCACTGAGAGAGAAACTGAGGGGACAGATGTTAAGACGAGCTTAGCATGCAGGATGTTGAAGACTTTTGAAAACCCAAAGCTCTTTTATGGGTTCTGAAACCCACTCCTGGCAGCAAGTCCTGGTGAGAGGCATTTGAAAACCCAGCCCCTTCTGCCGTCTGGCCAAGTTAGAGATCGACTTGCCCTTAAAACTCCTGGATGCCTTCACTGAGTGTAATATCCAGGACAAAGTTAGCAGGAGACCTGGCTGCTTTCTCTGGTTTCTGCTCTTCCTCCTAAGGCTCAGCCAGCTGAACGGTGTTCCTTGTCACACTCAGGAAAGGGTGCACATGGGCAAACCAAAAACTCCCGTCCGATGGGGAAGCCCGTTGTCCTGTTGGGTTCCTGCTTGAGAAATCGCTACTTTTCGTAGACTAGCCCTCTTAACCACCCCAGCTACCCTCCTGCAAGAAGCGGTTGTCATCTTATCGCCCTGCGGCAAGTCCTCAACAGACCCGCAGAGCCGGGAAGGGGGCTGTGGCACAGCAACTTTGAAAAACACAGGTCCATCGATTTAGAGTGTGCCTTCCTCCTCTCACAGATACTTCTCTGAAGGGCTGCACTTTCTTAAAGCAAGACTGGTTTACAGGCCCACCAGAGAATTTCTAAGCAGCTGCTGGGACAAGGTTTGACCACCTCACACACCTGTCAAAGATGTCTGTCTTCTTTTCTTCCCTTCTGAGGTCCTCTTGCCCCCTGTTTTCTTGGAAGTTTTGGGTTTCTCAGTCAGTGCCACCTGGGCAAAGCGGTGACTCTTGTCCTCCCTGCCCAGGGGCCAGTTCAAGTGATGCCGCGGTCTCCGAGCATCTCCCACCACAGAGCTGTGGTAGAAGGTGGGCACCTCGTGGCCCTTGAGCTCTTCCCACTGAAGGAGCCCCTCCGTCGGCGTGTCCTGGAGGAAATCGAAGTTCCACTTCTGCTGGGCCCCCTCAACGCTGCTGCGCAGCATGTGCTGGAAGTCCTGCTGCAGCTGCTCACGGTCCACAGGGCCAAAGAGGTTCCTCCGAGCGTGGGTCGTCTTGCCCGGCCTCCGCTCCATCTTCTCTCCCCGGTGCCACTCTCCAGCCAGCGTATACAGCAGCGACTCCCTGCCAAGGACAGAAAAACCATCAACCACCCTTTGCACGCTCGGTTTAGTGGGCCCTGAACACTCTTTAAGGGAAGTGTGACAGTAAACCTAGATATTATTTATCCCGCTACAGGAAATCTTGGCTTATTTAGAAAGAAATTTTTCCCAGTCTCCAGTCCAGAGTGAGAATTCCCACCTATAGGATGTGCCTATAGAAGGATGGGGAAAGGTGAAAAGCCCTCACCGCTTTTGTGCATCCTTATTTCAGTGTACACTGAGTGAGGGTTTCCCCTAAGAGGACAGAGGCCCACGAGGGTGGGGGACAAGGTCCCCTGAGGTAGTGCAGCCAAAGACAGAAAGCACAGACGTGGTACTTGGGGAAAACAACCAAGAGTATCACCTTAAAGAAGGGAAAGGGCCTGAAAGGAAGAATTCCAGGACAACTAAGGCTGACAGCAATCAGTCAAGTACAGAAGACATGTCTAATTTTACAGGGGAGGCGGTATCTCTTTCCTGACTACTCTCACCACCGCTTGTTTTGCAGTGTCAGCCAAGTCAGAAGTGAAAGATAATCAGAGCAACCACCAGCTTCTTGCCTGACATTTTCATTCCCTTTTCTTGCAGCAATTGCCTGAGAAATGGTCCCAGTCACAGACAAAAACAGCGCTCCCTACAATGACAAATCCCACGCAAGCATCAGTAGGTGGATTTACCATTTGGTAGACTGGCATGGGGACAGAAAGATGGGATTTGCACCCTCCTCTGGCAGGTGAGGTGGGGAGACGGCAAGACGGAGAAGAGATATCAGGCATTTTGCAGATTTCATAGGCCAGAAGGGCATAAATATACCAAATAAATTCACCCACTAATTCCTGCACCAGGTCTTTAATTTCTGGAAGAGACTGAAAATCCATCTCAATGGTCATTCAGTTCCCTCTTGGGATCCACAAAACTCAGCCCCTCTCACAAGCTGTGATGCGTAGCAGTGGACAGGCTAAAAAGAAACCTCAGAGAAACATTAGCAAACAGCCAAATTTTGGATTTGTTGCGCTACTGAAATCTGAAGGGCAGAGAGAGTTTTGGGATGGAGCTAAGAGAGGTCAGCTGGTGATTTGTCTACAGACCACGCAGAGGTAGTCAGAGCAGCAGAGCTGCTGCAGAACCTCAAGCTTCGGGCTTGGTCTCCAACATCCCAAAGGGTGCTTCGGCCACAGCAGACACAAACCCAGATGCGAATGGCATAACCATCCCCCCCGCCATTATCTTTGCAACCCGAACTCTGAGCATCCCCTCGCAATCACACCCCAAGTACTTCCTCTGAGAACTTCACTTGGTGGCTCTGGTATCAAGAGCTTGTCAGCAACGGGGTGGTGTTGGCGCTTAGATGGTTCTGCACGTAGTCTGCCGCAGAAAACTCAGACACTGAGGGACCTGGCTGCCTCCTCTCAGGTGGAAGCTGAGCATCAGTTCTGCAGCTGACAACCCACCTGAGCAGCGGAGGTCCAGAGAGGCGGACTGGCTCCTGCATCCATTTATAAATCTTACTCCCTGCCCTTAGTGGCTCTGAACCAGCGTCCTGCAAACGCACGGCCAACAGCCACGGGAAATTAAATCGGAGAGCGCCAGGTCTGGGTTGTCCTTCTGGGGCATGGATCGATTTCCAAACTTTGGGTGCTGTTCTCTGGAGGCTGATGTCTCTCGTGGAGCTCCAGGATGGGAAACAGAGCAGCCCTGTTGGGTCTGGGACACCACCTGGGGCTGATCACTAGGTCTGATGGGACCACAGTGCCTCCTGTGCCCCAGCAGGTCCCACCGGTGGTGCTGCACCGTGCTGGGTGGTTACACCAGCTCGTTCGGCGTGAGCCTTCAGCACACGGCTGCCAGCGGGAGCAAAGCCGGCAGGTACCCACCAGATGCTCCTCGCAGCGCCGAGGAAAGGTGGAAAAGCAGTTTTCCTGAGGAAAAGCAGCCGAGAGCACAACGAGGAAGATAGCAGGAGGATAATCCTCTAGGTGGCATCCAGAATCCCCAAACCTCACATAACACTTTTCTCAGGGTTTGCGCGCAGCCTTGCCCTTGGCCCAGCGGTGCCGGCTGTCGCTACAGCTAATAACCATCACACCACCGCTGCTTCTTCATCTGGTGCCAAGCCAGCTTAAACTGAGTTCATTCAAAGGCAATCGGGTCTTAGGAAAAGGTTTACGGAAAGGAAACGCAGTGCTTTGCAGGAATATTCCTCTGTGCTGGAAACTTTTCTCACAGGTACTAGGAACTGTTTGATATCAGCGAAATCAGGGTTAGGAAAAAAGAACCTATTTATCAAACAACTATAACCTTTCCTAATAGCACATTTTAATATTGCACAGGAATGAAGCAGAAAAGACTCTGCCTTGCTCTGTTAATGATTATGGCTATTCCGGCGCGGCCTGCGAATCCAATGCCTTGTCTTTAACACTGTCTAATTCCAGGTGTTTCAAAAGGGAGACAAAAAGCCTGCAGGGAGGATAATTATAGAATAACCTTTCCCTTGTGGAAAGTTTCCTCCTAGTGCGCTTCGTTTCGTCACGAATCACAAACGCTTCTAACTCTTCTAACCTTACATCACGCGTGCATACTGCCTGTTGTCATTCCCATTATTCACGGCCGCATCCAGGCTGGAATCCTGGCCCTGCAGAAGCCTGTGCACAGTTACCGCAGCAGAACCGGGATGCAGCTCCTCGCTTTTCTTCAGGTCTCGTTCCAGGTCTTGGCTCCAACGCTGCACCGTCGCTATTCCCACAGCTTAGTCCGAGCTGCGCGGGCGTGTTGAAAACACCCGTAAAACGGGGCAGAGAGACGTTTCTGAAATGCGAAAACAAAGCAGCGCAGGCTTCCCAGCCAGTCCAGCAAATCAAAAACGCGTTTCGGAGCATCAGGGGCACGTTACCCCCTGTAACGGAGCGGGGTTCGTTCCTCATAAACCTCCCCGGCACCGAACGCCGCGCCCGTCGGCTCTCCGCCCGTCGAGGACCGCCGCCCCGCCTCCCGCTTACCCAACCGCGGCTGCGCGCCCGGCACCCGGCAGCTCCCGCAACCGCCGGCCCCGGGGCTCATTTACGTGCGGGGCGTCCCGGGACGGCTTGGCGGGGGCAGAGGGGAGGCGACCGGGGCCGGGACTGGGACAGGGGCCGTGAGGCTCCGCCTGGACGGGCGCCCGCCCCGCCCCGGCCCGGCTGCTCGTGAGGCGGGGGCGGGGCCGCGTGGCTCCGCAAAGTGACGGCGCCGCCGCGTGGTCCCCGAAGGCGGCGGAGGGCGCGGGGTGGTGAGGGCTCTGCTGAACCGTGTCCCAAAGTGCCGCGTCTACGCGTTGTTTGAACCCCTCCAGGGATGGTGGCTCCACCACCTCCCTGGGCAGCCTGTGCCAATGTCTGACCGCTCTCAGTGAAGAAATTTTTCCTCCCCTGATGCAACTTGTGGCCATTTCCTCTCATTGCTGGTTACTTGGGAGAAGAGACCAACACCTGCCTCACTACACCCTCCTTTCAGGCAGGTGTAGAGAGCAATAAGGTCCCCCCTCAGCCTCCTCTTCTCAAGACTAAACAGCCCCAGCTCCCTCAGCTGCTCCTCGTCAGACTTGTTCTCCAGACCCCTCACCAGCCTCGTTGCCCTTCTCTGGACACGCTCCAGCCCCTCAATGTCCTTCTTGTAGTCAGGGGCTCAGAACTGAACACAGCACTCGAGGTGCAGC
>Ga0065711_1010492_pt1 | contig 10628 bp, 6 predicted proteins | sample Hoacrofraction12_FD_59098 | JGI IMG/M metagenome (GOLD analysis project Ga0065711, IMG submission 59098) | Hoatzin crop microbial communities from Cojedes, Venezuela - Epithelial fraction 12 v2 (version 2) | ecosystem: Host-associated > Birds > Digestive system > Esophagus > Crop | place...
GGAATACCCGGCTCTGTTTGGCCAGGTTGGGGTTGGGTCAGCCCACCCGGCTGTGCCCCTTCCTGGATTCTGGTGAAAATTAACCCTGTCCTGGCCAAACCCAGGACACCAGTCTATGGTGAAATTGCCAATTTTAAAATTACCAAAGTGTTGCTGGTCTGTAGTTATACTGTTGGGTTAACATCGTGTTCTAGACTTTCAAATGTATCCATTAAACATCAGAAATGAAATTTATGTACAGGATTGATGCTAAAAATACTGGTTTTATGGTTCCCAGAAAATCTAGCTGTTTGGTCACGAGTTTTATGGTTTGAGACCTGAGAATTGTAATGAGAAGAAAGATTAATATCATGTGAAATAGCTGGAACATCTTTATGGGAAGGCAATTACCTATTAAAAGAAGTTGTTCAGAGATTTTTCTATTTGCCCCTGCTGTTGAAGTCTCAACAATAAGACCAGATATGGTTCCAAAGTATACCTCAGCTACCTTACTTAAGCTATAGATTTGGCAAAGAAATTAGTTAGATGAGATTAAATGAGATGGGACTATGTTATGGAGGTAATAATTGCTCTCTTCCTATCTGGCTTTTATCTGTTAGTCTATTTTCCATTTGTTGATGTTGCAAGGGTATTTATTTCTGTTTGAAGGAAGGATTCAGTGTGTTGTGTAGTGTCTTTAGCTTCTTTATAACTAAAGTTGTCCGTGTTTCTCTGTAGAATTTGCAGACTTTTCCTGCTGTTGTTCCTCCCCCAAAGAAATACACAAATTCTAAACAAAAGGTCAAAATACATGTCCTCAAGGCTAACTGTTTCCAAACCCCTGTGCCTGTGGGTGCCACCCCACAAATGAAATGGCCCTATTGAGAGAATGCTTCAGATGAATTCTGCTATGAAAAATTATTAACTCTTCTGGCAAACTTCGCTGCCTCAGATGAAAACAGAATTAACTTATGCATGGGATTTTGCCTTTATATACAGAAAGGAGGAGTGTACTTCAGTGCAGTTCCTTTGGCTTAGTCTGTGTTTAAATGTTTGGAAATCCATTCCTATCCATCTCATCTCAAAGCAGGTTCACAGGGTCAGGACTAACATTACTGGGCTTTTGAAGGTGGGGAGGCAATCAGTCCATTTCTAGCATTTGTCAAGGTGCGGAGTATATGAATATTCTGGAAACCCTTATTTTCTTCATCTGTACTATGACAAGTAAATAGGTATTCTCACTTGAAAGCAGATTAGAAAGAATTAAATAGGTTTAAAAAACTTAATTTTGCTGAATGAGGAAGATTTCTGAATACCAGATACCTAGGGTTTTTTTTCTCTGAGTGTTATCAGTGTATTTTACAGGTTGGACACACAGATTTTTAAGCTCTGAATTTTTAAAAGAAAGATCTGTCAGTCATTCACACAGTTAACTTCTGTTGTTAGAGAAATGACCCTATGGAGTTCATCAGTCGCATAAGCACTGATTAGAAGTCTAAAGTGGAGTCTGGATATTTTGTAGGTAGAGAGTGCAATCTCGTGTTATGTATATGAATTTAAGAATCGTGTATTATGGCAGACATTAATGTTTTCAGGAAATTCTTCTTGCTGGTAAATCTGGGGAATCGAAAGAAAATGTTCTTTCAGCAGTGAAGTGGCAAATAGAAGTCTGAGGGCCATCAAGAGACACTTGAGGGCCATAGGGCAGTTGGTTAAGGGATCAGGAGCACAGGTAGTATTCTCCTCTAGCCCTCCAGTTGCAGGAAGCGATGAGGGAAGAAACAGGAAGAGCCAGCAGATCAACACCTGCCTCGGAGCCTGGTGTCACTGATGGGATTTTGGGTTCTTTGATAGTGGATTGGTTTACACGACACCAGGCCTGCTGGCAACAGACAGGGTACACCTGTCTCAAAGGGGGAAAAGGGTCCTTGCGCAGGAGTTAGCAGGGCTGATTGAAAGAGCTTTAAACCAGATTTGAAGGGGGAAAGGGTCAATAACAGGCATGCTAGAGATAAGCCTGGGAGTGGCACACCAGTGTGCGAGGGACAGTGTGCTCGAGAGCTCTTTTGGTCTGCCATCCCAGCAGAGGTAGGGGATGGAGAGCCATGCAGCAGCAAAGGTGTGAGGTTTATTGTGGTGTTAGAAACCACGGAAGTGCCCGAGAATGGTCGCATAGGAATTGAGGCTTTTCCCCTCAGGTGGCCAGATCGGTAGTCCAGCTGAAGTGCATCTACACCAGTGCCTGCAGCATGGGCAACAAACAGGAGGAGCTGGAAGCTGTTGTGCAGCAGGAAAACTGATACAGTAGCCATCGTGGAAACACGGTGGGATGACTTGCACTAGCTGGAGTCGTGCAACTATAGACTCTTCAGGTGGGATAGGCAAGGAAGGAGAGGCAGTGGGGTAGCCCTGTATGTTAGGAAGTGTTTTGATTGTCTAGAGCTTGATGATGGCAACAAATAGAGTTGAGTGTTTATGGGTAAGAATCAGGGGGAACGCCAACAAGGCAGATATCATGGTGGGAGTGTGTTATAGGCCACCCAACCGGGATGAAGAGGTAGATGAAATATTCTGTAAGCAGCTGGGGGAAGCCTTACAATTGCTGGCCTTTGTTCTCGTGGGGGACTTCAACTTAGCAGATTTCTGCTGGAAATACAATACAGCGGATAGGAAACAGTCCAGGAGGTTCCTGGAGTGTGTGGAAGATAAATTCCTGACCCAGCTGGTGAGGGAGCCAACTAGGGAAGGCACCCTGCTGGACCTGTTGTTTGCAAACAGGGAAGGACTTGTCAGTGACGTGATGGTTGGAGGCAATCTTGGGCACAGCAATCACGAAATGATAAGAGTTTTCAATTCTCGGGGAAGTAAGGAACCACCACCTTGGACTTCCGGAGGGCAGACTTTGGCCTTTTTGGGAGCCTGGTTGACAGAGTCCGTTGGGAGACAGTCCTGAAGGGCAAAGGAGTCCAGGAAGGCTGGACATTTTCAAGGAGGAAGTCTTAGAGGCACAGGAACAGGCTGTCCCCATGTGCCAAAAGATGAGCCAGCAGGGAAGAAGACCACCGTGGCTGAACAGAGAGCTTTGGCTGGAACTCAGGAAAAAAAAATGAGTTTATGTCCTTTGGAAGAAGGGGCAGGATACTTGGGGGGACTAGAGGGATATAGTGAGGTTATACAGGGAGGAAAAGCCCAACTAGAACTTATCCTGGCTACTGCTGTAAACAACAATAAAAAAAGTTAAATATAAATATATTAGCAACAAAAGGAGGGTGAAAGAGAATCTCCATCCTCTGTTAGATGCAGGGGGAAAACTTAGGGACAAAGGATGGAGCAAAAACTGAGGTACTTAATGCCTTCTTTGCCTCAGTCTTTAACAGTAAGGGAAGTTGTTCTCCAGACACCCAGCCCCCTGAGCAGGAAGACAGGGATGGGTAACAAAAGGAAACTCCCAAAATCCAAGGGGAAATGGTCAGTGACCTGCTACACCACTTAGACACACACAAGTCTATGGGGCCAGATGGGATCCACCCAAGGGTACTGAAGGAGCTGGTGGATGTGCTCGCCAAGCCAATTTCCATCATCTATCAGCAGTTCTGGCTCACTGGGGAGGTCCAAGTTGCCTGGAAGTTAGCTAATGTGACGCCCATCTACAAGAAGGTCTGGAAGGAGAATCCTGGGAACTACAGGCCTGTCAGATGCTGAGGAAGGTTATGGAGCAGATCATCTTGAGTGCCATCATGTGGCACATATGGGACAACCAGGTGATCAGGGCTAGTCAGCATGGGTTTATAAAAGGCAGGTCCTGCTTGCCTAACCTGATCTCCTTCTATGACAAGGTGACATGCTTAGTGGATGAGGGAAAGGCTGTGGATGTTATCTACCTGGACTTCAGCAAAGCCTTTGACACTGTTTCCCACAGCATCCTCCTGGAGAAACTGGCTGCTCGTGGTTTGGATGGGTGTACACTTTGCTGGATAAAGAACTGGCTGAGTTGCTGGGCCCAGAGCGTCGTGGTGAATGGAGATAAATCCAGCTGTCGGCTGGTCACAAATGGTCTTCCCCAGGGCTCAATATTCGGGCCAGTTCTGTTTAACATCTTTATCAATGATCTGGACGAGGGAATTGAGAGCACCCTCAGTAAGTTTGCAGATGACACCAAATTGGGCGGGAGTGTCCATCTGCTTGAGGGTAGGAAGGCTCTGCAGAGGGATCTGGGCAGGCTGGGTCAATGGGCCAGGGTCAGTTGTATGAGGTTCAAGAAGGCCAAGTGCAGAGTCCTGCACTTAGGTCACAACAACCCCGTGCAATGCTACAGGCTTGGGGAGAAGTGGCTGGAAAGCTGCCTGATGGAAAAAGATCTTGGGGTGTTGGTTGACAGCTGGCTGAACATGAGCCAGCAGTGTGCCCAGGTGGCCAAGAAGGCCAATGGCGTCCTGGCTTGTATCAGGAATAGCGTGGCCAGCAGGAGCAAGGAGGTGATCGTGCCCCTGTACTCGGCACTGGTAAGGCCGCACCTGCAGTACTGTGTTCAGTTTTGGGCCCCTCCCTCACTACAAGAAGGACATTGAGGTGCTGGAGCGTGTCCAGAGAAGGGCAATGAGGCTGGTGAAGGGGCCAGAACACAAGTGTTATGAGGAGTGGCTGAGGGAGCTGGGGCTGTTCAGTCTGGAGAAGAGGAGGCTGAGGGAGGACCTTATCGCTCTCCACAACTACCTGAGAGGAGGTTGTAGTGAGGTGGGTGTCAGTCTCTTCTCCCAAGTAACAGGCAATAGGACAAGGGGAGATGGCCTCAAGCTGTGTCAGGGGAGGTTTAGACTGGGTATTAGGAAAAATTTCTTCACTGTAAGGGTTATGAAGCATTGGAACAGGCTGCCCAGGGAAGTGGTTGAGGCACCATCCCTGGAGGTATTTAAAAGACATATTAGATGCGGAGCTTAGGGACATGGTTTAGTGGTGGAATTGACAGTGTTAGGTTGATGGTTGGACTCCATGATCTTGAAGGTCTCCTCCAACCTAAATGATTGTATGATTCTATAAAAATGTGAAAACACAGAAATATTTTTCACTGAAAACCAGGCAAAATTAACGGAATGCATTGTATGACATTATTCCTAGACAAGTGTCCTGTGCCTTTGATACCGTAACTCATCAAGTGGAGAGCAGGAGGAAACTAAATATGCCTTGGACCTTGCAGGAAGACTGGTTTAAAACAAAAATATAAAATGTAACTGCTAATAGTCTATGATGACATTTGATACTGAATTTATCAGTAAAATATTCCTGCATATTCTATTATTTAAAGGTGCAGTATTTGAGAGGAGGTGGTCTAGAGGTACTGGGAATTAAGGGGAAAAAAGACAAATGTTGGGAAACAGTTCTCTGTCTTAAAAAAACTATAAAAACTACTTTGTCACTTTTATGTGTATATGTAATGTAATTTTGATGTGAATGTAATAGGGCAGAAATAACTTTTTATCAACAGCAGCTTTTTGATAGGAAAAAGATTAACTTAATCTAGTTATGTAACTAATTTCATGAACTTATCAACTCTGACATGGAGGTGTTTAGAAAATCTATTCTCTGAAGTGCTTGATTTATGCAAGTCATATTTTCATTTTTATCTTGATTCCTCAGTGTGAGAACTTGACTCTAGGGGATCATGTTACACATATCCCAAACAGTTGCAATTGCTGAAACAAATTTGACTGTCTTGAGAACTGAGACTTTCTTGGCAAGTTGTCACTTTTCTAACAAATCTTTCTACTTGAAATAGCTAGTATAACACAGTACGATTTTGAAACCAAGAGCGTTCTTTTCTGAATGCTAATATATTTTAGTAATTTTAGATGCCATCTGAAGAAGTAATAAGCTGATAATACCTGATCAGGCATATGTCTCAATTCGATACTCATTTAGGTATACTTCAAACATGCTACTTGCACTGATACAAAATAAAGTTAAGAAAATTATCTGAATAGGATAATCATTCCGAGGTGGGGACTGACATACACAACAAAACATCCTAGAACAGGGAAACAAAACTGATGCAAAGATTTTTAGTTCATTGAACTAGTCATTGCAAAAAAGATTTAAATATATTTCCTTCTAGAAATAGATCTTATTTTATGGACTGTCATAATCGATGGTGACATATTCCTGACATCATGTCCACTGGTGGCAAGGTCCATTTCTGTACCCAGCCGATGGAAAAAAAAATATTCAAACACCGGATGAAGTTCTAGTTCAATCTGAAGACTGCAGAGCTTTTGTAGGAGTCTCCAAACATAAGGAGTTTTTTGCTTTAAAAAACAGAATTGAAACAGGCTTTCATGAGCAGAAAACACAAACCAATCACCAGTCAGCTACATTTTTGTTAATTAATTAATTACACTTGTAATAGATTATACTAGTGAAAGGATTTTTTTGTTATTGTTGAATAAGATTGCTAGTCTACTGGTCAAATTTCAGAAAAGTGGAAGAAAAAAGGTCTTTCTCACTGAATTTAAGTGTGAACACTCTTATGAATGCTGGTGTTCAACATCTGAGCTGGCCAGAGAGTTCAGCACATTGCAACAGGCCAAGCTTTAACCTCAGACCTATAAGTAAATGTGGAGGATTTCAAGACCTTTCCTGTGTCATCCTGTTGTTGTTTTATTGGTCTTTTGGTTAACAATGCAATCACTACTGTAATATCAGACATCAGTCATATTCTCTCTTCATCTCTCTCATATACATGAAACTAACATACATGAAAGTGGATTTAATTTCTACTGTGATACTCTTATCCTTTATCCCTGTTCATATATATATTTAATGCCGCTCCAAGCATCGAAAGTAGATTATGGGTGGCAATGTTAATTCTAATTATTAACTCAGCGTAAGAGTTTGTGTGTTGTAAATAATAAATTTTATGCAGTTAGTTCTGTGCCTGCATTTGAGGAGGTTGTTATGTATACTCTTTGGTTGAAGGAGTTTGATTCAAACCAAAAAGCACATCAACAGTTTTTGGTTTGGGGAATGCCAGCTTAAAATTCTGCAGCACACTGTAGTAAATGCTATTAGTGTGATGCTCCTTGTGACAGTAAGAATCAAACAAGTTGTCTTCATCTTTGCTTTCAAAATAGAAGAAAAAAACTTAAACGCTTAAGAAAAAACTTAAATGCTTAGCTGTGAAATTTGTAGTGATGGCCCACGTATTTCTGAAAAGTTTTAAAGGTTATTGTGGCTATGATTTGAATTAGGAAAGGGATTATTTTTCGAGTTTCATTAAATGAAACATGCAATCACAGTTTAGATGTAAAAGATAATTTATGGTTCTTAACACAGCTTTCTAGCCTATGTTGCAGCCTAGATAGCAGTTTTAGCTGCATGTTTATAGCTGCATAATCTTGTTTCAAAAAAATAAATGACTGAAAAGTGTGCTTATCATTTTTTTCCCCTTTTTGGTAACATCTTTTCATACACTGACAGTTATTGTGAATGCATGAAATAAAACTGTTAATCAGTCAAACAAATGCTGCGTAGTTTACTTGTTAAATATCTGTATATTTGTAAATTGTATGTTTTGTGTAAATCTTGTCGTAGCCAAATAATTTGATCTCCCCATATTGGAATCACCTCCTATATTATCTGTTAATGCTGTTGTGATCGCGTACCAGACATTGTAACCATATACCCCAGCATTAGGCGTTACTTTAAAAATCCTGAGTCTTCCCCTTCTAACCAGCTGTGCTGGTATTCAAGCAACAGCCACATATAGGAAAAACAGCAGTAGCAAACTTTTTGTTCTGTGGAGATATGTGTCAGTTGATTGTTGTATACAAGCAGTTTTGAAGAAGCTGTGACCGACAGCTTTGGGCTCAAAGATGTAAGCAGAGGATAAAATAGATTTAAGACAGATCTTTTGAATGAATAGGTGACTTCTTTCTATCATCAACATCATTGCAATATGGTGTTTCATTTTGGCTTTTTTTTCTTTTTTAGAGGCCTACAATGTTTTCCTGAAAATGCAAGGGAAGAATGAGTTTCATTATCATTCTTATGACATCCTTATAAAAGCGTTGTTAACACAGAATTGTCCTGAAGAAGCCATTGAAGTGAAACACATGTAAGGCTTTTCTGTGTTTGGGGGATTTTAATATTTTGGTGGGGATGGTTTTTAAATGATTTCTGGATCATTGTCAGGTAAGTCCTTATGGGAGAAAACATGTCATGACTGGTAATTAGGGGTTATGGTAGGAAATGCACCAGTGTTCATAGAGTGGTATGCCGTATATTAAAAAGGTACTGGAATGACAGTACGTATTGCTAATAACTCATTTCAACTAACAGTATCAATAAATGTACTTGGCATCAGAACTGAAAGTCTGCCCTTCTGGCAGTCTGCCTTTTCCTCTTTAGAGCAGCATCCAAACAGACAAGATTCTCTTACTTAACTGCCCGTGAGCCTTCCCCTCACTGCCCATCCCTTCTGCTGTCCTACCCTGCCCACGCTCCCTGGCAGCTGGCTGCATGCCAAATGCAAAATGGTACATTTGACTGTGATGCCAGTGGCTAGGAGGTGACCATAAACCTCAGATCCAACTCTTACACTTCTGAAATAAATCCAACCTGCTGTCATGCATTATTAGAATCACCAGAATCAAAATAACCATAAGTTGTGTGGTACACCGCTTGCTTGAATTATTGCCTCTAATGTGTTTTCTGGTGAAATTATAGGCTTCAAAATAAAAGTATTACTACTCATGAACGAAGAGTTAAGAAGAACAAAAATTTCAGTTTAAGTAATATTAAGTCTTTCTTCAGCTAAAACAAGAATAGTGGTTGTCATCAAATGTGTTCTCTGACTGAATACAGTGAATTTGAAAGTGCGTGTGAGTAACTTAAAAGATGCATGGGGCACTATAAAAGTCTAATAATTTTTAGAGTCAACTTAGTTTTTGATGTCTGGGAACAGTATAGTGTAAGATGATGTTTATTATTTTCATATTTTCTTTAAAAGTGTTTAGATTGAAGAAATGTCTTTGAAAGAGTATTTGAGTTCTGCATTCAGAAGAACAAATACTGTTTTTTCACATAGGTCTCAGTAACTGGGCTTTATGATAAGGAATGTTTGGGCTTGATGGATATATGGCTTATATCAAGGAAAAACTAAAACAGTTTATGAAATTAAGCTTCCTGAATTGGAAGCAATTGATAAATAGAAGATGGAAAGGACATGTTTTGGAAGTACAAAGAATGTTGATAAAATTTAGGTAGTTTGTTAAACATTCGCAGAAAATATTGATGTGTTGAAAGATTCTTCAGGGAAGAAGTTTGAAACTTTCTACTGAAGATTTGTACATGCATTGACTGCTTCTCTGCTCTGCAGCTCAAACACACTCGTAAGGAAGATGCACAAAGTATTGCATGCTATCAGCAGTAACTTGCAGATTGGAAGAGCAGAAAGAAGATAGTGGCTTATTCCTAGTGTTACAATGATAGGGAATTCCCACTTTAGATAAATGTTTTAGTATACAAATCCAAACTGCGGGAGGAAAAAAATGAACAAAAAATTTTAAAGACTGAAAGAGCTGGAGATGTGTTTTAAGGGACTAAACCTCTGAACCTTGAGATAGTTAGTCAAAAAAGAAAATAGGTTTAATAAGAGGTTCTGTTCTTGGTCACTGGTCAAAGCCAACCATCATAATAACCTCTGTGCTTTTCAGAATTCTCATACTAAATCTTGTAGCATAGAAATGCCAAATAATGGTATTTTAAGAAGTCTGTAATAGCTCACTGTTGCATCAGGACAGAAAATGCTTTATATTGGCAGTGTTCATAGTGTTCATATGTGTATCTTTTTTCTAGTAACAAAATCATGATTACATTAAGCATTTTCAAAAGTCTGCAAGTTTTAAATTATTCACTGAAGTAAAGTGATTGTGTGTGTACACATGGTTGAGGAATAGTGAAGCTGTGTGTTTCGCACACATTTCTGCATGCTTTGACAATTTTTCTGACCTTGCATTACAAAGAGATTACTCCTACAAAGCCTAGATGTGTGCAGTGGCCTGAAACTTTTGCAACTCCTAGTATTTTCATAAAATACAGGAAAGCTACCTTAATTTATATAAGCTAACATCTTTATCTTTTTACTCTGCTTGAAGCCAAATTTGAAATTTAAATAATATATAGAAAGCCTTAGTAGGAGTATTAGCATAGGCAACAAAATAAGTCATTTTTTTATTTGAAAAGGTCAGATGTTTTTAAAACTTCCCTCCTGTTATCAGAACTGAGAAACGTCCATGAGAAAGTGATGTGGTAGAAGGAAATTGCACTTCTGCTCTGCATTTGGAAAAAAAAAAAAAGCCCACCACCAAAAAAGCACAAACAACCCAGGTTACTGATCTGCTGGTCAGCCTGAGTCTAGTTGCTTTGGCATTCTAGCCTGTTTTAAGGAATATTTCCTGCATTTAGTCCAAGAAGTTTTAAATAGAAATTTAGGAGTATTGGAATGATGGATTAGTTCTGTAATAGTAGCTAACATCTATTTAATCACACTAAAGATTGGAAGATTGGAGAAAGTAAATCCTTTGTTATATGTAATTTACGGTCTCATGCATGAATTGTTGACTTAAGGGCTTTGACAGATGGGACAAAGGGGGGGG
>Ga0065711_1050863_pt1 | contig 10628 bp, 2 predicted proteins | sample Hoacrofraction12_FD_59098 | JGI IMG/M metagenome (GOLD analysis project Ga0065711, IMG submission 59098) | Hoatzin crop microbial communities from Cojedes, Venezuela - Epithelial fraction 12 v2 (version 2) | ecosystem: Host-associated > Birds > Digestive system > Esophagus > Crop | place...
ACAGGGGCACGATCACCTCCCTACTCCTGCTGGCCACACTATTCCTGATACAAGCCAGGATGCTGTTGGCCTTCTTGGCCACCTGGGCACACTGCTGGCTCATGTTCAGCCGGCTATCGACCAACACCCCAAGGTCCTTTTCCTCTGGGCAGCTTTCCAGCCACTGCTCCCCAAGCCTGTAGCGTTGCATGGGGTTGTTGTGACCGAAGTGCAGGTTCGGCACTTGGCCTTGTTGAAGTGTGTGTTAATAATGATAATCTCAGCCTTGGTCTTGTATGGCCTTGCCACATGCGTGTAAGAGAGCAAGACAGTGGCTGATGCAATTCCTGCCATCCTTGCTGTTTGTATCATGCTGAGAGAGGAATGTCCTAAAAGTTAAATCTTGCCTTCAGGCTTTGTCTCTTAAATATGTATATTTAGACAACTCTGGCAGCTAATTTAAGAAGTTGCAGTGTACCTCATTCTAGTAGGGAATAACATGAGACATGAAGTCCTGGAAGTTATGAGCTGTCATAGAAATCTGGCCAGAATATATGTGCCCTTCTGTCATCTAGTGAAGAAAAAATTATTGATACTTCCAAATGTGAAACAATGGTATCCTATTGAGTGATAAAACAGGACATTGGAAGGGTGTGCAAATCACAGATGCTTAAAGCACCACGTGGTTCATTACGAGTAAAACATATTATTATCCAAACTAAGCAGGAGGTTTATATATAAAGTCACATTTTAGCAGTTAATATCTAACATAGATGATTATGCTACTTGTGAAAAATGTGAAAAATGAAGATATAATTCTGATAATGGAGTCATTCTCTGTATCTTTGACAATTTAGAAATCACCAAAATTAGGTTGATGACAGCAGTGTAGAAAGCTAGCAGGCACCCAGCTACATATTCTTTGCTTGAATATAAAACAACAGATATAATAACTACAAGAATTTATGTCTATACAAATCAAATTTCAAGACATCAAACTTTTAAAAATTATATGGTTGAGTGGGTTGAGAATGAGGCTGAAGAGCTAAGAAATCCCCCAGCAAATGAACATTAACTAGAAAAATGAAATAGGTTATACAAACATTAGCCACAATTGCAAAACAGTGAAAGAGATTCTGGACAAAGCTAAAATGTCAACTCTGTAACATATTATACATTGGAGTCTTAATTACAGTTTTCAAGAAGCTATCATTCCTATTTTTTCCATATTTTTCAAAAAGCCTCATGATCCAGTAATTCTAAATCACTTATGGCCATTTTCAAATTAAAATTTTTATTTTAAATGTAACCTGTTTGGTTAACAACTAATCTATTCATGGAACTAAAAAAAAAGCTTTGTCTCCAACAATAGCAGAAAGATTACAAAAAACAACCAATAAAAATGTTTTATCAGAGTTGCCTATTTTCACTGATTTTGTGACAATGAACATGTTGAGGAACTTTGATACAGAACCACCGATGAATGACCATGACTTCTTGTTGCAGCATCGTGCTGGCTGCTCTTCGTTATCCAGGAGATGGCATCTGGTCAGGATTCTGTAGGAGATTTTTCCTCATCCTGTGGGACATGAATCATTCCTTTGGACATAGTAAGCATGGCTCTGCTTACTGCACCGCTGGTTTTGTGTTCTGGAGACATTTAGGAAGGCATCTTATTCTCCCCAGTCTGGAGCAAATCAAAGTGTGTTGCAGAATCACAGAATAGTAGGGGTTGGAAGGGACCTCTGTGGATCATCTAGTCCGACATCTCTGCCAAAGCATGGTCACCTAGAGCAGGCTGCACAGGACCTCGTCCAGGCAGGTTTTGAATAGCTCCAGAGATATCTTGCATTGCAAGACTTGGGTGCGTATAGAGACTAAAATATTCAGTTCCAGGAACATTGTGAGTAGAGGGTTTGGGTAGTTAAGTTTTGCATTCTATTTCAAATTTAATTTTCACTAAATTGAAAGTTTAGGTATAATTAGTGGAATGGTACATTGACCATCATTTCTTCAACAGAATAAAATAAGTACCTTATTTTAGAGAAGGAACAACATTGAGTATATTGTTCAGATAGATATGAAGTATCATGTAAAGTGTCATTGTAGCTATAAACATGAATTTTGTTTTTGAAAATAATACAGAATATACTGCCTACTAAGGAATGATTCCATGTCTTATGTTCATCTGTATACGACATTATGAGGATCTCAGAAAATATATATTCTCTGTTTAAATCCGGAAGACCAATGTGTTTGACATAAAATCATTAAATGATACCAATAAAATCATACCCAGGGGAAGTACTTTCTGATTCCCAAAACATACTGAGACTAGAACAAAAATATTGTAGCAGCTCAAAACCGTGCGTGGGTTAAAAATAATTTCCTCTCATGATGTGTTGTATCCGAGGTGACACACTTTCCAGAAAATTGTTTGGGATGTATTTTTTTAATAAGTTAATACTTTTATGATAGAATGCAACAGGTAGGGACTATTATTTCAATTACTGCAATTCAGAATACTATGTAAATAACTGAATGCAATATTCAGACAAAAGAAGAGGGTTTACTTTCAAAAATCCCCAAAAGATTCTTTTACAGATTGAATCAATGATAAATTAATTTTTGTGACAGCAAGGAATAAATAGCATAGGATGTTCAAATGCAAGCTATCCACAAGAGATTTTTAAATGCATTTAGGCAGGTAAATGCGCATTTGTACAGAGTGTTCTAACATGGCCATCCAGGACATAGGGAAAAGAACAAATCCTCTGCTCCAGAAAACAGAAGAAGAAAGATGTCACAGTCATGAGTGTCATTGCTAGGGCTGGGCTAAGACAATAATTACTTTGAAAATAAAAAAAACCCAGCAGCTTATTGAATTGTTTTCTTTGCATCAGAGGTCTGTGTAAATTTGTGTTGCAACAGACAACTCACAAAATTAAATGTTTAAATAAAAGTCTAATGCTTTCACCTTGTCATATACTCAGCTTTAGCACATTTAAAATTAAGTTAATATAAACCATTATTATTATCTTTTATGCCACACACACATATGCATCACATAATAGTCCAGTATACAGCTGAGCATAGTGATCTGTTCATGGATGTACTGTAAGTCTTGAAGTGATAAAATGATAAAATGGCAGGAAATTTGTTCGGTTTTTTTTAAAGCTTGCAGAATAGCTCTCTAAAGAAAATTATTTTTGCTCATGGAACCACACTATATACCACATTTGGAGTACTCAGTTGTGAATGACATTTTTGTTCAATTCTTGCCCGAAACTGCACAATACTGAGAATTGTTCCTTACATTTGAGCTAGGTAGACTGTTGTAAATTTATCCTTTTGCTATACTTTGGTGGTTTTTATCATCTCATAATGAGATGAGCTAGAACAAAATCCTAGCCTCATCCAAAATGTATTCTAAAATTCACAGATCTAGGATAACATGGGCTAAGTCTATGTTAATCTGTACATTGCATGAAGAAAACTGTAGTTTAAAGAAAGGATGCAGAATATTTGTGGCTGTGTCTTAGTGAGATTTCAAAGCAAACTAGTTTGGCAATGTATTTTAACATATGACCTCAGATCACAGGCTTCTAGGCTGAGAAAATCCAAATGCGTTTCTTAATCTCAGGACCGGCAAGGGCAAACATAAGGCTCCACTCATGTCTGTAATCCTATCACCTATCGCTGCTCACAGAAGCTATCATTCTCTACTTGCAGCATAATAACTGGCATATTTCATGATAACATGAAATCCACGTTAGATTTTGCCCGTGTGTTACACATGCTCTTTCATACTTAGTTAATGATGGGCAAGTGGAAATTACTTTTTTACTCCCGCAAGGAATTTTCTTAAAAATCTGTGGTATAAGGGACTGGTGTATTCCATATGCCTCAATCTGAATACCTTATGAATCAACCATCACTTGATCCTCCTGTCAAAAGACACAAGCAATTCATTTGAAATAATTTCATTTTAATACATTACAATCATAAAGCAAATCCAAGGAAATGTAAGCTTATAGGATCTTCACAGAATTAGAATTTAGCTGTGGGCCGTCAGTTAAGGTCAAGGAGTGAGGACCGAGATGTGTGTTTCATTCACAGGAGTAAGAGACTGGAGGGGACAACTTGCATTAGCTAATCCAGTTCCATGATATCCTAGTCAACCTACCTGTGTAAACTCATCCCTAAGTTTATCATGTTCAGTCTTAAAACTACTTAGATTTCACCACTGCATCTTGCTGAAAAGTTTCTCCAGAACCTCTCTCCTGTGGTGGTTAGAGACCTTCTTCAAACATCCAGTCACAGCCTATTCATCATCATTTCTTCTTGTGCCAAAAAGTTCTTAAACTGTTTTCTGTCTTTCTGTTTTATGTATCATCACGTATTTATGGAGAGTAATGCTATCCCTTTCTTCCTTTGTTTTGGCAGGGTGTATAAAACTGAGGTCTTTTAGAGCAATGAAAGATAATACAAAACTATCCTCATACATGTTCGTCATGCACATCATGAAGAGATCTCAGCTTGAGTCTTAAAAGGAGCAGGCGTGATAGTTGACTACAATATTGTAATAGTGAAGTGTTATCCCTGAGGTAATTTATTAGATCTCTGTGAAAGACTAAGTAGCTCATGCACAGTACAACGCCGAAGTAGCACACGTTGTCTCCAGTTATATATAGGACCAGAACAAAGGTCCATCTGAACACTGTCTGTCTCCAGCAGTGGTAAATGGTAGATGTATACAGAAGAGCATTAAGAGCAGTGCAGGTACAATTTCCCATATTATAACAAATACTTCATAAATTTCAGACAAAATTCCTATAGTTAAAAGATAATACTAGTTTATAAAAGAAAAATATGAAGCTCATATGCATGAATTATACTTAGTAAATCCATACAGAACTTGCTTATTTTCATTTCTTTCTTTGGCTACATTTTCTTTCAAATTCGATTGAAAAATATGTGTATGATTGAAATCGAATGAGTAGTCTCACTGTTTACCCTTAAATGTATTTACTTCCAGACATATTTGTGATCCTTGACTTTAATTTATTAATTTTCAAAAATTGCTAAGAAAATTCTTAAAAACATGTATTAAAACATATTATGCACTGTACTTTTGGTATTCTGGGATGGAAATAATGTGGCTTTTTCCTCCCTCAACTGTCTCCAGCTACGCAGAAATGGAAGTTTTATTGTTGAGGTTTGCTCCGTTTTAATCATTCTCATTAGGAAAGCTCCTTTTGCCACCACGAGTTACACCACCAATTTTGCAGAAAACTCAAGCAAACTCTCATAATTTTTGCATATTTTACTTAAGCAGATTCTGGACTTCTTCACTGTGTAAGTCTGCAAACTTCCCTGGTAAGTTTCCTACATTCTTCCTATTGGCTTCTCTAAAACCAGAAATGTTAATCGCAGAATTACTTAACCATTCTGTTTATGCAGTCGAACTAGCTAGTGATCTCTCAGCTCCAACTGATTTTTTTCCTTTATGATTTCACTGTTCCCCAAAACAAGCTAATATTAACCTATTTTTGCTTCGTTAATTATTTGTAAAAAAGAAAAATCTATCATATGCCCTACTCAGGTGTAGTTGCTGTTGATAGTAATATTGTCTCTTCAAGCTGTCTGTAGTTTCTGTCTGTATGACACAGGCTACAGTAGTATTTATCTTGCCAGTAACATTATTTTCTTCATATTAGTGTCCTATACTGCGGGTTTATAGTAGACTTATGCCATTATTAAAAAAATCTTCCACCACCACCTCAAAAAATTATTTTAATTAAAATGTATTTTATTCATGCTCAATTCTGATTTAATTAAAGCTTTCAGCAGCAGCTTCCAGAATACTACACATCATCTTAAACTTTGTCTTTTTTCCATATCTTACACCAGCAGTTCTAAGTCTTTCATTTTACTTTCAGAGGTCTTTGCATTAATGTAAAGATATATTAGTTATTTTCTCTTGAGTTCATCCAATTTCCTGGCTGCATAAGGCAATCTTCCTCTGTCTTATATCCCTGACTTCTGCCCTTGTCACTCTTATCACTGTTCATATTTTCATTCTCCTAGAATACTACTCTTCATTTTCTGTACCATTTACCACTCCATTTATCAGTTTTTCTCTTCTTTACTAAATGCAAGTAGACTGATTATCTGAGACTCTCAGATAAAAAAAGAAAAAAAAAGAAAGCTGAAGGACCAGCTTTGATCTTAGATACCCGGGCTTACTTGCATACTTAGAATCAACTCCATCTGTTGAGAACAGTCCTTTTCCTCCAAATACCTCCCAGAAGTTGGACATCTCCTTTATGTCTTCTGTTCAGCCTTGTTATCTAGATCTAGATTTCCAAAAGACTGCTGCCTGCGGGCTCCACTTCTGAAGGATTTATAACCCCAAATACCAATTTAAATAATCACAGCAAGTCTTTTCTGCCTCACTGAAACTTCCTAAAACTCTATTGGCAGTCAGATTCCAGCGATGAGAAGTGCTGGATTCTTGTGTTCACTGATTTCCCACTTTTATGAATTTTGCCTGTGTCTGCTAATTAGTCAAGGTTTTCAGTGGAAATCTGGAAGTTGTTTGGCTGGACATGAAGAGCAGTCAATGATTTTTCTCCATTTGAATCCTTTGCAGTCCACAGTCAGTATCTTAAATCTTTATTGTGTCTGAATCTGCTCAATGGGCAGGCCTCTTTATTCTTAATTTCTAACCACAAAGACCCGACTCTTTTGATGTTGTAGTGAGTATCAGACTGTCTCCCATCTGTTTTATTCCTGCCAAAGGATCACAGTGCCTTGTAGACATTCTCATGTTTCCTGTGTATCATCCTGTCTTTGCATTTCATCTGGTTCCTGGTTGTCTCTCCTCTTCCTTAAATTTTACTACTGAGAAGAGCTTCCCTCCTCCTATCTTTGCCATCCTATCCTTCATTGGTAGAAAGGAGGCTACATTGCTGCTAATGATCTGCAAAGCTACTTTGCAGTTTCCAGCAAATTCCCACTCCTTCCAACTTCCTACATGGTGCTCCTTAAAAAAATAAATCTTTTACCCCTTCTGTATTACTATTGGCTTTATCACTTTTCTATATATCTTTTGAGCAAGCATTTTGACATTTTTTTGTCTTCAGTTTCTCTGTGTTTCAAGTAATGTTAATCACACTGACTGTTGTAAAACCATAAGTAATAAAGTACTGATTTACATTATAGTAATTAATCAAAGGTTTGGGGGTAAATAATGTCAAAACCAGTTTATTTATGCAAAGTTGGTTTTGATCAATTTACTTTTATTTCATTGTTTTCCATTGGTCTGCAAGAACAATGCTGAAATAAAGTTTTGATTCAGACAACATGTTTTTTCTCTAAATTACTGGAAAACTTCGAGTATACACACATAAAGGTTCTGCATTTTGCATTTTATCTATTTGTTTTGACTAACTTGTTAGCAAGAAGTTACTCTCTAAAGACGATTAAACACTGATTAATTTAGAACTGTTTTTTAGTGGGGAAAACCATAACACTGCTGAATCACTCATTTTTCCATGAAGAAAGGTAGTTGCTACAGCTACACACAAGCTAAGGCTGCCTGCATGTAGTTTTAAAGACCTATATTATGCTTTAGTACTTTATTCCTTTAGGGGATACTACTTTATTTCTTTAACAAACAGGTTAACATCATGCCATCATAAGGGAAAACAGAAATGGTAACAAAGTGGGAAATTATTTTTTGTAGTAAATAGGTGCATTTGTTTTAACTACTAACATGTGAGTACAAGTTATAACATTGGAAAATAGATTGTATTTTAAAAACCTGCTTATTTTAGGAATTATTTTTTCAGTTTTGTGAATTACAACGCATCATATCCAGGGTTTTTTTTAAATTGTATAACTTGCTTTGTTTTCATTATAATTTATGAATTTCAAACCAAATTCTAGTTTGCAATTGTGCCTTTAACTTCTGTTTTGGACTAGAAAACTCAATAAATCCTTCAAACGTCAAACACTAGCTCACACTTGAAAATCAGAGGCTTTCTTCAGGTTTTTGTTGTTGTTGTTGTTATAAGAAATGCATCATATATGGGTGTATCACAATTATTTCAAAGGCAGGATTTATCTAACACGTCAGCCATCTCAACATTATTGTTACTTGCATTCCTGTGGTGGGATGGGAAAAGTTGCCCTGTGGATACTTGTTCTGTCCAGCAGCTGAAAAGAAGACGAAAGCTTAATCCAGACACCTAACTTTGAGGCAGCTGAAAAAATTCCATCCCTCACCCACACACCTTACATAGGTACAACTCTGAGATCCCAAGTCCTTAAATTAGTCTGACATAAATATTTGGACATAAGCTTGTGATTCAAACTAAGTAGTTCTATGCTTTGACTAAATCCATATTATGAGAATTTATGAAGATCGAGGATTAAAAAAATGCTGAAGTTAGAATGACATCGTCTACTGCTAGACTACGTAAAAATGCTGGTTTAAAAATAACAGCCTGTAGAAAAATTGTCTGCGTAGACTACTTTGAATTCTATATATTACTTTGCATTCTATGTATTTTATTAATATGAATTTTATATAAAGACTACTATGTTTCAATCTGGTCATAATATTTCCTCAAATTACATTTTTCTGAATATGTGTTTACAAGTGCTCAAAATCAGTGGCTAGTATTTACTTGAAAGTACCGTAAACACTATTTTCTGTACACAGAAATCAAAACACGAAATATTTATACTAATATTCTTGTAGGGTGATTTCTCTATAGAGCACTCTAATTTGGTTCCCGTTTACTGCTACAAAAATGATGTATCAAGGAGTTTATATTACTTTGGTGAGACTTTTCAGTGAAATTATACCTAGACTTTGAAGAGTCATTCCAATGCAGTTCAAATGAGAGTTATTTGGTGACACAGGGCTTGCAGCTCAAAAGCAAATCTTAGGTGCAATTTGCAGAGATGCTAGTGCAATTTGTAGGTGCTGGTATGCAAGACCAGGGTTTGGAGTTTGGTAGGGTCTTGTTTGCTTGGTTCTTTTTCCTAGTGCTGTTGATTTAGCCTGGACGCTGCTGTATACCTGAGAGCAGTATGGGGTGTTACGCTGCAGAACTGAAGTCACTAACTAAGGAGTAGATCATGAGTTTAGTTCTCTGTAAATGTGCTTTTCTTATGATATTGCTTGTCTTACATGGTTCAGGGCTATGGCAGCAGGGATTGATCCTGTGCTGAGTGAAGTCAATGGCAAAATTTCCACATTAAGTAGCAGTTAGTCTCCCTGTCCTTGGCAATGTGTAAGTACATATGAACAAAAGCTCTAATTTGCTGCAGGTGTGAACCAGCAGGAAATAACTCCCCGGAGTAAGAGAAGTAGGCAGGAATGTGCACGGAGCAGCGATGTGTGCCTCGGGGCAGACAGTTGTGGTACCTGCAAGCGCTGCCGCTTGGTGCATCAGACTTGCTTTGAGCTAAAACCTCGAAGGAAGTCAGTACACGGAACCAACCTTTCAAGCTGCAGGATCCAGTGTCTCAGTTACAGATTGAGAAAGTTTGGCAAGCTTGATATCTTTCTTCAGATGAAGTATACAATTAAACAAACAGAATACTTCTTTTCAGATACATGTTTTGTTCACAGAAATAGTATGTCCAAAGTAATGAATCAATTGTGAATATGTACAGGGAGACAATGAACGCTGGATTCACATGAAAGCACCAGTTAGAAAGCTGATTTTCCTGGCCTCTTATCTTTAAAATGCAATGGTCTTACTTGGACATGACAAATGGGGACAACAAGACCCTGCAAAACAAGCCTTGTCTACAGTGTAGTGCTGATACCATTGTTTAATTAATGGAAAGGACGGAGTTTGTTATAAAAAATGAAAATATATTATTGGTTTCCTAAGGGATCCCAGTGAAAAAGCATGCAAACAATATTATTCTCTTTTACCTATAAAAGTAAACAGATTACGCACAATCAAACTTTAGTCTTTAATTACGGGAAATGTTTATTCAAATTGAGGGCAGAGTTACAGCCATATTTATCCAATAGAACTGATAAATGCTGCTAAATTAAACTGAGTATTTTTCCAGCTGTTTTACACAAGGTTATGTATTTCCAAAAGCTTTTCATAAATTTGTCAAAAGCTGGGCAATATTGAATAGAGACCAGAGCTTCTTGCTAAACAAACAAACTCATTAATACGCCGGGGGTTGGGAGGATGGGGTTTGCTACGTACGTCGTGATGGCAACTTGTGTGAGTTTTGGCAGCCAGATGTGTAGATGCATAACGAGTATAGCGCTGACAGGCAGCTGCAAGCAGCCTCACAGTCACAGGCCCTGGTTCTCATGGGGGACTTCAACTACCCTGACATCAGCTGGGAAGACCATACAGCTAGGCAGGCGCAATCCAGGAGGTTCCTACAGAGCATCGATGATAACTTTCTGATGCAAGTGGTGGAGGAACCAACGAGGAAAAAAGGCGCGCTGCTGGACCTTGTGTTAACAAACAAGGAGGGCCTGGTGGAGGATGTGAAGGTCGGAGGTAGACTCGGCTGCAGTGACCATGAAATGGTCAAGTTCAGGATCCTGCGTGGAGGAAGCAGGGCGATAAGCAGGATCAAAACCTTGGACCTCA
>Ga0065711_1050865_pt1 | contig 10628 bp, 4 predicted proteins | sample Hoacrofraction12_FD_59098 | JGI IMG/M metagenome (GOLD analysis project Ga0065711, IMG submission 59098) | Hoatzin crop microbial communities from Cojedes, Venezuela - Epithelial fraction 12 v2 (version 2) | ecosystem: Host-associated > Birds > Digestive system > Esophagus > Crop | place...
TTTTTTTTTTTTTTTTTTTTTTGCTTGGGCAGATTCACTAGTTTGGCAGTGAAGACTTTAGGCTTGATAGATTTGGAGGAGCCAAATGTGCAGACAGGTGTGTACTTGCTTCATTTAAATTTAAATTAGTTATGAATTCTCAGGAACAAAAGCGACTCTTTTCGTCAGGAGTGTCTTGTGGACTTTCATACAGAAATGCAGTTGCAATTGCCTGTGGTTATGTAAGTGTTTGTTTTGTGTTGTGAAAGAACTGAAATCAAATCTTAACGCAGTCAGGAGATTTGCTATAATGTATATTTAATTGAGATAGTGGACGCCAATTTTCTCTTTATGTATTTGGAGGCACTTTTTATGGTTAATTTGTTTCTAAGCGTGCAGGAATTCCAAGTGTTGCCTCCTGATCCTCACATAAAATCGTTGATGAGATGGTGCACAGGGAGCTTCTTCGAGGTCAGGAGGAAATCAGTCTGCTTTGTCTGTGGATAGAGTTTTTGAGTGGCCAGTATTTCACGATCAAGGCTATTGAAGCCTCCAGGGGCACAGTTTCTTCCCAGCCTGTCAAGGATGTCTAATTCTGCCAGCCATTCGGCCACATACTGTTATTTTTCATTTCAAAGAGCTTTGCCAACCATCCTGTCTTGCTCTGTTTCACACATTTCTGTAACCTGTTCTTGAGATGGAGGAGTTTGCCAATAGCTCTTCGACTGTAGTGCTGAGAGTAAGACACGAACTTTCATTAGCTTTAAAGGCTTGTGGTTTCCTAAGACCTGTTTTCAAAAACTTAAATTCCACCTCGTTTCTGGATGCTAATCTGTTCTGTAGTAGAAAGATAGATTCACATAGGGACTCGAGGCCATGACTACTTTTCCATAAAATCTTGTTATTTAGAATTGTGCAAGTTATTTTACCTACCACAAAAAACAAAATGGCAGTAACAAATTGCAGTAGGGTGCATTTTAAATGGATGAAGACTTGGCTGATTGACAGATCTTAAAATATAGTTGTCAGTCAGACGTTATTGTGTCATGCGGATGGTTCGAATGAGGTTCTCTGTGGGTGAGCTGTGGGTCTCTCGCTACCTGATATGTTCATTAGTGAACTTCAAGTAAATCACTGTGCTAAAATTTACTGTAAATGATGCTAAGATCCTTATGTGAGTAAAAATAATCTGTACATATGTCTGTTGCACACAGCAACAATATGGACCTATGTGCACTCGAGATGATTTTGTATTTCTTTTAAGACAGCAAAATAAATTAAAAAAAAAAAGCCTACACCTGTACTCCTAGGAAAGAAATGATTGTGGTACAGTCATAGCACTGTTGTGATACAATTGTATTTCAGAAGGCGGTGAGTCTGAGAAAGGTTTAGCTGTCATGATAAGCAAAGCCGGGTGAGTTCCCATCACACAGCTCCTGCAACTGTTAAAGCAGGAGTGGAAGCAGAGAGATAACTTCTAGCTGGGGATGTGGAATTGGCAAGGTCAGTACAGCAATATTGTTTGGAATTGAGAGGTCCCCGGTTTTGAAAGCATATTGCAAAATCTTAAATGATGAAAGCGGAAGCCACACGTAGATTTGAAAGACTTGAGAAAGATGCCTTTATGTAGTTGCAGATGTAGAGGAAGCTGTGTTTGTGTTGGACAGCTTTTGGTTAAAAAACATAAATAAACCTTTGCTTCAGACTCTTCTCTAAGGAATCTCACATTCCCAGATGAAAGTCTAAACCACTAAGCTGCAGAACTGTGCCTCTATTAGTCCCGCCCATTTACCTAATGAATAGTCATTTATTTTATATAATTTCAGTACAGCAGGAGGAATGTGCTTCCTAAACAAAAATAATATAAAATCTGATGCATTGGCAGCATTTTAGAGGGGAGATAGGTGATGGAATGTTACACATTTTAGGAGAAGATGGATTAAAAAAGTGTTTTCCATACCTGGCCGAAAGTTGCTCAGTTACTAGATAAAAAGTGTTTCTACCAAACTGACTGTGAACAGAACTCAGTTTGGAAGGATCCCAGTCCAGTTTCTGTCTGTTTTCAAATGCCTGGACTGAGACCCACAGAGGAGTTCAGCTGTGGGACAGCGAAGTTACTGAGCTGGACTGGGGAGCGAATGCAGGTAGGCGTCAGGATGCTCAGCTCTGGTTGTGTAATGAACACAGAGAAGCAGAAGTTTAAAACACCTGGAGAAGGATGACATTAAAAAGTAAAGTTCTTTGCCATTTAGGTGTCCCTGTGTTTAGGCAGTAATTTGGGGCTTTCAGGATCACAGTTTTGTCTTCAGGCCCCCAGGAATTGAGTACGTTTATTTGGAAGACTGAAGGCTCAGTGTTTCATTCTGATGGCCCAAAAGCGGTTGATTGTTCCCCTTATTATTCATCCATATCTGCCACCAAGTGACGCCCTTTTTATTGCATTATTGTGTCACGTTTTGACAACTAAATAATTCTGAACACTATTCTCCCTGAGAGGTAGGATAGAAAGTGTCTCGGAATGATTGGTACCTCTCTACTACCTGCAGAGCACATAAAATGACAGGTGACTTTTCCACAAGCTACAGAAAGTGGAAGGTTCATTCAGGCAATGTGGGCAGTAGCTCAGTGTGGTGAAAGGCCAGGGGCTTTTATGTGCTTTACAGCTAGTCAGGCTGTTCGGGAGCATAGCCTAGCCTATGTGATCTGCAATGGACTTTGTGTTCCTTAAAAAAAAAAAAAAAGTAAAAAAGCAAGCACGTGTTCATTGTGTTGTCGTTATTATTGTTATAATTCACATACTGATTGTTTCTTCAAATTCACTAAAGAAATCGTAGGTTAGTGCAGGATGGGTAAGTAGCAAGGTGCATTTTGCGGTTGTCAGAGTACAACCCATTCATTTTACTTGTTTACTGTGCCCATGCTTACGCAAGGCTCATGCAGTAGATGTATCTTCTCTGAAGAGCCCACTGGAATGAATGAAGGAAAACGAGGAGGAGAAACGTGTAACCTGACTGTATTCAGGTTCTTCGTATCTGTGAGCTTCTTTTGTAAGACAAGGAACAATTGGATTGTTTTTAGTTCCTCTGAAACTTGGCTACCCTTAGCAGCGTTCACAGAAAATTGCAACTAGTTCTTTTGTTACTGGGTTGCTGAGTTGCCATCAGACTTGCTTTTATCCTAGTACTTGTTCTCAGGGAGTTGAAGGTGCAGTTTGACCTGTAGGAGGAAAAAACTAAAACTTCACTCTCAAATGTTTCTCTCTTCGTTCATGTTCCCAGAATGACTTTTTTTTTTTTCTTTTTTTTTCTTAAATCATAACTGCCATGTGGAGTGTATTTCTGTTTAGGCCTGATCTCTGTATGTTTGTGTGCTAAAGTATTGCAGTAACAGTAAGCAGCCCATCTAAAGGTGGCTGTGGACACCAGTCAAACCACAAAAAAAAGTATAATCACTTGTCAATGAACACACTGGAACTGTTACGGCTGCTTGGCTGAGAGATCATGTCATGGCTCCTAATGCTGCTGGGGGAAAGCACCTTTTCATCTTACACGTTCACAGACTTTATGTTATTCCTCATGGGTCTCTCCATTTTATCAGTTAACCTTGAGATCTAGTGCAGTGTTTGAGAGCTGGAAACCGAGCATGGATTAGCCACACTCTTTTGAATACTGTAGGTTTCTGAAGAAATTAGAAAAAAAACCCCAAACACTTCCATCTGGGACCTACAGGTCTGTCAGCCTGACCTCGGTGCCGGGGAAGATTATGGAGCGATTCATCATGAGTGTGCTCACCAGGCATGTGAAGTACAACCAGGGGATCAGGCCCAGCCAGCATGGGTTCATGAAAGGCAGGTCCTACTTGACCAACCTCATCTCCTTCTATGACTGCCTAGTGGATGAGGGAAAGGCTGTGGATGTTGTCTACCTGGACTTCAGTGAGGCCTGTGACACTGTTCCCCACAGCATCCTCCTGGAGAAACTAGCTGCCCAGGGTTTGGATGGGTGTACTCTTCGCTGGATAAAGAACTGGCTGAATGGCCGAGCGCAGAGAGTGGTGGTGAATGGAGTTAAATCCAGCTGGCGGCTGGTCACAAGTGGTGTTCCCCCAGGCTCAGTTTTGGGTCTGGCTTGTTTAACATCTGCATCAATGATCTGGATGAGGGAATTGAGTGCTCCCTCAGTAAGTTTGCAGATGACACCAAGCTGGGCGGGTGTGTCGATCTGCTCAAGGGTAGGAATGCTCTGCAGAGAGATCTGGACTGGATCGATGGGCCAAGACCAACTGTATGAGGTTCATACAAGGCCAAGTGCCGGGTCCTGCACTTCAGTCACAACTCCATGCAATGCTACAGGTTTGGGGAAGAGTGGTTGGAAAGCTGCCCAGTGGAAAAAGATCTTGGGATGTTGGTTGATAGCTGCCTGAACATGAGTCAGCAGTGTGCCCAGGTGGCCAAGAAGGCCAATGGCATCCTGGCTTGTATCAGGAGTAGTGTGGCCAGCAGGAGTAGGGAGGTGATCATGCCTCTGTGCTCGGCCCTGGTGAGGCCACACCTCGAGTGTTGTGTTCAGTTTTGGGCCCCTCACTACAAGAAGGACATTGAGGTGTTGGAGCATGTCCAGAGAAGGGCAACGAGGCTGGTGAAGGGTCTAGAGAACAAGTCTTATGAGGAGCAGCTGAGGGAGCTGGGGCTGTTTAATCTGGAGAAGAGGAGGCTGAGGGGGGACCTTATCGCTCTCTACAGCTACCTGAAAGGAGGTTGTAGTGAGGCGGGTGTTGGTCTCTTCTCCCAACTAACTAATGATAGGATGAGAGGCAGTGGCCTCAAGTTGCATCAGGGGAGGTTCAGACTCGATATTAGGAAAAGTTTCTTTACTGGAAGAGTGGTCAGGTACTGGAACAGGCTGCCCAGGGAGGTGGTGGAGTCACCGTCCTTGGAGGTGTTCAAAAAAACGTGTAGATGTGGCACTTCAGGTTATGGTTTAGTAGGCATGGTGGTGTTGGGTTGATAGTTGAACCTGATGATCTTAGAGGTCTCCTTCAACCTGTGATTCTATGATCTGCCATAGACCCTGGTGTTGTACCGGCATGTGAAAATCTTTCTTCAGACTAACCTTAGTGCTGGACTTCAAAGACGAAGGTGGACGTCTTAGCAGAGATCAAGAATTCCCACAATTGGTGTAATAGGTTATTTAAAATTGGAATTCAGTTCTAATATCAGTCTTTAGTGTATAGAGACCAGGCTGAAATGTGATTATTGGAAACTTCCTGGATGCAAACTTCTCCCGCCTCTGTGGCGTTGCACACTGAAGAGACAGGGCTGTATAGGCTTGGTGCTTTGAAGGAAGTAGTAGTTGTCAAAGACAAGAAGTACTTATAAGTATTACCGAGCTGAGACATAAACATGAGAATTTAACACCACTGCTTAGAAAATGTTCTGCTCTAAAGAGTGAAATTCACTTTTAGGGGAATTAGGCAGCCAACAAAAGCACTGCTGAAACCATGTTTAAAAGATGCTTATGAATTCTGCATAGCATTTCTGCCAGTGCCTAGCACATAGGTAAGCATCACCTGCATTTCAAAGGAAAGTACTGGCAATTTTTCACCAGGTTGTTTTTTTGAAGTACATCTCGTAGTTTTAATTGATTGATTAAACCCACTCAAACTGCAAGATTTATTCTGGCATGGTTACTGGTTTTATCTTTAAAATAGAAAGCCTATAAATAAGACATCTCCAGAGCTAATGTAAATTTGCATGCTGTCAATTAAGTTAATGATAGCATTATAGTGAATTGTATCACTGATTTAATTCTGTAATTTATTTCTATCTTTGTACCTTTATTTTTAAGTTGGCAGAGGGAGACATTTTTTTTTAACTATGATTGGAAAAGTTCTTAAATGTCAGGGGAACTAATAACATCAGGTCATCATCTTAGACTATCACAGACATTTAAATATGACAAAATCTAGAGCTCTAGCCATTGCAGTTACAGAAATGTTTGAAAGCAAAGATGTTTACACTTTTCTAAAAATCCAAAGTCAAATCAATAACTATATTGAACTTCAACTTGAATCAATCTTTGGTGATTAACTGAAATTACCATAGCATTGAAGCTAATTCCAAACGCTGAAAGCTCTGTTTCGTTCTTCTTTTTGTTGCTCTTGTAAGTCTGTCTCTGACTTCTGTCAGAATCGAGGAATATCACCACTAGTGATGATAAAGTAGATTTCACTGCCAGTGAGAGAGACTAAGTGATTAATATTTATTAGTGAAACGTGCTCTGATAACTCATGCCTTTTCCCTTTTCAAGCTTGGAATACATCATTTGGGGAGGAACTGAAATAGAATGAGGCATAAAATTGTAGGAGAGAGACATAATGGGAAGAAAGGAATTTGCTGTACTTTTTTTGAGCCTCTGGAGCTCATAAGTAAATTCTTCATTATTCATGACAATTCTGCAAACAAAGGCGACAGCAATAAAATGCGTGATTAATAGACTGTTCTTTAAGAAGATCACCAATACGAATAAATAGGTAATGCCTAGGTAGTATTCCCATCTGCGCATACGTATTAAATATTGAAAATTACTTTTTTTGTCTCTGCTTCGATTGCATCTCAAATAATAAAATTTAGCCTCAGCTTGAACTCCCACCTCAAGTTTTCCTATTTCTATGTGCGCACTTGATCACTGCAATACTAATATTATTGTTTGATACTGAGCTTTGCGTAATTGATCTCAACCCACTTACTCCTGTTGATCAGAGTGAACAGGATTTCAATTATGTTCAGAATGGTTGTATTTCCTCCTAATTTGGAATTTCATGCACATCTGAGTGACATAATAGCTGCATTATGCAAGCACACTCTAGTTCTGCAAGCATTATCATGGATGGATCATAATGGGTTTGCCTCTTAGTTTTGTGGCATAAAACTAGTAGGGAGAAACATAACAAGAGTAGTCATTGTGAGCAACTGCTGTGCTTGTCTGGAAACAAATAGCAAGAAACACCACGGTTCCGTACTCTTCCATGTTGTACACTGGTATAAATCACTGCTGTGATTGGGATGGTCGCTGGTATGCACGATGGCCGGAACCTACCTGCACTGTGGGACTCTGAGATTTCAAATCTCCCACCGTTTTTTGGAAGATAAAGATGAATCTGCAGATAACTCAGAAAAGATATTCTTCCCTGCTTGTTCTGGTAGCTGAACTTGCGCAGCATAGTTATACTTAAGAATCCAAGCGTGAAACTGTGTTACCTTTTTAAAGTCCTAAAATTGTCTGGTTTAATAGCTATAAGTTTGTAACTGTTTTTTTACAGGTAGTAAGCTGGTAGTATGCTGTAGGATACAACAGTAGTATGTTAACTTATATAGGAAGATCTTTTTCAGGATGAAAGTAAAAACCTGATAAATAATAATCTTTGTGAAATAATTCCCCATAGCAAGTCAGAAAGTGAAATATATAAAGACATTTTTTGAGAAGGCGAGTATCAGAGTGCTCGCAAACTTTATACTTGCGAAGGATAAGAGGTAAGCGTATACATAGGAGACTATTCTTAACACAAATGTAATTTCAAATCTTTCTGTGCTCTTCTTCATTATAGTGGGACTGTCCTTGGAAATACTGAGTGTTCAGTTCTCACTATCTGTCTAGTCAGAGAAATATTTGATCCTTTGTAGTGGTTGTGTCGCTCATATACAGATACCAACTTTTACTTTTCCATGTTCATGGCCGTTTTCATGTACTGTAGCTGAATCTGTGCCTGAAAAGCTTGGTCATTATTCATCTTTGTTCATACTCAACAAAAAGGAGGTGATGGCTTCTGGTATTGGAATTAAGTGATGTATGTTCAGACAGCACAACCTGAAAGTCCAGGGAAAAAGCCCAGCATCCTGTGCAGCTGGCATTTCTTGGAATGCATTATTGCTAGAAACAAAAGTAGCATGAATTATTTACCTAGAAATATTAAACTGGCTTGAGAACACTGCTGGAAATAGAGGGAATTCTGGGCCTTGTGAATCATTCATGAAGTTTTATTTAACACAGATTTCTTTTTGTCTTCACAGACCAGTGAATCATATTTTATAACTTTTAGGATGTTTCTGTGTGATTCACTCTACTCATGAATAAGGGGACTTCTAAGGAAGCACTGGTCAGTAAAGTTATAATTTTATATTGACTCCTGAGTGCCGGTTTGCTTTTTTCACAAGTAAGGAGGTATGGAAAGAGGCAAAGCGGTGTGGTGAAGGAAGAGGAGGTGTGTTATAGTTTCTGTTTGATCATATACTTTGTCGCATTTTGGCGGATGCTGGAAGCTGTGGCACCCTGCTAACTTCACCCGTGGATAGTATGGTCTTTAGCTACTTCCGAGATTTGTTCAGCAGCTTCCACAAGTAAGCCATTGTCTTCTCTGCAGCCCATTAAAATCTAGTTCGTCACCTTCAGTGACAGTGAAAAGCTATTTCTGGCAACAGCCTTTTCTTTTTCAGGCCATTCCAGAGGTTATCCCAAACAGGGGTGAGGACTGTTGAACACTCAGGACAATCAGATTTTAGCACTAATGATACTCTCTTTTCTTTTAAATAACATGTCCTGCATTACATAAATACTTTCTTAGAAAGTGTAGTGAAACATTTTGTTTTAGTGGTGAGACTTGATCCATGTCTCCAAATGATAACGAAAAGAGTTTTTCCATTAATTTATACACAATCTAGATTAAACTTTTAGAACCACGTTCACACCACAACTATATGTACCATTTATATGTAGACATTAGAGCTACTGACATGAAAAATGCTGCAAGCTAGTCCTCAATCATTATTATGACAAAACTGCAAACCAAACAGCCATAAAGTGCTCTAACGTTTACTTGTCACAAGATTTTATTAAAAATACTGCTTAATGTGACCAGAAACTTGTTTCCATACTTGTGAATGTTTACACTGTTAACATTTGGAGATGCATCAGCTACTGCTGATATGGTAAAGTTCAAATTTGAGCTTCTAATAATCTAGTTGGGACTTTTAAATGCTTGGTAGTTTCAAAGTCTGAAAGTTATACTGATGTAAGAATAAAAAGAAAAATAAGGAGTTTCTTTGGAACCCCAATGCAAACACTTGATGCTTGATGTAGTGTCACTGGGGGCAGTGGGGCTTTTCCTCATAAATCAGTAATTCCTTCAGGAATGCTGTTTGTTCAGATATGTGTCAGCAGGTCTTAAGACTTTGGCTTTCCTTACTAAGGAGATGCAAGTGAGGGCCCGTGGGACTGAATCAAAGCCCACTAAGGTCTCTGGAAGTACTTCTGAAGGCTATGCTCTAGCCCCATGACTTCCAGAGATACCATCAATGCCTGCTTTTATGTATGTGAGCCTACGAGGCCTACAGACTGGGATAATACCCTATCTGATCGTGTTTGTTTGACTGGCGTTATGAATCAAAATAATGGGCTGTTTCATTTGCATGCATAGTGGCCCTTTTGTTATACTCTTCTAAAGGAAATGTGGTAATATAAGGAAAAAAAAAAGAAGGAATCATAGCTGGGTTTGAAGAAAAGAAGGAAAACGCTAGAAATATCAAAACCTCTCAGTTTTCAGTAAAAGAGCTGCTTTTCCCCAGATCAAAGAAGAGTTATGACTCTAATTTACCATGAGAGGCAGAGGTAGTGTAGATCACAATGACATCCAAAGTCTTGCTTGTGGACCTGTGGTATATATGAAAAACAAGCATGCTAAAAACCCACTTGAATCTATTTAAAGGCAGTCTAATTTCAGAACAGCTCATCCGGTAAAAGACACACAGTCCAGCAGATATGATTACACCATGTTTGTTTACATCGCATTTTCTTATAAAAGCTCTGGTGGTAAGATAGATTTTTCAGGAATATTGCTCTTTTCAAATACACATTTAATAAAAAGCATGCAACAACCAACATCTGTTGGTGCTTGTTAGATGATTTACCTGTTTGTAGCACAGGTCTGATAATGTTTGTAATTAATCTGACTTGAAAATTTTAACTGATGAATACGGTGGATTTTTCTACTGGGTAAGTTTTCTCTGCTTTGTGGCCAAGACTTTTCCACCCCATGTCAGGACAAGTCAATCAATTTGGTTTATAGGAAGAGGGGAGCAGAAGTGACTTGTAGTCCCTGCATCCCAGGGAGAGAATGGAAAAAATCTAAACAGTAATTAATTGCTACTGATAGTCTTAATTTTTTCTACTCCTGTGAGGACCCTCAACAACAGTGAGAAAAGAGTTGCTCTTCGTTCTCTGCTGCTGAGTTGTTCTTCTTTAGGCTTGTCAAGGCAAATGCCACTGAAACAAGAGGCTTTTAATCATCCAAATTAGCAAGGGGATATAGTCACTTAGATAATTCCCTCTAACAAAAATTTGTTAGTATCAAGTATATCTACAATACCATATGTATTTATGGTGCCTATGGAAATGCACTGTTTCTATCCTAAAGCTCATGTTAGACTTCGGCATAGGTTTTGGTTTAGTGCACCTCCAGAGAAGTGTATACCTTCTGGTATGAAGTAGACCAGGAGGGTAAAATCCCTCCAGCTGTAAGTGAAGACCAGGTTCGGGACCTCCTGAGGAACCTAAATGTACAGAAGTCCATGGGACCTGATGAGATGCATCCCAGAG
>Ga0065711_1009732_pt1 | contig 10627 bp, 5 predicted proteins | sample Hoacrofraction12_FD_59098 | JGI IMG/M metagenome (GOLD analysis project Ga0065711, IMG submission 59098) | Hoatzin crop microbial communities from Cojedes, Venezuela - Epithelial fraction 12 v2 (version 2) | ecosystem: Host-associated > Birds > Digestive system > Esophagus > Crop | place...
TGTGTATGTTCTAGCACAGGCATTCATGCGAAGCAGGGAAGAAAGAAGCAATCACCATGGAAAGAAAACTGGCACCAATCCTTTCAGCAGTAAGTGCATATTTGTGCTAGATTAAATTGGTCTCAGTCAGAGCATGCTTTGACTTCCTGCTATAACCCAACTGAGATAACAGCAGCTGCTATGAGAGGGGTAAATTCATTCTGCTTCCCTAGCCTTTTCATACCCGTGCTACTTCCTCCCAGCGTTTCCTCTACAGCAGTGTTGTTGCTCATGCATCCCTGTGAAGAGCCCTTTTAGAGGGTAAAAACAGCAGTGGAGGGAAAAGCCATGACTTGTTAGAGACACTCCTGAACTACCTGTTTGCTGCGGGTTATTATATTTCTCCCCACTACTAACTGTCAGGAACATAAGACGTAAACTAATAGATAATACACAGCATGTATGGGATCTATAAGTAAAATAGTAATTGAAGGCCTTCAGTTAGAGGCTGAAAAAAGCTGTATGTGAGAATAACTGTAAGTCTATGTTTTGGAAAGATGCAAAGTGCAAAACACAAAACAACAAGACCCACCACTTGACTTCTGATAACGTGGGGGCCAAATCTTTCTTACAAAAAACAAATCATACCCATTTTTCAAATGCCCTTCCGTTTTCTCTTAATGCGTTAGATATACGTACCCTGAGTGGGAATTTTAAAGGCCTACGATAAGGCTGGAAACCCACAGGTCCTCCTTGTTGCAGTATGGCTTGATGGGCTGCGTGAAGACCTTCTCCCACAACTGGAATGGCATTATTATTGCGAGCATGCTGGTTGTTAGGCTGCTGGTTTGCATTGTTTTCATTCTCTTCCTGGTCACCAAGTAGGTAAGAATGGAGATCCCTGTAACAAGAAAAATTTCAGTTTTGTTCTGTTTGATATGAATGAGAATCTTACAGAAAGATAGGCGTACTCAGAGTAAGTACAAGTTGTACAAAACTTAAACAGGAGTACTTGCAGAATCCTGACAAAGTAAAATAAACCATTTTCTGATAAGGTACTCAATGTCATCCTAAACACAGAATTTAGAAGAAAAATGGTAGCGTGGATGCAGATTAGAACAGTGGGAATACAGCCACAAATAGAGGTCACTTATCTGTTTGACTGCTTTAAAAACAACATCTGGTATTAAAACTTACTGTGCATATAAAAGGAAAATTGCATCGATAGTTCACGTAAGCAGGCAGCTCAACTGACAGCTTTTACTTTACTGGTACTAAGCTCTATTGGAAGCAATTGCCCTCAAACCTAAACTGTACAAGGACAGTACTGTATTGCTATAGACATGTTTTCAAAAGTACAGTCAGAGTCTTTCAAGAAGATTCTAAATTATTCAAAACCTGCTCACAACTTTCTAAGAACATCAATCCTAGACAGAGTCAATCTACTTTAAAAAGTATTCCATGTCTTGCATACACCATTAGCAAATAGATATTTGACTCTGATTAAAAAACCCCCAAACTCAATATGAACATCTGGAAGTTAATTTTCCTCAGCTTTAGCAGAATTTTTACCAGCAGTAATGCGTCTGCATGCAGATATTCTACTGGCAGACAATGAAAACATATTCACGGCAGTTTGCTTTCTAAGAAAAGCAGAGGAAAATATTTTCATCTTTGCTCAACTAAAATTGCTGAAGAGGTATTTCAGAATTGTCCAGAACAGTGGAGAAAGCAAAGCCATTTTGATCATCATCTCTGAAATTCTCTTCTTGTGTCATACTTAAACACTATCAAAACATGGACAAATTAATTTAAAAAAATCACTTTACATAATGCAAACTAAGAGAACAGGGGTGGGGAGAGTTTCCTTATGAGAAGCTAAAATATTTTTGATTGCAGTGGAAGGAAAAAAAAAAATAAATTTCTTCTTCATTTTGCCAGAGTCTCAGACATAACTTAGGATGATTTATTCTTTGCTAACAGTGCTGCATTGGCATGACCCACAATGAGCAAGACATGGTGGGAGAATGCCAATATACTTTGAGGTTAAATTTAAAACTTTCTAACAAAATCAACCTGAATTTTGTCTTGACTAATTTGGCAAACAATGTATGACCTAAAAAATAACTTCAAGTGCTAGAACTCTGCCTGGCAGTCTAAATTAAAGAACCTCACTTTGTGTAATTATTTACTTTAGCTGACAAAGATACAGTTTCATCCTTCTTCAGAGACTGAACTTTTAACTTTAAAATCACCAACTAAAGGTATTCACTTCTTCAGCTTGATGTTCTAAATATTCTTTTCCTTTTTTTTTTCCTCCTTATAGTAAGGAATGCAAGAAGTGCACGTGAATTCTACTTAAATGACTCATGGAAATGCTCTGCTGACAATTATCTCTAATTTTTCCATATAATAGGAAGTTAACAAGCTGTTAGTCATACTTTTATGTTTTTTTTTTTTACTAAACAAATGCTCTAATCATGTATCAAAAGAATTACTTGTCAATGACTAGTCCAGAAGTAGGTACAACTACTGCTTAGAAGAAGGTACTTCCATAGGAGATCGCTACAGAAATTTTTCATCACGTATTTATCTGTAAAATAGCTACAAAAAGCTATTTGTTGGGATAACCCTCTTCAAAGCATGCTGCTTTCATGCTGAAAGGCTAAGCTGGACACAATGCCTGTAGTCAATTTTGGCTTTCTGTACTTACAGCAAGTATCCAGCAGTAACAGTCCATGCTCGTACAAGACCTTTCAACCACTGTCTTGTATGTCCTTGTTCTAGCAAAGCTGGAAGCACCACCTGAAGCAAAAGGAGCTCTAGGGAAAGTTCACTTACTGGAGCATCACTAGAAACAATGGTAAGAGCAGGAAGTCAAATATAAGGAACACTGTGATTATATGATTCAGTGTAAAAGATTATTAATACCACCACAACAAAAAATACATTGGACACCAACAGGAACAATTCTTAGGTTTTCGCAGACACTTCCCCTTACATACTACTCTGAGCACAGGTTGACGGTTGGACTTTATGATCTCAGAGGTCTTTTCCAACTTTAATAATGCTATGACTCTATCGTAAGTGTTCATGAGTGTTTAGGCACTTAGGTGCACAAGAAATTTACGAAAAAATGTTGAGAAAGATTATGTCAAAGAATATGATTTGCTTTTCTATTTGCTTTGATCATTGCTGTTTCAAATATTATTTAGAAACAGAAAGATACTGCTGTCATTAAAAATAAATGCAGTTACAGATACTCTTTTATCCTTGAAGCAATAATAATCACGAATGAATGTGAAAAACAAACACGGCAGCAACTTCACTATCAAAAAGTTGAAGGGGAAAGTGTTTTAGAGGGTATATAAAAGTCAAATAGTTATCATTANGGAAGTAATACAAGATGCCTTTTATTTTCTTAGTAGCTTTTTATTTGACAAATTGTATGATGTATCCATGTCCTTTATCTTTTTACTTTTCTGGAACAATGAAGTTTAGATACATCGAAGACAAACAAAATAACATACCAAACAATGTCACATTAATGCTCAAAGAGTGCAAATAAAACTTTTGTGTAGTTACAGAGAGACTGAAAAAACCCGTATTTTTTAAAAATTAAATGCTTACCTGTAGAGCATAACATTATATGGAAGAAAGTGAGGCAGGAGATACTTAATAATGCGTATAGGAAGCCAGAGCATGAGCAGTACAATTGATCCAAAGACAATCTGCAACAAGGAAGTTAAACAAGTTAGCCCGAACAGCAGAAACAACCGACCCTGGTTTCCCNCCCNCCTCTCTCATGTTTCCCATGCATGGTGGATTAGCCCTGGCTAAGGGCCAAACATCTACCCAGCTGCTCACTCACTCCCCTCTCTGGCTGAGTGGGGAGAAAATAGAAGGAAGGCAAGAAGACTTGTGGATTGAGATAATGGCAGGTTAATAGAGAAAGCAAAAGCTGTGCATGCAAGCAAAACAAGAGGGGAATTACGTCACTGCTTCCCACCAGCAGACAGACGATTAGCAACTCCCTGGAAAGCAGGGCCTCAGTGCATGTTAACAGTTGCTCAGGAAGACAAACGCCATACCCTTGAGCGTCCCCCCCTTCCTCCTCCCTTCCCACAGCTCTTACTGCTTAGCGTGATGTCATATGGTATGGAACACCCTTTTAGTCAGTTTGGGCCAGGTGTCCCAGGTACACCCCCTCCCAGCCCCCAGTGCACTCGCTGGAGCGGTGAGGGAGCAGGGCAGAGCAGGAAAGAGGAGAAGCCTTGATGCTGTGCAAGCACTGTCCAGCCACAGCCAAGACACCTCCAGCAACGCTGTTACAGTGACCACTCCGAAGCGCCGAAGGGCACGGGCCGCTATGAAGCGACTGCACTCCATCCCAGGCTGGCCGGCACGCTGCGATGCCCTCGCCAAACAGGACTGCGGCTGAATAAGCACTGACTGGCCAGCTGACAGTCAGAATCATGGCAGACAGTTCCACTGTCTTCCCCCTCCCCTGGCACTGGGATCACTATTTTGGATTCCTCTCTTTTCTCAGCAGCTGAGTTTTCAAGCAACTTGGGGAAGCCTCAAAAGATCTTTCCGTTTTTATTCCCTCGCAATTTAAATTGTCTGAAAGATCAAAATTTAGTAGGGGAGATCGGTTGCATGAAGATCATGCCATTTTATAAATCCTGTTCCTGAAGGAACCAGATGAAAAATCAAGTACTTTTTAAACACATTCTTACACTTCATATAAATGCACCAATAGAGACTAAATATGCAAAAAAAAAAAAAAAGGTGTTTACGTAAAAAAGAAAAATCAAATCTCATTCTTCCTGAAACTTAATATATGTTCTGCACAAGAAACTTCTTAAAAATATTGAGAAAGAAACACAATTTGAAAAGTGACTTCTTTTTTGAAATGGTAAGCTGTAAATGATTGCCATTCTAGGTCCCACATTCTAGCACAAGGCTGGTAAAAGTTCTGAATTAATTAGCTAAGCAAATCAAAAAGGTGAAGTTCCAAGTAACCACCGGTTCCAACAGAGCCTGAGAATGTATCTCTAATACCTTTAGTAACAAGCACGTCTTTGCTTCTATTTGGGCCACTTGCTGTGACAAAGTTTCAGGCAGCTAAAGCATTACCATCAACTAAGGAGAAAATATTCTGAAAGGTGGACAGGTCAGCTGCTCTCATGTACTGAAGGGCACTCTAACAGAACCAAGATCTCTCTATGAGCTTTCACTGCTCAACGCACTTCAGCTGTATTAATACAGTATGTCAAATAATAATGTTTCTGGTATATCAGTTTTCACAGTTGATGTGACATTTATGTCAAAGACAGCCCAAGGCCCTTCCCTTACTGCATGCTAGGCAAACTTCTGACAAACAAGCAAAAAACTTTCACTGTTTTCAATATCTCACAATGATAATCTGGAAACAGACACCACTGGCTAGGTAAACATAATCCAATCCAAAACGTAACTAGAAAGTTACTCTACCTCTGCTGCACTACTTTAGGTGAACTGGACACAAAACTTGTAACTAAGACCATCGTGAAAGAGATGAATTTACAATATTCACAATAATAAACACCTGTTGTCCGAATACACCAACATTTCCTGTGATTTTGCATAAGAAGGTATCACAGAAAAAACTGTTTTGGAAGGGACCTCCAGAAGTGAACCATCCCAACCCCCTGCTGAGCAGATCCAGTTACATCAGGTTGCTCAGAACCTTACCCAGTTGAGATCTGAATATCTCTAAATAGACGTAGATTCTGTTGGCAACTTGTTCCAGTGTCTAATCACCTTCATGCTGAAAATGTTTTTCCTTAAATACACCACAGCATGTATGGGAACTAAGGTATGAAATTTTCTTTCCAGATAAAGAAATTTGTGAGGGAAGTACTTACCACTGATAAGATAAACCTCCTGAGATGTCTGTAAATGGGCAAGTGAATCATTTCCTGCACAGGATTAAAGTCTGGATCGTTCAAATTCCTGAGAAACCATAAGACACCAGGTCTCAATACCTGAAGCAGGAAACAGAAAACAATATATGAAGAGAAAATTATCTTTGTATTCTTTATTTTTCATTTTGCGTAACACTGCTGTAGCAAGTAAATTTTGAACATAACAGGGATATTTGTTGAACAAGGGCCAACAAAATGGTACAGAAACAGAACAAAGGAACATTATCATAGAGAAGTAGAGAAGCAATAACCAACTATAAGCTTAATTTTGAAGTATTAATCAATCAAACAACTGAAATATATATAGATTCACTTGAAGACAAGACCCATGTTTAAGGACTCTCTGTAAAATAAAAATCTCTAAGTAAAATATACTCTAAATCACCATTTTCCACTGCAGTAAGTACTAGTGTGGCCACTTTTACATAAGGCTGAATTCAAATATACACACAGAAAACACAGTAGCAGCAATACCCACACATGAAAGATTTTAACTAACAGTTCATCACACAAGCTTCTCTAACTATGTTACATACCAGTTGTGTTCTTATAGACTTACCTCTCTCAGTAAAAGAATGAAGGATGCAAAATAAAAGACGTAAACCATTCCAACTAACCAGTGCAGAAACATTGTGGTACCTGGGGCAGACTGAAAGCTCAATTCTCTGTCTTTCAAAGTGGCATCAAACATCTCCTAGAAGGTAAATAGTAAACAAATACAAATAAAGTTTGGCAAACCTCCACAAGTGACTCATTTTGTTTACCCTAGTTCACATATACTACTAGGCATTTAATTCAAATGTCTGCCTCCCGCTAACATATAAATAATTATAGCATTTAATTAGGAAAAAAAAGGGAATTTACAATAAGAACAGCAAAAAAAGATCAATTTCTTTCTTCTGACAGAAGGAAGAAAGAAGTCAACTCAAACACTAACATGGCCTACATAAGTTACAAATCAGTTCAAACAAAGTGACGCCGTGATGGAAGCAAATACTTTTTCCATTAAAGAAAATTCTATTTCTACCAAGGCTAGAAGAAATTAATTTTCTCCACTTGAAATTAATCACTTAGACAGTTTTTCTGTCCTGAAAAACAATTTTCTCATTTCCAAGCAAACACAGCATGTATCTTGTTCAAACAGAAAGAGATTGTATAACTATTAAAATATGAAGGCATTACCATTTCAAATAAGATGGCTATATAAAGAAGTTTATTCAGCACACAAGTTTGCCTACAAGTAAGTTCATTACCACAGTGGTCTTGTAAATGCAGCAAAAAGGATTAGGATCTTATTATTTTAACAACAGCATGTTAATTTAGTAACATAAAGGAAAACAAAATTAGCATTAAGCAGTACTTAAAAACATTTCCCTCTGGAGACACTATGTTTAGAAAAACAGAAGAGTGCTGTCAAACCCATATCAACAATTCTTCTCACCAGAACTTTTTTCCCCTTAACTATAAATATCATTAAAAAAGATTCCATTTATTTCCATTTTTACCAAAGAGCATATATCCAGCCACCAGCCACAGATGAGAGGAAACACACCAATTTCAACGACCACTAATAAGGAAACCTTTAGGAAAAAAGAGAAACCAACAAATCACTAGATTATCAAAAATTGCTAAGAAAATTATGATGTAAGCTTAAATTGAGAGGGTTTTTCGACACACACAAAAAAACAGTATTACCTTGACAACAATATAGCAAACTCCTAATAAACGACGTGATCGCTGGAATTTAACAAGTGCTGCCAAACCCTGAATAGTTTTGTCAAGAAAATAATACTGAAAAATACTTTATAACATAGTTTCATTCATATGAAACACTATATTATGGGGCTTTTAGCAACAGGAAACTTTATCAAAGACAGAAGTGAAATAGGAAGTATGTGTTTTATCAGGGTTCTATTTCCAAAATTGGCTGTGACTCTGGAAGTCACAATCTGATATGCTGGATAACCCCTCCAAACATGCGTCTAAAATAAATTAATAGATAAATAATAATACTATCATCCTTCTTAAATTAAGCATCCAAAAATTTTCTCAAGAAACAAAGAATTGCCTTTGAAAAAGTCTGCCATGAGTAAGCAAGTTTCAAAATTAAAGGCCTCCCTTAAATGGCAGCTTTCCTTTTCATGTAGTCTGAAACAAATTCTCACCTTCTACAAGAAAATCTGGATGCATATTACAGTTTCAGGGTTTTGTTTTGTCTTCTTTTAGGAGGCAAAATAGAGACATGCTGATCAACTGTTTTACCACATTTCCACTGCACATTGGTATAGTGTGGTCTAAAGTTGATGTCGGCTTTGTGTACCCTTGAACACAAAACTGCTAACAAATGTTTATTCTTTCAAACTGAACTTGGTGTAGTCCCTTTAAAAACATACAGCTAAAATGCAGACTACTCGTGACCAAATCCTTCTAGCTTTCAGGACCCTGCTGTTACTTAAACTTTCTTAGTAATAATGAAGGTTATCACCTGAAAGAAATCCTTGCTGCAAGTTGTCAGTAGTTCAGAGACATAAAAGAGAAACTGAAACAATCCGCACTCTAAAGATCTGGCAGGATCAAAAAAATGTGAATAAATTTACCATCGTACCCTACATATTTTCATAATCCCATTTCTCTTTCTGCTGCAACTAACTACCCCACAGCAATAGCTTAAGGACAGTGAGGAAAAGACAATGGTTGTACACTGATCTTCTCAGACAGACCTTCGGAATTTAGTTGGAGGCCTTCAAGCAAGCATAAAGCCTATGACTGTGTTGTTCAACATGTGCAAGTCTTCTGAAGAATGCAGTCACACTGAAAACTTTTAAATGTCCAAGAACAGAAGAGACTTTTTCTACTGATTTCACCAGAAGAGCAAAATGATAAATTAATTGCATCTGCATCATGTCTGTGCCTCCTCAAAATATAGCTGGAAAAATGATTTACATGTAAAATCTGAACGAGGTAACTACTGACAAAAGGATACATGACAAACAATGAGAGTCACTGCTAGCAGAACATATCCGACTATAGTTGTAATCAGGCCTTCAAAGTGAGATGCTTGAACCTGGAGTGGAAACAAAGGGAAAATTTATCAGCCTCTTAAAAGATTACATCTCCCTTTTATGTAATTAAGACGAATTCTGAATCTCAGCTCTTCGAGAAGAATAACAAGTTTCTTTAGTTTTTACATGCTTTAATCATCTGCTACTTTTTTGGTATCTCCATCAAGAGCAGAAAATGTTTACATTTACTGGAAAAGTCTAACAACTGTGTTCTTCAAACATGATATTCCTATATAGAGGAAACAAAAAGTGTCACCTCACACTACCTCCTGGCTTTCACTACCTATCATCATCAACTAGGAAAATTACTCAGTACGCAAACTAAAAACGTACACGAGGAACAAGAGACTTAAAAAGTATGCATTTTTTTTGTAAAAGGAGGAAACCTCACTTAAAACATAAATACCAGAGTAAGTGGGAAAGAATGGGAAAACATTTTTAATCACACATTAAAAAGGTTTAGGAAAAAAAATAAGACATGGTCCAGGTTACTTTTGCAATCACAAATAAAAGTGGAAGGATGCTACAAAAATACTGTGTTTCAATATATAGCATCATTTTTTTAAATTTTGAAATTATAAAACAGTACTTACATATTCTTCAAAGCCCAGGCCAACAATGGAGAAGTGACCAATGTGGTACGGACAAAATGCTGCATAACGTAAGTAGAAAGAAGGGGAAAAAAAGGCCATGAAAACTGCTAAATAAAGCAGGACGTGTGTTTTAACACGGTAATTATTCTACTTATCAATTTTGTGAAAACAACAAAAAAAAGTTACTTTCTGGGCAAATATTTGCAAGTGTTGTACTTCTGTAATTTTACAAACATTGAAAATCAGATCAGAATTCACACTGAAAGACTACAAACAATATAAAACTACACAGAATCAGAGGACAGTCTTTTCCTTCTTAGTTCATCTTTCTGTGTGTAAATTAATTCACTTTTTCAGTCTTGGATACTAGGGTGGTATTGGTCTCAGACTGCTGTAAGAATCTGTTCTGTATATTCATTCTTTCCTACACACTAAAAGACTTCAGCTGCCATTTTACATCTTGGTCAGATGAGACTTACTTTAGCAAGGTTTCGGGTTTAGGCCTTTAATTCTTAAGAATACTGTGAAAAATGCAAGCCCTGAAGAAATTTGCAAAGGGAAGAGAAGATGAGGGGGAGAAAGACGATGTTCCAGAGAAGGAATGAGGAGCAACTGAGAAGTGTTTTACTTTAAATTAATGTATTAAGAATTGTCCTAATCCCTGAGAACTCACTCTTGCCAATTCTGAGGTCTCAGTAGGAATTTTAATTAAAAAACACAGCACCTTCCCCATTTTTGGACACCTGTGTATTTGCAACAGGAGCAAGTAGTTGCTTTAGCTCACTCTCTGGTCTTCTAAGCAAGCTAGGACAAACTACAGAATTCAACATCACTTTCCTACGGGCAGAGGGAGTCAACAGGAAGTAAAAGGGCTGCAGTAACTGCAAGCTTTTATTTTCACCTATGTTGCCTTCACTGTATCATGATAATCCAACTCTGGGGACCATTGTAGACTAAGCATTCCCTCAAATAAAAAGCCTAATGATTTTATCTCTCCTCCTCATTTCCGTTATGACCAACATGT
>Ga0065711_1050866_pt1 | contig 10627 bp, 6 predicted proteins | sample Hoacrofraction12_FD_59098 | JGI IMG/M metagenome (GOLD analysis project Ga0065711, IMG submission 59098) | Hoatzin crop microbial communities from Cojedes, Venezuela - Epithelial fraction 12 v2 (version 2) | ecosystem: Host-associated > Birds > Digestive system > Esophagus > Crop | place...
CGGCCTCCCCCTTCCCCTCCGCTTCGCGGGGGGCCGGCTCGTCTCTGTCACCCCCGTCTGCCGCCCGCTCCCCTCCGCCCCGGGCAGGCTGCCGCCGTCCCGTCCCGTCCCCCCACCCCGAGCCCCCGCACCGCCATTGTCCGCCGCGGAGCCCCGCGCCCGCGGTGCCGGTGAGCAGCTCTCCCTCCTCCCTCCCTTCCGCGGCAGCGGGTCGTGCCCGGGCGGCGGGGCAGACTCGGCGGCGGCGGGCCGAGCCCCGCTCCCTTCCAGAGTTTTCCTTTCGGTGGAGGCTGACAGCGCTGTCCGCCGGAGCAGACCCAGACCCTGCTGTGACCGGGTATCCGTGCGGGCGGGCCGCGGGCCCGTGGCCTGGGGTTCTCCGTGACTGCGCGGAGCAGAAAGTCCGCCCGGAGAAAGCCGGCCCTGCCGTGGAGCCGAACGGCCGCAGCGACTGTCGGCCTTGAAGCGTCCTGGTCGCGTATCCGTGTAAAAGTGGTTTTTCTTGTTCCTTTGGATGAGGAGCTGTGTGTTGGCCTGTGTCGCTCACAGAATGGTGGGGGTTGGAAGGGACCTCTGTGGGACATCTAATCCAATCCGCCGGCCAAAGCAGGGTCACCTACAGCAGGCTGCACAGGACCTTGTCCAGGCGGGTCTTGAATATCTCCAGAGAAGGAGAATCCACCACCTCCCTGGGCAACCTGTTCCAGTGCTCCGTCACCCTCAGAGGGAAGAAGTTGTTCTTGCGGGTTTTCTAAAAGTGGCTAGGTTAAAGCCTTCCCCACGAAACCTAGCTTACCAAAATGGGGTTCCAAAAGAAATAAAGTTTGTAAGCTGCCGCTATTACAGGGATTTCAAAAGAGCCAAGCAAATAGTTGTTGGGAAGTTTGCCTAGTATTGATAACTGATTGTTGACCAGAGCCTGGCTGATTGCGAGATTAATCTCCAGCCGAAGCAGCCCGACTGTGAAGCGACAGGTGATTAGCTGTATTTGCAGGTGTCCTCGTCAAGATACTTGTGTGCCTTACTCCCTGAGAAATCAAAGCCTGAAAAATGTTTACTGTGTTTCCAAACGGGAAAGTAAAGGGTTAGCAACAAGCACTGATCTTCTTAGAAAAAAACTTCTCGAAGTACATGAACAGTGATGCGTCTTAAGCTTTGAGTTGCCTTTGATTCATGCATGCCTTTGCAGAATGTGACTGCATAGATTGTTGGACGTTCTCGTAATGCCTGTGTTTCTCAGTTTTAAAAATAACGTGGTCGCTGTCATTACCAGAAGCGTTTGACTGCGTAGGGGAAAGAAGTAACGAGTATTATTATGAGACAGCGCACGTGTGTGGAAGGAAGCTGGCGGTTAGGTAGTTTTCAGTATCACACTGGTAGCACATGGAGCGATGTGTCCAAAGTTCTGCATTTGTGCTAGAAAACTTAGTGTTACCTGTGTTGGCATCATTTCCCTAGCCTAGCCCTGCTGCTGTAGAGAGGGAAATGCAACTTAAAGTGGTGTTTAAGTAAATAAAAATGTTAATACAGTGAAAAGACACAAGCCTTTTATGGTAGTGTTTGTGCTTCTGTTGAGGAATAGGTGCTAAACTTGCTGGTAGAATGAAGTCTCAGGTCTGTCAGCAAGTGGTTGTTGGGATCCTTGTGGAGTTTCTAGCTTCCTCTCTCCCTCCAGCCTCTGACAGTCTGAAAGCTGACTTGTTTCGGTCATCAGCTTTTGTTTGTTCTATTGTTTTGTTTTCAACAGCTGCTCTTGGAAGCCTCATGGACAACACTGAGCTGACAAGAATTAGTTAGATAGCGCTTCCTGAGGAAGTGCGTAAAGCAGAGATATTTACTAAAGCTAGCCCGGAGGCTAAGGACCCAGGATCAGGCTTTCAGCTGGTTTGGCTCTAGAAGAGGTGTGAGAACTGCTTGGGGTTACTGCTCTGTGTTTGTTGTTCTCCAAAATTGTCAGGTCTTTGGAGTGACGAAGGAGGGGCGGAGTGCAGCTCGCTGTGTGTGCTGCTTTACAGAGGGGCACGTGAGACCCCAGAGACTGGAAGGGTTATGCGCTCTGCTGCTGTTCGTTCTCACCAGCAACTGTGGAAAAACAAGGGCTGCGTTGTGTTTCGGGACTGCACCTGGACAGTGATGATCTTAATGTAGTTTATCCAGAGGACTGTGCTGCTTGGTAAAATCTGGCAAAACATCTGCTTGGAGATGAGGGCGAGAAGTAACTGTGGGTGGCAGATGGGAGGTGCGAACTGATCAAGCAAAGCGGTGGGATCACTTAGAAAGGTATTTATGTAAAAATACGAGGACTTGGGGGAGGGTGGTGAACCTGCTGCTAGTAATGGAGATCGTGAGTAGAGCCTGGCGCCTTGCGGTGGAGCCACACCTGCAGCGATGAGAAAGGGCAGAGCTGCAAGATGGCAGCGAGTTTTAGCTGGGCAGGGCGTTGTGGAGGGGTTCGGTGAGGTTTTCTTCTGGCGGTCTGTGGCAGCTGAGACTAGCAATTCTTGCAAAATACAGTTGGCTAGGGAGGCATTGGAGGTGGTGCAGCATATCTGAGGACGGAGCTGGGTGTGGTGGTGATTTACATGATACTTGTCTTGATTTCAAACTGAAATACTGAGCCGCAGGGAGAAGAATGGACTAGAGGAATTCAGACATGCTAATAAAAAAAAGTGAGTATGTTTAATTAACTTTCTTTGAGGGTAAGTATGGATTACCATGAGCTCTCTAAATGTTTGAGAAATATTTTAATAGGTTTTTTTATTGCTCTGGGTTAGTTGAGTTTTCCTTTGGAAAACTACATTTTATATGTCGGATAAGAGACACCTTAGTTCTGGTCTCATAAATTGCTGATCTTTATGGACTTTACAAACCGTGGAATGCAGTGTATGAAAACTGGAAAGATCCAATCAGTTCTCTTGTCAAGCTCCTCTGCAGCTGTGTAGAAATGCTTTTGTTGTGTTACCAATAATGCCTTTCAACAGGTTCTAGATAGCCCACATTCAAAAGGCTTAGTTTGGAAAATGATTGAAATTTGGGATAAGTTGAAAATTTGTTATAGAAGATGAAACTTGAGTTGTCATTAGCTGCTAAATATGACTTTGAATGCTGGTCCTAAGACAGGTTTCTGTGGTGTGTGTGTAAGAGTATTTGCTGTACGAAAAAGTGTGTGCTTTTTGGGTACTTCATTGATTTCCAGCAAAGCTAAATGGTGTTTACTGGAAGTGAGGTCCCCATAGTGCCTTGTAACTTCAAGCGTAAAATTCCGTGCTGTTGTTCAGTGCCACGGGCTGGTGTACGCCTTTGACCTGTGTGACTTTGGCTTGGTGAAGACCATACACCAGGATCTGTATGAACCAAATGAATTTACTGCTCCTCCATTTCCAGCAGGCATGGCATCCCCTAGCCGGATGACTGTGGTTCCTATCTATTATGTTCTGTTTAGCTCAGGTAGTAATTAGTGCCGAATATAATTAGTATCAGTTAAGCACTGTTTTGATAACTGTCTTCATGGGTGAGAGATGATGTGAGTTGTATTATTAAGGGAAGAAATGTAAATGTCATTCCATAGGTGAGAGGATGAAGTAGGAAGGATGCCTAAGACTGTTTAGTTATTGCTGAGAGTTTATTAAAGCAGGTTGAAATTTTTTAGCGTACGATGTTTTGTGACACCTAAATGTAAATTCACAAGTTATAGCTTGTTCCCCTGCCCCCTCCTCCAAAAAGGGGTGCTCTGTTCCTACCTGTAGCTTCACCCTCCCCCTGGTGACCCTGTGCTGAATGTATTAATATTGCTGAGATGACATAGGAATTAAACGTGGGAATGGATTTCTGCCAGGTTAGGAAGAGGAATTGGCTATCTGTGCAGCCATTTAGGTCGCAAAGCTAGCACAAGGCAGGACTGAAATTAGCTTGTTGGACATGTACAGGGCTGCTGTCCCTGTTAGCAGTGGTGAGCTGTCGGGTTGGCTCAAGTGTATCACATATCTTCACCATACAATTTACTTGCTGACTCTGGCTGTCTTGGTATTAGAAATGCCAGACGCTTCTTGGAGATGCACAGTGACAAGCCAAGAGGTTGCATGTTTCAGAAAGGGAAATTCAAGATGGAGAGAAGGCCAAAAAAACCAAAAAATGTCACAGTCAAGTGTGGTTGGTGAAGGCAGTGGAGCAGGCTATCTGTAGAGGCTATGGGATCGCCTGTCTTTGGAGATATTTAAAACTTGACTGAACAAGGCCCTGAACAACCTGATCTAACTTTGAAATGAATTCTCTTTCGGGCAGGGGACTGAGCGAAGTGAGGTCCAGAGGCCCCTGTCATCCTAAGCTGTTCTGTGCGATATGGGTCTGCGTAGCATTAACAGGTTCAAGAACACTCGAGCAAAGGCTTTTGCACAAGAATTCCCTTCTTTAAAATTTTGTAAATGTTCTTGTTTCACCGTGGTCTGTTTTGAGGGTGGTGGGGGATTCACACATTACTGTCTTCTCGGGGTACTACTTGGTTTGTGACTTATCCTGCCCTTGTGAGGGAGGTTTCAGGCTAAAGTTGGGTAGTCTGACAATGGTCATACAAACTTCTCTTTCAGATGTTGAAATAAGCTTATAGAATAAGAGCGTAAAGGAGCACGTTAGTGTCCTTAACATCCAAGATCAAATTGTCTATATCATCTACCCTGACAACTTGTATGGTTTGCTCTTTTTTTGGCCTGCCTTTCTTGGAGTTCAGGGCCATGACAATCCTCCTTCCAGGAGGAAGTTCAGTTTCCCGCTGCAACCTGTCTTCACTGCAGTGCTGTTTTTTGGATTGTGGAGCATGACTAAGAGTAAGGGTGAAAGGGAGAGATGGACTAGCTCTTGATTTGTTATCGCAGGTTATCTGTAGGAAGAAATCAGGCAAATGAATCATTCCAGTATATAATGGCTGGATTAGACCAAGCATCTGCCCAGATGAGTTCTGTTTCCAGTGATGGCTGATTAGAGAAAGGGTCTAAAAAATAAGAATAATGTTTTCACCAGTATATGCTTCACCTTACTTGAATTAGCAATTTCAAGAGCTTGAGGTAGTTGTGTTTAATGATTGATCAACTTTTCTTCCACAGATGTGTCCAGTTGCTTCTGGAATACATTTTTTTTTAATTTTCTTAGTTTTTTTATTATACTTGCCTGGTAGTAATGAGTTTCACAGGTGTTTTTTGGAAGAACCCTAACATTATGTTATTTGAGAGAAGCCTGCTGTTTGATCATTTAATTCGTTCTTGAATTATGAGAAATACCTGATCATTGTTCTGATTTTTCTTCTATGCTATCCTTTGTGATTTTTATAGCTCTCTATCATATTGCATCCTCCAGCAATCTGTTAGCTAAACTGAAGGGTCTTGTCAGTTTTTCACGTGGGAGACTCCCCGTATATCTAATCATCCCTGTACTCCTCTGTAGCTTTTTAGATTTATGATGCCTTTTTTGAGATGGACTGACCAGAACCACATTCTTTTGTGATGTGCATGCTTGAGTGTTTTAGAAGGTTTTAAATTTTTGGTATTCTGTATTCCTTTCCTAATAGTACCTAACATTGTGCTTTTCTTTATTGCTTCAGAGAAGCAAGGTGATGTTTTCAGAGGACTATGCCCAAGCTGTCCGGATCTTTTTCTGGAGTGGTACTAAGTAACTTAGTCCATCGTGTGTATATATAGTTTTGACTCCTTTAGCTTAAGAACTGGTATGGTTGGTGCATTTTACAGGCACACGGTTCAGATTACAGCTTGGGAGATAAGTGCATGCAGTGTGTGGCACGCTAATGAAACTTTTACCTGGGAACTGAGAACAAATGTGCATGGAGCATACCCAAAGCACACAGTTCTAAGGGTGAGGAGTTGAGCATAGGAATGTGAGGATTGATACGGATTCTGGTATTTTTGAAAAGCAAACATTGTGTCTGATGAAATGAAAATCTGGCGAAATGGGATTCTTCACGCTTAAGTTTTATTTCTCCTGACAGTTTCACAGAGGAGGGAGTATTTGTCTTTTTGAATCAAGATGTTTCACACTCATTTGACACGTCACTGTTACATTGGCATATTTCTATATTTTGTTCTGAGCTGTCAATGAAAATACTGTGTCTGCTCCTAGAGTTGTCTGCTGGGAAGCTTCATTAGTCTGTAACTCCATCTGGATAATTCTTCTTCTGGCACTACCTACTGCTGTCTTCCCTTTAACCTGCTTCCTAAGAGTCTTATCGTTGTTATGCTAATCTGTGTTCATTAGTTAATTAACAGCTTTCCATATGGAGGGGTAGAAGAAATCCTCTTAAGTTGAGCTGATGCTGTCACAAGCAGCTAAATAAAATATTCGCTTCCGTCAATTTTGATACTAAAAATTCTGTCTGGATTAGGTATACATAAGATCTCCACTTCTGTGTTGTGGCTTGATGTAGGTAGGGGTGGAATTCTGGATTTTGATTATCATGTCCTTTTCCGTTTTACAAGGGGGAAAGGTATTCTTCATATGTATCTCCTTTTCTGCTTTCCTCGGCTTCCCCGGGACAAAACAAAGTGGAACTGATGCCTGTGTTGGGGCAGTGACCTGGTAGAGGGAATGTGGTAACATTTGGAGCAATTTTGATGCATAGGGGGGTGTATGCGTGGCATGAAGCCACGTGTGTGCTGGGAGATGTGGTGCAGAAGGAAGAGTGTCAGATCTGAGCTGTGGGATATGTCGATGTGGGTCTTCAGTTCTTTTTCATCCCTTTAAAGTCTGTCTGAAACATCCTGTTGAATAGGGAGTAGTTGTTGAAATAGGGATTTTGGAAAATGGAGGAAAACTGGCAGGAGGATGTCTTTTAAATACTCTCTCTTCTTCCCCCTCCCTGCCTCCCGAAAAGGAGAACTCCAGACTTTCCTACTTCTGAGACATAATGAGGAGTAGCGTCTGTGCAGTGCTACCTTTGGCTCTACTGAAACACAGAGTAGTAGTATACTCACCTAAGTGGCTGCATAGTGAACTGGATTGGGAAGTGGATGCAGGCAGAAAAGGGTTTTTTAATTTGGGTAATTTTCACTATGTTGCATTATAAACAATTTTGCTACCTTGACTGAGATGAAAAAGCTTGCCTATGCTCCTAAAAGAAGTTTGGTTGAATTAGGCTGTTAAATCACTTAGGAAATAGCACATATAATTCTCTTTGTCTTCAGATCAAGACTGTTTTTAGGAAATAGGAGATATGATTCTCTCTGTCTTCAGATCAAGGCTAGTTTTTTTTTTTTTTTAACGGAAAAGACACTTAAAGTTTAAGTGAATGAAGTTTTATTGCTTTTGTTACTCTGCCTACCAAATTCAAAATTTACAGAACTGTATAAGTGAAGATGAAGAAAGGCTAAAGGTATATCATGGTTTGTGCTGAAATTATGAATTTCAGTATTTATCATCATGCAGTCCAGCTGTGTTATGTGCAGCTGTGCAAAATGATAGAGGCACAGCTGTAGTAGTGTTGAAAATACGCCCTATGCCAGGGTCTCTCGAAGGCTTTGTATAATTAATTTATGGCTGTGAAATCTAAGTGCAGAAATGTGTTTTGCCGTGGAATTTTACTGTTTATGATGGTGGTTCCTGGGATTTCAAAAGGCTTGGCCAAGGTGAAGAACATCTGCAGTCGCAGGCTTGTAAGTGTGATGCAGACATAGGCTTCTGTGAAAACGTAATCTAAAGCAGCGTAACAGTGAGTGGGTGAGGAAAATCATTGCTTCTCTTTTTGCTGTGTTGATTATCTGCTAGGTTTAATGAGCTGGCCTGGCTTACAGAAGGACCTGCCAGTTGCTAAAGCTAGCACGGGGTAATAATGTGTGTCTAGGAATGGAGAGTAATTAGCGTGGTGGGAAGGAGAGGAGGAAGGTCTGCGTTGCCTCTCCGGGAACCACAGCCTTGGAGTTCTGGTTCAGTTAGTTGTCTGACAGTTCACTACTATCAACTTAGACTAGGATCCTGTTGTAATGAAGGAAAAGAATAGTGTCAGCGTCCTGCACGAATGTGTTTCAAAATCTGTTCATGGGAGGAGCTGCAGAGAAGTTAGACGGTATTTGTCTTTTTCTGTACTTCACTGAAGTATTCTGTTTTCCTGCTAAGAATGGAGTGTAATGCTTAGAGTGCTGGTGTTTTGAGGGGGTTCCTGTAGTATGGCATTAAGGCTGTATTGGAGTGGGTGATTGTTCCTTGGCTTTGTTTCCAGTTTTTCAGAAATGGGTAACTTGATAGCTTTGAAGACATTGAGATGGTCGAGCCACTTTCAATTGGTTCTTCAGTCTGCTTTGGAAGGACCTTGAATTTGACTCTTTCATCTCACAAGTGGATATCCAGGCCTCTGAGGCTTTTGCTCCAACAACAGGTGAAGGAGGGCAGAGGCAGTTTGTAAAATTAAAAAAACCAGGTTGCAGTATCATTAACACGAAGTCTGAAAATCCGTGGAAGCTGGTGCATTGGCCTGTGCCACAGGGCATCTGTGGCTCTGGGACTACAGCATCGATTTGTACAGAGATCAACAGTGCAAACGGATGAAAACCAACATGGAGTGGTACCATCCTTTATTATTATAAAACAATATGCCAGCTGTTGTTAATCGTGGCATTAGTGATGATATGCCAATAGTATCAAAGCTAACACAGCAGAAGCAGTTGTACAAACGGAAACCATGCTGGCTCATGTACGCGCTCATTGATGAGTCGCCGCAGAACTGCCACCTTTCTGTCATGTGGCAGGAGAAGAGAAGTCATACGTCTGCACCGACCGGGGCGGGGGGGAAGGTTCCCACGCTGGTGTTGTGGGGGCAAGCATCATCCTCTCTGGAGCAGGATCTGCACGTGTAGCTTCTCTGCTTTGGGCATGCAGCGAAGGCTCTGCTCTTTTTGCCGATTTTTACCTGGCTCTGCAAATAGGTGGCCTTCAGGATTTTTGGAGTGAACTTCCCCAAACTTGATCTGCCACAGCTCAGGCTTGTGGCGGTGGTCTTGGCATCACAGGAGCCCTTAAGTCAGTTCCTCGTTTGTCTTGCCATGACTTTACCCAGGCGTCGCTGGCGCTGGGGGACCCTGCCTGCCTGCTGTGGGTTTCTCCTTACAGCTCGGTTAGTTTCCTCTAATGTTACACCCCTCAGATTAAAGCTACGTTCTACGTGTTTGTTGCTGGTGGATTGCATAAGGACTCCTCCACAGCATCTGCATGCGTGTGTGTATACCGTAACTGGAGATCCCCAAATGGGAGACTGGAGCTATGGGTCTGTTGCAACAGGACTGCAGCCCTCGGGGGGCAGGGGGTGTGTGTGGGGGAATATGTTCCCTCCTGCAGCTACAGGTGCTGGTTTGATATTAGGTGCCTGAAAGCTGAGTTGGTCTGGTGTTAAAGCAATGGCTGAATAGCGTTACTTTAAACTTCACTGATCTTATGTGCAAACAGAGCTTTGGGTGTTTTCTGCACTGATCATAGTTTTTGGTTGGTCTTTTTTTTTCCATTAAGGTCTTAACTGTTCACATTTAGCTTAGCTTTATCATCTCTTTAGTCACTGACTTCTGCTGTTTGCTTTGCTAATAATGTTGCTGCTCTTTGACTTTTCTTTCAATCACGCTTTTTTGGTAGCTTCCCAGATGGCTATGGCTTGCATGGTTACTGAGAAAACGTGCAAATAGGTTTACAAAACGCATACACTCCTCTCTGGTGAGGAAAAGATGAATAGCGCTTTCCCTACCTGTCAACAACAACAAAAGCCCAACCCAAAACCCAAACATGCTTCTTCCTGAGAGAATTAGGGAGGCTTAGCTGCAGAGCCTTTATTTTGTGAGGTTGTTTTAAGTGGGATTAAGAACAGATGTTGGGTAGCTTCAGGGTAATGAACTGTTTAGCAGGGAATATATAAATACTAAATTCTAATATCAATAGAAATAATATTGTTTCTGGAGCTATTCTCCTGTTCATGTTACAAAAACATTCCCTCTAACAGCGCTGTGAGTAAAATATCTAATTCTGACCACACTTCTTCACAATCCTTTTTCAGTGAGTATGTGGAGCCCTGTGACTGTTCAGAACTTGACTTAGCTAATTTATGCAGGTTTCCTAGAGTGAACTCAGGTGTTTACCTTTAAGGGAGTCTTAAAAATTGCATTTTCTAAATAAAGCCCCAAAATGTGTGTATGTGGAATAAAAAAAAATTCTTCATAAAAAATGATGTGTAGAAGAAGATTTCTCAAAATGTGTCATGGATCTGCTCCTCTGTATGTTGGAGGATGAATGTAGAGATTTGTAACTTCTTTGGTAATGTGGTTAAAGCAGTATCTGCAAGAGCAAGACAAAGTACCGAAACAAGGTAGAAGTAAATGACAGCCTACCTTCTCAGGTATGTACAGTTGTAGATAGTTGTAGATATATTTTGCCATTTGCCAGTAATGAGCACAATGTTAGGGAAGTAGCTTTTTCTGGGTTTGTTCAGTGAAGTTCTATAATTTTTCCTGCTTTTGAATGAAAGGAGTTATTCACTTCACAGTCATTTTTGTTTTCATAATTTTGCTTGGCTTCCTTATCCTACAGGCTGGCTGAGGTGATGAGCTTCCTTCTCTGGCCTCTGTTTTGTTGCCTTTTTTTTTTTTTTTTTTTT